>Ga0210383_10000677_pt1 | contig 31047 bp, 30 predicted proteins | sample IncBWC14OmetaG_FD_160072 | JGI IMG/M metagenome (GOLD analysis project Ga0210383, IMG submission 160072) | Forest soil microbial communities from Barre Woods Harvard Forest LTER site, Petersham, Massachusetts, United States - Inc-BW-C-14-O ... | reverse complement strand
TCACTGAGCACCCCGGCGAAGGGAGAGTTCTGGCGCAGATCATCTGCGTCCTGGTCCTCGTCTACAAGCGCGCGGCGGATCTCCGGAAGTGGCTGTTCCAGCAGGTGCTCCCAACGATCGGCATACCGCTGGTCAATTCGCCCTTGCTTTCGCCAACGAAGCAGAACGTGCCTTGCCTCTTCGACCATGAGCCGGCTCAACCTCGCAGCTACGGCCTGGTGGTAGACGAGGCTGCGCGCTCGAACGCGATTGTGCGCGACGTCGCCACGATCTCGCGAACGAGGGATCTTCAGACGCTGTGCAGCCTCCCGGCGACGCATCATCGTAGGAGTCAGTGGATACCGCGAAGAGTCCGCGCGACCAGCGTCCACTGCATCGTAGAGGTCCAGGAGCGCCGGGACAGGAACCTCCACTCGACCCTTTGCCGAGTAGATAACCGGAAGATCGCCCATCTTGATCCAGCGATCGAGGGCCGTGTGGCTCACACCGAGCACGCGTGCAGCGAGCCTGCGTGAGACCGTCTCCCCCAACTCGCGCTCCAAGGAGACACGGACCACCGCGATGTCGCGGCTATCCGGCACCTGCCGGGCAGCCCTACGCAGCCTCACAATGTTCTCGAACAGCTCCTGCTTGTGCTCCACGATGCCCATGACCTAACCAGCCTAGCATATGAATTGCCATAAAATGGCATAAATGGCAACTGTGTTCACACCGCCCCACCCTTCGTCCTATCTTGATAGGCAACACCACTCAGAACCGAGGAAGGGACCACCGCAATGACCGCAACGATCGATGACCGCGCCGAGAAGCTGCTGCAGGGCAAGAACTTCTGTCACGTCTCCACCCTGCGCGCCGACGGCTCCGTGCACGGCGTACCCGTGTGGGTGGACGTTCAGGACGGACAGCCCGTGCTCAACACCGCCGAGGGCCGTGCCTGGCCGCGCAACCTCGAACGCGACCCGCGGGTAACGCTTACCGTGCAGAGCATGGAGAACCCCTACGAATACCTCGAGGTCCGTGGGCGCGTCGCCGAGCGCACCCACGATGGCGCCGACCAGCACATCGACGCGATGGCCAAGAAGTACATGGGCGTCGATGAGTACCCGCTGCGCCAGCCCGGCGAACAGCGCGTGATCATCCGCGTCGCGCCAGAGCACGTGCACGTGTTCGGCAGCTGACCCGCAGAAGGAGCCCGCACAAGCGGCGCCTGCCGTCGAAGGCTCAGTCAGCCACGCCCAAGCAGTCGTCGCCACAGCGACCGCCGGCGTGGCTGGGAGCGCTGCCACTCATCCTTCAGCACCAGCCCGCCGCGCGAGCGCGCTGCTACGACGCACTGCGTGTGGGCATGCCTACGCCTGCGGGTATCGCCTTCCGGCGCAATCAGCATATGCTCGCTTAGAGCAGGCAACGGATGACCACAGATTGGACAGCTATACGTCGCCGGCTTGCTATTCGCGGCCGGGCGCACCGTCCACCATGGGGCGGCAGGAAGCCTGCTGGGCATCGCTCCATTCTGGCGCCCATCGCCGCAACCTTCGCCGCCACCTTCGCCGTCACCGCCGGCGTTGCGCTCGCCAATGCCGAGCGCAAGCGTCGCAGCGCGCGCCAACGCCGCCGCGACCGTCGCCTTGGCCTAAACCCCGGCGAGCACCTCGCCGACGCGCTGCCACGCATGGCCCTCGGCCAAGTCGATCTGATGCTCGAGCTGCTCGCCCACGAAGACCCAGCCGACGCCGCCACCACCGTGCATGAGGTCCGTAAGGCGCTCAAGCGCTTGCGCGCGCTGCTGCGCCTGCTCGAGCACCAGCTCGGGGGCCCCGAGCTCGCCCGCGAGAGCCAAGCGCTGCGCAACACCGCCCAGCGCCTCTCCGGCGCCCGCGACGCCGAGGTTATGCTCGCCACCCTCAACGCCCTCATCGCCCGCCACCCACGCAAGCTCGCACGCCGCCCTGCAGTACGCCAGCTGCGTAAACGACTGCTCGCCGAGCAGGCCCGCGTCGAGCACATCACCCTCGGCGAGCCCATCGCCCGTGCCGTCCTCATGGCAGAGCTCCAGCGCTTCCGCAGACAAGTCCTCGCCTGGCAGCTCGCCCACCGCCCCGGCATCGCGCTCGTTGAGAGCGACCTCATCCGCCTCTACACACAGGGACGAAAGCGCCACCTGCGCATACTGCGCAGCAAGGGCAACCAGACCATCCCGCTTCACCAATGGCGCAAACGCGTCAAGGATCTCCGCTACGCCGCCGAAATACTCCAGCGCCGCGACACCGCCAAGCGCAGTCATGCCCAACAACGCCTGCGTCAGCTCGCCCGCCGCGCCGACACACTCAGCGAACTACTCGGCCAGGACCACGATCTCGCCCTGCTCGCCCAAAACCTGCACACCGCCGACAAGCGCCCACACTCTCGAGACGGCCGTCCGGAGGGCCCGCGCACCTGGCGGATGAAGCCCAAGACCCGCAAGCTGCTACTCAAGGCCATCGCCAAACGCCGGCGCGAACTGCAAAAGCGCGCACTACGCGACGGCGCCCGCCTCTACCGTCACTCGCCGCGCAAGTTCCTCAGCCGGATCAGCTGACGCTGAGCACCGTCAGCGTGCGCTTGCCTTTTGGCAGCGACACAGCGATCTCATCGCCCGGCGCACGACCCATCAGCGCAACCGCCACAGGCGATTCCGCCGACAGCAGGCCATCACGCGGCGCCGCATCGTGAGAGCTCACGATCCGCCACTTTTGCTCTCCCCCATCCTGGTCACGCACCAGCACAGTCGAGCCGAAGCTAACCACCCCCGCGCTCACATCCGGGGTCCCATCCACCACCACCGCGCCCGAGATCTTCTCGCGCAACCTTGCGATCTTCGTCTCCAGGTGCGCCTGCTCGTTCTTCGCGTCGTGGTACTCGCTGTTCTCCTTCAAGTCGCCCCATTCCCTGGCGGTCTTGATCCGCTCTGCAATCTCCCTGCGGCCGTCGCCTTCCAGAACCGCCAGCTCAGATTCCAGCGCCGCCAGTCCCTCCGCCGTCGTCAAGTTCGTTCCCTCAGTCATTGCCAAGAGCGTACTCGACTCAGAAATACGTGCTCGCCGGGGTCGACAGCAGCGCATAGATCTGCACGATCGCCGCCTGCACCAACAGCTGCGCCGAAGCCGGCGCGCCGAACACGAACAGGTTGTTGCTCAGCCGCAGGTGCTGCCACGCGTAGTTGACGTAGTTCTGCGCGATCGACGCACCCGGCGGATCGTGCGTCACCGAGTCCAGGTACATCAGGTTGCGGAAGTAGATCGACACGAAGAACGGGATTTCCGAGCCCAGCTTTTCGTTCGTGAAGTACGCAAGCGCCGCCTGCGCCGTTTGCCGCGCCTGGTACAGGTACGCCGAGTTGCCCGTCGCCTGATACAGCAGCGTCCCCGCGCCAATCATCGAGCCCTGGTTGTAGCTCCACAGCCGCGGTTCAACCACCCCTCTGTTGCCAATGTGATCCGCATACAGGTTCACCGGCTGCTGCAAGCAGCCGCGCACCCATTCGTAAGCTTTCTCCGCGAACTGCAAGTACGCCACATTGTTCGTTTCGCGATACAGCAACGTCCCCAACTCCGCCGCCGGCGCCGTCGTCACAGTGTTGCGTTCGCCGTTGGTGATCGCGTTGGAGAACGGCAGCCCGCCCTCACACGCCAGCCCCGGGCGTTCCTGCCAGCCCGCCATCTCAAACGCCATGATCCCCTCAGCGCTACCCAGTAGCGGCGCCTGGTGGGTCAGCGTATACATCCGCATCAGCTCGATCCCGATCCAGTCATTGTCGTCGTAGTACTTCGTCCCGCCCGGCCCCGTCGGCGGCGCCACCGTGCCGTCGAACGCCGCCAGCGTGCTCGTATACACGCCTTCTGCCGCGCCCGAGTTGTCCGTGTCCAAGTAGCTGTTCAACCCCGTCAGCCGCGCCGACAGTTCTCTTGACAGCGACACCCCCAGGTGCGGGATGCTCGCCACGCTCACCGTCGCCGCCAGCGCCTGCGAGAACGGCCACAAATACGAGAACGGTTCTCCTTCATAAAGGCCCGAGCCCTTGATGTAGTAGTGGTCCTGCATCGCTTCAAACGCCACCAGCGTCCGCGCCGGGTTGCCATGCAACACCGGCTTCTTTGGCTTCGTGTGCTTCTTTGACTTCGTCGACGTAGATGGGGCAGTGTTGGTCGGGCTCGTCGTGGTCGTCGGCGTCGAGCCGCCTGGGGCGGCCGCGCCGCCGCTTGAGCTCGCCACGTGCGCGGGCGCGCTTGCGAATTGAGAGGCACGCGGGCTCAACGCTGGGCGTGTCGCTCCCGCGGGATACGGGGAGGCCGCCGCCCCGAACGCACTCGCAGTGAGGCCCGCTGAGATCAGCGCGATGACACACGCCACCAGCAGCAGCGGCGGCAAGGACAACGCTCGAGTGCCGAGCACCCTCCGTTTGCGCGTGTGATCGTAGTTCAGGCTCATCGACTCTCAGCAAGCACAACAGCCGGCAGCCGCGATCGATTTGGTATTCGTGTCGAGTGTTCCCGCGGCTCGCCGCGGCCTGCAGCCGGCAGGCGCCGCGCCATATTTCCATACGCCCCACCGCTAGGGTGAACGTCGCGTTGCACTACGACTACACCACCGTCGGCCACGTCACCATCGACGTGCTCGAAGGCGGTTCTCGCCAGGCGGGCGGCGCCGCCTTCTACAGCGCCCTGCAGGCCGCCAGGCTCGGACTGCGCACGCAGATCGTTACTCGTGGCGTCGAGCGAGAGATCGAAGACGTGCTCGCTCCCTACCACGCCGAGCTGCATCTCAGCATCCAGCCCGCACGCCACACCACCACCCTGCACACCTCCGGCTCCGGCTCTGAGCGCGTCCAGCGCGTGCTTGCCTGGGCCGGACCAATCCGCCCGGAGCTCGCCGTCGACACCAACATCCTGCACCTCGCCCCGGTAGCTCGCGAGAGCCCCGCCAGCTGGCGCGGGAGCGCAACGTTCGTCGGGCTCACGCCACAGGGGCTCGTGCGCGAGTGGGGCGGGCTGCGGGAGCCCATGCGCGGGCGGGGCAAGCCACGGGGGCCGATCCAGATCGCTGCGCCCACTGGCGCGGCTAAGCGTTTAGCGATGCTGGTGGCCCAGCAGTGCGATGCCATCGTCGTCAGCGAGCACGAGCGCGCCAGCTGCGCAGCGCTGATCGAGGGGGCGAGCGCCGCTGGGGCGCTCGTTGCCGTCACCGCCGGCGAGCAGCCCACCACCATCATCCAAGCGCGTCGCCGCGGCGAGGTCCAGGTGCAGGTGCCGGCTGTGGAGCTGCCCCGCGACGATCTCGGCGCCGGCGACGTGTTCGCCGCCGCGTTCTTCGTTTCGCTCAGCCGGGGGCGCGACGCGCTCGACGCCGCCCGCTTTGCCAACGCAGCCGCTGCCGTGCGCGTCAGCGGGATGGGTGCTCAGGTGATTGGGGGGTTGGCGGAGATTCAGGCGCGGGTTAGGGCCGTCGCCGGGGCTGGCCGGGAGCGCGGGCACGCCGAGGCGCGGTAAGGGCGCGGCGTTGCGCGCCGGGCGCAGGTCAGGCACGGCGTCGAGCATCGCCACAATCTCGTCGGGTGGTGCCTGGCGGGCCACTTGGCCCGGTACCGTGCCGACGCTTGCAAATCGCTATTACTGGGAGGACGCCGATGCCGGACACCACCTGCCACATGTCGATCTCGCTTGACGGCTTCGTTGCCGGGCCGGACCAGAGCCGGGAGAATCCGCTGGGGAAGCGCGGCAGGGAGGTCCACAGCTGGCACCTCGGCGACGAGCGCGCGAACGATGCCGACGCGACGGCAGAAGGCTGGCTCATGCGACCACGCGGGGCGTACGTCATGGGCCGCAACATGTTCGGGCCGATCCGCGGCGAGTGGGATGAGGACTGGGATGGATGGTGGGGCTCCGAGCCGCCCTACCACGCGCCAGTCTTCGTGCTCACCCACCACGCCCGCGAGCCGATCCAGATGGAGGGCGGCACGAGCTTCCACTTCGTCACCCAGGGCTTTGAGGCCGCCTACGCGCAGGCGCGTGAGACGGCCGGCGAGGATGGCATCGACATCGCGGGCGGCGCCTCGACCGTCCGTCAGGCGCTCGCCGCCGGAGTGATCGACGAACTCACGCTCGACGTGGTCCCTGTCCTGTTCGGATCCGGCGAGCGGCTGTTCGACGGAGTCGAGTCCCTCGGGTTCGAGCCGGTCGAGGTGCTCCACTCTCCGCTCGCCACGCACATCCGCTACCGGCGGGCCGGGTGACGAGCCGATCTTCGCGTGAGGCCGAGCGAGGCACTCCGAGGCGTGCTTGGATGTCGCGCATCTGCGAGGGGCCGTGGTCGGCGGACATTGCCAGCAGTACTCCACAAATGGATCGCCAGCTACGCGCAGGAGACCGGCCAGCTGCCCGAGCGAATCACCCGCCAGGTCTCCTACATGGTCGCCGCGCAGGCACTCGAGCGCGCTCGCGACGAGCAGGGCGCACCCCTCTTCCTGATCAAGGGTGGTGTGATGATCGAGCTGAGGCTCGGGATGCGCGCCCGCGCGACAAAGGACCTCGATGCGGTATTCAGGGCCCAATTCGACGCCTGGCTGGACCAGCTCGATGACGCGATCAGCGGTCGCGCTGTTTACGGCTCAGAGCAACTCGCGAAGTTCGGCTAACCGATAGGGCAAGGCCCGCGGGGCGCGATTTCTCGTAGCCGTCGCGATAGCGGCGATCGGGGGGATCCGCACGCATCCCGCAGTTCAAGATGCTCTAAAGCCGTGGAACTCGCGGTAGAAGATTCCACGGTGACGTACCTTCCGGCGAGTTCGGCAAACCGGAATCCCGTTGATGCGATACTGGCTAGGTGTACTGGCACTCGTCGACTGACCGGGGGGGTATAGGCCGCCAGGGGCCGCGACTACGTGCGATCGCTTTCGCGCTTCGATCTCACCGCAAGGTTGAATTCGCGGGCAACAGCGATGGGCTGGGTCGCGATGGGCCGGAGCAAGGGGATCGCCGCTTCGATCTGTTTCTCAGCCATGTGGCGGAGGATAAGGACGCGATCGCTCGCCCACTCAAGGAGGCACTGAGCGAGCATGGTTGGTCGGTGTGGTTCGATGAGGCTGAGATCACACTGGGCGACAGTCTCCAGCGAAAGCTGGATGAGGGCTTGCACGAAGCCCGCTTTGGCGTAGTGATTTTGAGTCCACACTTCTTCGAGAAGCCATGGCCGCAAGTAGAGCTCGACGCGCTTGCACAACGTGAGGTGGTGGATGGCCGCAAGGTCATCCTCCCCGTATGGCATGAAGTCGACGAGTCTGACGTGGTCAAGCAGGCACCGACGCTAGCGGGTAAGTACGCGGCTCGGTCGGCTGCCGGAGTCCAAGCAGTCGTGTCGGAGATCGAGCGGGCAATCGGGCGACCCGACAAGCCTGAACCGAGCCGGGAGGGCGAACGTCCTCATGCCCTTCCTCCTGGCAGTAATAATGGAAAGCAGAAGGCCGCTCAGCAACCCCGGACCTTCAAACGCCCGCGAATGCCGAAGTGGGTAGGGGCGCTCGTGGGCATCGTGCTCACGGCCTATCTCACCGTCTTCTTCACGGACCACCAAGGGCTCGTCCGTTTCTTCGAATCTGGTTACAACCACAGCAAAGGCAACACTTCGGGAGTGCTCCCGCCCGACCCGGCTTCATTCAGTGGCACGATCGTACAGCCGAGTGGGGCGTGGCAGTACAAGGAGGCTAGGTTGGGCGTAAAAACACAGCATCACGCCTTCGACACCCCTGTGTCGATCGTGGGTTACTGCATCGGACAGCCAACCAGAAATTCCACCGGTGCTTTCGATGAACGCTGGCTACTTCTGGCGGGCGGAGGCGTGATACCACGTCCGGAGGTGCATGTCGCCGTGGGCTCGCGGATCCCGCTCAAGGGCTGCCCCGGGAGCCACGGGACGATCGGCGGTCCTATGGCCATCAGGTTGGGTGTCCAGCCGGAACGGCGGCAAGTGCTGCTGCGTGCCACGTCGGGCGATGCAACTACGGTGGGCTTCGCAGCGGTCGACCGCGGAGAGCGCCGATGGACCGCGCTGGGCATCGAGCTCGACCAGGGGCACGACTTCGTTGCGCATGCATCGTCGGGTACAGCGGTAGCCATAGCGGTTGCGTGCTGGGCCCCCCAAGTCCCGGCAACTCCTACGAGCACGACCATAAAACCCGTCTACGCACTCAAGCCACTGGGGCAGAAGCCCGAACTCGCCTACGAATACGCGATCGAAACCATCGAAGGTGGGACTAGAGCGGCCTGCTCGCCGACGACTTATGGCTCTCGCGCCAGTGTCCGGAAGACCCCCAAACGCCACACCCCGTCGCCAGAGGGCACGTCGACGACAGCGGTGATTCCCACACCCATCGAAGCCTACAAAAAACCGAGTCGGGTGAAACTCGAGCACGGTACGAAAGCTAAAACGCCCGGAAAGACCGAAGAAGAAGCTAGTGAAGAATAATCGGACACTACATGCCGGCTTGTGCCTCCTGCTCGCACTGACACTAGCGGCCCTATACGGTAGCGTGAGTCGCGCTGACGCAACGACGATGCAAAGATGGCTTGGCCTGCCGAACGATCCGCTGTCGGCCGTAGCAGTGAGTGCAAGCAACACCGAAAAATCTAAAATACTGGGGACCCTGCCAGAAGAGAAGATATCGCGGATAGTGCGCGCCAAAACACCTCGGGGTGTAGAGGTCACCGTGTTCGTTCTCTCGAGGGAAGCTGGCTTGGAAATCTCTATCAAGTGTCGGGGATGCCCTGGGCATGAGCAAGTGACCCACGGCATTCATAGCGCTAAGGCACTGATCAACGAGATCGTGCCAAAGCGGGCTACGCTGATCATCACCGCGGGACATAGCGAAGAAAACGGTCGGTACATAGAGTACGTCGACGCCGGCTCGAAAAACGCACATCGTAAGACGCCAGAGCCCTGTCTTCTACCTAGATCTGTAGTGCCGATGCCTTGCGCACTCATCCAGCGCAGGGAGCAAGATGAACAGGAAGAGGTCGAACAGAAGCGGTCAGAAGAAGCAGCCCTGATCGCGAGCGTCGACGAATTGCGGGCTAGGCAGAGGGCTGAACAAGAAGTGAAAGCAGCGGCTGAAGAAGAAGCTAGGGCTCGGGAAGCAAGGGAAAAGCAGGAATCAAAAAAAAGCATGGAACGGGAAGCCGAAGAGCGTGAAGCTAGAGAACGGGCCGAACGCGAAGCGAAAGAAGAAACCATAGCCAGAGAAAAGCTGGAACGCGAAGAGCGCGAAGCAAAAGAAAGAGATGTGATTAAGAGCGTCGACAATACTAAGGATGACCTTGCGCCGTACGAGGGCGAATTCAGAGTCGCTTATCAGCCCTTCGTTGCACGCTCGGAGGCTATTACGTACGCTGGCGTCACCATTGGAAACCCCGAAGTTCCTTTGGGCGTGTCCGCTTACAAGGTCGACATCCGTATCTGTACCACGCGGGACTGTAGTGGCAGCGGCTCGGAACTGGCCGATAAGGAAGCAGAAGTCGACAACTACGGCCTTACGGCGGTAGGTCTTGGCGAAATCCCTGTTACACCCGAGCAGACATACTATCTGGTGTGGAGCCCGCCGGAGGAAGTCAACGGTGCAAAGTGGGTCACATTCTGGCATGCAGGGGAATGGTATGTTGGGGCAAGCAGCCAGATGGAGGCGGTGGTGCGAGGTTTCAAGCAGGCGGAGGGTGAACCGAGCGGCGCGCGCATCAGCTATCTCGGCACTCAGCCGCCACCAGCACCCTATTCGGGGCGGTTCATCTACGCTTTTCAGAATTTTAAGGCGGCTTCAAACGAGATTACGAAATTGGGAGTCGTCATCGGTAATCCGAAGCTCACGCGCGGTAAGGAAACTACCGAGAAGGTGGATATCCGGCTGTGTACGACAGCCAAATGTACGTCAGGACCGTTGGCTAGTGGGGAAGCCGACATCGTCAACTATGGCGTGACAGAAGTACACTTTCCTGGAGTGGCGGTAGTGCCGGATGACACGTACTATGTGAACTGGGAAGCGCCTGAAGAGTACGAAGGAGAACCGTGGGTCACATTCTGGTTCGGGAAATCAAGGATTGAAGATGCGAGCGCTACCGAGGCGTTCGCGGCGGGATACGACGAAGGGCCGGTCACCTACACCCCGATTCACTATCAAGAGATGCCGGAAAGCAACAGTATCACGACATTCGGCGATTACGAAAATGCGACTGATGAGGGAAAAGAAATCCAGTTGGGGGAAGCCGTGGAAGTCTCTTGTAAGGTGTTCGCCCCCGAGGTGGAATCGGTGGAACCTGAAGGGTTCTGGTACCGGATTCACTCTGAGCCATGGAACGATAACTACTATGCTGCCGCGAATGCTTTCCGCAATATAGGGGGTACTGGTGAAGGGATCGATACCGACCCGAACGTCCCGAATTGTTGATGGATGGCGCAAAGTGTCTATACCCGACTTGTATCGCTTGCCCGTTCACGTCCAAGCGACGCTGAGGGTAGAAGTCTATGAGTGGTGCGCCGCCTCGGAGCAATTTCTGGCATACTGACGGAGGGTGTGATGGCGATGCAGACTAGATTCAGTGGCTGGACGCTTGCACGTCTATATCTGCCGATGCTGCTGGTCGGCCTGTTCGCTCGTGCTGTGACACTTCCAGGGACCGCGTCAGCGCAAATGCGCCTGTCTACCCCCCTGGCTGGTGCGCTTTCTAGTGAACTGTTGATCACGGCTAGCAGCGAAACGTCGAAGATTCTACTAACCGTTCCTGTGGAGAAAATAGCGAAGCTTGCAGTGGTGAGACACGCCGGAGATGCGCGCGTCACTGTCTTTCGTCTGAGTATGGAACGCGGACTGGAAATAGAGATCAAGTGTCGTGGCTGTCCGGGGCACGAGCGGGTGTCCCGGGGCATTCATGGCGGCCGACAGCTGCTTGGTGAGCTTCTACCGATCCGGTCTACGCTGGTCATTACGGCGACCCGTGCCGGAGAGAACGGACGCTACCTCGAACTTGTGGATGCCGGCGGTAGAAATGAGCATCGAAGGACACCGGAGCTGTGTCTGCTCCCGATGGGGCTGGTGCCGATGACCTGCGGGCAGGTTGAAGCCAAAGAGCGAGGCGAACAGCGGGCAGTCGAACAGGCGCAGGCGGCAGTGGTCGAAGCGGCGAGACGGCAGAAGGAGGCCGAAGAAGCGGCGGTCGAGGCGAGGACTGAACGGGAAGTGGGTGAACGTGAAGCAGAGCGGAGGCAAGAAGCCCGGGAAAGCCTGGAAGGCGTGAAGCGAGCGGAAACGGAACTACGTGAACGCGAAGCGAATGAAAAGGTAGTCATCACGAGCGTGGACAACACCAAGGGAGACGTGGCGCCATATGAGGGCGAATTTGAGGTCGCCGACCAGCCGTTCGTCGCGAGCACGGATAGGATCACCTACGCAGGGGTCACGATCGCCAACCCGAACGTGGCGGTGGGTCCTTCGACCGACAAGGTTACGTTGAAGCTATGTGTTACGCCGGAATGTACGGGTACGGTGCTTGCGAGCGCGGAAGCGCTCGTGAACAACTACGGCTTGACGAGCGTCGAATTCCATCCAGAAGTAACGGTCACGGAAGGAAGCACGTACTATCTCGTATGGACGCCCCCAGCGGATCGCCACGATGCGTCGTGGTTGGCATTCTGGCATGGCGGTGGCCATGAAGTCGCCGACAGCCAAGACATGGAGGCCGTGGTGAGGGGGTACGACCACTCGGAGGGGAGCGGATATCCCTTTAAGGGAGAAACTCCGAGCTATCTTGAGACCCAGGCACCCCCGGCTCCGCATGTGGGCACATTCAGCGATGCGTATCAGCGCTTCGAGGCGGTGTCGAATCGAATCACGACGCTCGGGGTGGTAGTCGGTAATCAGAAGCTGGAGCGGGGGGAAGTGGGGCCAGAGAAGATCAGGATTAACTTGTGCACGACACCGAAGTGCGAAAACGGGACGGTGGCCAGCGCTGAAACGGACATTGTCAATAATGGGATCACGGAAGCGCGTGTGCCTACGGCCACAGTCCTTCCGGGGGTCACATACTTTGTGAGCTGGGAAGCACCGGCAGCGTTTGAAGGTGAAGCGTGGGAAGCATTTTGGTTCGGCAATGGGTCTACGCCAAGGGAATCGGACGCGATTGAGGCTTTTGCCAAGGGATACGACGAAGGTTCGGTGGTGCGTGTACCGACGTACTTCACCGAGCAGCCTGAAGAAGCCACGGCGATCGAAACATTCAAGAACTACATCGACGCTACCGAACGGGGTCCTGATATCAGGCCGATGGAATCTGTTGAAGTCTCGTGTAAGATATTTGCGCCCGAGATCGAATGGTCGGAACCCGAAGGCTACTGGTATCGGATCCACTCGGCACCATGGAACGAACAGTACTATGTCGCCGCCAATGAATTCCTGAACACCACCGGCGGCGAATCGATTCCTGCCGACCCAGACGTTCCTGACTGTTAGCTTGCTAAGCGATATGGCCAGAACGCTTATTAGCGCTGCTACGGCTCAAGCACAGCCGGGCTCGAGAAAGCCCAACTCCAAGCGTTTGGACAAATTTGGAGTTATTTGGAGTTCGTAGCGGCGTCGATCAGCCGCGTGAGCTCGTCCACGGCGATCGTCTCGCCATTACCGCACGCGCGCGCAGCCAGCAACAGGCTGCCGCCCACGGGCGCGAGCTCGACAGTGCCCACCCGCGCATGGGGCGCGCACGCGTGGATGTCGCGGGTGAGCGGCTCCACGAACACGGGGCCAGCCTTGAACGCACTACCGATCAGACCGACAGGGAACTCATCGCGATCCTCGCTCGAATCGGCGTCCAGGCCGATCTGGCGGATGACCGACACGATCTGCTGCGCCAGCTCGCTCGCGCCGCGCTCATATAGCTCCCGCGCTACCGCATCGCCCTGTTCTGCGAGCTTGCTCGTCTCGACTGCAAAAGCGGCTATTTCGCCCTTGGTGAGGGGCTTGGTGTAAACGCTCGACGCCACCGCCTCCACGCTCGGCTGGTTGAAAAAGCTCATCGCCGCCTCGCTCAGCGCCGTCTCCGGACCCGAGCGCTCGCGGTCGCGGAGCGCCGCCTTGATCGACTGCACCCCCAGCCAGTAGCCCGAACCCTCATCGCCCAGCAGGTGCCCCCAGCCGCCCACACGCCACGGCCGCGCCTCAGCGCCCGTGCCGCCCACGCCGAAGACGTTCGAGCCGGTGCCCGCGATCGCGGCCACACCAGGCCCACCACCAGTGGCAGTGGCCCACGCTGCGACCACGTCGTTGACGACGATCCACGCGCCCGTGCGCGCCGAGCTGATGTTGCGCGCCAAGTCCTCCGTGTCCGTGCCAGCAATCGCCAGCACCGCCGCACCCAGCTCGCTCGCTTGGATGCCAGCCGCTTCGATCGCCTCGTCAGCCGCGCCCAACAGCGCCTTTACAGCCGCCTCCGCACCCACCGCGTCCTCGTTGCTCGGCCCGCCGTGCCCGACGTACAGCTTGCTCTTTTTCAGGTCCAGCACAGCAGCGAGCGTCTTCGTCGCGCCGCCGTCCACGCCCATCACGTAGCGAGCCTCGCCGTGCGCCTGCGGCTGGGTCAGCACGTCAGGCAGCTGGACGAGGGAGTCGCGCTTCATCGCCGCATCCTCTCAGGCTCGACGGCGTGTGGTTAGGATTGCCAGCCATGGACAATGCAGCGCGGTTTCCACACGCTGGGCTGCGTGCGGGGATGTACGAGTCGTTCTACCTGCGCGCCGTCTCGCCCCACGATCCCGTCGGGATCTGGATTCGCCACACCGTGCACAAGCCACCCGGACGGCCGCCGCGAGGATCGCTGTGGTGCACCGTGTTCGACGCCCGCCGCGGACGCCCGTTCATGCACAAGCTCACCACCGACGAGCTGAGCGTTCCCGCCGACGGCTGGATCACAGTGGGTGAGAGCTCCATGGGTCCCGCGCGGGCTGACGGCAGCTGCGGCGCAGCCAGCTGGTCGCTGCGCTTTGCCTGCGAGCAGGACGAGCTGTGCCACCTTTCCCCCTCGTGGCTATACCGCACACCCCTGCCGCGCACCAAGCTGACCACGCCGCTACCGCTGGCGAGCTTCGACGGCGTGCTCCAGCTCGCCGAGCGCGAGCCGATCGAGCTCGCCGGCTGGCCTGGCATGGTGGGCCACAACTGGGGCTCCGAGCACGCCGAGCGCTGGATCTGGCTGCATGGTGTGGCGTTCGCCGACGCACCTGGCGCATGGCTGGACGTGGCACTCGCGCGGCTGAAGCTCGCCGGGCGGATGACCCCGTGGATAGCAAGCGGCGCGCTGTGCGTGGATGGCCAGCGTCACCGCCTGGGCGGGCTGGGCGCCCGTGGCACGGTCGTTCACGAGAGCGCCGACGGCTGCACGCTCGAGCTGGGCGGCAGCGGCGGCTTGAAGCTGCAAGCGCGATTTGGGGTCCCCCCGCAGTCTGCCGCCGGCTGGCGCTACAGCGATCCAAGCGGCCACGCGCCCGCCAACGAGCACGACGTGGCCAACTGCTCGGTTGCCGCCGTCGAGCTGACCGTCTCGTCGAGATCCGGCACGCCCCCCAAGACGCTCCGCAGCGACCACGGCGGCGTGTACGAGCTGGGCATGCGCGAGCGCGACCACGGCGTGCCGATCGCCCCCTTTGGCGACTGAAGCAAGCTGGTGAGCTGCGGGTTGCGCCGTGCGATGAGCGGCGCGCGTCGCCCGCTAATCCTTCGAGTCCCAAAACGCAACTGGGCCGGCGAGGGGAGCCGGCCCAGTCGAGTGGAGGTACTGAGAAGCAGCCTGGCGGCGCCCCTCAGAGGAGAGAGAAACGTCAGGTCCGTCTGCATTGCCCAATCCGCATCGACCCAAAACAGCAAGTCGTTGATGCGGTCCCAAGCAATGTTCATCTACCTTATCAGGATTAGTGGGAATGTCAAGGCTGAGCTGCAGAAATGCGGGCAGCCCACGGATAAGGCTCGAACAGCGCCTAAAGAGACAGCGAACCGCTTTTGTCACAATGTCCATGGGCCTGTGTAGCGCTCATGCAGTGGAGTTGGCAGACCGATCTCCCAGCATATGAGTAGCTCGGTGGCAAGCGGCCGTAAGGCGTTCGCTGATGGCCAGGAGGTCGCAGCAGGCGCTGAAGCGCTGCTGCGTGAGCACCCGGACGCGCTCGTGTGCGGGCTTGCAGGCAACGGCCTGATCGTGCCCGTGCCCCAGTCGGTGGGGCTGTGGGGCCAAGGGTTGATCGAGGGACGAGCGTTGATCGACAACGTCGTGGCGGCCGACCGCAGCACCGTGGTGAGGCTGTGGCTGCGCGTACAAGAGGAAGGCGCAGCCTCAGACAAAGTGCGCCTGCTGCGCAAACCCTCCACCTGGGCGACGCTTCACTTCATCGACATGCGCGAAATCCACGGCGTGCTGCTGGGCGTGGTGATCCCCGGCGACGAGCAGGCCGGTGGCGAAGACCCCGCCGAGGAGCAGGCGCCTGCGGGCCCACGCTTCTGCTCGCTGACCGAGGACGAGGGAGCAAGGGTGCTCGGCTGCGACGACGCGTTCATGGAGATGTTCGGCTACACCGCCGAGGAACTGATCGGCAACTCGGTGCTCGACCAGATCCACCCGGACGACCAGGGCCGCGCGGTGGAGGGCTGGCTGGCGGTGCTCTCAACCGGACACGATCAGCAGACGCGCCTGAGGCGCAGGCGCAAGGACGGCTCCTACATGTGGGTCGACACCACGCTGCGTAACCAGCTCAACCACCCTGACCGCAACTACGTGCTGGTGGAGATCATCGACATCTCAGCGGAGATGCAGGCACAAGAGGCGCTAGCCGAACGCGAGGAGCTGCTGCGCCGGCTGACCGCAGCGATGCCCGTCGGGCTGCTGCACCTGGATACAGAGCGCAACGTCGTCTTCAACAACGCCCGCCTGCTGGAGATCCTGTACGGCTCGCAGGCCTCAGCGCTCACGCTCTCCCTCGAGGACGGCGAGCTCGGTGCACAGCATGAGGCAGGCTCGATCTTGAGCACGCTCACCGAGGCGAGCGCCGCAGCGCTCGACGCGGCGCTCGACGAGGTGCTGGGCGAGGGCATGGACAAGGACGTGGAGGTCGACATCACGCTGCCGTCAGGGACCTGGCGACGAGCGCTGATGAGCCTACGCGCGCTGCTGCGCCCGAACGGCGAGGTAAGCGGGGCGATCACCTGCGTGCTGGACATCACCGACAGCGCCCGCGCACGCCAGGAGCTCGAGCACCGAGCGACGTTCGACCCGCTCACACTCTGCTACAACCGCGCATCTGTGCTGAGCACGCTCGAGCACGAGCTCGAGCGCGAAGGGGCGATCATCACCGGCGTCGTATACGTCGACCTCGACCGTTTCAAGCCCGTCAACGACAGGCTGGGACACGCGGCAGGCGATGAGCTGCTCGTGCTGGTGGCCGAGCGCCTGAGGCAGGCCAGTCGTGACTCAGACGTAGCCGGCCGCCTCGGCGGCGACGAGTTCCTGATCGTGCTGCGGGAGATTCCTGGAGCGGACATGGCGATGCGCGCGGCTGGGCGGATCTGCGAGGCGCTGTGCGACACGTTCGAGCTCTCCAGCGGCAAGGTGGAGCTGAGCGCAAGCATCGGTGTTGCCTGCTCGCACGATCGCGCGCTCACCGCAGAAGATCTCGTCAAGCGTGCAGACGCGGCGATGTATCGCTCCAAGGAGCACGGGCAGTGTGTGCCCGTGCTCGCAGAAGCTTCCTAAACGCCGGCCGCGATCAGACCGCCGGCACTGACGGTCTGATCGCGCTCCAACTCAGACTTCAGGCTTCGGTTCGAACCCGAGGTCGCCGTCCTTGATGGTGATTTCTTCTAGTTCCGCTTCGATCGTGCCCTTGCTGTACACGACGTAGCCGTAGGCGGGGGTTTCCGGTGTGCTGTCGAAAGCGCCTTCTTCGCCGCCCGCGTATACGCAATGCTCACCCGGTTTCACCCAAGACGCGATCGTTGAGAATTCCATGCCGATGTCGAGCTTTTCCTGGATGCCCGTGGGGAAGAACTTCCGCTTGGCTTCTTCCATTTCCGTTTCATAGCCGACAGCGCCGTATTCGCTCTCTGGCTTGCCTGCTGCCTTCTGGGGCACGATCTGCTCGGGAATCGTGACCTTGCAGGGCGCCTTCTTGCCGATCGGAATGGTCACCGTGCTCGGGCGGACGATTTCGATTTCGTTTTCGGCGCCTTCGCCGACTTCAGCAGATTTGTTCGAGCGGAACTCGATGCCGAGCGTGAACGAGGGGATTTTGAGCTGCTCGGTGAACCCCGGATTGAGCGACACGATCGCGTAGCAGTGCTTGAACGTGACGTTCTGGAAGAAGCTTTCCGCGCGTTCTTCGACCACTTTGCCAGTTGACTTCACGTCGTCGCATTCGTGAATGCGCAGCGCACCGTTGGCAAGGTTCAGGCTCTCCAGTTCCCCGTGCCCCTTAGTCGTGGCCGGTTCAGCCGGCGTGATCAGTTTCCCGCTGGGATAGCTGGCCGTGAATTTCCCAAACACGACCGGCGGTTTTGCTTTTTTTGCGAATGCCGGCGCGGCGACCGTGCCAAACACGCACAGGAGCACGGCAAGCCCAAGTGTTGCTCTGATGCTTCTCATTCTCCTAGGTCCTCGCTTTCGCCTCGGAAGGCTCCAAACAGCTCTGGATGCAGTGCGGCCAATGCGGTGCGGCCGGCTCTCAGTCCACCCGTCGGTCGCTGGGGCTCCCCTCCGTAGCCACCTCCGAGATAGAGGGCGCGAGCATACCACGGTGACAGGCCGTAGAACAGCGCCGCGCGGGGCGGTTGGGCGACGCCGGTAGAGGCGTTTCAGCTAGGCCCAGCTTTAGGAACGACGATTTTCCGCGCTGTCAAGCCTAGTTTTGAGCTTTGACAGGTATGCGGCACAGCGACGAGCATGGCGGCCGTGCACTTTTACTAATGATTCACAACAGCTCACGCCGTAGCTGGCGATAGGCAAACAGCCCACCGACGCTTGGGATCCAAAAGGCGACGGCGTGGTAAATGAGAACGCCGGCAGCGACCTGTACGGCGGGCGCTCCATAGAGGATGAGGGTGCCGACAAGACCACCTTCGAGCACGCCTACAGCGCCAGGGACGGGAATCAGGTTTGCGAGATAGCCGACGATGTAGCCGAGCACGAGCACAGCTATGGGGGGCGAGTAGCCAACGGCGCGCAGCGTGGCCCACAGCACCGCGATGTCATAGGCGAGGTAGCCAATCGCTCCGAGCAGGCGCCAGCTGGGGTGAAGCAGGGCGTGCTCGGCCTCGGTGATGCCGTCGAGCAGCGCACCCGCCCAGGAGGTGCTCTGCGCGTCGGCTGAGCGCCTGCGGGCGATGCTCGGCAGGGCGAGCACGACAGCGCTTACGAGCAGACCGCCAGCGATCGGCAGGCCGGCAAGCCAGACGTTGTGATCGCCGGCGGATAGGCCAGTTGCGAGCAGCAGCCCGCCGGCGATGAGCGCGGTGACATTGACAGCGCTGGTGAGGAAGAACAGCCCGCTGGAACGGCGAATGATCAGCTTGGTGGGCATGCCGGCGAGGTGCAGCAGCCAGCCGCCCACAGCAAGCGAGCCGATGCCGCCGCCGGGAAGCAGCGCTCCGGAGCCCATCTCCGTCCAGGCAAGCGCACGGGCACTACGGGCAGGCACGTTGGCAAAGAAGCGCCTGAAAATGATGACGAAGCTCGCGCAGGAGGCGCACTCGAAGACGACGGCGAGGACGAGCCATGCGGGACTGAGGTGATCAATGTCGCTGCGCACGGAGCCCAGGCCAGGCACTGCGAGCAGCAGCGACACAACCACAGCGACAAGCACCGCGATGGTGATCGCCCGGGAGCGCAACGAGCGCGTGTCGACGCTGGCACCACCAGAGACCGATTCCGTGGACATAGCTTCAATCTAGTATACTTTGGATTTAGAACTTTTCATATTGACAATTGTTTTGTGTTGAAGATACGGTCGCAAGGAGGACCAGATGAACGTGATTGACAGCGGAAAGCCGACGATTCGGCGCAGGGAGTGCAACGGCACGCCCTCGTGGCAGCGGCGCAAGTCGCTGGCCGCAGACGGGCGGCTGGCTGCCGACAGGCGGCCGGCGGACGGACAGCTGGCGGCGGACGAGCGGCTGGCGATGGACGGGCGGCTGGGACGCAGCGCGCGCAGCGAGGCACGCGCCAGAAATGCAGTAATCGACGCATACGCGATGGGCGCGGCGAGCTCACGCGCGCGGATGAGCGCTTGAGCGTGCAGATAAGCGCTTGAGCTTGCAAGTAGCCTAGGAGGGGCAGCGACGATGCCACCGACAGCGACGACAACGATGCCACCGACAGAGACGACAACAAATCCAGACCAGGCGCTGGAGTCAGCGGTGGAAGAGCTGTCCTCGCTCGTGTGGGAGACGCTGCGCGGCCTCAAGCAATCGAGCCCGCCGCCGCAAGTGCTGAGCGATGCGGTTGCGCGGGCATCGCTGGGCCCCCGCCACATGCCAGCGCTGCGCGCGGTTGCGACGGCCGGTCCGATGAGCGTGAGCGAGCTGGCGCGCAGGCTCGGCTTGGGACTTTCGACCACGAGCGCAATCGTGGGTCAGCTGAGCCGCGCTGGGCTGTTGGATCGAGCGGAGGACGACGCCGACCGCAGGCGCACGATTGTGCGCCTGGATGAGAAGTACGGCGAGGCGATCAGCACGTGGGCGGTGCAGTCGCTGACACCTTTGAGAGACACGCTCGAGCGCCTACCGCCTAAAGCGCGAGCCCAGTTCTTGGAGGGTTGGCGGATCCTGCACGAGGAAGCTACGCGTGGGGCGTGGTGCGAAGAGGAGGAGTGCGGGAGTTAGCCTACTTATAAGGCTTGACTTCTTATAAGACATGCCTTATATTGATGGTGTGTGGGAGATCAATCTGACGGACCAAGCCACAGAGTGGTATCTCGCTCTTGATGACATTGAGCGCAGACAGATCACCGCAGCTGTAGATGAGCTGGAGGCACGCGGGCCTGCCCTTGGACGGCCGTTCGTCGACCGGATCAAGGGAAGCCTCCATCACAATATGAAGGAGTTACGCTCCATCGGCGGCAACATCCGTGTCCTCTTTGCATTTGATCCCAACCGGGAAGCCGTTCTCCTCATCGGAGGCGACAAGACCGGCCATTGAAGACCGGCCATTGGCAACGGTGGTACAGGGAGAACATCCCGATCGCCGATGCACTTTATGACGAATATCTGGAGCAATATGATGAAGATGATCAAGTGGAGCGACGCTCGCCGTAAGGCTACTAAGCCCGATGACGAGGCCCATATCCAAGGGGTTCGCGAGGCCATGCGAGCCGAGCTGCGCCTCGCGGAGCTACGTAAGCACCGCGGCGCCAGCCAGGCCAAGATCGCCGAGCGTCTTGAGGTCTCGCAGTCAAATGTGTCTCAACTCGAGCGTGGAGACGATGTCAAGCTTTCAACGCTCGATAACTACATCAAGGCACTCGGCGGCCATCTCGAGATCAGCGCTGTCTTCGATGACGAGACCATCCCGATTAGCTAGACGTACAGAGCGCTGGCCCGGAGATCTCGGCCCGCAAACGCGGAGTAGTCGCCGTGCAAATGCGGAATGCGGTGCGTGCAAATACCTCGTCAAACGTGCCGTACTACGCAGCCGCGGCCCAGTCGAACGCGTCGCGGAGCTGATCGAGCACCTCCTATAGTGAGCAAGGTAGTTGCCCGCTCAACAAAGGAGCGCCCGATGGAAGTGGAGATCTGGTCTGATGTGGCGTGCCCGTGGTGCTACATCGGCAAGCGTCGCTTTGAAGCGGCTTTGAGTCAGTTCGAGCACAGCGAGGATGTGCAGGTGAGGTGGCGGAGCTTCGAGCTGGATGGCGAGGCGCCACACGAGCGCATGGGCGACCGCGCTGAGCACCTGGCTAAGAAGTACGGAATGACGGTGGAGCAGGCGCGGGAAGCCGGGCAGGGCGATCGCTTCACAGCGGAGGTCCGCGACGATGAGCGTACGGCGGGCGAGCTGGGCATCAGCGCAGTACCGACGTTCGTGGTGGATCGCAAGCTGGGGACGTCTGGCGCACAGCCGCCGGAGGCGCTGTTGGAGCTGCTGCGTGAGGGCTGGACGAGAAGCAACGCAGCCGTGGCCACCTAGGATGAGGAGTAGATGATGTTCGATGATCTGCACACGCTGGCGGGCGAGCCGCTGGACGCGAGTGAGCTCGAGGGACGAGCGGTGCTGGTGGTGAACGTGGCATCACGTTGCGGACTGACGCCCCAGTACACGGGCTTGGAGCGCCTGCAGGAGCGCTACGGCGAGCTCGGGTTGACGGTGCTGGGCGTGCCGTGCAACCAGTTCGGCGAACAGGAGCCGGGCAGCGCTGAGGAGATTGAGACGTTCTGCTCGACGACGTACGGCGTGAGCTTCCCGATGACGGAGAAGCTGGAAGTGAACGGCCCTGGACGCCACCGGCTGTACAGCACACTGAGCGAGACGACAGACGCTGCGGGCGAGGCGGGCGACATCCAGTGGAACTTTGAGAAGTTTCTGGTGTCGGCGGATGGCCGCCCGGTGGCACGGTTTCGCCCGACGGTGGAGCCGGAGTCAGACGAGCTGATCGCGGCAATCGAGTCGGAGCTTCCGTCCTGATGAGCACGACCACGCCGGCGCTGAGCGCACCGTCGGTGGGCGCGCGATTTGACCGCACGACGATCGAGCGCCGCGAGCTGGGCGCGCGCGACGTGCTGATCGACATCAAGTTCTGTGGCATCTGCCACAGCGACATCCACCAGGTGAAGGACGAGTGGGGCGGCTCGATCTACCCGATGGTGCCGGGCCACGAGATCGCCGGTGTAGTGGCGGACGTGGGCTCGGCGGTGGAGAAGTTCTCGGTGGGCGAGCGCGTCGGCGTGGGCTGCATGGTCGACTCGTGTGGCGAGTGTGAGTACTGCTTGGCGGGCGAGGAGCAGTTTTGCGTGAAGGGGTCGGTGCTCACATACAACGGCCGCGAGTATGACGGCGAACCGACGTTTGGTGGCTACAGCCAGCAGATTGTTGTGAAGGATGGCTTTGTGGTGAAAATCCCGGACAGCATTGATTTGGAGTACGCAGCCCCGCTGCTGTGCGCTGGGATAACGACGTATGTGCCGTTGAAGCACTGGCGGGTTGGCGAGGGGGCCAAAGTAGCGGTGATCGGCATGGGCGGCCTTGGCCACGTGGGCGTGCAGCTGGCGTCGGCGATGGGTGCGGAGGTGACGGTGCTGAGCCAGACGCTTAGCAAGCAAGAGGACGGCCTTCGCTTTGGCGCGAAGCACTACTACTCGACGTCTGAGAAGAGCACGTTCAAGGAGCTGCGCTCGAGCTTTGACTTCATCTTGAACACAGTGTCGGCGAACCTGAACGTGGACGCGTATCTGCGGCTGCTGCGGGTGGATGGCACGCTGGTGAACGTGGGCGCACCGGCAAAGCCGGACTCGTTTCACGCGTTCTCGCTGATCGGCGCCCGCCGCAGCCTGGCGGGCTCGTCGATTGGCGGCATCCAGGACACACAGGAGATGTTGGATTTCTGCGCTGAGCACAACGTGAATCCGGCGATCGAGTTGATCGCTGCAGACGCGGTGGAGGACGCGTACGACCGGGTGGAGCGCAGCGACGTGCGCTACAGGTTTGTGATCGACGTGGCCACGATCGGCCAGGCAGCATCGCAGCACGGCAGCTGAGCGTCTGTCACTAAGAACACGCTCGGAGCTCTACGACAAGGGACGGACAACACATGGGCTCAAGCGGCAAGAAGAAGACAACGATGGCGAAGCTGATGCGTGAAAGCAAGCTCCGCGAGCGCAGGCTGGACAAAGCAGCCAGGAAGGACGAACGCAAGCGCGGAGTGGGGATCTACGCACCGGACTACGTACCGGACGCCCCTGGCGTCACGCTGGACCCGCTCACGGGCGAGCCGGATGCGCCAGGAGACCAGGCGGCGCCGGCAGTGGCTACATCGCTGGGGTAAGTGCTGCGGGCGCGCAGTAGGAACACGCCGGCTGCAGCGAGGGTGACGAGCATGATCAGAAAGCTGACCTGCAGGCCGGTTGCAGTGGAGGATGAGACGATGCCGTGGGTGTGGGTGCCGATGGGCGCTTGGGCGGGCTCGAAGCCGACGACGAGATCGGCGAGCGCACCGAACAGCAGCGGCGCGAGCGCCTGACCGAGTGAGCGCAGCAGCGTCCTGGTGCTCTCTGCGCGACCCCACAGGCGGGAGGGCATGATGTCCAAGCGGGCAGCATCGAGCGGTGGGTTGGCGGCGGAGATGAGAGCAGCGCCGCCCATGTCAAACCACACCGATGGGTAGAGATGGCTGCCGAGCAGCCCAGGGATGAGCAGCAGGGCAGCGCCGATGTAGCAGAGGGCGGGAATCCAAACACGCGCTTGCAGCGTGCCGCGGCGGACGAACGCATCAGTTAGGGGTCCGCTGAGGAGCGTTCCCAGCAGCGCGCCGAGCACGAGCAGGCCGAGCACGAGCGTGGCTGTGGCCTGGCTTGAGTGGTAGTGCCCGCGGACGAACACGACGGCGAATGTCTGCAGGCCGGCGAAGAAGAAGTAGCCGAGCGAGGAGCCGATGATGAGCAGGGCATTGGTTGGGATGGAGAGGATGTAGCGGACGGCGGCGCCGAGGGACATGGTGTTGGGATCGACGTCGAGCACCAGCGCGGGATCGGGAACGAAGCCCTGCCGCAGGGCAGCCTCGTGGGCGAGCTCGCGGTCGCCTTCCTGGTTGCCAACGCCTGCGGCTTCGTCGAAACCGGCGGCGTCATGAACGCCAGGGTCCTGGTTGGGTTCCAAGCCTTCACGGACTTCCATCAAATCGAGCGTGCCGGGCTCCAAACGACTCTGGCCGCCACGCAGCGGCTCTGGCACGGTGCGCCACAGCGAGCGGGCGAGGAAAAACCCGGGCAGGGCAAGTACGGCAAAGGCGACACGCCAGGAGAACAGGCTGGCGAGGGTGCCGCTGAGGATGAATCCGGCGGCCGTGCCGGCGATCTCGCCGCTGAGGATGTAACCGTACACGCGCCCGCGCTCGCGCGAGGGGAAGTAGTCGCCGGTGAGCGAGGCGATGGCTGGACCGGCGGTGGCGGCGACGGCACCTAGCCCCACACGAGTGAGCAATAGCGTTGAGTAGGAGTGGGCGAAGGCACCGAGCAGCGTGGTGATGCTCCACAGGAGGATGCTGGCGGCGAGGATGGGGATGCGACGCACCCGGTCGACGAGCAGCCCGACGGGGATCACCGCGACGGCGCCGATCAGCAGGGCCACTGAGTTGAGCAGGCCGATCTTGGTGTTGCCGATGTGCAGCGATCGCTCGAGCTGAGGCGCGACGGCGCCGACGGTTGCGATCTGGGCGCTCGACAGCGCGAGCACGCCGCCGAACAGGGTGATCACACGGGCGCGTGCGGGACCGCCCACGAACTGCACGACCTGGCCGCGGAGCATACGGCCAAGCCAACGCAGCCCGTGCATGACGGCGAGCGTGATGCGCTCAGGTGTGCCGAGATCGTTCAATTGAAGCCCGCTGAACACTTTGGCAGCAAGACGGCACGAGCGGCCGCCGTCCGGAGGCACCCGTACGGTTGCTGACATGGGCTGGCACACGGAGCGCCTGGCTGCTTTCGACATCGAGACGACGGGCGTGGATACGGAGCACGATCGGATCGTGACCGCTGCGGTGAGCTTGGTTGGCGGCGGGCACGCGTCGCAGCACCGCTCGTGGCTCGTGAACCCTGGGATCGAGATACCGGCTGGCGCGACGGCGGTACATGGCATTACCACCGAGCGAGCACGAGCTGAGGGCCGCATCGCGAGTGAGGCCATCGATGAGATCACGGCGGCACTGGCCGATCAACTGCGCGCGGGAGTACCGATCATCGCGTTCAATGCACGCTTCGATCTGACGATCCTGGACCGGGAGGCCCAACGGCATGGGCTGCAACGGCTGCTCGAGCTGGTGGGAGGCGTTGAGAACATGCTGGTGGTCGATCCGTATGTCCTCGACAAGCACGTCGACCGCTTTCGGCGTGGCAAGCGAACGTTGGGCGCGGTGTGCGAGCACTATCGCGTGCCGCTCGGTCGCGCCCATGAAGCGAACACGGACGCGCTGGCTGCGGCACGGGTGGCATACAGGCTGGGAGCTGAATTCGCGGAGCTGGGTGCGAGCGACCTGGAGGTCCTGCATCGTGAACAAGTGGCGTGGGCAGCCGAACAGGCTGCGTCACTAGAGGACTACTTCCGCCAGCAGGGCCGTAATGAGCCGATCGAGCGAGTGTGGCCGGTCGTGCCGAGCAGCCTCCCGCGCGCGGCGTAGCCGTACGAGCACGCGCACGGCGGCAGCGGCAGGTGCACCGAACGTCGCCGCGGCTCGCCGCGGCGTTACTGTCGCTTACGATCGGGCGGGTGAACCCGGAGATCCTGACGGGAGCGACGATTCGCACGATGGATCCGCGCCGGCCGATCGTCGAGGCGGTGGGCATCGACTCGGGCGTGATCGCGGCGGCTGGGTCGCTGGCACAGGTACGAGCGACAATGGGCGATGGGGCGCGCATCGAGGATCTCGGCGGTGGCGCGCTGTTGCCGGGGTTCATTGACGCCCACCACCACCTCGCGTACGCGGCGCTGGACTACGGCGGCCCCAGCCTGAGGCTGCCAGCGGGCAGCAGGCTGGATGATCTACTCGCGGCGATCACAGACGCGGTGGCGGCGAAGCCGCCAGGCTGGGTGTACCTGTGCGGATACGAGGTGGGCGACCTGCGCGAGCGTCGTGCGCCTACGGCTGACGAGCTCGAGCAGTGCTGTCCGGGTCGGCCGTTGTTCGTACAGGCGGCGAGCGGCCATGACGGCGCGCTGAACCAAGCTGGGCTGGACGCGATGGGATGGACTGCGAGCTCGCGCGATCCGGCAAACGGGGTGATCGTGCGCGATCGTCGCGGACGACCCACGGGAGTGGTGTCGGAGGCGGCGACGTTCATGGCAGAGGCGGCATTCCGCGACCAGCTACTGGCAGACGGACCGGAAGTGTGGCTGGCGGCCTGTGAAGCGCATGCCCGTGACCTCCTGGCGCTGGGCATTACACGCGTGGGTGATGCGGCGGTGGCTCCGTCGGTGGAGCGGCTGTACATCCGCGCGGCGCAGGAAGAGCGCCTGCCGATCACTGTCCATGCGATGCCGGTGGCGTCGAGCTCGCTACTGCTGCCTCGCTTTGACGGCCCGGCAACGGGAGAGGGCGTCGGGCGAGCGCGGACCGGCCCGGCGAAGCTGTTCGTGGATGGCGGTCATCGCTGCGCGGTATGCCTATCGGCGGGCCAGGCGGCGTGGGCAGCGGCGGCGCTCGTGAAAAATGTGCTCGGCGGACGCAGCCTCGCGGCCGTGCGGGCGGCTTCGCGGAGCGGCCGGCCAAAGCTCGGGCGTGATCTGCATCTACACGCGGGGATGCGCTTCTGGGAGAAGGACGCACTGGCGGGCGCGATCGAGCACGGCGCCCAGCGGGGATTTCAGATCGCGCTGCATGCAATCGGCAACGAAGCGATTGACGTTGCGCTAGGTGCGCTGGAGCGCAACGAGCGCTGGCTGGCGACGGCGCCTGGGCGACCGCGCCTGGAGCACGTGGTGTTTGCCAATCCAGACCAACCCGCGCGGATCGCGGCTACGGGCGCAATTGCAGTCGTGCAGCCGGCGTTCATTGCAAGTGCTGGCGATGACATGCTGCTCACACCCCTGCCTCCCTCGATCGCCACGATGCCGCTACGTTCGTTGAGCGAAGCGGGCGTGGAGCTGGCTGGCAGCTCCGACTACCCGGTCACCCAGCCAGACGTGCTCGCGGCGATTAGCGCAGCGGTGACCCGCCGGACGGCAGCAGGGGCGACACTGGCGGCCGATCAGGCGATGGAGGTGGAGCTGATGCTCCACGCGTACACGCTGGGCGCAGCCCGTGCGCTTGGCTGCGAGCAGGAGGCAGGCTCGATCACTGAAGGCAAGCAGGCGGACCTGGTCCACCTGGCAGAGGACCCAGTCACGCAGGATCCCTTGCTGCTGGCAGAGATTGATGTGAAGGCGACATGGGTCGCGGGTGGCCGTGCGTAGCCAGGTCGCGCCGGCGCTCGCGCAGCAGGTCACAAGTTGGCGACCTTCACGATGTAGTGGTTATGGGCGTCGATGATGACCATGCTGATGAGGCGCTCCTGGTTGCTGGCAGGAGCGACGCGGAGGCATTTGGGCACTTCTACGGACGGCGCGTGGACGCCGTGCTTGCCTTCTTCCTGCGGCGCACAGGTGACCGCGAACTCGCGGCTGACCTGACCGCTGAGACGTTCGCGGCGGCGCTGTCGGCCCTACCGCGTTACAGCCCGCAGCGGAGCTCGGCGCTCGCGTGGCTGTTCACGATCGCGCACCACAAGTTGGCGGACTCGATCCGCCGCGGACAGGTCGAGGACCGCGCCCGAAAGCGCCTGGGTCTCGAGCCGCTGATATTCAGCGACGATGACATCGAGCGCGTGGAGCAGCGGGCGGCCGCGGCAGACGGAGGCGCGGCACTGCTCGAGCTCGAGCGGCTGTCAGCTGCACAGCGCGGCGCGATCGAAGGACGGGTGCTCCAAGAAACCGAATACGACGAGCTGGCCCGACGTTTGCGGTGTTCGGAGTCGGTAGTCCGCAAGCGCGTGAGCCGCGGGCTCGCTGAGCTGCGCACGAGATTGAAGGAGGCCTGAGGATGGACGCGATCGACAGGTTCGGACAGCAGCTGGTGCTGGCCGGGGGGCGTCGAAAGTCCCGGCGGCGACTGCCGGCGCTCTTCGGTGCACACTTTGCGGGTGCATCATCGCGACGCCGCGTATCCCCGCATGTGCGCGTCACACTGATCGCGCTCGCGCTCGTGCTCGCCACCTCCGCGATCACGCTCGCGGCGACCGGAGTGATCCTCACGGGCTCACCGGTCGGCGCGGCGCGTGCTCCGATCGCCACCGCCGGCGAGGGCATCCCGGTGGCAAGCGGCGCGCGGCTGCTACCCCTGCGAGCGGCAGATCCGGCCGGCGGCCTGCCGTGGGGAATGCGGGTCATCCACACCACGCGCGGCCTCATCTGCGTGCAGATCGGGCGCGTCGATGGCAACCAGCTAGGACAGCTCGGCGTCGACGGCGCGTTTCACAACGACGGGCGCTTCCACCCGCTGCCCGCAGACGCGCTCCCGGACACCCTCGCGAACGCAAGCGGATGGATGGCTGGGAACTGCGCGAGCCAGGGAGACATCTACGCGGGCGACAGCGTGGGGCTCGAGCTCAACGCGGCCACCGGCCCCGGCCCGGGCGCTGGGGTCCCCGCCGACCGCCGCGAGATCTCCTTCGGGTTGCTTGGAGTGCATGCGGTGAGCATCACCTACCGCGAAGGCTCGAAGACACACACCCAGCCGGTGCTCCCCGGCTTGGGCGCGTATCTGATCGTGCAGCGCTACACCAGCGGGAGGCCACTGGGAAGCATCAGCGAGACCGACGGCAGAGACGAACCGGGCAACTACAGCGGACCAGCCGCCCCGAACGGAGCGCTGACGGCGATCACCTACGACTACGCGGGACAGTCGTGCGTTGACCGGGGCAACCTGCGCATGGCCTCATGTGGACTCTCGGAAGTGCCGCCCCCGCGTCTGGCTGCGCTGCCCGTCGTGCACGAGCCGCTGCGCGCGCACCTGCAGATCCACGATCATGTGATCACGAGCGCGCAGATCAGCTTCCGCGCGCCTTACCCCGTCACCAATGCCAATGCGAACTACTCGGTGATGGCGCCGCTGTGCGGTCGCGGCGTGGCCGGAGGAGGCTCCAGCGCTGACGTCGCTCGCGGCGGGCTGGTGACCATATCCGTCGGGGATGTTTTCTCGAGGTCGTGCGGCCGAGCGGTGAAGTTCACCGTCCAATACGTCCGCTCCGCGGGCGGCCTGCCACAACCCACGCGCCTCGGCAGCATCACGATCCACGAGCCACCCGGCTCGCACCCCGCGCCCCTACCGCGGCGCGTTGTCGAACTCGAAAGACGCTACAACCCGACACGCAATCTGCACGCCAAGATCCATCTCGCGCTCCTACCCCAGACCCGCGCAGCGTGCAAAGCGGCCTTCCTGCTCTTCCCGTGCTACAAGGGCGAAGTCCGATTCACGGCTCCCTATGCGGTCACGCCTCCAGCCGCCGGCTACTCCAGGGCCACCGAATACTCCGTTGACGGGTTCGCTACATGCAAGGCCGGTGGCCGCCCCGAAACCAGCTGGGGTCTCGGACCCAAAGTCACGGCGCACGAGACAATCAGAAGCACCTCGCTGGGGCTGTTCGTGCTCACGCCGTCATGCCTATCGCACGAGGGGTTCAAGGTCATCTACCGCAACCAGCAACGCCCCTCGCCCGGCGCCCCCCACGAATCGGTCATCGTCGGAACGGTGACCCTGAGCGGGGCGACACTACCTAACGGGCAAAGCCCGAGGCCGGCCATCCACCGCTAGAGCCAAGCGGTCACAGAATGGACGCTCGCGGCACTCTTGTCGTGATGGATAATGCTGACGCCTTCGCTGAGCTCTATCGGCGCGAGGGAGAACCTGTGTTGATCTTCCTCACGCGACGTACGTGGGATGGTGAGACGGCGCTCGAGCTGACCGCGGAGACCTTTGCCGTGGCGTTGCGCTCGTGGCGCAAGCTGCGAGCGCTTACTCCTGAGCAACAGCGCGCTTGGCTGTTCACCGTCGCGCGACGCCAGCTCGGACGCTACCTACGCCGCGCTAGCGTCGAGCGCAAGGCTGTGCAGCGGCTCGGCATGCAGATTCCGACAGTCGATCACGATGATCTACGGCTGATCGAGCGTAGGGCCGGCTTGCCTGAGCTGCGCCGCACGCTCGAGCGGGAGCTCGCCAGACTGAGCCCAGCGCAGCGAGACGCCCTTCAGCTGAGGGTGATCGAGGAGCGCAGCTATGAGGAGATCTCCCTCCAGCTGGGGATCTCACAGCAGACCGTTCGCGCGCGGGTGTCGAGGGGCCTGCGCGCCCTCGCCCATGCGCTCGAGCCGCATCACGCTCCCCGGGAAGGTTGCGTGGTTGATCACGACACCGCGGCGGAGGGGGCGTGATGAACCAGCGTCCGAAGGCTCTAGAGCAACTTGGGGAAGAGCTTGACCGCGTCGCTGGGGCCGCGCTGGGCGACGGCTCTCGTCGTGCGCTGAGACGAGCCCCGGTGGGACGTCTGAGCGTGGCAGCGGTTTGCGTGCTCGTGCTGCTCGTGGCGGCTGCCGCGGCGGCTACCGTGCTGCTGATCCAGCAGGGCTCACCGCTACCGGCGCCGCACCCGCAAGATCTGCGTGCGAGCGGCATTCCGCTGCCGAGCAGTGCGCATCTGGCGGGCCTCGATGCGCCCGATCCGGAAAGCTCGAACCCGCCGTGGGACCTGCGCCTCTCCCGCACGAGCATTGGTGAGACGTGCACCGCTGTCGGCCAGGTGTACAACGGGCGCTTCGGCATCGTCGGGCTCGACCACGTCTTCAGGGCACTTCCGCTCGGCTCGGTGGACAGCTGTGGCATCGATAGCGGAGCGGGGCCGGTGCTGGTGGGAGCGAAGAGCTTCGTCGGCTACAAGCCCGGCGAAGCACGCACGGTAGTGAGCGGGGTGGTCGGCAGGGGCGCGCGATCGGTGGTGGTCTACGCCACGGGAACGCGACGGCAGCTGAGACTGGGGCCGCAGGGCAGCTTCATCACGGTGTATGCAGGCGAGGCCGAAGAAGTGCGCCCGCGGGTGGTGATCGTGACACGCGACAGCCGCACTCACATAGTCGCGCTCGAGCAGTCCGATGCGTTTGAAGTGCCCGATCCTGAAAATGGCGCCGCATGGGCCGCAAGCACCGAACCCGATATCGAACCAAACGCATTCCCGGACGAGGACTGCGTGCAAGTCACCCGCCAGCCGAGCCAGAC
>Ga0210383_10000676_pt1 | contig 31104 bp, 26 predicted proteins | sample IncBWC14OmetaG_FD_160072 | JGI IMG/M metagenome (GOLD analysis project Ga0210383, IMG submission 160072) | Forest soil microbial communities from Barre Woods Harvard Forest LTER site, Petersham, Massachusetts, United States - Inc-BW-C-14-O ... | reverse complement strand
TTTCCTGGAGGACCTCCGCGCCTATCGCGAAAAGAATCTCGCGCGCATGGGGATGACCGCCCTCTTTCCCATCTGGAAGCGGGACACCCGCGAGCTGATCCGCTCCTTTCACGCCAATCGATTCCGCGCCATCGCTGTCTGCGTGGACAGCAAAGTCCTCGATCCCAGCTTTGCCGGCCGCGAACTGGACGAATCCTTCTTTCGCGATCTTCCGCCGAAGGCGGACTCCTGCGGCGAAAACGGCGAATTCCACACTTTCGTTTTCGATGGCCCCCTCTTTCAGTTTCCCATGCACGTCCGCACGGGAGAGATCGTCAACCGGGATGGTTTTGTTTTTTGCGATATTCTCGAGGAAATGGAGAAAGCAACAAAATGAATGCGCAAATGTCCGAAAAAGAAAACCTGTTTTACCGCACGCTGCTTGCTCTGGCCATAATTGCTTTGGCCGCCGCGCTGCGCATCGCTCCGCACCCCTGGAACTTCACCCCGTTCGGCGCAATGGCGTTGTTTTCCGGCGCGATCATCAGGGACCGCCGCCTGGCGTTTTTCTTTCCCATTCTCGCGCTCTTCGTCGGCGACATCTTCATCGGCCTTCACAGACTGCTGCCCGTGGTCTACGCCAGCTTTCTCGTCAGCGTGGCCATCGGCTTCTGGCTGCGTCGCCGTCGCAGTCTTGGACGCATCACCCGAGCCACGCTTCTCGGCGCCATTCAATTCTTCCTAGTCACCAATTTTGCCGTCTGGGCTTTTGGCCTTTCCTACCCCCGCAACAGCGCCGGTTTGCTGGCCTGCTATGTCGCGGGAATTCCGTTCTTTTGGAACACGCTGGCTGGAGACGCCGTCTACGCCACGTTACTGTTTGGCGGCTTGGCCCTTGCCGAGCGCTTCTTTCCCGCCCTCCGCGAATCGTCTTTCGAAAAAGCTTAGGCGACTGTCCGCGCATTGCCGCGGTCTCGTCCTAGCCCAGGCTGGTGCTATAATTCTCGCTCCATTATGGCGAAATCATCCCCAGAGGAAGCGGCGATCGCCCCTGAAGTGCTCGCGAAATACGAGACGGTCATCGGCCTGGAAGTCCATGTCCAGCTTCTGACGAAATCTAAGATCTTCTGCGGCTGCTCGACGCAGTTCGGCGATCCGCCAAATACAAACGTCTGCCCGGTCTGCCTCGGTTTGCCCGGCACCCTGCCGATTTTGAACAAGCGCGTGGTTGAACTGGCCATGCGCGCCGCGCTCGCACTGAACTGCACCGTGCACGAGCATTCGCGTTTCGCCCGCAAGAATTATTTCTATCCAGATCTGCCCAAAGGCTATCAAATCTCGCAATACCAGCTCCCGCTCGCCACGGATGGCTGGATTGAGATCGATCACGGTGGCGCGAAAAAACGCATCGGCGTCACGCGCTTGCACTTGGAAGAAGACGCTGCTAAAAACGTGCACGAAGGCTTCTCCCAATCCGCCACCAAGGCCTACGTCGACTACAACCGCTGCGGCACTCCCCTCAGCGAGATTGTCTCCGAGCCGGATATGCGCGCTCCGGAAGAGGCCTACGCCTATCTCACGACTCTTCGCCAGATCATGCTCTACACCGGCATCAGCGACTGCAATATGGAAGAAGGCTCGCTCCGTTGCGACGCCAACGTCAGCGTCCGTCGGCGCGGCGCAAAAGAATTCGGCACCAAGGTCGAAGTAAAAAACCTCAACTCGTTTCGTTATCTGCAAAAGGCTCTCGAGTACGAAGTCGAGCGCCACATCGGCGTCCTGGAATCCGGCAGCCGCATTTTTCAAGAAACACGCCTCTGGAACCAAGACGAATCCTGCACCGTTTCGATGCGCTCGAAAGAAAAAGCCCACGATTACCGCTACTTCCCCGAGCCGGATCTGCTGCCCGTTCACGTCAGCCCCGCTTGGCGCGATGATGTTCTCCGCACCCTGCCCGAATTACCTGAAGCCAAGCGCGCCCGCTTCATGGCCGCCGATGGGCTGACTCCCTATGACGCTGGCGTTCTCACCGGTACGCCGGCGCTCGCCGATTTTTTCGAGGCTGTTCGAAAAGCCGGTGTACCGGCCAAGTCCGCCGCCAACTGGATTCAAACAGAACTATTGCGTCGGTTGAATGATTCGGGAAAAGAAATTGAGGCAACTCCAGTATCTCCCGCGGCCCTCGCAGAACTCCTCAAACTCATCGAGTCCAGCCAGATCACTGGTTCCACCGGGAAAAAAGTCTTCGCCACCATGTTTGAAACTGGCCGCAGCGCCAACGAAATTGTGGCTGCCGAGGGTCTCGCACAAATCAACGACACAAGCGCGCTCGAGCAGGCCGCCCGCGAAGTCATCGAGAAGAATCCCGACAACGTAGCCAAATTCAAATCCGGCAACGAAGGCGTTTTCAAGTTTTTTGTAGGCCAAGTCATGCGCGCCACCCGCGGCCAGGCCAATCCCCAGGCCGTCAGCGACATTTTACGGAAGCTTCTTTCCTGACTCCGTGCCAAAATGTTTCGCAACGATGCAAGCGCAGAGGCAACTAAAGTGATCCCGGGGATGTTTTTCCCAAGCCGGTAGCCTGGGCCTTTAGCTCTGACGATCTTTTTGCATCCCGCAACTAGAATCACTAAGGTGGAAATATGCTCAAAGTAGGCGACCAAGCCCCGGCATTTCGCTTGAAGAGCGACGCCGGTCGAGACGTCTCCCTCTCGGACTACCTCGGCAAACGCGTCGTGCTGTTTTTCTATCCGAAAGCCAACACTCCCGGCTGAACGACCGAAGCGTCCGAGTTTCGCGACGCAAGAAAGCAATTCGACAAGCTTGGCGTGGTCCTCCTCGGCATGAGCGGCGACTCCGTCAAAGCTCAAGCCGCCTTCAAAGCCAAACAGAAACTCAACTTCGATCTCCTGAGCGATTCGGATCTGAAGACTATCGAAGCCTACGGCTCGCGCCGCATGAAGAAGTTCCTTGGCCGCTCGTTCCTTGGCATTGTTCGCAGCACGTTCCTCATCGGCAAGGAGGGCCAGCTCGAACACATTTGGGACGACGTCAAAGCGAAGGGCCACGCTGCCGAGGTTCTCGCCGAAGTCTCGGCGAAATAATCGCCATGGGCGCGTTGTAGGCCGCATTTCGCAAGTGTGAGAATCCGGGTCACAGCTGAAACACAAACTCTTCCGATTCCCCCGGCGCGGGCTCGATAAATAGGTTATCGATGAGCCGGACCTTGCCGAGAAACACCGCCAGTACCGCAAAACACGGCCGAGCCACTCGCACCACCGGCTCCAACGTATCCGCGCTCACAATCTCCGCATAGTCCACTACGGCCAGCGACTCCGCCTCAATAATCCGCCGCATGACGCCTTGCAATTGCATCGCATCGCGCACGCCGGCCGCCAATTCGTTTCGTGCCGCCAGGAGAGCGCGGTAGAGGACCCGCGCCGCTTTTCGTTCCTGGTCACTCAAATAAGCATTCCGCGAAGAAAGCGCCAGCCCATCGGCCTCCCGCACAATCGGGCAAACCACGATTCCGGCATCGAGATTCAGATCGCGCGCCATCTCGCTGATGATGCGCACCTGCTGCGCATCCTTTCGACCGAAATACGCGAAGTGCGGCTGCACAATCTCAAACAGTTTCAGCACCACGGTAGCCACCCCGCGAAAATGCCCCGGCCGAGAACGCCCCTCCAGCCGTTCGCTAATGCCCTCGACATGGACGTAGGTCCGAAATCCATCCGGATACACATCCGCTGTCTCAGACGCAAACAGCACATCGACGCCCACCAGCGCAAGTTTTTCCGCATCCTGCGGAAGATCGCGCGGGTATTTCTTGTAATCCTCTTTTGGCCCGAACTGCTTTGGGTTCACGAACACCGACGCAATCACGCGCGAGCATTCCTGCCTCGCTCGCGCGACCAGCGCCGTGTGCCCTTCATGGAGCGCGCCCATCGTCGGCACCAGTCCGATGACGCGGCCCTCGCCGCGCGCACCGCGCGCGTATTCCTTCATCCATCTAATGGTTCGGATTATTTCCACAGAGGAGGTTTGCGTTTCACGGATTCCCGGGTCACGCGGTCGCCGCGGTCGCGCGTTCACGATAGTAGTGCATCAAGTCCGTCAAAATCGGCTGTGCTCCAAGCTGCCGCAGCAAGGTCGTAATCTGCCCGCGATGATATGTCCCATGATTTACCACATGTTGCATCGATTCCCACAGCGGATTCCGATACACGCCAAATTTGAGCGTATTGTATTCCATCATGCGGTTCAAATCTTCCTGCGTCAGTTTCCCGACAAACGTCAGCAGCCGCCCTTCCTGTTCCGCCCACTTCGCGCGAAGGCTCTCGACATCGGCACACTCCGAGACACCCGGCAGGGACGCCGGCGAGCGTCCCTGAAAGCGCTCCAGCCAAACCCATTCCGCCCCGCAAATGTGCGCCAGCGTGTCTCGCACCGACCCAAAGCTTGACCCCAGCGGCTTCGTGAACTGTTCGCTCGTCAAGTTCGCCGCAGCATCGAGAGATCGATGATTCGCCCACGCATTGTAGTCATAGAGCAAGTGCATCTCTTCCGGCGTCATCTCAACATCTCCTTGGCTACCTGCGAAGGGCCCTGTTGATTGTGATTCCGAGCAGAGCGGAGAATCTGCTGGTTCACCCTCTACCAATCGCCGTCACTATTGACCGGCGCCTCTTTCTCCTCTTGCGCTGTCTGCGCTGCGTGATACGACTCCCCATCGGAAGGAAACGTCCCTCCGCGCACATCCTCGCAATAATCCCGTGCGGCCTTCGAAATAATCTCTCCAACGTTCGCATATTGCCGCGCAAATTTCGGCGTCCGCCCAAACGTCAACCCCAGCAAATCGTGAATCACCAGAATCTGTCCGTCGCAGTCTGGTCCTGCTCCAATTCCGATGGTAGGAATCCGCAATTCGCGCGTGATCTGCGCCGCAAGCTCTCGCGGCACGGCTTCAAGCACCACCGCAAAAGCCCCCGCCGCCTCCACCGACCGCGCGTCCCGCAACAATTGCTCCGCCGCATCCGCCGTCTTGCCTTGCACGCGGTATCCGCCGAGCGCATTCACGGATTGCGGGGTCAATCCGACGTGCCCCATCACCGGAATTTCCGCCTCGGTCAGCCGCACAATCAATTCCAGCCGCCGTTCGCCGCCTTCCACTTTCACCGCTTCCGCGCCCGCTTGTTTCACAAAGCGCATTGCGTTGCGTAGCGATTCCGCCATATCGCTGTGGTAGCTGCCGTAGGGCATGTCCGCCACCACCAGCGCCCGGCGCGTTCCTCGCCTGACCGCCCGCGTGTGATGCAACATCTCTTCGATCGAAACCGGCAGCGTGCTCTCATACCCCAGGACCACCATCCCGACCGAGTCACCCACAAGCAAAACATCCACACCGGCTTCGTCCAAGAGACGCGCCGTCGCATAGTCGTACGCCGTCAAACAAGTAATTTTCGGCGAATTGGACAGGGATCCTGCAGCCAACGATTTTCGCAGCAGCAGATCGGGCACAGTGATCTTGCCATTGCCCGCGCGAGGAACTACGCTCATGGTGGCCTCCGGTGCCGTTCCCTAACCTCAAGATACAGCCCTGTACTGCACCTCCTTCGAGAATACCAAATTCCCACTCCCCTGGCCACGATTTCGCGATGGAGCACCCTGGCAGTCTCCTTTTAGGCATCCCAGAACCTAGCTGTGAACCGGGAGGCCGCGCAGTGTACGGCCCCATCAGCGCGCCCAAGCACTCGCGCTCGTTCACTAAAATCCTGGCGGCCGCTCCCCCACTACACCAAACGCCCGCTCCAGCGTCAGCCCGGCTTGCCCCATGGTTCCTTCCTCAAATAACCGCCCGATCAGCGTTACTCCATGCGGCACGCGCCTGGGCGGCGAAAACTTCGGCAGCGGCCTGCTTGGGTCCGGCGCCCAATCCGTGCGTGCCTCGCCCACCTCCACGAAGCCCGCTCTCATGGTAAGCGAAGGATGACCCGTGAAATTCGTAATCGTCAGCATCTCATCGCGTAGCGAAGGAACGAGCAGCAAATCCACTTGAGAAAAGACGCGCACCATCTCAAGCGCGACTTTTCGCCGCAACCGATCGGTCTCGACAAAATCGACCGCGGAAAGGAATCGCGACTGCCGGAAAATGTTCGGCCACGCGTCATAGGTTTGCACCTTCAACTGGTCCACCGCGTGGTTCAGCGTGATCTCTTCGAACGCTGCCGCCCCTTCTGCGAACAGAATCAAGTTCAGCGAATCGTACGGCCAGTCCGGAATGCTCACCTCCACCGGAATCATCCCTACCTTCTTCACTGTTTCCAGTGCCGCACGATCCACTTCCGTCGCTGGATTCTCTTTCATCCACGCGGGAAAGTAGCCGACGCGCAAGCCTTTCACGCTGGCGCCGGCGTCAAAATCCAGCCGGCTGTGAACACTCGAAACGTCGCCCGCATCGGGCCCGGAAATCGCCTGCAGCACGAGCATTGCGTCTTCGACACTCCGTGCCATGGGCCCTAGCTTGTCGAGCGACCAGCATAGCGTCATCGCTCCGGTCCTGGCCACTCGCCCATACGTAGGGCGCAATCCCGTCAACCCGCAGCGCATGCTCGGGCCAACGATACTGCCTCCCGTCTCGCTCCCCATCGCAAACGCCACCAGTCCTGCCGCCGTCGCCGCACCCGGTCCCGCGCTCGAACCCGAGGATCCCTCTTCCAGAAGCCAGGGGTTCATCGTTTGCCCGCCAAACCAAATGTCATTTAGCGCCAGCGCACCAAGGCTCAGTTTCGCAACAAGCACGGCGCCCGCATCGTGCAGCCTCCTGACCACCGCCGCATCCTTCGCCGGCACACGATCGCGAAACGGCTCGGCCCCCCAAGTCGTCCGAATCCCCGCGGTATCCAATAAATCTTTCGCTCCCCAAGGAATCCCGTGCAACGGTCCGCGATATTTTCCCGCTGCCATCTCCGTATCGGCCTTTTTCGCCTGGGCCAACGCCAATTCCCGCGTCAGCGTGATTACGCACCGGAGCTTGTCGTTAAATCTCTCCAGCCTCTCCAAATAAATCTTCGTCAATCGCTCCGAACTGATTTTTCGCGTCTCGATCCACCGAGAAAGTTTCCACACTGGTGCAAACGCAATGTCCGCGTCTTTTGCTGGCAGAGCCCCGGCGTCATTCGAACTGCGCACAAATCGCTCGCGCTCCGGCCCGCGCTTTTGCCCCGGCAAGATCGGATCCCAACGCGAATACGGCGCGACCTCCGCTTCGATCGTCACTTTGTGCGGCCCCCCGCGGCGCTCATACAGCGCCGCCATGTTGCCGCGCCAACTTCGAGCCAGCATCTCGCGATCTGCCGAGCTCATCTCCACCTGCACCACCTTCTCCGCCTCGGCAAAGGTCCCCGGCGACACTTCCGGTCCTACCGCTGGCCCCGTACCAAATGCAGGCGGAGTCCCCGCCGGCGGCTCGACCGGTTTCTGCTGCTGCGTACCGGTGACCGCCGCTCCAACTAATCCAAGCGAGGTCTCCGCCAAAAATTCCCGCCGCGTTTTTGCCATGTCTTCTCCGCCTCGTATTCTATCTACCGATTAACCACCAATCGTTGCGCGGTACCGATGTTCGCACAATCTCCTGTAGAAATTCGCCTATCCCAATTTTCTTCTGGCATCTTTCGCGCCTGCCTGCAAGCATCGCGCTTTCCCCGCAGGAGGTTAAATTGCATAAGCATCGGCAGCTGGGACTCAATCAAAAATCTCTCCAAAAGAGCTTGTTCTTTCTCCTCGCGCGGGCCACTGCCCCTCTAGCCTTCGGTCAAACTCCCGCCAGCGCTCCTCCCGATGACGCGGCAGTACGCGAGCGCGCCAACTTGCTTCTCAAACAAATGACCCTGGAACTTCGCGCCCCGTCCGCGAGCTAAAAGGATTCGAGCGCGTCACCCTCGCCGCCCACGAAAAAAAGACCGCACACTTTTCTCTTGGAAATGACGCACTAACCTACTGGAGCACGGCAAGGAAAGACTTGGTCGAAGAGCCTGCAACCTTTGACGTGTGGGTCGGCGTGATTCGACCGCCTCTCTCCACGCCAACTTCAACATCACAGACTAGCGCAACATGCGCGTGCAAAAATAAAAGCGCGCGACACCTTTTCCGTATCGAGCGATTCTTCCTTCTGCAATTGTAGCGCTTGGTCTAGTTCCCCGGAACGTGCCGCACCTGAGTTGCTTCCGAACCCGGCCCGGGCTCCGGCACCGGCTTCGGCATCTCGGCGTCCTTGAATCGCGGAAGCATCTCATCGGCCATCGCCAGCGCATACACCGCCGAGGCAATCTCGACCGCGCCTTCTCTCACGTCCTGTTCATAAATCCGCTCGTACGTATCCAGATTGGTGTGATGGGTAAACGATCCATAATCAAACGCATCCTGCGCCAAACCAATCCCCGGCAGTCCCGCGTTGTTGAAGGACGTGCTGTCTGTCCCGCCCGTCCTCCGACTGTCGCTGGCAATCGCTCCCACGAATCCCCAATCCGCAAACGGCATCATCGCCTCGCGCACCATATCCGCCGCTCCCGCGGGACCAAACACGCCTGCGCCTCGCGGCTTCCCCGTCCCCGAATCGATATTGAAGTACGCATCCAATTTCGCGTATTCCGGCTTCTGGTTCTCAAAACTCCCAAAGTGTTCCTTCACGTACGCCAGTGATCCCAGCAACCCTTCTTCCTCCCCGCTCCACAACGCGACACGAATCGTTCGCCGAGGCTTAACGTGCAGCGCGGCCAAAATGCGCACGGCCTCCAGCATCATCGAAGAGCCGATTCCGTTGTCCGTCGCGCCGGTTGCGTCGTGCCACGAATCGTAATGTCCACCCAACATCACAATCTCATCCTTCTTGTCCGTCCCCGGAATTTCTCCAATGACGTTATACGCCGTCGTCCCCTCCGGATATTCCTTATTTTGAATATTCACGCGTAACGTCACTGCCGTACCATCGTGCATGAGTCGCGAAATCCGTCCGTAATCTTCATTGCGCATTACCAGCGTGGGCATCGCTCGCGTCCAATCGTAAGTCCCGTTCTGCTGCGCGATGATAATCCCGTGCGCGCGTCCCGCATCGTTCACGCGCACCGGCGCCCCGTTATCCACCAAAAACTGGTCCACTTGCCGCGAAACTTCTTGCCGCGTCAATTGCCCTTCCGGCAGCTTGGGCTGCTCTGGAAAACGAAACGGCCGCGGATTCTTGGCATCGAATCGCGATTTCCACTCATCCTCGGGCCTCCGCATCGCCGACGGATTCATCTCTTCCGCCACTTCCACATGCTTCCCCACAAACACGATCGCTCCGCGAACCTTGTCCTTCACCGAATTCAGATAGGCATCCAGCTCCGCCTGCGTCGGCTGCTTCGGCTCCGCTGGCTTCGCTGCTGCAGGCATCGGCGGCGCAGCCCATTTCGGTTCCGGCGGGGGTGGCGTGCTTCCAAAAAAATTAAATCCCCCGCCTGTCGACGGCGCCATTCCAGGCGGATCCAGCAGCACCACGTTTGCCGTCACTTCCCCCTTCGTGCTGGGTGTCCACGCGAGCGGCTTGACCATCAACTGTCCGTGAAATGGAGCAACGGCCTCCGCCAAAAGCTCCATATTTTCCCAGCCCGGCACGGGCGTCGCCGCGCTAGGCGGCTGAAATGTCCACGGCTCCAGATGTGCGTTCGCCAATCCCCACGAGGTCATCGTCGCGACCGCCCAATCGTCCGCCGCCTTCAAATTGGGCGTCCCCGTCACGCGCGGCCCATAGACATCCGCGATCTCATGTATGATCCACATGATTTTCGAATTGTTGGTCTCTTCCGCGCGGAACAAAGCGTACATCTCGGAAAGTCCCGGAGCCTGCGCCGTCGTCGGCATCGCTGCCAGCAGCAAAAAACAGATCACACACGCACACACTCTTGCCACGGTCCCACCCCCCTGTCTCCAAATACTCATGTCCCGGAATATCCCCGCTCGTTTTCAGCCCACAACGCACATGGTCAGATCGCCCGCAAATATACGCTCGCTGGTCCCCGCAGGCAACGTACCGGCCCCTGGTGCGCATGACGGCCGCATCCTAGGAGGCCGCCGGCCGTACCCTTTGAGCTCGTTTGAAGTCTCCATTTTTCAATCTCCTCTCCCTGCCCCACCCTCCCAGCTCCAGCGCGATTCCCATGCAGGCGTCGCGCAATTCGTCCGCATGAACTCGGTCGGCCATCGCCCGCGCCACAATCATCCCTCCTACGCACAACGCCGCTATAGCTTGCGCCTGCTCTTTCGACGGCCCGCCATCCCCCGCCGTGCTGCGCTCCAGCACGCTGACCATCGCTCGAAACACCGTCTCAAACGCTCGCTTCGTGCTCGCGCTACCGCGCGCCACGTCGGTCGGCAAAGCCGTCATCGGACACGAATTCTCCACGTCTTCAAAATGTTGCCGTGACAAATAAGCCCGCACCACCTGCGGCCCCACGTCGCGCGAACTCAAGTCCACTTCCACTCCCTCCCAGCAAGTCTTCCATTCCGGGTCCGTAAAGAAGCAACCCAATACCTCCACATACAAATCGCTCTTGGTCTCAAAATAACTGTAGAACCCGCCGTGCGTCAGCCCCGCTCCGGCCATGATCTGTTTGACAGACACGCCATCAAATCCATGGCGGTTGAAGAGCCTCCGTGCGCTTTCGACAATCCTCTTCCTAACCACGTTGCGGTGTCCTGCGGGATAAGGCATCGCTCCTCCTTCATTTGTTGCGCCGAGTATCCCCCCAACGGCATCCTCCTCTCCAGTAAAATATTATCTTGAACATATTTTGCTCCCGTGGTTCCATGCCCTCACGGCCTAAAACGAATGAATTCCCGCAACACCCGGAGAATAAAAGTGAACGATAGAAAAAACCTGCCCTCGCCAGCAAATTATCCGACGCGTCGCCAGTTGATCACCGGCGTAACTTTCGCGCTCGGTACCGTGGGTTTTGCCTCCGCCAGTACTTTCGCCGAAGCTCCCGAAGAAATCTCTCATTCGGCCGAGTCCATTCACCTGGAAACCGTTTTCAAAGCGAGCCGGAAGCGCGTCTACGAAGCCCTCACCGACGCCAAACAATTCCACAAAGTCACTCAACTCAGCGCTGCCGTGCAATCCGGCATGGCGCCCGGCACCGCCCCCACGGAAATCGCCAACACACCCGGCGGCGCGTTCTCCTTCTTCGGCGGCTACATCTCGGGCCGCAACATCGAGCTCGTCCCCAGCCAGCGCATCGTCCAAGCCTGGCGGGCCGGCAGCTGGCCTCCCAGTATCTACTCGATCGCCAAATTCGATTTCGTCGAGCAAGGCTCAGACGCCAAGCTGGTCTTTGATCACACCGGCTTTCCCAAAGGCGAAGCCGAACATCTTGTCGAAGGGTGGAAAACCAACTACTGGCAGCCTCTATCCAAATTCCTGGCCTTGCCTTGACAGAAATCCCGACGCAGCCAACCGCTTAACTCTCTTGCCGGTCTGCGCTTAAGCTCCGTTGGGTGCCTGCGCCCGCCCCTTCCACAGCCCGCCCTTGCCCATCCAATACCGCACTGCCGACAGCCACGTCGCCCAGACATAAAACACCGCCGTCAGCGGCAGCACAGGCGCCCAAACCGCCGAAAGCCGATAAAAACGCACCGTGGGCAGGAACGAAAGAGTCATCAACAGCCAGGCCGCGAAACCAAGCGCCTGAGCCGTTGAATCATGCGCAAAAAGTAAAAGAATTGGCGCAACGTAGGTCAGAAACATTCCCAACAGTGTCCCTGCCAGCATGGGCACGGAGTAACGCAGCTGCGTAAACGCCGTCCGAGCGATTAGATCGCGGACCTCTCCAAACGTCCCGTAAGACCGTAAGCTCACGCTCTTGCGGGTAAGCCCCATCCACACCCGGCCGCCGCTCAACTTCACCGCTCTCGCAAGCGCGCAATCATCAATTACTTCGCCACGGATCGCCGCAAATCCTCCGATACGCCGAAGCGCCTCCCCTCTTAACAACACGCACCCGCCCGCCGCCCCAGCCGTCGCCAGCTCCTCATCCGCAATCCAGCGCGGCGGATAAAGCATAAGAAAAAAGTACAGAAACGCCGGAATCAACGCTCGCTCCGGCAATGTCTTGGCCTGGAGCAACACCATCAACGACGCCAGGTCCAACCGCTCTCGTTCGGCCCGTTCCACCAGCCTCCCTAGAGTGTTCGGCGCGTGGCTCACGTCTGCATCCGTAAACCAATAAAATTCAGCTACTTCCGGCGCAGCGCGTACCCCCCCGCCATTCGACATCCCCGCTTGCGTCACCCCTCCGTGCGATAGCCCTTCGTTCAGCGCCCATAGTTTCCCAGTCCAACCTTCCGGCAGCTCCGAAGCGTTCAAAACCCTCACTCGTACCCCCGCGCCATTTTCCGTCGCAACCCGCTGAGCGATGCTCCGAGTCCCATCCTCGCTATGGTCGTCCACGACCACAACGGAGAACGCCCCCGGATAGTCTTGCTGCACCAGCCCGGTTACAACCCGCCCAATCGTCTGCGCCTCATTTCGAGCCGGCACCACCGCAATGACACTCGGCCATTCTCCTAAGGTCTCGTCAGCCACACGGTCCGCGTCCACCTTTCTCACCCGCCAAAACCACCCCCGCCCAAAAAACAAATGCAGCCATATGGCTAACGCCATGATTCCAAGAACATTCGTCACATGCGGATGAAATAGTTCCGTCATCAAAGCCTTCCACGCGAATCTCTCACGCCCGCCGTCTTTTGTCACTGTCTGCTCGCGAGGTCCGCAATCACCCGCGAACCCCGGTTCTGGCAAGATCCGCCAGCCAAGACGGTCTTTCCGCTCGAGGGACGCTTTTAACGACGTAACTAGCGGACATTTCAAAAGAGGGTTGACAGTGCCGCATTTTGCTCTTGAGGTCCATTAACTCTGGCGGTCCCCTACGTTTCCGTTCCCTGCGATCGAATTCCCCCTAGGAAAATCGCCGGAGGCCACTGTCTCGCTTATCTTCTTCACTCATTCGCGAAGAAATGGGAAAAACAGTTCTTTGTTTTCAAATTCTTGCGCACTTTTTAAGAAAGTTCCATGGAATCGAGAGGCTTCCGCATTCTTTGGAAAAACACCGAGTATAGGGGTACGGCCAAGGGCCTAGAACCTGGCTGCACTGATTCTAGACGACCTGGTTCTCGATTAGTGTTTCTCGAAAGGGTGGATCGTGGCATTCACGAGAAATGAACTATCCAACTCCGTCATGTCCCCCGGGCCTTTGCCCGCGACCGGAAACAATCGCGCCGAGAGCGGCTTGTGCCACTTCACTGCCAGGCTGGCCATGTCCCCGATAATCAACGAGAGCTGCTCCACGCTGATATCTCCCGGAAGAGGCACAGTATCGAGACCCGTGCCGCACACCGCGCTGTAGCTCAACAGTGCATCGATCGAAAGCCGGCCTTCACTCCAGCGCTGGGCTAGCCGGGTATCCTCCAGGATCGGCAGCATCAGTCCCGAGTATCCGGTTTGCTTTACCTTAATGTCGCGTATCGCGGCCGTGATGGTCGCCGCCGCGGTCAGAGTCCCGCTGGAGCCGATGGGTAGGGTTGTTAGATTTTCAATCGCCGCTCCAATGGAAACATCCTTTAGTGGCGCAGGCGACAGATCAATTCCCATGTAGGCCCAGCCGGTGTCCGTGTCCACGCGTCCTGCTTCCGCTTCTATGGCGAACGCTTCGTTACTCAGCGCGTCCATTAGCCGGCGCCGCGCCGTTGCCAAATCCGGCGCATTCTTAAAGGAGTCTGCCACGAGATTTGCCGACTCCAGTGCAATCGCAAATTGATGTCCGAAGCCGTTGTGATAGGCCGCGGGGAAAAAAGGCGTCAACGGTTTCACCATCGCAATCGCCGCAAAGCGGAAATTCCCCTGGCTATGCTCGGTGTCCTCCAGCCTTTTCATGACGCGAGCCGCAGCCCCAACCGCCGGCCACCGCACGCCGTCGTCTCCCGCCACCACGAGACTGCCGTTGAGTTGTTTGGTGTTTAGCAAAATGTCGGCGAGCAGATCCCCTTGCGCCGGGCTATCGCCGGGGTTGAGCATGGCCGGGCCGATCGAAGCCGCAAATCCTTCTTGGGCAGCCATCGCATCGTAGTTCCGGAAAAACGCCAAAGCCTGCTCGTTTGAGAGACCCTTGATGTATTCCGGAAACGGCTGCGTGGCGATGCGAATGGTCTCCACAGGGAATCCGCGCGACTCAAATATCGTTCGGGCCCGCTTCAGCATCTTGAGCGCATCGGTAATCTGAATTTGGTATTGCGTGCGGTCCAGATTCACAAACGCCGTGATCGCCCGAATCTTAATTGGAGATTGCCCCGCGGCCTTCCGTTGCGCCTGCCCCAGCACACACGGCGCAGCGGAAAAAGCCAGCACCCACGCGATGACTCGGAAGGCCGGACGACCGGCGAAAAATGCGGATGGCAACATGAAGTTATCTCCAGTGACTTAGGCAAACTGGGCCAGCACAAGCCTACAGCATACAAGATTCGGCATGCCACAAGATGGCTTGACTGGAGTGGGACAGGCTTCAGCCGGTCTCCTCTTCCACTTACAGGAACGCGGAGATGCCGGTAATCTTCTCTCCGATAATCAGTTTATGAATGTCGTTCGTTCCTTCGTACGTGTAAACGCTCTCAAGATTGTTCATATGCCGCATAATGCAATAATCGTCGACGATGCCATTCGCGCCGAGAATATCCCGCGCCTTCCGTGCCGTCTCGAGAGCCATAGCCACGTTATTCATCTTCAGCATCGAGATGTGCGAGAAATCCACCTTGCCTTTGTCCTTCAACCGCCCCACGTGCAACGCCAGCAATTGTCCCTTCACAATCTCCGTGATCATCCAAGCCAGTTTTTCCTGCACCAGCTGGTGCGAGGCAATCGGCTTGTTCGCAAATTGCTTGCGCGTCTTCGCGTACTGCAGCGCCGTATCGTAGCAAGCCATGGCCGCCCCGAGCGCTCCCCAGCCGATGCCATAGCGCGCTTGATCCAAACAGCCCAGCGGGCCTTTCAATCCCACAACATTTGGCAGCAAGTTTTCTTCTGGGATCTCGCAATCGGTGAACGCCAACCCGGAAGTCACCGACGCTCGCAGTGACCATTTTCCATGCACATCCCAGGCTTTGAATCCCGGCGTGCCTTTTTCCACTAAAAATCCGCGAATTTTTTCGTCCTCGCACTTCGCCCAGACCACCGCGACGTCCGCAATCGAACCGCTGGTGATCCACATCTTCTCGCCATTTAAAACGTAGTTCGCGCCCTTTTTCAGAGCGCGCGTAAGCATTCCGCCGGGATTCGAGCCGAACTGCGGTTCCGTCAATCCAAAACAGCCGATGGCCGTCCCTTGCTGGAGCAGCGGCAGCCACTTCTCTTTTTGCTTGTCGCTGCCGTACGCATAAATCGGATACATCACCAGCGCGCTCTGCACCGAGACGAAGCTGCGCAATCCGGAATCTCCGCGCTCCAACTCCTGGGTCACAAGTCCGTAAGCAACGTTGGACATTCCCGCGCAGCCATAGCCCTGCAAATTCGCACCAAAAAAACCCAGCTCCCCGAGTTGCGGAACAAGGTGCTTCGGAAACGTTCCTTCACGGCTGTGTTTTTCGATGATGGGAATGATTTCGCTGTCGACGAATCGCCGAGCGGTCTGCCGGACCAGTTGTTCTTCGTCGTTCAGCTGCGAATCAAAATCGATGAAATCGACACCGGCAAATCCAGCCATTCATTCCTCTTTCTGAGCAATTTCTGGCGCGGCAGTTGCGCTTGATGGCCGCAAGGCCGTTCTCCGCATCAGCCATCATACCGGAGTTCCTAGGGAGACGGGTTCGATCGCGAGGAGGTTGCTGGAGCAAGCTGCGGCGGGATGCCCAACGGACCTTGCACCACTATGGCACAGGCGAGCGGTCGGCGACTCAATTCAGGAAATTCCTTGGAGAATCACAACGACCTAACTAGCTGAAAACAAATAGGTTGCTCCCGGTAGATGCATTGAGATTCGGTACCCGATGTGCACGCCCTTCTGGGGGGAGGAAGGGGTGTCCACAAACGGAGGGACAACCATTCTCGGGGCTAGCCGAGCACGATTCCCAAAAGCCGGTCCGGGTGCTGCACTTCAGAGAGGCGCAAGAGATTCAGGGCTGTCAGGTTTTGCTAGGCCTTGCCGATAAGAAAGATCAGCCCGGCGACGCTGGCAAACCTCGAAGCCAGGGCGGTGCTGACCGTGGGGGAGTTTGAACATTTTGTGCAGGAGGGGGGAATGATTGGCTTCTTTCGGGAGGACAACAAGGTCCGCCGCGAAATCAATCTGACTGCGGCGGAGCACGCCAAATTGAAGATCAGCGCCAGGTTGCTGGCCCTTGCGAAGACGGTCATCGGAATTCCAAAAGGAACTTGCAATGCCGTACATTAAAAATTCATCGCTCCAACGCAAGCTGACTTTTGTCATTGTGTGCACCAGCCTCGTCGGTCTCTGCATTGCGTGCCTGAGCTTTGAATTCTACGAAAGAACAAGCTTTCGCTCGGCGATGACCAGTGAACTCTCTGCTCTAGCCGATATCCTGGGGGCAAATACCGCGGCTTCCCTGGCTTTTAACGATCGAAAGTCCGCGCAAGATATGCTTGCCGCGCTCCGTGCCGAGCGTCACATTGTCGCCGCATGCCTCTACGACAGCCGTGGTATGGTCTTCGCGGAATACCGGCGCGAGGGGACTGGCCCCGAGTTTGCCATGCCCCCCCGGCGCGAAGACGGACCACAATTCCAGAAGGACTCTCTCACTCTCTACCGAAGCGTTTCCCTGGGGAGCGAGAAAACCGGCAACATCGCCATTATCTCTGATCTCGGCGCTCTCCAAGCCAAAATCAGGCAATACACGGAAATCTCCGTAGTGGTCATTCTGTTTTCCGTCCTGGTATCGTACCTCGTCTCCTCGCGGCTCTTGCGGCTGATCACCGGGCCCATTCTGCATCTGGCGCAAATTGCCGCCAGAGTTACCGCCAAGGAAGACTACGCGCTTCGCGCACTCCCGCGCGGTGATGATGAAGTGGGAACGCTCATCGGTTCCTTTAATCGTATGCTGGAGCGCATTCAGGAGCGCGACGCGGCCCTTAAGGCCGCGAAGGATGATCTGGAGATCCGCGTCCAAGCCCGGACGCAGGAGTTGCAGTCCGAGGTCAATGAACGTATGCGGGCCGAAGAGACACTTTCGGACGAACGGAAAATATTGCGCGCATTGATCGACAACGTTCCTGATTTCATGTACGTGAAAGATACGGACTGCAGGTTCCTGGTGGCCAACCTTTCTGTGGCTCAGCAGATGGGGGCCAAGACTCCCGCAGAGCTGCTGGGAAAGAACGACTTCGACTTCTATTCCCGTGAGATTGCGACCACCTTCTACGAAGACGAACAGAGAGTGATTCGTTCGGGACAGGCAGAAGTCAACCGTGAAGAGACGGGTGTGGATTCTCATGGGAACGTGAGCCAGGTTATGACCACGCAGGTGCCGTTGCGGGATAAGAAAGGCCGGGTCACCGGACTCGTCGGCATTGGCCGGGACATTACTCATCTCAAGAAGGTGCAAGAGGAAATGCAAAAAGCCCGGGAAGCTGCGGAGGCAGCCAGTCGGGCGAAAAGCGAGTTTCTGGCCAATATGAGCCACGAGATTCGCACGCCGCTGAACGGCGTTATGGGAATGACCGATCTGGTGCTCACTACAGAACTCACGCCAGAGCAGCGCGAATATCTGGAGACCGTGAAGATGTCCGGAGATTCTTTGCTCACGGTAATCAACGACATTCTCGATTTTTCCAAGATTGAGGCGGGGAAAATCGATCTGGAAGCGCTCGATTTCGATCTGCGCGATAGTTTGGAATCCACGCTGAAGACACTGGCGGTGCGCGCGGACGAGAAGGGACTCGAGTTGCTATGTGAGGTGGCGCCCGGAGTGCCGGAGATTTTGCGTGGAGATTCCAGTCGGCTGCGCCAAATCGTGGTCAATCTCGTGGGCAACGCCATCAAGTTCACGGACAGCGGCGAGATCGCCGTAAAAGTCCAAGCCCAGGCCAGAGAAGGTTCTGATTATGTCTGCCAGTTTACGGTAACGGACACCGGAGTCGGTATTCCGGAAGATAAGCGCGAATTGATTTTTAAACCATTTTCCCAGGCCGACACTTCCACAACGCGGAAGTATGGGGGAACCGGGTTAGGGCTGACCATTTCGACGCGCCTCGTGAAAATGATGGGCGGCAAAATTTGGGTAGAGAGCGAAGTGGGTCGGGGAAGCCAATTTCACTTCACGGTACGGTTAGGGGCCGCAGACGCGAAAGAGATTAAATTGGGAACGGTCGCTCCTCCGGAACTCTTGCGTGGCGTAAAGGTTCTGGTGGTGGACGACAACCGCACCAACCGCCGGATTCTCGAAGGGATGCTGCGGCACTGGCACATGAAGCCGACATCGGTGGACTGCGCCGGAGCAGCGCTGGCGCAGTTATCCGCGGCCCTCGAAGCGGGAGAACCCTATCCGCTGATTTTAACGGACATGCATATGCCGGAAATGGATGGCTTTGCGTTAATCGAGCAGATCCGCCGCACACCGGGATTGTCCGCGCCTACGATCATGATGCTCACTTCGGCGGGCCACCGCGGGGATGCCGCCCGTTGCCAGGATCTGGGAGTGTCTGCCTACCTGTTGAAGCCCATCCGGCAATCTGAATTGCGCGAAGCCGTGGCTCGCGTGCTCGGAGCCCGAGAGCGCGACGGTGCCATGCCTCTAGTCACGCGCTTCTCTGTTCAAGACGCGCGCGAGCCGGATGCGTACTTGCGCGTGCTGCTAGCCGAAGACAATCTCGTTAACCAGCGTCTGGCCGTGCGTTTACTGGAAAAGAGGGGGCACCGGGTGGCGGTGGCGGCGACCGGGTTAGAGGTGCTGTTGGCGCTGGAGAAGGAGAGTTTTGACCTGGTGCTGATGGATGTGCAGATGCCTGTAATGGACGGGTTGGAAGCCACGTCGGCAATTAGGGAAAAAGAGAGAGCCACCGGACGTCGCCAGGCGGTGGTGGCGCTGACGGCGCACGCGATGAAAGGGGATCGCGAGAAGTGTCTGGCGGCTGGGATGGACGGTTATCTGACCAAACCGATTCGGCCGCAGGAGCTTGACCAGCTTCTGGAGATTTACGTGACGCGCCGAAGGGAAACTCCGAGTGTTGACGAAACGGTGGCCCCCCGTAAGTAAAGCAGTGAATGGCTTACACGGTTTCCCGGCAACTCGTCGCCGACAGCTGCCTGATAGATGCTTGCCGGCACTTTGTTGTCATAGAGCAGCAAGCAACCTCGAGCTGTCTGGGTTGACGGTGAGCGGCAGAGCGGCGACACTTTCCATGTCACCTATCAAGTGCGCTCAACCCGGAAATTGACGAGGATTCATGCCATCCAGTTCATCAGCACGGGCAAAAAAGCCGAGTCGCGGCCCAAAAACACTTCCCTTTGTTCCACAGATTCTTATCTTTGATGTTGATGGCGTGCTGGTGGATGTTCGCCGGTCGTATTGGCTTTCTGCTCTCGAAACGATGCGTTTCCTCACCGGCCAGCGGCACGCGTGGGCCGAACTGCACGAATGGAAAAGCAAACCCGGCAACAATGACGATTGGAATATGGTTTCGAATTGGGCCACTGCGTTGGGGCATCCGACAAGCTATGAAGAGGCGCGCGTGGCGTTCGGGCAGTTCTATTGGGGGAAGAACGGCAAGGCCGGCAATGTGCGGAAGGAGAAGCTTATGATCACGCCGCGGCACATCAAGCGCTGGGCCGCACGTTTTGAACTCAATCTTTTTACCGGGCGCACGCGGCAGGAATTTTCGTATACGTTTGAACGCTGGCCTGCAACGCAGTGCTTCCGGAATGTCGTTACCATGGACGACGTCAAACGCAAGAAGCCCTATCCTGACGGATTGCTGAGAATTCTTGGACCACGCGATCCGGCCACGGCGATCTACATTGGCGATAATATAGATGATGCTCTTGCTGCCCGGGATGCGCGTGTTCCGTTCATGGCGATATTGCCACCCGGCACGTATGAGTATCGGAAGTGTGGCGCGCGTTTCCGCGAACTTGGCGCGCTTGCGCTTTTGCCCGGCATCCTGGCCCTGAACGATTGGTTGCCATCCGCCTGAGGCGGTCTTCGCCTGCGTTTTTCCATGACCGGAGGAGCTCTTCGTCTTTGACGCAAGAGTGGAACTTTTGCAGCGTGCGGTGGGAATTATCAATATGAGCGGGGGCCATCATGAAGGCGCACATTTCATCCATCTTGCTGGCTTTCGGATTCTCGTGCGCTGCCGCGCTGACGGTGGCTGGTTCTACTCGTGCCCAAGCACCGCCTGGACCTTTGCCGGGGGCGCCGCCGCAAGCTCCGCCGTCTTCGACGGCGAATCCGCAAAATCAGCAGACGCGGGCGGAGACGCGGACGTCCATCTTTGGTCAGTGGAAGTTGAACCGCGACGAGAGCGACGATCCGCGCAAGAAAATGGAGGACGCACGCGGAAACAGCGGTGGAGGGCGCGCGGGCGGCGGAGGTGGAGGCGTCCGCATCGGTGGCTTTCCCATCGGCGGCCATAGCGGGAATCGAGGCGGGGAGGGCGACGAGGACCGACAGCGCACGCAATCCGAGATCGCCCCCGCGAATTCTTTGACGCTAAAGCAAAAAAGCTCTAACGACCCCGAAGTTGACCTCACCGACGACCAAAACCGGAAGCGTGTGCTTTTCACGGACGGTCGTAAGTTACAGAAACCTGATTCGAAGGACGATAGTTACCAGGAAACTGCGGCGCACTGGGACGGCTCGCGTCTGGTCACCGACGAGAAGGGTCCTCGCGGAGGAAAGATGAGCCGCACGTTTGAATTGTCCTACGATGGCACACAGCTTTTCGAGACGCTGCGTCTGACCACCGGACGTTCGGGCATGCCGCTCGATGTGCGCTACGTCTACGACGCGGTCTCCTCGAGTGGCACGCCGCCAAATCAGTGACGACGAAGCTATCCGTACCGCCTGATGGTCCACAATGTCATTTAGGAATTCTTCTTGTCCCACTTGGCGCCTCCGTTGACGCCCCCCATCGTGCGGTCTAATATCCGCGCATGGTCTGTGCGTCAAATGGGGGTAGCTAGGAGAATTTCTTGGAAAACGAGATTCGCACAACAACGCCGCGCGGCCCCGGGCGCTTGAAGCGCTGGATGGGCCGGGGACTGATGGGCCTTCTTGTGCTGGTGGTCCTGGCCGCGGTGGTGGGCGCGAGTTACCAGGCCCTCGGAAACAGAGCGGATGCTCGCAGATTTCCGCAACAGGGAAAATCCGTCTCTCTCGGTCCGGCTTTTGACAACCTGTCTTTGAGTATCGATTGCCGGGGGCAGGGTAGTCCGACGGTTATTTTGGACAGCGGGCTCGGCGTTCCCGCGGTCGGGTGGAATCCCGTGCAAACGGAAGTCGCGGAATTCACGCGCGTTTGTGCTTATGACCGCGCGGGCTACGGCTGGAGCGGCGCTACCACTCTTCCACGCACGAGCACGGAGATTGTGAAGGAATTGCACGCGCTCCTTGAAGCTGCGAACGAGAAAGGGCCATACATTCTGGTTGGACATTCCTTTGGCGGGTTCAACGTTCGCGTTTATAACGGCCAGTATCCAAACGAGGTTTCCGGCATGGTTTTGGCGGACGCTTCGCACGAAGATCAAGAAGCCCGCATGCCGCCCGCAATGCAAGCGTTCATGAAGAAATCGGCCGAGCAGCTTAAGCGCCAGCAAATGCTTGCCCCACTATTGATTCGGTTTGGCGTTGCGCGGTTCGCTCAGCGAAATCAGGTAGAAAGTCCGGGCGTTTCAAAGGAATTTGGGCAGGAGATGCTCTACCTGCAGCTTCAGCCGAAATTCATGGACGCGGCCGCTTCCGAACTGGACTCGTTTTCGGAAAGTGCCAAGGAGGTCCGGACGGCCGGCAATCTGGGGGATAAACCGCTGGTGGTTCTGACAGCGGGCAAAATGGTGCCAGCATCACAGTTGCCCGAAGGGTTTCCGCAGAAAGAGTTCGACGATTTCCACGAGGTGTGGGTGAACGATTTGCAGGTGAGAGAATCCCGGCTTTCGACGCGCGGCAAACGAATCATGGTTCCGGACAGCGATCACATGATCCCCTTTGAACGCCCCGACACGATCGTTGCCGCTGTTCACGAAGTCTGGACGGCCGCGAACTCCCTGGGCACGGCCAGCACTGGCAAACCCAGCGAAGCCAGCAGTGCCAAGTAGCGCAGCTGTTTCGGGGCAGGTTGCGGGGGGCGCGAGCGGCTGCTAAAATTGCTGATTTGCCGGGTTACCGGTGTTTGTGCTGAAGGCTACCTGCTATTTGCCGGTTGGGTATCCCACAGAATTTGTTGCCGTTTCGATCCAGGCCGATGGTGAGTCGAACCGCAAGGCTGTCCAAAGAGTAGGCGACCGCAGAGAACCCGACGGAAACGGCCAGCGCTCGGAGCTCGACTGAACCGGTCCGGCCTCTGCGGAAGGGAGATTACGAGTGGCAAAGTATGATGTGGCGATTATCGGGAGCGGTCCGGGCGGCTACGTGGCGGCGATCCGCGCCGGCGAGCTTGGATTGAAGACTATCGTGGTCGAGAAGGACCCGTTTCTTGGCGGGACTTGCTTGCATGTCGGATGTATTCCGACGAAGGTTTTGTTGCATCACGCGGATGTGTACGATCACTTCAAGAACGGCGCGGAATTGGGGTTCGAAGTGAGCGGGCTGAAGATCAATTGGGCGAATATTCTCGCCCGTAAAGACAAGATTGTGAAGAAGCATGCCAAGGGGATCGAGTTTCTTTTCAAGAAGAATAAGGTGGAGTGGGTGCAGGGCTGGGGACGTTACGCCGGAACGGGGCGCGTGAGTGTGGATAACAATGGGAAGAAAAGCGAGATCGAAGCCGCGAACATTTTGCTGGTGAGCGGATCCGAAGCGCGAGCTTTGCCAGGTATCGAGCCGGACCACAAAACAATTTTGACGAACCGGTCCATTCTGGAGTTGCCGGATATTCCGAAGACACTGATTGTGGTTGGGGCGGGAGCGGTCGGAGTGGAGTTCGCTTCTATCTACAATACATTTGGGACGCAGGTGACGATTCTGGAGGCGCTGCCGCGTGTGGTGCCGGTGGAAGACGAAGAGGTTTCGGCGGAACTGGAAAAGGATTTCAAGAAAAAGGGGATACAGATTTTCACCAGCAGCAAGGTGGAGTCCGTTAAGAAGGATGCCAAAGGCGTGACGGTTTCGTTTAAAGACAAGGATGACAAGCCGCAGACGCTGCAGGCGGAGAAGTTATTGCTGGCAGTTGGCCGCAAACCGATGACGGAAGATTGCGGTTTGGAGAAATCCAAGGCCAAGCTGGAGCGAGGGTTCGTGGTTACCGGGCCGCAGATGGAGACCGATGAAAAGGGTTTGTACGCGATTGGGGACATCGTGGCGGGGATGCCGCAGCTGGCGCACGCGGCGATGATGGAAGGGATCGTGGCCGTAACGCACATTGCCGGAAAGAAAACGCAGCCGATTTTGAAGACGCGCATTCCCAACGCGACGTACTGTGAGCCGCAGATCGGGTCGATTGGATTGACCGAGAAGCAGGCGCGCGAGGCCGGGTATGCAGTGAAAACTGGAAAATTCCCTTTTGTCGGCAACAGCAAGGCCACGATTTTGGGGAATCACAACGGGTTCATCAAAGTGGTTTCGGACGAGAAGTACGGCGAGGTTTTGGGGATTCACATTATCGGCCCCTTGGCGACGGAAATTTTGGCGGAAGCGGCGGCGACGTTGAACCTCGAGGGCACCATCGACGACATGATGAACATGATTCACGCGCATCCCACGGTCTGGGAAGGGATGGGGGATGCGTTTGCGAGCGTGAGGGGATTGCAGATTAACGTATAGCGACGGGTGACTGGTGAAGAGCTGCCAGATTGTTGATCTCGGATTGATTGGGTACGCGAATGCGTACGCGCTGCAAAAACGCCTGGTGGCCGCGCGCAAGGCGGATGCGGTTGGGGATGTGCTACTGCTCTGCGAGCACACGCCGGTGATCACCCAGGGGCGAAACGGGAAGCGCGAGCATCTTTTGGTTTCCGAGAATGTATTGCGGCAGCGGAACGTGGAGTTCTATGAGACTAGCCGCGGGGGAGATGTTACCTACCACGGACCGGGGCAGCTGGTGGGTTATCCGATCTTGCAGCTCGGCGCGATTCGCAAGGACGTGGTTTGGTACGTGCGGATGCTGGAAGAAGTGATGATCCGAACTACCCGAGAGTTCGGGATTTGCGCCGAACGCGAAGCGGGGAAGACTGGGATTTGGGTGCCGGGGGAAAAGAAAGAATTCATACGGAGCTCACCGAGGGGAGAGCAGCCAGCCGAGATTGCGGCAGAAAAGCTGGGCGCAATTGGGGTGCACATCAGCCGGTGGGTGACGTCGCACGGATTTGCTTACAATGTTTCGACGGATCTGCGTAATTTTGATTTGATTGTGCCTTGCGGGATTGCCGGGCGGAAGGCGACTTCGCTCGAGAAACTGCTGGGACGGGCGGTGAATGGCAAGGAAGTGGCGCCGAAAATGGTGCGGCATTTTGGGGATGTGTTTGGGTTGGAGATCGGTGCAGGAACGAAAGAAGAATTACTGGGGATGCTGGAGCTTAGGGAGCAGATGGTGGCGCTGCCAGCTTAGGGGAGTAGGACAGACATTCTTGTCTGTCGCTTGCCGTTGTTCGGAAGTAAAGGAAGGCAGACAGGCAGCCATGCCTGTCCCACGGAGCGGGAATGAAGAAGGAATTGACGCGGCAGCAGTATCTGGACCTGTACTACTACATGCGGCTGAACCGCGCCGTGGAAGACACTATGGTGAAGCTCTTCCGCCAGAACAAAATTGTCGGAGGGTTGTACTCGAGTCTGGGTCAAGAAGCGATTTCCGTGGGAACGGCGTACGCGCTGGAGAAGAAGGATTGGCTGGCGCCGATGATCCGCAATATCGGAGCGCTGCTGGTAAAGGGCGTGCCGCCGCGCGATGTTTTCATGCAGCATATGGCCAAATACGATTCGCCAACCAAGGGCAAAGACGGAACGAGCCACTTTGGCGATTTAGAGAAGCTGCATATTGTTTCGCCGATTTCGATGCTGGGCGATTTGATTCCCGTGATGACCGGTGTGGCCATGGCGGGTCGCTACCTGGGCCAAAATATTGTGACCATGACTTGGATCGGCGACGGCGGAAGTTCGACCGGCGTGTTTCACGAAGGGTTGAACTTTGCCGCTACGCAGAAGGCGCCGTTCGTGTTGATCCTCGAAAATAATTTGTGGGCGTATTCGACGCCCGTGAAGCGGCAGGTGCCTCTCGAGAATCTGGCGGATCGCGCGAAAGCGTATGGAATTTCCAGCTACATTGTGGATGGCAATGACGTGGTCGCGGTGTACTCGACGGCGCGGGAAGCGGTGGAGCGAGCGCGAGCCGGCGAGGGGCCGATTTTGATCGAAGCCAAGAGTTTCCGCCGGCTGGGCCATGCGCAGCACGACCCGGCCGAGTACGTGCCGAAGGAGATGCGCGCTTACTGGGAAGGACGCGATCCGATCGCTTTGTATGAGAAATTTCTAATGGGCGAGAGATTGCTCGACACGAAGGGCAAGAAGGATGTCGACGAGAAAATCGAGACGCTGCTCGCTGCGGAGCGGGAGTTCGCGGAGAATTCGCCGATGCCGCCGCCTGAATTTGCCGAGACGGGCGTCTATTGCACCGGCGACGAATGTCATAAGATTCGCCCGAAATGGGAGCGGCCGATTTCTGAAGTGACCCCGCCGAAATCGAGCGTCAAGCCGGTGTGGACCGTGGAGGGCTTCGGATCTGGCAAGTCAGCTGCGAGCACGGCCATCCACTTTGGGGACACCAAGGCCGCGCTGGAAACAGAAACTTCGGACACGGACGCAACGACAAAAACCAATGGATCCAAACGCGCGGCAAAATCGCCTGCAAAAAACAGCGCAAAGGCTGGGGCCGCCTCTAGAGCCACGAGAAAGGTAAAGAGGTAGCCATGGCGGAGGCCAACGGAACGCAAATTACGTTTCTCGAAGCCATCAGGCAGGCGATGTTCGAAGAAATGGAGCGCGACCCGGCCGTGGTGTTGCTCGGAGAGGACGTCGGGGTGTACGGCGGCGCGTTCAAAACCAGCGAGGGATTGCTGGAGCGCTTCGGCTGGGAGCGCGTGATTGATACGCCCATCAGCGAGAGCGCCATTATCGGCGCGGCGTGCGGGATGAGCTACGCGGGGCTGAGGCCGATTGCCGAATTACAGTTCATCGATTTTATCGTGTGCGCGTTCAATCAGATCACCAATTTCGTGGCCAAGGGCCACTACCTCTGGAATGCGCCCGCGCCGATGGTGATGCGCGGTCCGTCGGGCGGCGGCGTACATGGCGGACCATTTCACTCGGCGAATCCGGAGATGTACTTCGTGCATACGCCAGGGCTGAAGGTGATTTATCCTTCGACGCCGTACGACGCCAAGGGATTGCTGAAGGCCGCGGTGCGCGACAATAATCCTGTGCTTTTCTTCGAGCACAAATTCCTGTACCGGCGGATCAGGGGCGAGGTTCCTGCCGAGGATTACACCGTGCCGATTGGCAAGGCGACCGTGCGCCGCGAGGGCCAACACCTGACGATTATTTCTTATGCGGCGATGATGCACACCTCGCTCGAAGCGGCCGATGCGCTGGCGAAAGAAGGCATCGAGGCCGAAGTGATCGACTTGCGGACGCTGCTGCCGCTGGATGAAGAGACGATTTTGCAGTCGGTGCGCAAAACCAACAGATGCTTGGTGGTGCACGAGGATACCAAAACGGGCGGAATCGCAGGCGAGATTGCGGCGATTCTTTGCGAGAAGGCTTTCGGCGATCTGGATGGGCCGCTGATGCGTGTGACGGCGCTGGATACGCCGGTGCCGTATGCGCCGCCACTCGAGGAATATTTTCTGCCGAACGCCAAAAAAGTCTTCGATGCAGCGAAGGAATTGGCACGGTACTAGCCCGTGACCCTACATCGGAAGTGAAGCCGGACAGGAGAATCGAGATGGCCACAGACGTAGTCATGCCGCAGATGGGCGAAAGCATTTTTGAAGGGACCATCACCAAGTGGCTGAAGAAGCCCGGCGACAAGGTGGAGCGCGACGAGCCGCTGTTCGAGATTTCGACGGACAAGGTGGACGCGGAAATTCCATCGCCCTCGGCTGGTGTGCTGAAGGAGATCAAAGTCAACGAAGGGCAGACCGTGCCGATCCAGACGGTCGTGGCGGTGATCGACGGCGCCGGCTCGGCGGCAGCTGCCCCGGCGCCAACTCCGGCGAAGACCCCGGCGCCGCAAGCCGCGGCCGCGCCCGCACCGCCTCCAGCGGCGAGACCTGCCACTCCTCCACCGGCTGCAGCAGCGCCAACGCAGACTGCCCCGCAGGCGGTACCTGTGCCTCAGCGCAGCGGCGAACGCATCCACAGTTCGCCGCTTGTGCGCCGCATGGCCGCAGAACGCGGCATTGATCTGACCACGGTTCCGGGAACGGGCGCAGGCGGACGGATCAGCAAACAGGACATCGAAGCAGTCATTGCGGCTGGCGGAGTTCCCGCCGCGGCGTCCACTCCGGCCGCGGCGCCGGCGCGTCCTGCGACCCCGGCCACCTCCGTGGCTCCAGCTCCTCCCGCGGTTTCCGGCGGGCAGATTCACGTGGCCTTCGAATCGGCGGTCCCGCGCGAGAAGATTTACTTCGGCAATTACCAGGTAGAGCCGATGAGCAACATGCGGCAGCGCATCGCGGAGCACATGGTGGCTTCGAAGCGCGTGTCTGCTCACGTTTATTCCGTGGACGAGATCGATATGACCAAGGTGGCTTCGTTGCGAGCCAAAGCCAAGGATGAGTTTGAACAGCGCTACGAGACTAAGCTGACGTTCATGCCGTTCTTTGTGAAGGCGGCGGTCGCCGGACTGCGCGCTTTCCCTACGATGAACGCATCGCTGGACGGCACGAACGTAGTGCTGCACAAGGAGATCAACATCGGGATCGCCGTGGCGCTTGATTGGGGCCTGATTGTGCCTGTGGTGAAGGGCGCCGACGAGAAGAATGTTCTCGGCATCCAGCGCACGCTGAACGATTTGGCGGAGCGAGCGCGTTCGAAGAAACTGAAACCAGAAGAGGTGCAGGAAGGCACTTTTTCCATCACCAATCCAGGCGTCTTCGGGGGACTTTTCGGGCTTCCGGTGATCAGCCAGCCGAATGTGGGCATTCTGGGGCTTGGCATGATCGAGAAGCGTCCCGTCGTTATCAACGACTCGATCGCCATTCGCTCCATGTGTTACGTCACGCTGAGCTACGACCATCGCGTGGTGGATGGCGCTGTCGCACACCGGTTCCTGCACCAGGTGAAGGAGACGCTGGAGAATTGGTCGGAACCGGTCCTCTAGTAGGGCTTTCTTTCTATAGCCGTCGAGCTGACGCGGCTGGATTTGCAGCTCGCTAGGATAAGAATCTGCGAGCGTTGCTTGCGGGTTTGGCGTGCTGTATTTCCTGGATTCGGACACCTGTCCGGATGTGGGACGGGCATTCCCGGAAGTGGTCGAAGCTGGAACCAGGCCACCCCTCCGCCCCCTTTAATGTATCCAAAACAAAAGGCTTACATCTGATTTAAGGTGGAAGCTGGCCTGCCCCAACCATCTTTAGACGACTACACCCCAATGCCAATGACACCGCCGCGAATCCTGATTGCCGACGACCAGCCCGATGTGCTGAACGCGCTGCGCTTGCTGCTGAAGGGGCAGGGCTATGAAACCGAAGGAGTGGCTTCGCCGGCGGAGTTGCTGCGGGCGGTCGAGGCACGCGAGTTTGATCTGCTGCTGATGGATTTGAATTATGCGCGGGACACCACTTCCGGCCGGGAAGGGCTGGACCTGCTCAGCCGCTTGAAAGAAACCGCGGACGCGCCGGCGATTGTGGTCATGACGGGCTGGGCTACGGTGGGCCTGGCAGTTGAGGCCATGCAATACGGCGTGGCCGATTTTGTGGAGAAACCCTGGAGCAACGCGCGGCTGCTCGAGATTCTGCAAAAGCAGATTGCCCTGGGACGCGAGCGACGGGATGCCCGGCGACGCGCGACCAAGGAAAACCAAGACCACCAGGAACTCGCTCTGCACTTCCACCGGCAAGAGGAGGAAGTGGCCGAAGCGCGGAGTATTCAGCAAGGGCTCTTGCCCAATAGCATTGCCCAGCTGGCGGGATATGACATCGTGGGCGCCTGGCAGCCGGCGCACAGCGTCGGCGGCGATTACTACGACGTTCTGGAGTTCGACGAGGCCACACTGGGACTGTGCATCGCCGATGTGGCGGGGAAAGGATTGCCTGCAGCGCTGCTGATGTCCAACCTGCAGGCGGCAGTGCGGGGACTGGCTTCCCCTGCACTGTCTCCTGAAGGGTTGTGTGCCCGTCTGAATTCGCTTGTTTGCCACAACACCGGCAGCGACCGCTTCATTACGTTTTTTTATGCACAGCTCGATGGACCGGGGCGGCATCTGCGGTATACGAACGCGGGGCACAACCCGCCGATTCTCCTGCACCGCAATGGATCGTATGAGCGGTTGGAAGCAGGCGGCGGAGTGCTCGGTGTTTTTCCAAACCAGACGTTTGCCGCAGGCGCCGCACAGCTCGCGCCGGGCGACCGCGTCATTCTTTTTACGGATGGTGTGACCGAAGCTTGCGACGCCGCGGGCGAAGAGTTTGGCGAAGTGCGGCTGCTTGATCTTTTGCGGGAACACTGCGCGGCGGCCGTGGCTGTCCTGCAGGCGAAGATCCTAACGGCCGCTGGCGAATTCAGCCGCGGCCACTGGCATGACGATGCCACGCTGCTCGTTCTTGGCGTCTCCGCGTAGGAACCGCGAGCGAGCGGCCGCGTTGTGTGCCAACGTCTCCAGCGGTTATAGCATTGCTGCGAATCGTACTGGACCATCGCCTTGAGTTTTGCAATGCAAACCGCGAAACGGTCATCATGGGCTCGATGCCCGCGTAGCCCAGCATGCGGTCGACGAAGCGGTGGCCATCGCTCTGTTCCGTGAGAAGGCTATCAGGAACTTGAGGAGATGGTAGTTCCCGTCCGAGCAGCGTATCAGATGAGACTGCGCCCGCCCGCGCATCCGGAGTACCTGTTCGAGCGCCCGTAGCATGCGGCCGCCATACCAGCACGAGCGTTAGTAACTCATTGCATCAACTACCCTTTTATGGATTCCAGGGATTCCCGAAACCGGCTGGGCGCTTTGCGCCGCTGGGAACGACGCCGCGCGGGAAGCCCCAGAGCGGTCTTGAAGAGATTTCAAAAAGAAAAGGCTCGGGCCATGGCCCCAGCCTCTTCACGTTTCGAAAAACTTGCCCCGGAGCGAACTCTTAGCGCCGTTTCTTTTTCTTGGCTGGTTTTTTCGCTTTTTTTGCCACCTTCTTTGGTTTTGGCTTGGGCTTGGGCTTGGGCTTGGCTTTTTTGGCCTTTGCTGTGGCTTTCTTTTTCGGAGCAGCTTTCTTGGCTGGTTTAGCCGGGGGCTTGGCGGCAGCTGTGGCCGCCGCCGCCGCTACGGGCTCTTCCTCGGTGATGAGGATCTCTTCCTCTTCGGTCTCCACGATCTCATCACCGCCGCCCAGCTCGTCTTCCTCCTCCAGCCGTGACAGCTCGTTATCATCTTCGAAGTTGTCCTTCTCGAAATCCATACCATCCTCCCGAGGGGCTACCCACAAGCCTTTGGCCTGCGGGACGCTGCATTAGCTGGAGTCGCCAACTCCCCTCCGCCGCACGCCGTTGTTATCGTACTCCTGCAAAGTTGTCAAGCATTCTGCAACTGAGGCACGAGCGGAAGCCTCTCGAACCAGGCTGGTGGACCAGTGGTCACCGCCCGGTGGAGCCAGGCGAAACCATCAAGGCAGCTTTAACTTGTTGTATATAAACGACTTAGTTGTGAATCGCGGCGGCTTGACTGGCGGGGGTGCTGGGCTG
>Ga0210383_10000675_pt1 | contig 31111 bp, 30 predicted proteins | sample IncBWC14OmetaG_FD_160072 | JGI IMG/M metagenome (GOLD analysis project Ga0210383, IMG submission 160072) | Forest soil microbial communities from Barre Woods Harvard Forest LTER site, Petersham, Massachusetts, United States - Inc-BW-C-14-O ... | reverse complement strand
TGGCCGCGAGCGGTATCCCGCCGAACACCTCAGCCGAGCTCGGCCGGTACGAGGCGATCGCCAGCCAGTACCTGATAATCGCCAACGGCGGCACCGCCCCTGCGGCGGGCTCGGCCGCCCAGACCGCTGCGGGCAATAAGCTCAACACGGCCGAGTGCCAGGCGGCCAAGGCCCTGAACATCGCCGTCAACCCGCAGTTCGGGCAGCTGGATTACAACGGGTACCAGGTCGTGACGGCGCCCTCGCCGGTGACCCGGACCCAGGGACCGGTGAAGGCGGCCTCCCCCGTCGCTACGGCGCCCGCTTGCTGATCGTCCTCGCGACCAGCCCGCGGGTGGCACCCGGCCTGCTCAGTTGGCCGGCTTGGGAGGCGCTGCGCTCGGCGGCCGCCGTCCTGGTTCCCGAGGGCCATCCGGTATTGCCCGCGCTCGATGAGGCCGGGATCGCCTACAGGGTCGCCGAGGGGCCCGCCGGCGAGCTTTCCGGCTCGGACGAGGTCGTGGTGTGGCTGCCGATGCCGGGTGCGGATCCGGTGCTTCCGGCCGGGGCCCGGCTGATGCGCGGCTCGGCGGACCTGCCCGGTGCGCACCTGATCGACCTGGTCGCGACGATGGACCGGCTGCGCGTGGAGTGCCCGTGGGATGCCCGGCAGACGCACGCCTCGCTGGCGCCGCATTTGCTCGAGGAGCCGTACGAGGCCCTGGAGGCGCTGGAGTCCGGCGACGAGCAGGCGCTGTGCGAGGAGTTGGGGGACGTCGCGCTGCAGGTCGTGTTCCACGCGCGGATCGCGGCCGAGCGTGAGGACGGCACCGGGTTCACGATCGACGAAGTCGCGGACGGGATCGTGGCCAAGCTGATCCGGCGGCATCCGCACGTATTCGGGGACGTGGCGGTCTCCGGCCCCGATGAGGTCAAGCGCAACTGGGACGAGATCAAGCGCGAGGAGAAACGAGCCCACGCTGCGGCGCGTGGAGGAGCCAGTACCGAGTCGGCCGCTCCCTCGGCCCTGGACGGCGTGCCGTTCGGCCAGCCGGCCCTCGCGCTAGCCGCCCAGCTGCAGCGCCGGGCGGCGCGGGCCGGAGTACCCGGCGAATTGGCGCGGTTGGAATCCGCGGGAGCACCGGGTCCGGACGGCTCAGGTCGGTCGGCTACGGTCGGCGAGGGCATCGGCCGCGAGCTGTTCCGGCTGGTCGCCAGGGCTCGCGAGCTGGGCCGTGACCCGGAGATGGAGCTGAGGGCGGCCGCGCGTCGTTACCGCGATCTAGTGCGCGTCTGGGAACGTTCGTAGCAGCCTGGGTGCAATCCGGTTGCTTCTGCCGTTTTGTCGCTTTCTCTTTGATTCTTGTTATGTATGTTGTTCATGAGCGTACTGGTGCGTGTCCGATAAGTTACGACGTGTACGCGTAAACCACTGCATTTGACTGCGCGTCTCCTATGTGGGAGATCTCAGGCGGACTGAGTGGGAGCGTGGGAAGTGCCGAGCGCGTTGGGTGCTGCCCATGGGGGGTGAGTGCGCATGTTTGGTTTTGTCGTTGCTCGTAACCGGTACGACCGTCAGGTCATGCGGCGCGAGTTTGGCTGGGTAAGGAACGACCCTCGCGGAGCAGCCCTGGCTGACTTCACCTGCGCCATCAGGTGCCCCGTGCCGGAAGCAGAAAAGACCGGCATCGGCTCGTGCCCCCCGCCTGCGCTTCTGGACGTAGCTGGCCCGGGGACCACGATCAGGTCGGCCGCCCGGCTAACCCACCTACATGTCGATCACCCGCAGCTGTCCGGCTTCTGGCTAGGCGTCAAGGAATCCTGTTCACGCTTCGCAATGAAGCGGCGAACTATGCCGACCATGTCCGGCCTCGGCTCGTGTTCCTGCCAGCCTGCGTATCGCAAGAAACCCGCCGACAGAGCCGTCGGTACCGCGAGTCAGAAGTAGCACCACTGCTTGTCTGGAAGCTCATAACTGCGCTTTGCCGGAAGCCTGTCACGGGATACCCGGCCCGCGCATCGCATATAGGGAGGGGCTGAGAATGCCCGAACAAGGCGTCGAAGTCTCAGAGATCGCGGGGTTGGTGCGCGGTGCAGCTGCCGGGGATCGGCGCGCCTGGGAGCGTCTGATCGAGCAGTACGCCAGGCTTATCTGGTCCATCACCGCGGATTTCAAGCTGGCAGAGAGCGATGCCGCCGATGTCGCCCAGACCACGTGGCTGCGCCTGCTCGAGCACATCGACCGAATCCAGTACCCCGATCGCGTTGGTTCCTGGCTGGCGGCGACCGCTCGGAATGAGTGCCTGCGCAGCCTAGCAGCGCGCAAGAGGGTGGTCTTGGGCCATGATGAGGAGGTCCTCTCCGGAGTGGTCGCCTCCGAGCCCGCGGTCGACGAGCGCATCCTCGCCGACGAACGCGATCAGGTCGTTCGCGATGCGCTTTCCCGCCTGCCCGGGCGCTGGCAGAGGCTGCTCGAGTTGCTCATGGCCGACCCGCCCACGTCTTATGCCGAGATCTCCGACGAGTTGGGCCTTCCTGTGGGCAGTATTGGCCCCACACGGGGACGGTGCCTGGCCCAGCTTCGCGTGCTCCTGCAGGCATCATTAGCCGAGGGTCTCTATGTCCATCCACTGGTCACCGGCGGCTTCGACTTCCGTGAAGGCGCGACGGACTTCGGCCATCAAGCCCGCCACGAAGAGCAGCACTGCATATGACCGGCCTCGGCGAGTTATCACGCCGTATCACGACCGTCGGCTGTGCGCTCATATGAAGGCAAGGGCTGGGTGCTTCATGCGGGCCAGCCCGGGTAGGAGGTGACGCGATGAAGGCTGCTCAGGTCGGCCTCGGCGACGTCGTGCGCACCGCATCCAGCCCGCGTGCGCGTCCCGGTATCCTCCTCGATCGCGATGGCACGATCATCGTTGACCAGGGATATGTCGGCTCGATCGACCGAGTCGAATTCATCGAGGGCGCCCCGGAAGCCATCGCATGGTTCAACCGGGCTGGTATCCCGGTCGCGGTAGTGAGCAACCAGGCCGGGGTGGCGAGAGGACTGTACGGGATCGATGACGTTGACCGGGTGCACCGGCATATCGCGAAACACCTGGCCGAGTGCGATGCACACATCGACTTGTTCGTGTTCTGTCCCTATCACCCCGCAGGGCTCGTCGAGGCCTTCGCCCGGACCAGCGAGGATCGCAAGCCGAGGCCGGGCATGGCGAAGGCCGCAGAGGCCGCGCTGAACCTTGACCTAACGGCGTCCTGGGTCGTTGGTGACCGGCCCGAAGACGTCGGCCTCGCGGAAGCGGTCGGAGCATCGGCGATTTACCTCGGTAACGACGACTGCCGGCGCCCAGGTGTCTGGTCGTTCCCTAGCCTTGCCGCCGCGGCCCCTTTCGTATTGGAGCGCATCGCTGTATGAGTTCTATCTACGAACTGCGGACCGTCGCGCTACCCGCCGACGGTAGCCCGGCGAAATTCCCGATAGCGCCCTACACGAACGCGGCATCTTATTTCGACGCCTACGCGGACGAGATGTCACGGGCGGCCAAGACCATCGATCCCGCGGCGTTCGATCGCGCGGCGACGATTCTCCTCGAAGCCTACGCGAACGGCGCCCGGATGTTCTCATGCGGCAATGGCGGCTCTGCGTCGATCGCCAATCACATTCAATGCGACCATGTCAAGGGCATCCGGACGGCGACCGACCTCACGCCCCAGGTCCTGAGCCTCAGCACTAATGTCGAACTGCTCACCGCGATAGCCAACGACATGGGATATGAGAACGTCTTCGTCTATCAGCTTCAGTCACAGTCGCGCCTGGGTGACGTGCTCATGACTATCTCGTCGTCCGGCCGTTCGCCCAATATCGTGCGGGCTCTCACATGGGCCCGGGACCATGGCCTCCGCACCATCGCGGTCACTGGCTTCGATGGAGGCGCTGCCAAGGCCGTGGCTGAGGTCTGCATCCATGTCGAGTGCGCGAATTACGGCATCATCGAGGATTTGCACCAGACCATCATGCATGCTCTGGCCCAGTACATCCGTCAGTCGCGAATGAGTGCGGACGTGATCTCAACGACCGTGTTCTGAACCCTGATAACCATCGGAAGTGTGGGGCTTGTGCCGACCGTTGGCTGGACCACCCGCGCTTCGCCCGGGTCGCGGATGCGAACATCATCAACTCAGAGAGACGGAAATGAAAATCCTCGTCACCGGCGGCGCCGGGTTCATCGGCTCCCACACCTGCGACCGGCTGCTGTCGCTAGGGCACGAGGTCATCGTGCTCGACGCGTTGACCCCGCCGGTCCACCGGGACGGGCAGCCGGCTTATCTGAGTTCCGAAGTCGACTTCTATCAGGGTGACGCCCGCAACCGCGACCTGGTCACCAACCTTCTCCGCCGCGTCGACGCCGTTTACCACTTCGCCGCCTACCAGGACTACCTGCCCGACTTCTCGCGGTTCTCCGACGTGAACGTAGTCTCGACCGCCCTGCTTTACGAGATCATCGTGGCCGAACGCCTCGACCTCGCCCGCGTGGTGGTGGCCTCATCGCAGTCAGCGATGGGCGAGGGCCTGTACTGGTGCCCAGTCGACGGCGAGCAGACACCGGACATGCGACCGGAGAGCGCCCTCGCCGCCAGCCAGTGGGACATCTCCTGCCAGGAGTGCGGCAGCCCGCTCGAGTTGCGGCCCACGCCAGAGCGGGTCTCCAATCCTCAGAACGCTTACGGGATGTCGAAGCTCGCCGAGGAGATGGTCGCCATCAACCTGGGGCGCCGATACGGTATCCCGACCGTCGCGCTCAGGTACAGCATCGTGCAGGGCCCGCGGCAGTCGGTCTACAACGCCTATTCGGGTGCGTGCCGCATCTTCTGCCTGAGCTATCTGCTCGGCAGGGCCCCGGTCCTCTACGAGGACGGCGGCGCCGTCCGGGACTACGTCAATATCGATGACGTGGTGGACGGCAACGTGCTGGTGCTCTCGGACGACCGCGCCACTGGGCGGATCTTCAACGTCGGGGGCGGCCGGGAGGTCACCACCCATGAGTTCGCGGACGTCGTCATGCGCCAGTACGAGTCCGACCGGCCGGGCATGGTAACAGGGGAGTACCGCTTCGGAGACACCCGGCACATCGTGTCCGACATCAGTGCCCTGCGGGCGCTGGGCTGGGAGCCTCGGCGGACCCCCGCCCAGTCCGTGGCGGCGTACGCCGCGTGGCTCGATGGCCTGGACGGCCTGGACGGAGTCCTGGCCGAGGCAGATGCGCGGATGCGTGCCCTGGGAGTGGTCAGGAAGGCGGGAGCGTGAAGGCCTTCTTGCTCGCTGCGGGAGTGGGCAGCCGACTGAGACCCATCACCGACACCATCCCGAAGTGCATGGTCCCCATCGGCGGGCAGCCCTTGCTCGATATCTGGCTCGATGCGTTCGGCCGTGCGGGCGTCGACCAGGTCCTGGTCAACCTTCATCACCTGCCGGACGTGGTACGCCACCACCTCGACGCGAGGACCGGCGCGCCAGCCGTGCGCATCTTCTTCGAGCCGGAACTGCTCGGCAGCGCCGGCACGCTCGCCGCCAACCGGGCTTGGGTCGACGGAGAGGAGATGTTCCTAGCTTGCTACGCGGACAACCTTACCGATTTCGACCTGCGCTCCCTGGTCCAGGCGCACCGGGAACACGGCACTATCGCGACGTGGACGGTCTTCCATTCAGAACGGCCGTCCGCCGGGGGGGTCGTGGAACTCGACACAGCCGGCACGGTGATCGGATTCACCGAGAAGCCACGCAAGCCGGCCTCCGATTTGGTGAATGCCGGAATGTACGCCTTCCATTCCGGCGTGCTCGACGAGATCGGCGGCCCGGCGCCCCGCGACATCGGGTATGACCTCCTGCCGCGGCTGGTGGGCCGGGCGAGGGCAGTGCCGGTGGAGGGCTACTTCCGCGACATCGGAACGATCGAGGCCTACGAACGGGCCAGAAAGGAGTGGCCAGTGCGAGCCGCAATATGATTATCACCCAGACCCCGTTGCGTATCGGACTGCTGGGCGGGGGCACGGATCTGCCTGACTACTACCGCCAGCACGGCGGCCGGGTCCTGAACTGCGCAATCGACAAGTACATCTACGTGATCGTCAAACAGCGGTTCGACGACGACATCTACGTCAACTATTCCAAGAAGGAGATCGTCTCCCGCGTCGAGGACCTGGAGCACGAACTGGTCCGGGAAGCCATGTGGATGACTGGCGTGACGAGTGGCGTGGAGATCACCACGCTGGCAGACATTCCGTCCGCAGGGGGTTCAGGTCTCGGCTCGTCCTCCGCGGTGACCGTTGGCCTGCTGCAAGCCCTGTTCGCGTACCGCGGGCAACAGGTGACGGCGGAAGAGCTAGCCGATCGTGCCTGCACGATCGAGATCGATCGCTGCGGGAAGCCCATCGGCAAGCAGGATCAGTACATTGCCGCCTACGGGGGAATCCGGGACATCCGCTTCGGACCCGGCGATCAGGTGATAGCCGAAGAGCTGGACATGCCCGCGGCCGGACGCCGGGACCTCCAGCGGAACATCATGCTCTTTTATACCGGGGTCACCAGGAGTGCGAAACCGATCCTCGCCGAGCAAACCGCCAACATCAAGGCCACCTGTGATCAGCTTGACCTCCTACGGGACCTCGCCGGTCTGGCCGCCGATCGGCTGCGCTGCGGGGATGTGGACGCGGTCGGCGAAGCGATGCGCAAGGGGTGGGAGGCCAAGCGGCAGCTGGCCTCAGGCATATCGAATCCCCAGGTAGACATGATGGTCGAGCGGGTACTCGAGGCCGGAGCGCTAGGCGCCAAGCTCACGGGCGCGGGCGGCGGCGGCTTCCTGCTGGTCATCTGCCCGATGGAACGGCAGCGCGCCGTGCGAGATACTCTGGCCGAGATACGGGAACTGCCGGTGAAGCTGGATCCGCTCGGGTCGCGAATTGTGCTCAACGTGCTGCGCGATATCTGGGGCTAAGGACACGACGGTGCGTGATGCCGCGGCCAAGAGAATCGATCCTCGGCCGTAGCTATATCACCGCTGCCTAATCACGCAGTCGGAGAGCCGATCGGAGAGGCATGAACCAGCGAATCGCTCGCCGAGGCTGGCCCCTGTTGACCGCAGGACTTTTGGTGGTTGCAGCAGCACTGTTGGTGCCTCTTTTCCGAGGCTCCTCTTCGCCGCACTCTTCTGCCACGGCCACGGCCACCACCACCTCCCAGGTCGCCGGACAGAACTACCAAATCTGCAACGAGCAGTCGCAATACCTGACGAGCCCGTGGACCTACCACGCACTAGCGTCGGGAAGCCGGAGTTACACAGTTTCGCAGTACAGGGCGCTTCCGGGTTACGGGACGACCCTGCCCCCCCTGCCCTCCTACATCGCTACCGAGAGCTCCGCGACGGAGGCCGCCGTGATTTACGCGCCCGGCAGCTCTGTCAACCAGCCAGCGTACGACTTCCCGGAGACGCCCCTGCTCTACTTTTTCGAGGGAGGAGCGTACGGACAGATCGACTTCCAGACAGTACCTGGCGACCAGTTCATCGGCGGGTCCACATCCGGCCATCGCGAGCCGACCTTCAACGATGACGGTACGGCAGCGGGAATTGATGCCCAGAACGCCACCTACGATTTCTCCGGCGGCGCCAGCACTCTGGCGTCCTCAGCACCGACCGAGGCTAGAACGATCATGACTAAGTCCCCCATCGGCGGCTACATTAACTATGGCTGGCTGACCTTTGCCGATGGCACGACCTACCGCATCTCGAGCGTCTCGGGCACCACGATCACGCTGAAATCCCGGCTGACGACCCCACAGAGCGCCGGGAGACCCGTGTACGCCGACAGGCAGCCCCCGATCGCTCACGTAGCGACAGGAGCTCGACAGGGTGCGACAGTGTTGCGGCTAGGCGCGGCCACCACTCCGCTTACCCGCTACACCAGCGTGGTGATCGGGTCAGACTCCTACACGATCGACGCAGTTTCTGGTCGGCGGAGCGGCTACTCCCTCACCGTGAGAGGTGGGCTCGACCTCCCCGTCACCGCTGATACCCCGGTCTACTTCGGCGGTCTGGCCGCTGACGTCAGCGTCGAGTACCTCGACATCTCCCATGATCTCCACATCTCAACCGGCACCATCTACACGGGCACTGGCTGGACGATCACTCATAACGACATCCATGACAGCTACTCGACTCCCGGCTACGGCGTTGCCATCTACGGAGGCGACCAGGGCACCATCGAGTACAACTGTCTTTCCAAGATGGGTGACTACGGCGTCAACCTCTTCGGCTCCAATGGCAGCTTTTACTACAACGAGATTTACGAGTCGAACTACAAGCCAGACCCTGGTTGCGGCTGCTCTGGCGGAGGCAAATGGTGGGGCACGCTGAATGACGACATCGTCGACAACGCATTCGTCGACGACAGCCCCGTCGGCGGGACCCCAGTCTGGCTCGACAACGGGAACTCGGGCACGCTCATATCAGGCAACTACTTCTATATGAGCTACAAGTCGGCAATCGATAGTGAGACCGGCTTCGACCTGCATGTCACTGGCAACCTGTTCATGGATGGCGGCTGGGGAAGCGGCTCAGGCGGGTGCGCGAACAACTGCGACGGCGCAGTGGAGCTGAACAGCTCCGGTGGTTTCAACGTTCCCGGCAGCCGCAACGAGAACCAGGTACTCATCTCCAACAACCAATTCGTGGACGACTGGCAGGGCATCGACATCTGGCAGTCCGGCGCCCGCTCCTGCGAGAACTCGGGCGAGGGCTGGCCCAACGACGCCGCGTACTGCTCGGGCGGCTTCCCGAACAGCGCTTCCACAGCCTCGGACGGGCAGTACTACTTCTCTCACGAGGGCGACAGCGCCTACGGCGGCACCACCTCCTTGGCGGAACCGGCCACCGCGGGCAGTGCGACGATCCTCGTTGAAGGGGCTGAAGCCATCGACGACCAGATCGGTCTCGGCGATCCAAAATCGACGAGCACGGCAACGAAAACGGACGTCGCTACCTTCACCGGCTCAGGGACCATCAATGCCAAGACCACCGGCTTCCCGTCTTCGGGCGAACTTCGCGTCGGGACGTCCGCGGCTTGGACTGACGGTGGCGGAAGTTACACGGGCGCGATCCTTTCCTATACGGGCACGACCTCGACGAGCTTCACCGGTGTCTCGCTGGTCCGAGGCTCGGGAACGCTGGCCGACCCGATCCGGGAGGTCCAACCCTACAAGGTCACTGCCGAGAGGTGCTACGTCAACGACTGCGTCCTCACGGTCTCTCCACCCCTGGCCACACCGGAGACGGCCGGTACCGAGGTCAGCAATGCCGGCACCTGCCAGCTCTACGCCACAAGCTCGGCGCTTCCCTCCGGCCCCGTCGCTCCCGACGGCACCTCTTACTGGGACGGTTGCCAGTGGGAGGCAAAGGACATCTCCGTAACCGGCAATGACTTCCAGTTCAGCCCATCGGTCATCGCGTCAAGCGCTCCCCTGGTCGGTGGCGGGAAAACGACGGCGTGCACAGCAGCAAACGCTTGCGGGACCAACTTCATGGCATACCAGGTAGCCGGGGAAGCTCCGTTCGATACGCAGAGCAGCGCTAACGGGATGATGAGCAGCTCTTCCTTCACCGCGTGCCCATCATGGGACTCTGGCTGCAAGAAGGACCCGCTTTCCAACCTGAACGCCCTCTCCAGCTTGCCGGGAGCGCAGCCGGACAATCGCCAAGCGCCGAATAACAATGTCTGGTCGAATAACGTATACAGTGGGCCGTGGGGCTGGTATGCGTACTTGTACGGTACTTGCAGTCCACTGCCGGCTGACCCGACAACAAGCAAAAGCCTGCCGTCTGGCGCCTGCGGGATCCTCGACGGCTCAAGCTGGAATTCTGACTGGCAGCAGGACGCTTCCGCTGCCCGCAGCGCAGCATCAAGGACTAAGGGGTCTTGACCGTTGGGCTTCCGTAGACATCGGGTTTCATTCATGCGGCAACTCAAGCGCTACGTTAAAAAACCCCGCCGACCGTATCCCGGCCCGAACGAGCGTCGAAACGTCGTTGCTATTGTAGTCACGGCAGCTGCTGCCGGTCTGTGCGCGTATTTTCTGCCCAGCTCCCACGTTGCGTCGCCCTACGCCAGTTTTGCGGCCGAGAGCGGTGGCCTCAAGACGGCGACGACCTCCGGCACGTGTGCCAATCCGACGGTTATCCCGATGGATCTCAACAACGCCCAGAGCGGCATCACCAAAGGCAATTACTACGTTACTAACGATACCTGGAATGCCGAACACTACATGGGCTTGGAGCAGGCGCTATATGTCTGCAACTACAACAGCTGGTACGCGATTGCGAACATGAACAATGATATCGGCGACGGCGCCGTCAAAACTTCGCCGAATGTCCAGGAAAGCTGGTATCCTACCCCAACTAGGCTGAGCAGCTGGAGATCTATTACCAGCAAGTTCTCTGACGTGCCGCCTGGTACGGGCTCGAATTACGGTATCTGGGAGTTCGATTATGACATCTGGCTCAACGGTCTCGCCGACAGCAACTCGACTGAGGTCATGATCTGGACCTATAATAACGGCCAGGCACCGAAAGGTTCACCAAAAGGGTCGTTTACTGAGGCAGGCCGTACCTATGACGTATACTATTCACCACCACCGTATCAATACATCGCCTTTGTGGACCGGAGCAACAACCTGTCGGGTAAGGTCAATCTGCTCGATTTCTTCAATTACATGATATCGAGGGACTGGATGCCGAGGTCATCGACTCTGTATCAGATCAGCAATGGCGTCGAACTCGTGTCAACGAACGGTAGATCCGAGAAATTCACCATTAGTAACTTTTCTATCAGCATGAAGGCTTATCGATAAGGACCGGTTGAGGTTATAGTTCCACGAAGGTCTTTACGGATCCGAAGATTCGCCTATGGTTAGCATCTGTCGGCGTGTCATGCTCGAAAAGGGCAACCTACCGAACTGGCCGCTGGCCGCGCGTGCCGCGGCGAGCATCAGGGATATGGTCAGGCCTGTGGCGGCCAGACTGCGCTGCCCGTCCTGAGCTACATGCACTGCGAGCGCAGCGCGTGTCGGCGCTAATAAGCAACGCGGCCCCGGTGGGACGCGGGGGATCTGCCAAGATCTCTCGTCCCAAGGGCCTGCTGCGGGTGCTCCCGCATCTGAGCGGTCTACAGCGCCTCGCATTTGAACTCATGCACCATCACGGCGCACCCAGCCGCATGTTGCCTCGATCACCACCCGCGGGTGCGCTCCTGCAGTCCTAGTCCGGTGCAGTCACAGTCACGCTTAAGGGGACAGCACACTCAGCAGGCCATCTCCGGAGCTGAGCCGAGCCAGGTGACCCTTGCATCTTCTGTCCGTTGTGACCCCTTACCCTGCCTGCGCGGACGGCGACAGGTCAATTCGCTGCAGCCGTCCGGCCGCACAATGTCGCCGTATTTGACGGTCCCTCAAGGGTCTCGAACAGCCAGTTCGTGCCATTGCGAGCGATTGCCACGGGCTTGAACTGGAGCGACGACCTCTCGCGCAACTCGTTGAACGCCTTCCTCTCATGGTCGCGGTCCGGGAATTCGTCGAAGTAGATCAATGTGCCGGGGCGTAGGTACGGTTCGGCCCAGCGCAGGACCGTGGAGGTACTCGAATAGAGGTCGCAGTCCACGTTCAAGACGATCTGGTCATGGTCTGGGACGGTGAAGCGGGGCAGCGTTTCCTCGAACCAGCCGATCTGGAACGACACTCGACTGTCGTCGATCTGCGGTGGTCCATTGACCTTGAACGCGCCCGCACGGTACCAGGGTGACCAGTCCTCCGGCAGTCCCTCGAAGCTGTCGAAACCAACCAGCTTTGCGTCGGACTGAAGTAGGTTACCCGACCACCAGCGCATCGACCTACCCCCGGACACTCCGAACTCGAGGTACAGCGGCGCCCGCCCGACGATCTTACGACGTGCGACCTCGAAGACCGCGAAGTCGTCGTGGACCATCTCGGGTGAAGCGTGTTCGCTCGTCAGCCAGTGACCGGCTTCTAGATAGCTCAGTACTTTGCGGAGGTAGGCCAAATGTGCGGGTCTGGCACGACGTCCGGCATTTAGAAGCGCCGAACGGAGGGGGGACTTGGGAATGATCACGTTGTGGAGTGCTTGACGGAGGGGGGACTTGGGAATGATCATGCTGTACCTCTCCGGGAATGTGAGCTACCGAGCAAGCGGGTAGCGGGTGACGTGCGCCACCGTACCGTGTCCGGCGAAATGGGATCACCGTGAGGCCTTGCGGTGAGCGCTTCCGCGTCGCCGGGGCCGACTGCGGCGGCCTTCATTGTGTCACCTCACACGTTCGCGGGTTCTTCAGCTTGCGTGCACATGAGTACGCAGATAGCGGCCGTGATACCACGAGCGCCTCTCCTCAGCTATTGACTGGCGTGCTCGACAATCAGATACTGCGTCATGGCGCATGGCGAAGCCCCTGGTAGATGTAGCGATCGACCAAGATCCGCCTCCGCCACCAAGGGGCTCCAGATCGTACGCGACGCCCCGAGGGTGATCGGCCCTCGCTGCCGGCCGCGCAGATGGCGGCGGTGCTGACCCTGCGCGCCTGGTACCACTGCGCGGCCTGCGGGCACGGCCTGGCATCCAGGGACGCTGAGCCTGGGTGGCCAGGTAGTCGATGTCGCCGGGACTGGCCGCGATGACCGACCGGGCCGCGGCGGCCGAGCCGTTCGCGAAGGCGGCCGGGCTGCTAGAAGACCTGGCCGGGGTGCGCCTGACCGCTAAGCGGGTGGAACGGTCCGCGGAGGCCAGCGGAACGGCAAAGGCCGCCGCGGACCGCAGCCGGGCCAAGGCCATCACTTCCCGGACGCTGGTGCCGCTGCCCCCCTCGCCGCTGCCGGAGAAGCTGCACGCCCGTGTTCGCCGACCTGGTGGAGGCCGAGGGCATCCGCCGCGGCGGCCGCCACGTCCGCCAGTTCGCCATCCTCGGCGACGGCTCGGCCTTGATCTGGGGCATCGCTGGCAGCAAGTTCTCCGTGGCCACCTAGATCGTGGACATCTGGTACGCCCGCGAGCACCTGCACGACCTCGCCCGCCTCCTGGAGTTCATGCTTGGCGACCAGCGCGAAGACTGGCTCGCCGCCCGCCTCGAGGACCTAGACAACGGCGACATCGACCGCATCTGCGCCGCCGCCCGCGCCTACCCCTGGTGGGCAGCAAGAAAGACGAGCTCGACACGGCCCGGGGCTACTTCGAGAACAACGCCCCGCATGCGCTCCGAGTTGTTCCGCTCCCATGGTCTGTTCATCGGCTCCGGGGGTCATCGAAGCCGGGTGCAAGGCGATCATCGGGCAGCGCCTGAAAGTGTCCGGCATGAGATGGACTGGCGCCGGGGCCGACGCCATCATCGCCCTGCGTTGTCACGAGGCTAGCAGCACCTGGGAAACCGTCTGCCCGCCGCCCCGCACTCAGACGGGGGTCGCCTGACCAGGCCCACCCCAAAGATGATCTTGGTTATCTACAAAAATGACGTGCACCCGTTCGTGGGCGATCACCCGATCTGGCTGAAAACGGTGTGTGAACAGCCACCCAATACGTATCAAATCGTGCTCTCCGATGATCCTCATGAGCGTCGTGTCGACCGTAACGAACGGCGGTGATCCAGCCCGCAGGGACGCCGAAGGGGGAACACGTGGCTTCAACAACAGATACGGCATCCTCGGGTCCGAAGGACGGCAGCCCGCGCCGACTGGACCAAACGCCGACGATGGCTGCGCTCAGCCCGCGCGAGGTACAGACCATCGCCGGCCGGAGTCCGGCGGTCGGCGCGCGCAGGACTCGATCCGAAGGATCCCTGCGGCGGCGGCTCTTCTTCGGGGACGTCGCCGCGGTCTCGCTGGCCTGGGGGATTCCGATGCTCTTCCAGAGCCAGCTGCGCCCGGACCACTCGGTAGGCGTATGGCTCGCGGCCGCCGTTTCGACGCTCGTGGTGCTCCAGATGGCTCACCTGTACCAGCTCTGGGTGTGCTCTGAGTTCTCCCGCCAGGCCGTCCGGATACTCGCGGCCACGGCCGTGGGCGGGTTCGTGCTGGCGGCTTCCGGCTGGCTTTCCGGCGACCGCTATTCTGTGCCCGCCGCACCCGCCGTAGAGGGAACGATAAGCGCGGCTGTCTTGATTATCGTGCTGCGCTGGAGCTTTAGCAGGTGGCTGAAGAACAAGCGGGCGAATGGGTATTTCCTGCAAACCGTCGTGCTGGTCGGTACCAACGAGGACGCCGCGGCCATCTGGCAGATGCTCTCCGACGAGCCGGAGCTCGGTTACCGAGTCGGAGGTGTGGTGGGCAGGCAGGTCCAGGTCGCACCCTGGCTGGGCATTCCGAGCCGGTCGGCGCTGACCGACCTTCCGCAGCTGGCCGAGAAGGTCGATGCCGAAGGCGTGATTCTCGTCGGCAGCGCAGTGACTGCCGCCGAGACCGCCGCCGCGGTACACGGCAGCCTGGCCTGCGGGCTGCACGTCCAGTTCTGGCCCGGGCTGGCCGGGATGCTCAGCAGCCGGATTCGCACCGCCCCGGTGTCCGGCCTGCCCATGCTGTACGTCGAGGCGCACCGGCCGCCGGAATGGCACGTCGCGGCCAAGCGAGCCATCGACATCGTGACCGCCGCGGTCCTGCTTCCGCTGGCCTCACCGGTGATCCTGCTGGCCGCGATCGCCATCCGTCTGGAAGACGGCGGCCCGGTCCTGTACCGGCATGCTGTTATCGGCAGGTACGGCGTTCAGACCGTAGTGCTCAAGTTCCGCACCATGGTGCCGAACGCCGCCCAGCTGCAGGACGGCATCGCGGAGATGAATGAGCGGGAGGGCGGTCCGCTTTTCAAGGCGGCCAACGACCCGCGGGTGACCCGGATCGGCCGCCTCCTGCGAGACACAAGCATCGACGAGCTCCCTCAGCTCTGGGATGTACTGACCGGCCGAATGAGCCTGGTAGGACCACGGTTCGCCATGCCCAAGGAAGCCGCCCAGTTCGACGAGGAACTGCAGCGGCGGACCGTCATGCGGCCAGGGATAACCGGCTTGTGGCAAACCGAGGCCCGTGACAACCCCTCCTTCAGCGCGTACCGCCGACTGGACCTGCTCTACGTCGACAACTGGTCCCTCGGCCTAGACCTGGCCATTCTCGCGAACACGGCTCATGCCGTGACCGCCCGCGCAGTGCGGGCTCTCCTCCCGGGCGGCGGTCGTGGTAAGGAGCTCGCTTCCAGCGCGGCCAAGCCCTCGCTCGTCGAATCACCAGGAGCAGATCGTTGCTGAAAACAAAGGCGAAGGGGAACGGTTCCGCTCGCATCCTGATCATCGTCCAGAACCTGCCGGTGCCGTTCGACCGCCGGGTCTGGCTGGAGTGCCGCACCCTGATCCGGGCCGGTTACCAGGTGGCGGTGGTCTGCCCGAAGGGTCCGGGAGACCCTTCCTACCAGGTCATCGACGGGGTCCAGATCTACAAGTACCGGCCTTACAGCCCAGGGGGCGGCGCCGCTACGTTCTTCGCCGAATACGCCTACTCGTTCATCGCCACCTTGATGCTGTCGCTCAAGGCCGCCCGGGGCGGTCGCTTCGGCGCAGTCCAGAGCTGCAACCCTCCTGACATCTTCTGGCCCATAGGCGTGCTCTTCAAGCTCTGGCATGGCTCTCGGTTCGTATTCGACCACCATGACCTCTGCCCTGAGACTTTCGAGTCGCGTTTCCCGGGAGGCTCGCCGCTGCTATACGGAGGCCTCCGCTTCCTCGAGCGCCGTACGACCCGGCTCGCCGATCACGTGATTTCGACCAATGAGTCGTACCGAAGACTGGTGATGGACCGAGATGGCATCACACCCGATCGGGTGACGGTGGTACGGACGGGACCCGACCCTGACAAGCTGAGGGCAGCCGAAGCCGTTCCTTCGCTGCGGCGCGGACGGGCGCATCTCGCCGCCTATATCGGAGTGATGGGCCCTCAGGACGGGGTCGACATCGTCATCAAGATGGCCGAGTTCGTGGTCAGCACGTTGAAGCGCACGGACATCTCGTTCACCCTGATCGGATCGGGAGACTGCTTCGACGAGCTGGTGGTGTTGCGCGATCAGCTCAAGCTTGGAGATTTCGTCGAGTTCACCGGGCGAGCGCCTGACGAGGCCGTGCAGGACATCCTTTCGACAGCGGACATCGGTTTGTCGCCGGACCCCAAGAACCCCCTCAACGACGTGTCGACCATGAACAAGACCATGGAGTATATGGCTTTCGGACTCCCCGTCCTGGCCTTCGACCTTCGCGAGACACGTGCCTCGGCGGCAGAGGCAGGTGCCTACGCCACTCCGAACGACGTCGAAGAGATGGCACGCCTGCTCATCGACCTGATCGACGACGAGCCTCGGCGGCGGAGCATGGGTATCACAGGCCGGCGCAGGATCGAGCAGAAGCTGGCGTGGAGCCATCAGGAGCCTCATTACCTGTCTGTCTACGGTCGGCTGCTTGGACGTGAGCCCGACACCCAGCGTGTGGACGCCAGCCATGCGGTTTGAGGTGCCATCAACGCACTCCCAGAAACGGTCAGGCAGTAGGGGGCGTCTGGCGTGGTACGTGCGCCGCCTGCAGTGCATGTCACCGCAGGAAGTCTTGTGGCGGTCCTCCGATGTCCTGCGGCAGCGAGTGTGGCGGCTGAAGCAGGTTCCTCCTACCGCGACGGCGCCGCAGCACCTGGCCCGCTTTTCGCGAGCCGGATATCAGGTGAAGCCGAAGCTGGCCAAGGTCCCTCGCTTCGAATCGCCCCTGCCTGCCCGAGCTCTGGACGCCGTCCCGGCAGACGACGCACGACGGCTTCTCCGCACCGCTGACGAGATTATGGCCGGCCGGTGGGACGTGCTGGGAGTCACCCGGCAGGACATGGTGGCTCCCGATTGGTTCCTCGATCCGCTGAGCGGCCGACGAGCGCCCCAGGCCGAGTACTGCTTCAGCATCAATCATCGCAACGAGACCGTCACCGGCAACGTGAAACAGGTCTGGGAGCTCTCGCGCCACCATCACCTGACCCTCCTGGCCGGCGCGTACGCACTCACCGGCGACCGGCGGTACGCCGAGCGGGCCGCGTCCCACCTCCGGTCGTGGTGGCAGGAAAACCCATTCCTTTCCGGGATTCACTGGACAAGCGGGATCGAGCTCGGGATCCGGCTGATCTCATGGGTCTGGACCCGCCGACTGCTCGACGGCTGGGAGGACGTCCAGGTCCTGTTTGACCAGAACGAGTTGGCCCGCAAGCAAATCTGGTGGCACCAAACCTACCTGTCCGGGTTCCGTAGCCGCGGCTCGTCGGCCAACAACCATGTCGTCGCCGAGGCGGCCGGACAGCTGGTTGCCGCGCTGGCGTTCCCTTGGTTCGAGGAGAGCACCGCCTGGGCCGAGGAGTCAGCCAGGCTGCTCCAGCAGGAAATCGCTAACAATACATTCCCTAGCGGAGCGAACCGCGAGCTGGCATCCGACTATCACGGCCTGGTCGCAGAACTGGGTCTGATCGCGGCAGCCGAAGCCGACCACGCCAGGCGCCCCCTCCCAGACGGGACCTGGCGGTCCCTCAGCCGCATGCTCGACGTAGCCGCCGCGTGCCTGGATTGCGGGCTGCGGGCTCCCCGTCAAGGTGACAGCGACGAGGGCCGAGCCCTCGTGATTGCTTCCCCCGAGAGCAACCGCTGGGAGGCGCTCCTGGCACTCGGGCAGGTACTCTTCGGCGCCTCCGAGTGGTGGCCACCAGCGCAACCGGGCGTCGCCAGTACGCTCCTGTCGGCACTGGCTCGGCACCGCCCGCCACCTGATCGGCCGGCCAGGCGACCGTGGCACTTCGACGACGCCGGGATCACGATCTTCCGCTCCGAGTCGGCCGACGGACCCGAGATCTGGTGTCGCTGCGACAGCGGACCCCACGGATTTCTCTCTATTGCGGCGCACGCTCACGCCGACGCTCTGTCCATCGAGGTCCGCCACGACGGGACCGATATCCTGACCGACCCCGGCACCTACTGCTACAGCAGCGATCCACCGTTTCGCCGCTATTTCCGATCCACGATCGGTCACAACACGCTCGAAGTGCTCAGCCGGGACCAGTCGACCCCCGGTGGCGCGACCATGTGGATACGCCACGCCGAATCGCGGCTAACGAGCCTCAAGTCGTCACCCGACGGGGACGAAGGGCGCTGGGTGGCAGAGCACTACGGCTACCGGACGCTCAACCCCCCGGTGACGCACCGCCGGACGGTGGAGTTCCACGGAAAGCAGCGCGTCGTTGAGATCATCGATGAAATCGACAGCGTGGGCCATCCCCCCGTCCGGCTGGCATTTCACTTGGGACCGTCTGTCGAGGCCGACTTGGACGGCTGCATCCTCACTCTGAGGTGGCAGGACGCGAATGGCGGCGAGGCAACGGCTACGATGACGCTGCCGTCGTCGCTCGGCTGGTCGTTGATCCGGGGCGCGAGGGACCCGGTGCTGGGCTGGTACTCTCCGGCATTCGGGCAGAAGGTCCCGGCCACCGACGTGATTGGTGCGGGGTCTGCGACCACTAGCTCGCCGCTGCGGACGCGCCTCGCCTTCTCAACAAGCCCTGGCCGAATCACGCCGCCCGGGCGCTCCCATATTCGGGCTCCGCAAGAAGGCGCACCACGCGCTGGTGATATGAGGTGACCCAGCCAGGATGAGGATCCTGCTTGTCCACAACCGCTACCGCTCGGGTAGTCCCAGCGGAGAGAACCGTGTCGTCGACCAGGAGGGCGAGGCGCTCGCAGCTCTGGGATACGAGGTCATGCGGTTCGGCCGCAACAGCGACGAGATCGGGCAATGGTCGGTGGCGAAGAAAGCATCGCTTCCGGCCCAGGTCATCTGGAGCCGCGAAACCTACCGTGATCTGAAAGCCGTGCTGCGCGAGCACCGCCCCGAAGTCGTCCACGTCCACAACACGTTTCCGCTGCTCAGCGCCGCTGTGCTCTACGCTTGCCGCGACGCCCGAGTTCCTGTCGTGGCCACTATTCACAATTACAAGCTGGTATGCGCCAACGGTACGTTCTTCCGCCGTGGAGTTGTCTGCCACGACTGTACTCATGGCCTGCAAGCCCGGGCCGTCGTACATGGTTGCTACCGGGGGTCACATGCGGCCACCGTGCCGGTGGCACTGGCCAAAGGCCTGCACCGGCAGGCATGGAGATCGTTGGTATCGGCCTACATATTCATCTCAGAATCACAGCGTGACCTGCACCGGGAACTCGACCTCGCGCCCAGCCGCGTATTCGTCAGGTACAACCTCATCCCCCGCCATAGCAGGCCACAGATGGCGCAGACGCCGACTGTGGTCTATGCGGGACGGCTGGACGAGGTCAAGGGAGTGCGCCTGCTGATGGCAGGCTGGGACCGTTATCGAACGAACTCCGGCGAGCGGGGACTGAACCTGCTCATTGTGGGAGGAGGGCCTCTCGAGGGCGAGCTGGCGGCCTGGGCGTCGACACGGCCTTCAGTGGAAATGACCGGCACGGTCAGCCACGACAAGTGCACCGGACTCATCTCGCATGCGCGTGCCGTCCTTCTGCCATCCGCCTGGGAGGAAACGTTCGGCCTGGTAGCCGTCGAGGCCATGGCTGCAGGTGTTCCCCCTATTGCTGCGGGCCACGGGTCGTTCACTGAACTCATCACCCCAGGAGTCGACGGCATACTGTTCAGTCCCGGCGATCCGGCCGCGCTGGCGCTCGCCATTGCTGATGTCGATAGGAACCCTGGACAATACGAGGTTTACGGTGACCAGGCACGTAAGACCTACGAGCAGCGGTTCGACCCGCAGCGGAGCGTTGAGGAACTGCTCGAGATCTACCGCTTCGCGATCACGCACCCAGTACGCAGCGACGGTGGGATCGAGTAAGGTGTCGAAGTCCTGGAGGGGAACCGGGCGCTGAATGTCCGCTGGGAGCAGGCCACACCGGTCGAAGGACGGGATTTCAGCTTGTGGATCAGGCAGGCATCCAAACCGCGGGTCGGGGGCGTCGGGTGTTGCGGTGGACGACTCGTCTGGGCGCAGGTAACGGCCTAATCCTCGGTCCCTGCGTTGGCTAGATGGGCGGCCATCGTTTCCGGGTGGGGTCGTCGGCCAGGATCCCGGCCCGGGCGAGCGGGGTAAGCCGCAAGCAGGGTGGCGCGGTGTATCACGCCGGTGGACACCAGGTAGTTCAGTGGCCAGCGGGCGTACATCATGATGACCAGCTCAGCCGTCTAGGCGCAGTACCCGTGGATCTCGCTTTGCGTCTGCTTGATCTTCGGTACGTGAAGCAGGACGCCATGGCTGAACACCTGTCGAAGCTGTCGTCGGCGAACGGCAAGTCGAGCACGGCTGCCCTGCCGGAGCTCCTCGCAGGGAAGCTCACGCAGCGTCAGCCGGGTCCGGACCCTTTCCACGGCCGTCGCGGTCAGGTCAGCAAGCACCCTGCCGGATCAAGCGCTCGGAGTCAGCGCCTTCGCCCAATCCGATCTCGAGCACCTTCTTGTCGGCCACGTTCATGGCCTCGATTCAGGTCGGCAGGTGCCGTTCATTCCGGTAGCGGAAGTGATCGTAGTCTATGAAACTTGTCGTAGCCGCCATGGAAGCGGTCGCGGAGCCCGCCGACCTGCGCGTCCCCGAAAGGATGTCCCTGCAAGAACTCCTTGATCGCTTGCTCGTCCATAAGGGTTAACACAAACTCCCCAACGCCACCGTTTGCAGGCGGTTCGCCGCATGGCACCATACTCATGTCAGGCCGCTGCTTTCCAAGGACGGCACGAGCAGTGACGCAGCCACAGCGAGGTCGAGGAGGTACGGCGAGACGTCGGTGAAACCGTCCTCGGTGAACGAGGCCACCAGGCAATAGGTTATGAGGAAGAGTGCCAGCGCACGCCGCACTCCGCGCGGCTGGAAGTAGGCCGTCACGAGCATGAAGATCAGGATCATCACGCAGATGACCACTCCGTACAGTCCCTCCTGCTCGTAGGAAGACATCCAGTTACTGTCAATGGCGGAGCCGTTGAAGGAAGCGTTCGACAGGCCGAAGCCGAAGATCTCCTGGAACTTGTCACGAGGAAAAGAGAGAAGGGGACCCCATATCTCGGTACGGCCGGTGAGGTTGTCCAGGCCCTGCGTGCTTTGGCCCCGCGCCAGCCAGGTCGTGATGGCAGCCGAGAACGTCATGACCGCGACTGCGCCGATCGCGCCTGCGGCGGCGAAGAGCTTGCGGACTCGGGGCTTAGCCACGATCAAGCTCAGTCCGGATACCAGAAGGCTTGCGATCAAGGCGGCCAGCGCGGTCCTGGTGTGCGTGAGAAGCAGCAAGGCTCCGCCCACGACGACCGCGATGAGTGTGGTGCGGCCGCGCAGGTGGCCGCACCACCAGAGCACGACGACAAGACCTACAGCTACCGCTGCGTAGTGCGCCAGCTGGGTAGGCCGGATCGGCCAGATCGCGCCGTTCAGTCTGCCGAAAGCCAGGGCCGTGTGGGGGGACACGAGCAGGCCGAGCAGCACCGATCCGAGCGTCACCCAGAGAGCAGCAAGATAGCAGCGCACCAGCAGCAGGTCACGCCGACCCCACCAGGGCGTCAGCAACCACAGCCCGGCCACGAACCCGGCCATCCGGGCGGTTCGGTACACAGTACCGATACTCTCAGGCTGCAGCGCCGTCAGGATCGTCCCCACGACGAGCAGGCTCACCAGACACAGGAACACGTTGGGGCGCACGATGGCCTTGCGGTTGATCGTCAGTAGCACCAGCAACGCCACGGGCAGCGTCGCTTGCGCTATGCCTTTGCCAACAGTCCCTGGGATCGGCAGAAAGGACGTACCCGGGAAGAAGGTGAGTGTGTTGAAGAACAACAGCCCCCAAGCAATTCCGACCCGGACGTTTACAGAGCGCTCGAGGCGCTCGGCCGCTTGGGCCGGAGTCAGCAAGGCAACGCCGCGCATGGGGCGGAAGGCAACCCTCGTGGAAGTCATGAATCGCTACTCATTTCGACGCCGGTTGGTGGCGTCCGCTCCCCGCGGCTCGTCAATGCCAGAAGCCACGTCAATTAGAGCGCCTCAGACCATAATGGGCGAACAGGGCGCCCGCGATAGACCGCCAGCGCGGATGCCGCAGGCTGAGCACCCTCATCGCTACCCCTCAGGACTCGGAGCCGGAACTGGCCGCCTGCACGACCACCTGGTATAGGACCCGCGACAGACCGACCCTGATACATCCACTATTCGCCGAGCAGGGCTTATCGCGGTGAGCCGAGCGGCGTCTGGCAGCCGGGCGATGCGGACGCCTTTGCCGCACCTCGTCACAGATCCGAGCGCCGGAGCGGACCGTCCAGGTGCTGCCGATGGTCCGCCGCACCTCCGAGCGGCGCAGCTTCGGTTAAACCCGGCAGAGCGCGGCGGACCTGGCGAGATCGACCGCCAGGTCGAACCCGACTTGGCCAGCCACGTCTTCTTGTGGCAACCTCTCCGCCGAACAACGGCGCCGACGGTGCATACGTGGCTACTTGCGCACGGCACGGTCAGCAGTGACTGGGATGTGTCGGCACCGCCATGATCACCGCTTAGATTGCGCCCTGTCGCCATATGGGCACACCGGCGCGTCATAGACCGCTAAATCATACTGTCCGTCGGGACTTTGCCGACTCCTGGGTAAGGTGGCTGCAGTCTGTATCAGGACCGCGCCGTCGTCTGTCATGTGTTAGAGGTTAGCTGCTGTTTGCGGGACGTTAACTAGCCGTTTGCGGGCGGTTCGTCGCCCTCGAGACAGGAGAGGGCATGGCGACAGAGAAGCGGGTCACCGTTGCCGACGCCGACGAGCACATCGGCATTGCTACCGACGGGATCGGCATGCCCCGGCCGAGACCTCACGGCGAGAGTAACCGTCCAGCCGTTCCCCCCACGGTAGCAAAGTGCTACTTGGCGGCACGGCAAGCTCGGGGTGGCGGCTTTTTGTACACAGAGATGGTCAGCGACAGGCTGGGCACCGCCGTGGCGGCCATCGGAATGCGCCTGGGCACCCACCCCACGTACCTCACCCTCATGAACCTGGTATTGGGCATCGGCGGCAGCGTGGCCGTCATGGCAGGCCGTTCCACGGATCGAACCGCGCCGCTCCTTGTCGTGGGTGTCGTCCTGTGGCAAGCGGCATACATCTTCGACTGCGCCGACGGGCAGCTCGCCCGGGCTACTGGCAAGACGAGCGCCTATGGCGCGTCCGTCGATATTTTCGCCGACTTGGCTGTGCAGATCTCGGTCGTTGCGGCCCTGAGCAGCGTCATACTGTCCAGACACGAGATACCTGGCCTGTTGGTCGTGCTCTTCGCGTCGGCCTGGTACCTCAACTTCGTGACTTTCCTCTTGGCGAGAGGGGACGACCAGGTCAGCCATTCCCTCATGGCGGGACGCTCAGTACTCGTGTCGGTGGCGAAGCTCCTGCGCGACTACGGGTTCGTCATCCTGGTGCTGGGCACGTGGCTCCTGGCATCGCCTAGCACGCTCCTTGTCCCGGTGATGGCCGTGACCGCCACGAATCTGGTGCTGCTGGTGGGGTATATCGCAAGAGCGGCCGTCCTCTCCGTCCGTGCGCCACGGCAGATTCAGGGACGCGGAGAACCGGACCCTCTTCCCTCCAGAACCTACGTCGCGGACGACCGATCGAGCCCCTCAGGGGAGCTGAGACCGTGAAAGTGCTGATCCTGGCGGCTGGTGACGGCGCTCGCCTCCATCCGGTCATCTAGCAGATCCTCGTGCTATACATGTCTGCCGTCGCGGGCGACCACCAGGTGACACCTGAGCGCCTTGCGTTCTGGTATTTCCTGCCTCGTTGCTGGCGTGAAAGGCCTGTCAAGGGCCGCCGTGGTCCGGCTGGCAGGCTCATCGGCGGGACTGGAGCGCGAGCGACGCCACGTCGCCACAGTGATCCCGGCCGAGCTTTGCCGGGATCTCCGGTGCATTGCCGCCGGCGACCCGGACGCCTTGATGAGGATGTCCGCGGCCCTGGGCGGCCTGACCCGGCCGCGGACGGCTATCTGACCGGTCGTCTACGTCTTGCCGCACGCGACTGCACCCGACGCCCGCGCTCTGCGGCCGAAGACGTCCCGACACGCGTAATCCCGGCGGCCGTCGTACGAAAGGAATAGACCCATGCAGGCAGTAATCCTCACGGCAGGACGCGGCCGAAGAATGGAGCCACTGTCAAAGGCCTGTCATAAGGCCCTGCTCGAGATAGGAGGCAGGACCATACTAGGCAGGGCGCTGGACAGCCTGGTCAAGGCCGGCGTTGCGCCGATCACCGTGGTGACCGGATACCGTAGCGATGACATTATCCATTTCATCTCCATCCAGTACCCGGGCCTCCCGGTTCGCTACGTGCACAACGAGAGCTACGAGACAACCAACAATATCGTCTCACTCGCACTCGCCCTCGAGAACCTCACCTACGAAGAAGACGTCATCCTTATCGAATGCGATCTGCTCTTCGAGCCGCACCTCATCACAGATCTAATCGGGCACCCAGGCAAGAATGTGGCGTTGGTCGACCACTACCGAACCGGGATGGACGGCACTGTCGTCTCCACCGAAAACGGGTACGTCAGCCAGGTATTCCCTACGGCAAGTCAAAGTACCGGGTTCCATTATGACAACAAGTTCAAGACCCTGAATATCTACCGTTTCGATCGGGTCTACTGCCAAAGAACACTGCGGCCTATGCTCACCGCGTATGCCAACAACGTAGATTCCAACTGCTATTACGAGCTCGTGCTCGGCATGCTGGCCAACGTTCCAGAGCACAGGATTTCCGCGCAAGTCGTCAAGGATTCAGACTGGGTAGAGGTAGACGACCCAAACGATCTGAGCGTCGCCAAGTTCTCCTTCGAGCCCGCAGAACGGGCCAGCGTGCTCGACCGTACCTTCGGCGGCCACTGGTCCTTCGACGTTCTGGACTTCTCGCTTCCCCGCAACGCGTTCTTTCCGCCGGCGGCCATGCACGCCGCACTCGGTCACGCCCTGCCGGACGTCATCACGGGTTACGGATCACGCCAGGCGGTCCTGGACGAGAAGGCGGCACTCTTCCTCGGCTGCGATCCGAGTCGTGTCCATCTCCTCAACGGCGCTTCGCAGGCGTATCCGATCCTGCGGCGCCTCTACCAGGACCGGCGCGTTGCCATACCTACGCCTACATTCGGGGAATACCCGAGGTGCCTTCCGCATGCCGCAACATACCCCGATTTTCTGGTGACTGATCCGGAAAAGCTCGCGCGATATACACGGAACGTAGATCTGCTGGTCGTCGTTAACCCGAACAATCCCTCCGGTGTGACCGCATCCACGCATTCGCTCTACGACCTGGCAGCCAGCACACCCGACACGACGTTCCTGGTCGATGAGTCGTTCCTTATCTTCAGCGGACAGCCTTCGCTGATCGGCCTCCTTGAGGCCGAACCCCTTGACAATATCCTGGTTCTGACGAGTCTCGGCAAGGGACTGGGAATTCCCGGGCTCCGCCTGGGTTACCTGTATACAGCGAACGCGGATCTGCGCCAGGCGTTCCTCGAATTCATGCCCATCTGGGGCGTAAATGCGCTCGCCGAGTATTTTCTCGAACTAACCATAAAATTCCGGCCTGACCTGGAAAGGTCGATTAAGCTTACGGTCGCGGAGCGATCCCGGATGCTGCGTCTGCTTTCCGGCCAGCCGTTCGTCCACCGGGTTCACGACAGTGGCGGCAACTTCCTGCTCGTGCAACTACGGGGCGAGGATTCTGTCATTGCGTCTCGGCTACGGCAAGAACTGCTAGCCACCAGCCGGATCGAAGTCAAGGACGTTTCGGAGAAGTACCCCGACCGGCTGCCGCGAATACGGATCGCGGTACGAACGCAGGAGGACAACGATCGCCTCCTGCATGCCTTGCAGTCACTGACCGCGGCAGGTATGTCATGACGAGGTTACGGCATCCCGGCTACGGCACCTCGCGGCCACTCGCCTCGCTGCTGAGCAGCTCGGTGTCAGGCGGTCGGTGGCACCATCTGGCGCGACTTTGCGCAATTTCGGGTGCCGCCAGTGCTGTCAGGAGGCTGCCGGTGGCCAAGCCTCAATCCACCGTCGAATTTTTGGGGCGGCGTTCTGCCGGGCAGACTTGCCTAACGATCTTGATCGTGGTGGCGGGCGTGGCTTTCCTGTCGCTTTCCTTTTTGCGGCTTGTCCGCACGTCCTTGCCGGGATGATGGCCGGCGGTCTACCAGGTGGCCGCTGGGGCTGCAGGGGCGCGGTGACCGGGGTCTGGGCTGGTCAGGCCGCGGCGGCGGGCGGGCCGCAAGCGGCCTTGAGCAGGTTCATCCATTCCTGCTCGCGGTGCCAGCCCTTGGGCAGGTGCAGGGTGAGGTGGCCGGGGCCGTGGCGGGCGGTGGGGGCGGCGACGTCGATGAGGTCGCGGCGTAGCGTGGCGCCGCGGGCTTTGGCGCAGGCGAGGCTGGCCAGGGATCCGGCGGCGCGCAGCAAGTTGTGGCTGATGGCGGCGCAGGCAAGCCAGGCGGCGTTGGCGGGGAACGTCCCGGAGGGCAGGTGTGCCAGGGGCCCGGCTGTCCAGTCCGCGAACACCTGCTCGACCTGGGCATGGTCGCGGTGCTGCTCCTCGGCCTGAATGACGGTGAATGGGGAGTCGGTGAATACGGCGTGGTAGCGCCAGGTGCAGACCAGCTCGTCCTGGCCCTAGGCGGCTTGGCGGTTCTGGTCCTTGACCCTGCGGACGATCAGCCGGGCGGTGGCGGCCTTATTCTTCTTGGAGGTGAACGCGGTGTAGGGGATCTCCGCGACCTAGGCGTCACTCACCCAGCAGGCCAGCTGGTCATCCCAGAGTGCCCGGGGGTATCTGATAGGCCTCCAGGCGTCCTCGCCGATGCCGGCGATCGCCGCCTGGACGTGGGAGTTCATCTGCACGGTGACCGAGAAGAACGCTCTGGCGGCCCGTACGGCGCCGGTGAAAGCCCGCGGAGTAAAACGCCGAGCCGGCCCGCACTACCAGCGTCCCGGTGCACCCGGCGCCGCGGGCAGCGGCAACCGCCTCGGCGGCAAGCAACGCGGCCCCGCGGGCGGAATTCGCGTTGCCGCCGCGCAGCCGGGTGGCGGCGATCACCGGGGGCGGCCAGCGGCGTGCTGATGGTAGCGGCCAGCGCGTTCAGGCCCCGCACCACCAGGCTTTTGCCCTGAATCTTGGTGCGGCCGAACGCCGCGCCCTGCTTGGCGTGCCGTAGACGCGTTTCTGCATCGAGTCGATGCCGGTGAACGCGAGGGCGTCCTTGCCGGGCAGCAGCGAGGCGCGGCGGGCCAGCGCGCCCACCAGCAGCCGGTTCACCTTCCCCAGCTGCAACTCGTTCCCCAGGTGAAGGCGCGCAAGAACGATCCCGGCGTGGACGGGGCCCGGATCCCGCCGAACAGAGCCGGCATCGCCCCGTGCCGCAGCAGGCTCATGTCATCGATGCTGTCCGCCCCGCCGATCATCCCAGCGACCAGGCACGGCACCTTCAAATGGGCATTCACTCCGCACCGCCGGGCGATCCGCACGTGCTCACCGGCCAGCTCGGCCAGGCCGGCCCGCTGCGCCAGGGCCATCACCGGCACCAGGCCCGCCCGCGACACGGGATTCGAGTCATCAAACGACGCGTGGATCTTGGCGAGGCCATGCAACAATCGCACTTGACAGGTGCCTATTTCAAACAAGGTGATGGAAGCTTCAGCAACTCCCATCGTCCCTGGTCAAGGGGCACCTTCGCGTCGACGCGCCGCATTCGACCACTATTTACGCGATGGATCGAGGCTAAGTTCGGCCCGCGAGCCCGCCAGATGGCCCTGGCCCCTCTGCGCAGGATCGACCGCGAGCCGACGGACAACTCGGCGTCACTGGACCGGCGCGGTGCGGAACGGATCTCGATCTTACTCAAAGACGGCTGGCAAGACGTTGCGTCGGCTGCCTAACTGCTCGATCGTGATCGCAGCCGTCTGGGCTCATCCGCCATACGGCGATCCCGCTGGGCTGAGCGCGGCGGCTGGGACACGGCTCCAGATGGTGTGCCGCCGGATTCCCGCAGCGCCGTGTGGAGTTGCCGCCACCAAAACAGTGCGCCGATCCATGACCCTGCTGCAAAGCCGGCCATGGCTCCGGCTGCCCCGGCAACGGCAGCTCCCGCGATGCTAAGGATGACGCTCACCGCCGACGCGATGACCATGACCCTCAGGCTTCGCCGCGCGGCTCCCAGGGCATGCAGGCCCGCGCCGGCGCCGGTACCGGCACATGCGCCGAGGACGCCGATCGTGGTCGGCAATACCAGCGGATAGGTCGGTTTCCAGAGGTTTCCGAGCATCAGGTGCCCGAGTCCTCTCGGTAGCGCCACCAGGAGGACGATTCCCCAGGCCAGCGCCAGGATGGCAAGGCCGCCGCTGACCAGCAGGCAAAAGAGCGGAAGGTGCCGTGGCGAGCGGCGCAGGACCCGGGCCGCCTCAGGCAGCGTGACCAGCCCCATACCAAAGTAGATCACCATGAACGGACCCATCAGCGTGGTGGCGGCCTGCACGTAGCCGACCGCCGCCAGTCCCAGGATGACGCCGACGCCGTAATTTCGGAACTGGCCCGACGCGCTGCTGGCAGTTCCCTCCGCCAGGTAACGCGGCCCGAGATCGCGATGACGAGATACCCATTCCCACGTCCCCGACAGCCGAGGCAAGGTGCGCGCCTGCAGGGGGCCGATTGCGGCGCCGACGGCAGCCGTGGCGCCCCAGGCGAAGACGACCCAGAACACGTTCGCGTGGCCGGTCGCCCGCAACAGCACCAGAGCGAGAATCAGCGCCACCGTCCACACCGTGTCGTTGAGGAAGGCCTGGCTGCCCCGGCCGAGCGCGAAGAACGAGAACCGCCAGCTGTCCTGCAGCATCAGTCCGGGCATGGTCAGCCCGAGCGCCAGGAACGCCAGGCGGGCCGTGCCGCTGAGCAGCGCGGCCACGGCAATGATAATGGCTCCGGTCGTCAGGCCCACTGTCGTGGCAGTGCCTGTGCACTTGGCGATGGCTCGCCGCCACGTCGGTATGTCCGTGCCGCTGAACCTGACCAGGAGCGGATCGGTGGCCAGGCCGCGTGACGCGTTGAGCGCGAAGCCGCAGGTCACGTAGGCCAAGGCGAATGCCCCGTACTGGACCGCCCCCAACGTACGGGCGATGTAGATGTTGACGGCGAAGTTGCTCAGGCTCCACATCGCCTGGTCGGCGACTCCCCAGCTGAGACGTTGACATGCCCGCCTGACCAGCCGCCAGGTCGGCCGCTGGGCGGCCGACGCCGCCTGTCCGCGGCGTACTGTGTCGAATAGCATCGTGCGCTACAGCCGTCCTAAGAACCTGGCGCTGTCTGCCAGCGACACCGTGGAGCCGGGCAGTGCGTCACAGACCATTCCGACGATGTCCCAGACCTGGTGGTTGTCGTCTTGGGGCTTCGCAACGTCTATCCACGCCTACAGGATGTGCCACCATCATGTCCTGATACGTTGCAGCACGTCGCCCTTCGGGAGATCTAACTAACTACTTCGACCTGAAAAGTCTTGATCTTGAGTCTGCGACCGGGTGCCGTACAGGGTGGTGTTTGGTTGTGGCGGGTCAGTTAGCACGCGGCAGCCCGCGTGATGGCGGGCCCCGGCCTGCGGGCCGTCGCGGACGGCGCGGTAGCCATTATGGTCGGGTAGCCCGGGGCTGGGATGCCAGGGCTACCCGACGGAAGAGCCTAACCCGAAAAATGGAGATTAGCTGGGCGTGCGGCAGCGGACCCTGGCCATAGGGGCTGGTCAGGACCTGCGGGGGTCCGGGTCAGGCCGGCTGGGCCGGGGCCGTTCCGTCTGGGTCGGGTTCGGGGATGCGGCAAAGCGTGACTTCGAAGCCGAGAGATCCGAGCTTGCCGACGTGGTGAGCGACCTGGCGGCGGATGTCGCGCTGGCGTTCGTAGTAGTCCGGGCCGAGGTCCTGGTATCGCATGCCGGGGTTGGACAGCAGCTTGTGGTAGACCTTCAGCTGAGTGTTCCCGGTGGCGACGCTGGCTTTGGCCGCGCCGCGTCTTCGGGCCCGCCGCCGGTGGCGGACGCCTTCGCGGGTCTGGGTGCGGCCGGCCGCCACGGCGGTCTCGCCGATGACCGCGCCGAGGTAGTTGTCGCCCTTCTTGGCCTTGGAGCGTCCGGCGCGCTTGCCGGACTGGTGGTCTGGCGGGGCCGCGGCCGCCCCAGGAGACCAGGTGTGTGGCCAGGTGCGGAAGCTGGTCATGTCGACGCCGGTTTCGGCCACGGCGTCCTGCGCGGCGCGCCGTCCCCAGCCGGGCATCGACTCGGGCTGGGCCAGCTGCTCCTCATACGGGGCCAGCAGCTGTTCGATCACTTCGGTCAGGTCCTCGATGTCGGCGGACAGCCGGTCGATGCGGCCAGCATCTTGGCCAGCAGGGCGGCGTGCGCCGGGGTGAAAACTCCGCGCCCTCCAGGGCCTCTTCCAGCTGGCTGATCTTGCGGCAGGCGCGGCGGCGGGCGATCTGGGCCAGCACCTTGGGGCTGCGTTCCCCGGCGATCAGGTGGTCCATGATGTCCCGGCCGGTTACCCCGTGCAGGTCGGTCAGGACGCTGGAGATCTTGATCGCGGCTGATTCCAGCAGCTTCTCCGCGCGCTGCTCTCCCGGCTGCGTTCTTCGGTCAGGTCTCGCCGGTAGCGGGTGTGCAGCCGGATGATCCGGAACTCCGGCGTGGCCGCGAAGCACGCCGTGACGGCGCCGCGCTCGAAGCATGCCGTCAGCCAGCGGGAGTCGGGCGGGTCTCGCTTGAGCCGCCCGGGCAGGTTCTTGACCTGCTTGGCGTCGGCCAGCACGCACTCGAACCCCCTCGGCCTCCTGCCAGTAAAACGGCCCCTTCCCAGTCGGGTAGCGGCGGCGCATTGCTGCGCCGCCGCCCCCTTGGAACCGGCCGTGCCCGCTTTCCGGGCAACCGGCTCGGGCGAGCCCTGAAGGCGTGAAGGTCAGTGCAGAAGTGCTGGTCCACC
>Ga0210383_10000672_pt1 | contig 31117 bp, 25 predicted proteins | sample IncBWC14OmetaG_FD_160072 | JGI IMG/M metagenome (GOLD analysis project Ga0210383, IMG submission 160072) | Forest soil microbial communities from Barre Woods Harvard Forest LTER site, Petersham, Massachusetts, United States - Inc-BW-C-14-O ... | reverse complement strand
TCCTCCTTCGGGTTCGTCCTTCTCGGCGACGCCTCCCCCGAAACCGCCACGCCCATCCTCGCGGATTTCCAGCCGCTTCTTTCCGACCGGATCAGCTTGCGTACGTTCAACGGCTATATCCCCGAAACGACCTATGAACAGGAACTTGCACATGCCCATCTGATCTGGAGCCCGTTGAACATCCACAAAAGCAACAGCCGCAACCATCCCGAAACCTATGGCCTGACAACTGCCAGCGGACTGACAGCAGATCTGCTCCTCACCAATATCCCGGCCCTCGTCCCGGCGGATTTCATTGTCCCCGAACCCTTCCGGCCGGCCATCTACCATTACGGGTCACCCGAAGAAGCATCCGCGATCATCCAACGTTTCCTCGACGACCCTACAACCTACGCCGGTGTCCGCGAATCAATCCATCAGGCGTTCAGCTATTTTTCAAAAGAGAATTTCACCGGGGCGTTCCGGCAATTAACCGGGGAGTTCGCGCAATCAGCGCGGGAATAACCAGCCAAGGAATGGCGACCGCACCCCGCATACCCGGTAAACCACTACCGCCAGGACGATATTGTAGCCGGCGCTGCTGATCAGGATCGCCAGCGCGCCGCCCGTGATCCCGCGCCCGGGGATCAGCCACCAACTGGTCCCGGCCAGCATCGCCACATACAGCAGCAGACAACCCGCCGAATATTTTTCGCGGTCCTGCATCATCAGGATCGTATTGGCGGGCCCGAAGGCCGAGAACAGGAACTGTGCCAGACTGATATAGATCATCGCCAGGTAGCCGGCCGAAAATTCGGGCCCGTAAAGTCGCAACAACAGCGGCCCCGCCCCCACAATGACCAGCAGCAGCGGAAGACTCAGCAACGTCATCAACTTGTTGCTCTCGCTGAAAAGCGACTGAGTATAGGCCCGGCCCGTTAGCGTATGGCGGGCAAACAGCTGCGGCAAGACGGTATGCATCAGGAAGAAGGGGAAGATGAGTATATCTGCGAACCGGTAAGCTATATTGAAGATGCCGACATCTCTCGTCGCCGGCAGATATACCGGCAGAATAAGCATGGTGATCTTCGTCGCCAGCAACGTCAACAAACTGATCAGGAAGAAATACGTCGTTTTCACGCCATGCCGATCCGCCCGCGCGCTTTCTTCAGCTGCCGGCCCATAGGTCTGCATTTTTCGAAAAACCAGCCACCCTACAACGCCGCAGCAGATGCCAAGCACAACACAAGAAAGGACGACCAGCGCCCTCGCGCTGAACGGTACTTCAAACAGCCACAACACAACCACCCCGAGGATGAGCAGGAAAGGTTTGAGCAGCTTCTCGACTACCTGACTGAGCCGGATATGGTTCAACGCCTGGAGCACAAGCTGGTTCAGCCCGAGCGCGGCAGTCAGATAGACCGCGATCATCCCGGGCCGGAACAACGGCTGATGATCACTCAAGGTCTCGACAGGAATCCAATGTACGAGCAAAGCAAACGTCAAACCCACCACCGCAGAGGCGCCGAGTATCCAGCGGTTGGCAGCCCGCACCAGCCCGACAAGCCGGCTGCGCTGTCCACCCGTATAGCGCGGTAATTGTGCCAGCACCAGGTCGTCCCTGCCCCCCAACACGACCACGCTGAGGATACTCACCCAATTGAAAACATGCACATATAGTCCGTAGGAATCGGCGTCGGAAGCCCGCACAAGTAGGAGATTGCTGATAAATACCAGCACGACCGCCCCTCCCTGGATCAGGAAGGAATGCAGCGTCCCGCGAAGGATGCGGCTCCGGTCGGTTGCGCTTAGCCCGGCCTCAAGCCGGGACCGGATAGCGGTCAATATTTTCCGTGAATATCCACCCAAAAGATATTCTGTTTGTTTTTAGTATATTGATAATAGTGGGAAAAATGCCGGAGCATCCGTTGCCGGATAACGGCATAGTCGGCCCATTCTCCCGCGAGCCCCTCCCCGAACGGTCCCGAGATGAGCCCAGCCCCGGACAACCCCTTCCGACCCATCCATCGTTGTACCTTTGTCCAGGCCCTTACGGGCCAGGAGTGAAGGCGATCATAATGCCCCGCATCCGTCAGCACGAGCAGACTTTCCTGATCGACCAGTTTGAACCACCGGTATCCTTGCGCCGCCAATGCGTCAAGCGCAGTATATAAGAACCTTTCATCGCCAATGATTTCGCCGATCGGCTGTCCCGTACCTTCGCAGGAGATATACGCGGGTCGGCCCGTACAGGAAGACATCCCCCTCACTGCCGCCGGGTCATAACCTTCGATATCGATCTTGCAATACCAGGGCACCCCATATTCGGAAAACAGCGAACAAAGACTGCGTCCGGCGACCAGGATCCGCGCGGATAATCCCGATCTTTCCGCCATCAACCGGATCAGCGAGCTTTCTGTGTTGTCTCTGCTGACATAGAACGTCCTCTCATCCCGGTCTTCTTCAGCGACCGCCGCATTGACCACGGTAACCCGACCGTTAGCAATTTCCTGCGCGTAACGGTCCCGAAGCCGGTCGCACAGAGCGGGGTCGGCCTCTATCGCCACCACCGTATGCCCCAGCCCCAGATAATAAGCCGTATCATTACCATCGTTGGCCCCTACGTCAAAGATCAGTTTACTGTCCCTCATTTCAGCGACCGGATGATCGTCATGAACTCGGCCGCCTGAAGCGAAGCGCCGCCTACAAGGCCGCCGTCGACATCGGGACATTGGAAGAGCTCCCGGGCATTACCCGCTTTGACGCTGCCGCCATACAGGATCGGGATCTCATCCGCCGTCGCCTTGCCATATTTACCGGCCAACATTGTCCGGATATGCATATGCATCTCCTGCGCCTGTGCCGATGTGGCTGTCTTGCCGGTGCCGATCGCCCAGATCGGTTCATACGCGATGACGATTTGACGAAATTGCGTCTCGCTGAGATGATACAATGCTTCCCGCAGCTGCGTCTCTACAAATGCGTTTTGTGCGCCGACTTCGCGAATGCTCAACGGTTCGCCGCAGCAGAAGATAGGCGTGATCCCATTCTCCAGGCAGATCTCCACCTTCCTGGCAAGCATATGATCTTGCTCGCCGAAATATTCCCTACGCTCACTATGCCCGATCACGCAGTATTTGAGGTCGATCGACCGGAGCATCTCTGCAGATACTTCCCCGGTGTAAGCCCCCGACTTCTTATCCGAGCAGTTCTGCGCAGCCGCAAAATAACGTTGCTTGGCTGTAGTCTTATGTTTCGCCATCACCAGGTAAGGGAAAGGAACCGCAAAAACAGCCCGCTGATGCTTCGAAAGCTCAATATTTTCGTTGAGAATGGTGTCAAGCAATTCCTGACCCTGTTCATACGTCAGGTTCATCTTCCAGTTGGCAGCGGCGATTTGTTGTCTCATGCATGTGTGATTTGATCAAAAATATGTTTTAAAGCCTTCATTTCGTCTTCGTGCAACAACTGGCTCTTCATTTTCTTCCAATTGGCAATATCCCGCAATGCCTTGTCCCATTCATACCGGATAAGCCCGTTCTGCCCCCAGCTGAAATCGGGGACATAAGGAGGCGGGAACCCTTCCCCGAAAATATTACACGAAATCCCGATTAGGGTACCCGTGTTAAAGGAAGTATTGATTGCAGAGCGGGAATAATCACCCATCAACAGCCCGCATTTCTGTCCAGCCGGGAGATATCCCCCCGAAGCAGGATGATAGACCTGGACGGTGCCGGCATTATTCTTGACGTTGGACGCCGAAGTACCGGCCCCCAGATTGCACCACTCGCCGATTACCGCGTCCCCCAGATAACCGTCATGCCCTTTGTTCGAAAAACCCAGGAAAACGGCGTTCTTGATCTCCCCCCCGGCTATACAGTGCGGCCCGAGGGTGGTGGCGCCATAGATTTTTGCGCCCATCTTGACGACAGCCCCTGTGCAGGCAGCAAAAGGTCCGCGGATCAGCGCGCCTTCCATGATCTCGGCATCACGCCCAATATAGATCGGTCCGTTTGCGGCGTTGAGCACACAATTCGAAAGCCGCGCCGTCGGCTCTATAAAGATATTCTCGGGATCCACCGCCCGCACCGAAACGGGGATTGGCGCACTGTGCCTTCCTTCCGTCACCACGTTAAAGTCTTCCAGCAACGCTTCTCCATTGTGTTGGAACAGATGCCAGGGATAGCGGATGAGCCGGCCATGGACGATAAGCCGGTCGATGGAGGCTTGGGTAAGCGGCCCGCGGGCTGCCTCTTCACGGATCAATGCCGCCAACGCCCGCGTAGGCAGAAGGTTGGCTGCCAGCGCCGGTCCGGATGACAGCGGCCCCACCGAAAATGTACCCGCCCCAAGCAGCCGTTCCCATTTCTCGCGAAAGGTCAGGATGCCCATCCGCAGATCGAGCACCGATCTAACCGCGGTGAACGGTAACAGATCACCCGTACAGGAAGTATCCTCAAATAACAGCATGATGGTCAAAACTAAATAAAAAAACCCTTCCAGTATGGAAGGGCGATAAGTTGTGTGACCTGGACAGCTACGGACAAAAAATCCAATTATTTCGTCTTCTTCTCGTACCGCTTCTTGAACTTGTCAATCCTTCCGGCTGTATCCACCAGCACATTCTTGCCGGTAAAGAAAGGATGGGAAGTATTCGAAATTTCCAATTTGATCAGGGGATATTCGTTGCCGTCTTCATACTTGATCGTCTCGCGGGACTGGGCAGTTGACTTGCTCAGGAAAGTGACCCCGTTGCTCATGTCCTTAAAAACAACGAACCGGTAACCTTTAGGATGGAGATCTTTTTTCATAATCTGTTCTGTTTGAAGGTTGTACGGATTTGGCCGTACGATTATTTTTTTGCTTAGAGTTTGCAAAACTAGGGATTATAATCGACCCGGGCAAATAAAACTCGCCCCGATCTAGCTCCGCATATTCACATATTGGAGCGCTATTCCCAGGTTGGCGCCGCTGCATAGCTTGATTACCGCCTGAAGATCATCGATCTTTTTCCCGGTGATCCGGATCAGGTCATCCATGATCTGCGACTGGACCTTCAACCCCGAATCCTTGATCAGCTTCGTAACCTTCTTGGCATCTTCCTGTTTCAGACCATTTCGCACCGGCACCTCCTGGCGGGTAACCTTCCCGCTCTGGTGAGGCTCTTTCCCAAGGTCAAAAGCCAGCGGGTCAAGTCCCTGTTTCATCGACCGGCTGATCAGTACGTCCACGATCTGCTTTATCTTCATATCGCTTTCCGCCTCCAGGTCGATCTTCATGTCTTTTTTATTCAGGTCGATCTTAACGGGCGAATCCTTAAAGTCGAACCGGTTCGTGATCTCTTTTCGGGTAATGTTGACGGCATTGTCAAGGACTTGCTGATCTACCTTGCTGACGATATCAAAGGATGGCATAGCGTGGTGTTGTCCTCCAAATGTATGCAAATGCGCGGACTTGCCAAATTGGCCCGCCCGCGCATCCGATCCCGGGTCCCCCTCTAACTCCCGTTCAACCCGCTTTTCACGCTCTAATTCCCGTTCCCCCCGCTTTTCACGCTCTAATTCCCGTTCCCCCCGCTTTTCACCCGGCTTTCTTCCTCCCCTGCCCCGCCATTCCGCCGGCCGTTGTTCGACATCCCTTTCAGCGGCTTCCCGAAATTCCAGGTAAAGGTCATGGCCACCATTCGGCTATCCCGCCGGTTATGGAAGGTCGCATCGGTTTCCTGGAAGTTGATATATCCATGAACCTGGTTCGTATAGAGGAAGTCCCGGACCGAAAGCTTCAGATTCCCCTTGTCCTTCAGGATCTTTTTGGCGACCGCAACCGTACCCTGCCCCAGCGGGTCGACAATTACCTGGCCTTCCACACCTTTTGTCCGGTAGAACCCCGAAAGCTCGCCCGACCAGCCATGCTGGAAATTGAACTGGTTGTTGAGGTTCAGCAGCAGCGTAGTCGCAGAGACATCGATATTCTGCCCATACAACATCCCCGTAAACTTATTATAGTTGACATTGGTATAAAGGATCGCTGTCCACCATTTGGTCAGCGGTCTCATTGCGCTAACCGCAATCCCTGCATTCTGGCGGCTGCCGATATTTCCGTTACGGACGATCGTGGCCTGGCCGGACTGCTGGAAGGTCTCCGTAAAGAAGTTAACCGTGTGGCTATAGTTCAGCGTCGTCGTCAGCCAGTGCTTGTAGGTATGCGAAAGCTCCACGTTGTCCGTATACTGCGGCTGAAGATAGGGGTTGCCGGCCTGGTACGTGTACTGGTCGAGGAAGAACAGGAACGGGTTCAGGTCCTGGTAGGCCGGCCGGTCGATGCGGCGGCCATAGTTCAGCGTGAACGTATTGTTCTGGTCGGCGTCATAGGTCAGGTACAAGGTTGGGAAAAGGTTGATATAACTCCGGGAGAAAGAAGAATCGTTGTTGATCACCGTTAACCCGTTGCCCAGCTGATGTCCATAGTAGTTGGTATTTTCCGCCCGTAACCCGGCCTGGACAGTCCATTTCTTCCCATATTGCTTGGTCATCGTGACATAAGCGGCATTGATGTTTTCCCGGTAAATGAACGCATTCGTTTTGGTCGTATCGACATTCGATTTGCCGCCGATTACGTCGTAGTAGTCGGCAGTATTGTCGGTATTGACATAGCTGAGCTTGATACCCGTCTCCAGCTTGTACCCCTTGGCCAGCGGCCGGGTATAGTCCGTCTTAAGTGTATAAATGTTGATCGTGCTGGGGAGATAGCCGTTCAGGATGGACTGATCGAGCAGGACATTATCCGGCGTGAAGGTTTGGTTATTGAAAGCCTGATTGCTGACGGAAGAATAGCGGACATAATCCAGATCGGCAGTCAACTCACGGCCGGCAGAATCATAGGTATGCCGGAAATTCACGTTCGCCGATTTGTTCTTCCATTTGGTGACATTCGTGTTCGGCGAATAGACCAGCGAGTCGACTATATAGCCGGGGTTCAGCAGCTGGATATTGCTACCCGAGCGATCGGTCTCTGTGTTTTGGAACCCGCTGACCACAAATCCAACCGTCGTTTTCGGTGTCATATAATAATCCATACCAAATTTCAGGTTGCCTTCCGGGTTGATAAAATGCATTACGGTCGTCTGCTGGAAGATGGAATTAACGGTTTGCGCCGCGTCGTCATCCATATATTTCCGCTGGATCTGTAATACCTGGAATCCTTCCCAGTGTGAATACCCGGCATTCAGGAAGAAATTGAACTCCCCCGTGCGATAATTCAGGTTGAGGCTTCCGCTCGGCTTTGGATAGACACCCTGCGTGTGGGTAAGGTTGATATTGCCGTTAAAGCCCTTCATTTTGTTCTTTTTTGTCTTGATATTGATGATCCCCGAATTGCCTGCCGCGTCATATTTGGCGGAGGGATTGGTCATCAACTCGATCTGGTCGATGGCGGAAGCCGGCAGACTCTTCAGATAATCAGCTAGTTGAGTGGCTGAGAGGTAAGTGGGTTTACCGTCGATCATTACCGTTACCCCCTGCTTGCCCTTCAGGCTGATGTTGTCGTCCTTGTCCAGCGTGACGCCCGGAGCTTTCTCCAGCACATCCATCGCCGTGCTCCCGGCATTGGCCGGGGAAGCATCTACATTTATAATGGTGCGGTCAGCTTTGGTTTCGATCGGGGGCCGTTTGGCTATTACCGCCACCGCCGTCAGGCTGCTGCCGGCCAGCGTCAATACGATTGGTGGCACCTTACGGGCGTTCTGGCCCGAGATCTCGACAGGCTGCGAATACTGACGGCTGTACCCGACGAAAGACGCGAGGATCATATATTTTCCGTCGGCGACGTCGGAAAAGACAAAATGGCCACCCTTGTTGGTCACGGTCTCTTTTATCCGGGCTGAGTCCCCCACATGCAGCAGCGTGACGGTGACCGCCTCCAATGCCTCACCTTTGTTGTCGATGATATCGCCCGTAATCCTGCCGCCGGAAAGTGCGGCCGGGTCAGCCGCGCCTTGCGCACGCACACCTGAAGTACCCGCCCGCTGAACGCTGGCTCCCTGAGTACCCGCCCCATGTACGGCGGCTCCCTGAGTACCCGCCCCATGTACGGCGGCTCCCTGGGCGGCTCCCTGAGCACCTCCCTGAGCGCCCGGCTGGGCCTTTGCAAAAAGTCCGAATAAGGTTAGAAAGAATGCAGTCAAAGTAATGTGTCTCATATAGTTGCTTTAATGGTATAGTACCGTTTTTAGATTATTACAATACAAAGATTGGTACTTAGCATTGCATAGAACATTGTTTTGTGTTGAAAGGCCGCTACGACTGATAACTGGCGCTCTCATGTGATTGAATGTTCCTCGAAATTACCCCGTGGCAGACCCGCCGCGAAGTTTACTTGACCAATGATCCCGTTTTGGTGACCATTAGCACCCACCACCGATTCGGTCCATGCCCCTGCCTAACGGGTGGATATTTGTATATCTGACGCAAAAAGGACCGGGCAGTTACAACTTTCAGCCCGCAAATGATAAAAGGAAAGATAGTTGGAAGGATGGTGCTTGCTTACGTGATCGCTGCGCCGGAACCTGACGACGCGCCTGAACCCGGGGAGGTGCCGGAACTGGGGGAAGCGCCTGTTTTTCGCCTGTTCAGCGCCCAGAGGATAGCCACCCCGGCGATAATCAGCGCGGAGGAGATAAGCTCGGCCTGTGTGGGCTGGAATGGCAGCTTATCGTATTTGGTATTGACCCGGATATGCTCGATCAGGAACCGCTCGGCACCATTCAGGATCAGATAGATTGCGAACAGATTTCCCGGCGTCTTGAGCCGCTTCCGAAGCGCCCAGAGGATGAAGAACAGTCCCAGACACATGAGCGTCTCGTAGATCGGCGTCGGGAAGACCGGGATCGGCAGATGATTGCAATAGTCTTCGGCGTCACACCCCGGAATCCGGGCGCCTGCCATAAAATTGATCACATTGTGCGGGTAGGAGTAGGCGAAAAGCCAATCCGGTAACCAGCCCGGCGCCTTCGCAGCGAGGTGTGGCACATGCTCCAGCCCATGGAACTCGGCCGCATAAGATTGCGAAAATTCCCCGATCATCCGCTCGTAATCCCCCGGTTTCGCCGGAATAAGCTTGCTGCTGTACCGATCGGTAATATAAGCACTGTTCAGGATGCCCCAATCTCCATCTCCCGATACCTGGCAGCCGATCCGCCCGATCGCGTAGGCCAGCATAAGACCCGGCGCCGCCGCATCGTTCAATTGCCAGAACCCGATCCCATGTTTCCGCGCATACCACCAGATCGCCAACGCGGCGCAGATCAGCCCGCCATAGAAGGTCAAGCCGCTGAAAGAGAAGAGGGAACCCATCGGATCCCTCACAAAATCATCCCAGGTCTCAAAGCTGTTGAATATTTTGGCGCCCACAAAACCGAAAATAAAGGCATAGATCGTCAGATCCCCTACCCGATCGTGCGGCCAGATCCGAATCGTCTTCTCCTGCGGCTGCGGCAACTTCTGCTTATTCTTCTCGTACCACTTCAACCCGGCAAACAACAAACCCAGGCCTAATCCGGCAAACCAGCTCCCCTGACCGCTAAGAATAAAGTCCTGAACCTTAAAATTCGGGTCGGGAGAGGTCATGAAAAGCCCGATCAGCTTGAAACCCAATATAAAGCCGAGAATGAAGTTGAGGAGCAGCTCTCCCGGGCTTGCCGGTTTTCCGATCAGGATGCTCTCTTCCCTGCTCTGCAGCAATCCCTCCCGTTCTTTCCGGATCAATTCACTCGTCAGGGTCAGGGCGGCCCCCACAAAAGAAAGTGCGACGAAAAAACCAAAGGAATTTATAAATCGAAGCCACTGGGGCGCCCAGTGGAACAGGTCCAAAAAAGCGTAGTAAAGGTTGGGATACATAGTTCGGCGCAAACCTACGTAAAATCTCAAACATTAGTCATCGTAAATGTCCGGATATCACCCGAGTGCGCCTTCCCCATGCCGCCCCACCGGCCTCACTCACCAAAAATAATTTTCCACATTATACTAAAGTTTGGGCATTCTCGTTCCACAAAAGTGTTCCACGGGGAACATGTTTCCTCGCAAATATAGGCCCTTCCTGAATTTGATCGATTATCCCCAATATGTGAGTACTGAACCGGCCTTCGGCCGGTTCGACCGTTAGTTCAGGCTTAAGCGCAAAAGGCCCGTCGCTTGCGACGGGCCAGTAACGTCGAAACCCCTGATGTCTAACAATGTTCCTCAAAAGCAGCAATCAAATTATGCGCGATCAATTGCGCCGGACGCCCTTCGATCTGGTGGCGTTCAATCATATGCACCAGCTTGCCATCCTTGAATAACGCGATGGAAGGAGAAGACGGCGGATAAGGCAATAAATGCTCGCGGATCGCACCAACGGCCTCCATGTCAAATCCCGCAAAACTCGTCGCCAGATAATCGGGCTTCTTCTTCCCGTTAGCCACCGCCATCAGCACTCCCGGCCGCGCCGAACCAGCCGAGCAACCACAAACCGAATTGACCATGACCAACGTCGTACCTGGCCTGGATAACTGATCATCTACCTCTGTAGAGGTCAGCAATTCGTGAAAACCATTGTCGGTCAGCTCCTCCTTCATAGGTAATACTATCTGTTCTGGATACATTTTTTATGTTTTTTGATTACAAAACACAAAGGTAGGACAAAAGTTCTCTTGATGCACCTGCTAATCCTGCCTGTGAAAACCAGATGAAATATTGTCATCCAATCGTAGTAAAACCTGCTCTTCTGTCACCAAGCGCTTTCCTGCCGCGCCAGTTCGGCCTGATCCCTGCCCCCATAGTCCACTGGTACGTCGTTTGATCCTTCCCCGGCGTGAAACAAAATTACCTAACACAAATAACAATCGTATGACACTCGTAAAAGTAAACAACAACGGACACCGGGGCATTTCCCAGTTCGTCGATGAGTTCCTTCAGGGTTTCCCGGTAAAGGACGAGACCTTTGGCTTTCCTCCCGTCAATATCCACGAAACCACGGATGCCTATCATCTGGAACTTAGCGCCCCCGGCCGCAGCAAAGAAGACTTCAAGCTGTCTCTCGACAATGGTCAACTGACGATCGGATTTGAAAAGAAAGAAGAAACCCGTACCGAAGAGTACAAGACGATCCGCAAGGAGTTTTCCTTCCGCAGCTTCAAACGGAGCTTTAACCTCGACGATAAGATCGATGCCAGCGGAATCCAGGCCAAATACGAAAATGGCGTACTGAAACTGCTGTTGCCGAAGAAGGAACAGGTCAAGGAAACTGGAAAAACCATCAACGTCCAATAAGCTATTTCAAACTACTTTACCCTATCCGACCCTTAATGATTTTCTGACCTCTGAAATCGACCCTTGCCGAAGGCCGGTCTCATCTCGCCGATGAGCCGGCCTCTTTTTTTGACTTTTTTATGATTGATTGCGTTAATTTTGCGGTTCAAACGCATGTAATCCAATCACACATGATGAAACCTTTGCTAAGGCTATGGCTATTGTTTTTGGTCCTTGTCTTCAGTTCAAGTTCGGCGTTCGCTCAAATTCCTACTTTCCATGCGCCCCTGCAATTGCAGGATACAACGGCCAAACCCGATGATACCCTGCGCATCCGTAACCTCAATCCCTATTTCTCCCTCCATGTCGATTCGAGCCTTTATTATCAGTTGGAGATCAATAAGGACCCGGGACGCTATTTCTTCTTTATGAAAGATGCCCCCGTCGGAATGAAAATAAAGGAAAACGGCCTCATTACCTTCCGGGCCGACAAATCCTATTTCCTGTCCGGCCGGTTGAAATATGACGTTCAATACAGAGTGAAGATCGGCGTCCAGAACCTCGATAACCCAAAGGACCGGGTCGATACCTCCTTTGCCATCCAATTTTTTACGACGGATGTCATTCCCTCCCGCGTCAAGCCGACCGTCAGCAGCCTGCTCACGATCGATGAAGGCGACACCATCAACTTCCGGGTCCAATGCGAAGCCGGCACCTACCCTATCGAATCCATCAACTTCTTTTCGAGCGTTCCGATCCGCGGCAATACCAACGTCACCAAATGTGATGATCTCTTCACCTGGTCACCCCCCTATGATTTTACAAAAGAGACCGATTCCGGGAAAACAAAGCTCCTGATCCTCTATTTTGTCGGCACCAACAAGATGTTCCAGCGCGATACCGCCATCGTCAAAATTTATGTCAAAGACGCACTTGACTACCCTTTCGCAAAATCTGACTATGAAACGACCATGAAAAACATCCGGATTTATATGCTTCGGCTTAAATACGCTTTTTTCAATTTGGACAAGAAGGTTAAACGCACCAAAAATACCCGCCAGGACTTTGACATCAGCGCCGCTGCCACCGGCTTCGGCGGAACCGTCGCCACCGCCTCCAACAACACGACGGTCGGCGAGATCCTTCCCAGCGTGGGCGTTGCGATGGTGCCCGTCAGAGATAACGTTGCCCCAACCCTCACTGCGGAACAGAACCAGGCCACACTCGTCCGGGCAGCCGTCAAGCGCCTGGACTATATTATGCATGACAATGTACTGGTCGGCGATAAAGACCCCGACATAACCAAAAAGACCGCAGCCTTAAAAGCAGAATTGAAACAAACCCAAATCCAATTGATTGACGTCCCACTCGAAGAAACCGTCAACATGACGGAAGAACAGCTTAACGCCTATTTCGATAACCCGAAAGTCAATAAGAAATACCGGGTGAAACGATAAGTCGCGCCTCGCCCGCCGAAGCCCTCGCAAAGGCGGGCCTACAGGTACCCAAGAATTTTGAGCATGCTCTGCGCCGTCTGTTCCTTGGCGTAGACCCAATCCGTGAGCTTCCCATTCTTATCATGCCCGACGACCACATGTTTTGGCGACGGGATCAGACAATGCTTGATCCCCCCATACCCACTGATCTGGTCCTGATAAGCTCCCGTGTGAAAGAACCCGACATACAAGGGTTCGCCATTGACGATCTTGGGCAGGAACACTTCATTGATATGCTCCTCCGAGTCATAATAGTCATGACTGTCGCACGTGATCCCACCCAGCACCACCCGTTGATATTCGACATCCCATTTGTTGATCGGCAACATGAGGAAACGCTCGCCGATCCCCCAGGTATCCGGAAGAGTTGTGATAAAAGAGGAATCGATCATGTACCAGATCTCCCGGTCATTCTGCATCTTTTGCCCGATCACGCTGTAGATATGCGCCATGCTCTCCCCTACCGTATAGCTGCCGAACTCGGTGAAGATATGCGGCATCGGGACATTGTTCCGCTTGCACGCCTTCTTGATATTGGTCACGATCTCGTTGATCATGAACTGATAATCATATTCGAACCCCAGCGAATGCTTGATCGGGAACCCGCCGCCAATATTGATCGAATCCAGCTCCGGACAAATTTTCTTCAGTTGGCAATACAGATTGATCACTTTATTCAGCTCGCTCCAGTAATAGATATCATCCTTGATCCCCTTGTTGAGAAAGATATGAAGCATCTTTAGCTGGAACCTATCCTCATTCCCTTCGATCTTGTCCACATAAAATTCCAGCACATCGCGCGCCCGGAACCCCAATCGGGAGGTATAGAACGGGAAGGTCGGCTCTTCCTCCGCCGCTACCCGGATCCCCAGCTTGAACGGTACCTTCACCGATCGCTTGTATTGCTGCAGCTCGTCCTTATTGTCCAGGATCGGGATGACGTTCTTGAATCCCGTATTCAGCAAGGACGCGATCCGGCTCGTATAGTTCTTCTGCTTGAACCCGTTGCAGATGATATAGGTCTCCTTGGTGATCTTCTTGCGCTGATAAAGCTTTTTGATGATCTCGATATCATACGCATAGGAAGTCTCGAGGTGAATATCGTGCTTCAACGCCTCCTCCACGATAAAAGAGAAATGGGAGCTTTTGGTGCAGTAGCAATAGAAATATTTCCCCTCATAACGATGCTTTTTCATCGCGGCGGCAAACATCTTCTTTGCCTTGTTGATCTGCATCCCGATCTTCGGCAGATACGTCAGCTTTAACGGAGTGCCGTACTTGTCGATCAGCGTTTTGAGATCGAGCCCATTAAATTGAAGATAGCTTTCATTGACTTCGAAACCTTCCTGCGGGAAGTTGAAGGTTTGTTTCACCAGGTCGGTGTAGGTGTTGTTCTGCTGATCCAGTTTGGCTGAATTTAATGGTTGATTGAATGGCGTTTGATGGCGCAAAACTATATAAAAAAAAATAAAATTGTCCCCAAAAGAAGAATGCCCCCGATCCGGGAGCATTCTTAACAAAAAAGCTTAACCCGCGCGAGCGGGCAAATCCTTATTTAACCAAAGCAATCAGCTTTGAAAAAGTCGCCGGCTCGTTCATCGCAAGGTCGGCCAGGACTTTCCGGTCAAGACCGATCCCCTTCTGGCTCAGTTTGTGGATAAAGACCGAATAGGTCAGCCCTTCCGCCCGAACGGCGGCATTGATCCGGGCGATCCACAAGGTCCGATACTCCCTTTTCTTCAATTTCCGGCCTACATAACGGTACTGAAGACCCTTCTCCAGGACGTTCTTGGCGACAGTATATACATTTTTACGTTTGCCGTAAAATCCCTTTGCCTCTTTCAGGATGCGCTTCCGGCGGGCCCGGGAAGCAACGGCGTTGACAGAACGTGGCATATCTTACTAAGTTGAATAGTTTACAAATGATTATTTAAGCCTCAAAAGACGTTTTACAAAATCCAGATTGGCATGCGAAACTTCGCCTTTCTTCCGCATCGTGCGCTTGCGCTTCTTGGATTTCTTAGTAAGAATGTGACGCTTGAACGCTTTTTGGTGGGTGATCTTACCTGTGCCGGTCACTTTAAACCGCTTCTTGGCACTCGAATTCGTTCTAACCTTCGGCATCTTGAATGCTTTTTGCTTGATTCCCCTGCTGGCGGATCACACCGGTGACCACTTATGGAGCCGTTTGGGGTCGCAAATGTATAAAAAAAACCGCATTGCTGCGGCATTTTTTATGATTTTAACTGGCCCCCGGCCAGTTTGGGCGGTTTTTTCGACTTTTTTATTCGCGCGACCACCCTCCAGCCGGGCCGCGGCCTATTGGGAGGCCTTGTCTTTGGTCTTTTTCTGCGATTTAGGCGCCCAAATAGCCAGCATTCGCTTGCCTTCCATCTTGGGCATACCCTCCAGTACCCCGGAATCATTGAGCCGTTCGGCAAATTTCAGCAGAAGCAACTCACCCCGCTCCTTGAACTGGATCGCCCGGCCTTTGAACTGGACATACGCCTTTACTTTATTCCCTTCCTTCAGGAACTTCTCGGCATGCTTGGCCTTGAAGTCGAAATCATGGTCATCCGTATTCGGCGTGAACCGGATCTCTTTCACTTCGGAGGCCTTGCTCTTGGCCTTCATCTCCTTTTCCTTCCGCTTCTTCTCGTAAAGGAATTTATTGTAGTCGATGATCTTACAGACCGGGGGATCGGCGTTCGGCGAGATCTCGACAAGGTCGAGCTGCTGCTCCTGCGCCATTTTCAGGGCTTCCTGGATCGAATAAACGCCTACCTCAATGTTGTCGCCAACCAGCCGCACCTGCGGTACCCTGATCATATGATTGGTACGGTGTTCCTGCTGTTGCTCCTTTCTGAAACGTGGATTAAAATTACCTCTTGGAGGTCTTGGTCTCGGTGGAAATGCCATTTACAGTTTTTAAGTCAGGCTTCCTTCCCTCGCGGAAGCCGCAAATTTTTTTATTTTCTTTTATTCACGCCCTTAGGGATTAGGGACGCGTTCTTTGATCTCCTGTTGCACATTTGCGACGAACTCCTCGATACCTTTCGCCCCAAGATCACCCTTGCCCTGCCGCCGGACCGCAACCTTCCGGTCATTCATCTCCTTCTCACCCACAACCAGCATGTAAGGTACCTTTGCCAGCTCCGTATCTCTGATCTTCTTTCCAATCTTCTCGCTGCGGTCATCCACCTCTGCACGAATATCCGCATTTTTCAGCATTCCTAAAAGACTTTGTGCATATTCCAGCGACTTATCCGTGATCGGCAAGATCTTTACCTGCAGCGGGGCCAGCCAGACCGGAAATTTGCCCGCATAGTGCTCCAGCAGGAACCCGATAAAACGTTCATGCGTCCCCAGCGGCGCCCGATGAATGATCAGCGGGGTCTCCATATGGTTGTCCTTATTGGTATACTCCAGCTGGAACCGCTTCCCCTGGGCAAAGTCTACCTGGTTAGTAGCCAATGTGAACTCCTTACCGATCGCGCTCCAGATCTGGACGTCGATCTTGGGGCCGTAAAAGGCCGCTTCATCCGGGACCTCAATGTACGGCGTCTTGGTCCGGATCAGCACATCCCGTACCAGGGCCTCCGTCTCCTTCCACAGCTCCGGCTCATCAATATATTTCTTACCCAGTTTCGAAGGCTCATGGACGCTGAACCGCATGACGTATTTGTCGATCCCGAAAATTTTGAAATATTTCAGGTACATTTCATTCACGCCCCTGAACTCTTCATAGAACTGATCTTTACTGCAATAGATATGCGCATCGTTCATATGCAGGCACCGCACCCGCATCAGCCCGAACAGTTCGCCGCTCTGCTCATACCGGTAACAGGTTCCGTATTCCGCCAGCCGGTACGGTAAGTCCTTATACGATTTCTGCTCGGCGGCGTAGATCTTGTGATGGTGCGGGCAGTTCATCGCCTTCAGGTAGTATTTCTCCCCCTCCAGCTCCATCGGCGGGAACATACTGTCCTGATAATAAGGCAGATGTCCACTGGTTATATAGAGACTCTCCTTGGCAATATTGGGGGTGACGACGCGCTTATAACCTGCCTTTTCCTCCGTTTCCTTGGCCAGCCGCTCCAATTCTTCGATCACCACCGCCCCATTCGGCATCCATAAGGGAAGGCCCGGGCCCACCTGCTCATCAAACGTAAATATGCCCAATTCCTTGCCCAGTTTGCGGTGATCCCGCTTTTTGGCTTCCTCCAGCATCAACAAATATTCGTCCAGTTCTTTCTGCGACGGAAAGGTCACGCCATATATCCGGGTAAGCTGTTTGTTCCGCTCATCCCCTTTCCAATAAGCCCCGGCGATATTGGTTAGCCGGACCGCCTTAATGAATCCCGTGTTCGGGATATGCGGCCCCCGGCACAGATCGGTGAAATTCCCCTGGGTATAGAAGGTGATCTGGCCATCCTGGAGGTTTTCCAGCAGATCAAGCTTGTATTCGTCGCCTTTTTCGGTGAAATACCGGACAGCTTCGGCCTTGCTGATCTCCTTGCGGCGGTATATTTCGTTCCCTTTGGTCAGCTCCGCCATTTTTACCTCAAGCTTACGCAGATCATCTTCCGTGACCTGCCGGCCACCCAGGTCCATATCATAGTAAAACCCACCCGTATCGATCGCCGGCCCGACCCAGAACTTCGCGCCCGGGAACAACGATTCCACCGCTTCCGCCATCAGATGGGCCGAAGAGTGCCAGAAAGTCGATTTGCCTTCCGCATCCGACCAGGTCAGCAATTTCAGGGTGGCATCGGTGGTGATCGGGCGTGTCGCATCCCAAACCTGCCCATTGACACTTGCGGCCAATACCTTCCTCGCCAGTCCCTCACTGATGGATTTGGCGATCTCCATCGCAGTGACGCCACTTTCATATTCTCTGACGGCGCCGTCCGGAAAAGTGATCTTGATCATAAGGGTGCAAAATTAACAAACTCTTGTCAGAATGAGCGTGCCCCGTTTGTATAAATGGTAGGTCCGGCAATAATATATTTATTTAATTTGCCACGGGGAAACCCTAGATCATGCGAAGACTCTACTTACTTCTTCTTACCGCTGCACCGCTGCTGGTCCACGCCCAGGAATTAACCGGGGTATGGCAAGGGCACTTCCAGTCCACCGAAGGTCAACACTCTTCCTTCTTCAATATCTATGACCGGTATAAATTCGAAGTGCAGATCGCTCAGCACGAAAAGAAATTGGACGCCGTCACTTATTCCTACCTCTCTTCCATCTTCTACGGCAAGGCAGCTGCGGTGGGTACCGTCAACCCCAAAACAGGAAAGGTTCTCCTGCAGGAAGGCAAACTGCTCGAAGTCCGCCAGCAACTCGGCGATATCGTTTGCATAATGACCTGTTTCATGCAATATTCCAAATCCGGGGACGAAGAATTCCTCGAAGGCAAATATGTCAGCATGAATATCAAGGATTCAACCAACTGCGGTCATGGCACGGTCTTCCTCCGCAAAGTGGCCACGTCCGACTTCTATGAAGAGCCCTTCCTGGTCGAACGCAAGAAGGAACTGGAGAAAGAAGAACTGGCAAAGGAAAAGCCAGCCGTCAAGGCGCCGGCCCTCCTTAAAAAGCCCGCCCCGGCCACCGCTTCCACGACACACAAACCGGTCTCGAAACCGCCGGGTACCACGCATCATCCCGACAGCAGCGCCGTCGCAAAAGCGCATCCGCCGGTAACCCACCCTACCCACCATCCCCCCGCCGCTAACCCCGCTATCCCTCCTGCACCGCCGCCCCTGGCCCGCGCCACCATACCCGGACGGTCGGCGACCAAACCCGCTCTCGACAGTGGCATCGGACTAAGCCATAAATTCCCCACGATCACCCCAAGGGTCCTGCTGGAACGCTCCAACCAACTGGTCCGCTCCCTGACCGTGAACACACGCGAAGTGGTGCTCAACATCTATGACGACGGGATCATCGACGGCGATAGCGTCTCCGTATACCTGGACAACAAGATGGTCATCAACCACGCCATGCTGACCGACCGGCCGCTTGTAGTGACCATTCACCTCGATGAAGACAACGACTATCACGAACTCGTCATGGTGGCGGACAACGAAGGGACGATCCCGCCAAATACGTCGCTGATGATTGTGAAGGCCGGAGATAAGGAATATAAAGTGAATATTACATCCAGTTTGCAAATGAACGCCACCGTCACCTTCAAATACGTAAAACCAAACTGACATGCGCGGTCCCTTCCTGGTAACTCTGCTCACCCTTGCCTGTATTGCCCGCGGGGAAGACCTCAACGGCATCTGGAAAGGCACACTGACCCAGGGGGCCGGCGGCTGTTATCCCCAATATTTCCTCGAGCTGCAGATCAATTTCAACGGCGACCGGCTCATCGGAAAAGCCTACGACTATTACGATAAATCCCACTTCGTCAAGATGAGCTTCACCGGCCGGTATAACCCAACAACCCATCGCCTCGTCCTCATCGAGAATGAGATCCTCCAGGCCGACATCCCCGGCGAATGTGAGGCATGCATCAAGACTTACGACCTTAACTATTCGAAAAATGGCGATGAAGAACAGCTCATAGGCGATTGGAAGGGGGTCTATTCCGCCAAAAGACTGGTTTGCCCGCCCGGTCAGATCCGGCTCAAACGGGCTACGCAATCAGATTTCCCGGTTGATATCGAACAATCGGATACCCTGATCGCCCTGCAAAAAACATTACACCTCCAACCACGCGTGGATTCGCTGGTGAATACCGTTACCCTGCACAGTGCAGATGTGAAGATCGATCTGTACGACGACGGCGTGATCGACGGCGACTCCGTGACCGTATTCATCAATAACAAGCTGCTTCTGTACCATCAGATGCTGACAGACCGGCCGCTGACCATCCATTTCAACGCCTTTCCCAACAAGGAATATGAATTGGTGATGTACGCGGACAACCTCGGCACGATCCCACCCAATACAGCCCTGCTGATGGTCACCTCCGGTTCCGAAAAATATAAGGCCTTTATGTCATCCAGCGAGCAGACCAGCGCGACGATCCGCTTTATCTACAAACCTTGATTTCGCCTCCGACCACAAGCCCGACATCTCCCCGGCCCGCCCCGATCTTATTTCTTGCCAAAGTCGAGCGAATCCGTTACCTCCCCGCATCCCACCATTTTAGCGCCATAAGTGGGGTGCTTTCTTCCCAGATAGGGATTGACGACCGACGCCGTATTGCTGAGCCAGTAGCCTTCGGACGAATCCCCGAACGCCATCGGACACCGGATATGATAAATCCGGAACCCTTCGTACCGCACGGTACGGATCAGGTTATATAATTCGTCCGTCAGCATGTTGAAGTCCCGCCGTCTTCCATCAATGCCCGTCTCGCCCATCAGCCCTTTGGCCTCCGCGTCGATGCTGGCAGCCAGGCTTTCGGCGGTCAGAACGATCGCACTGTCTGCCTTCAACGTCTTCACCGGCAGACTGTCCGCCTTGGCGGCCAGCGACGCAGCCGCCCGATCGGCTCCTAACGTGTCCCAATCGACCAGCGCATCCTTCAACGCAAAATAGCTGCTCATCACGCCCTCGAACGCCCCGTCAAAAGCGCTCGAATTCTTACCGATCCGAAGCGCCTGATCCGGAGGTGGCGCCTGGTTCGTTTTCTTATCCGACATCAGCCTGTAAACCAATAACCCCGCGACAATGAAAAGGATGACCAACAAGACAAATTTCCGCATGAAAGAAAGTTTTGCCGAAGGTACTGCACTGGGCTAAATTTGCATACCATTTTACAAAAATTCATGTTAGCAGGACTTCAGAACGTCACCTTCGAATTCGGCGCCAGAGTGATCGTCAGGGATGCAACCTGGCATATCCAGCCCAATGAGCGCATCGGCCTGATCGGCTATAACGGCACCGGCAAATCCACCTTGTTGAAATTATTCGCCGGCGAATACCTCCCCTCCGCCGGTACCGTCGAAAGAAGCCGGAATACCACCATCGGTTATCTCCACCAGGACCTGCTGAGCTTCGATACCAACGGTTCGATCCTCGACGTGGCGATGACCGCCTTCGAACGGATCCAGCAGCTGGAAAAGGAGATCGAAGCACTCGGCAAACAGCTCGAGAAGGATCACGAGAATGAGGCGCTCCTTCATCAATACACCGATGCCCTGCATGAGATGGATACCCTTGACGGCTATACGATCCAGAACCGTACCGAAGAGATCCTGCACGGTCTCGGCTTCACCAACAACGATCTGGGCCGGCCGTTCCGGGAGTTCAGTGGCGGCTGGCGGATGCGCGTATTGCTGGCCCGGATGATCCTGCAGAAACCGGATCTGCTCCTGCTGGACGAACCGACCAACCACATGGACCTTCCCTCTATCGAATGGCTGGAGAAGTACCTGCAGCATTATCAGGGGTCCGTCATCATCGTCAGCCACGACAAATACTTCCTCAACCGAATGGTAACGAAGATCGTCGAACTCTATCAAAAGGAACTCCACATCTATAACGGCAACTATAACTTCTACGAGACCGAGAAGAGTCAGCGTATCGAACTACAGCAACGTGCTTTCGAGAACCAGCAGGAGTATATCCGGCAGCAGGAACGTTTTATCGAGCGGTTCCGCGCCAAGGCGACCAAGGCGGCAGCCGCCCAGTCGGCCATGAAACGCCTCGAAAAGATCGAACGCATCGAAGACGTCGAGATCGAGCGGCCCAATATCCGGATCAATTTCAGGATCGACAAGACCCCGGGCCGCGTTCTCGCTACGCTTAAACACGCCACCAAGAAATTTGGCCCGCTTACCATCGTCGAGAACGCCACCGCAGAGATCGACAGGGGTGACAAGATCGCCCTCATAGGAGCCAACGGCAAAGGCAAATCCACCTTGCTGCGGATGATCGCCGGCACCGAACCCTTCGCCGGTGAACGGGTCTGGGGGCATAACGTCGAAGAAAGTTTCTACGCCCAGCACCAGTTGGAGGCGCTGGATGTCAACAATACCGTCCTGGAAGAGATGCAGCTTTGCGGCTCCCAGAAGACCGACCTCGAACTTCGTGTCCTGCTCGGCTGCTTCCTGTTCAGCGGCGACGAGGTGGAGAAAAAGATCAAGGTGCTGAGTGGCGGTGAGAAGGCACGTGTCGCGCTGGCCAAAACGATCGTCAGCAAAGCCAATTTTCTGCTGCTCGACGAACCGACCAACCACCTGGATATGCACTCCTGCGACCTGTTGATCGAAGCCCTCAACAAGTATGAAGGCAGCTACCTGCTGGTCAGCCATGACCGTTATTTCATCTCCAGGACGGCGAATAAGATCTGGGAGATCGACGATCACCTGATCCGCGAATTCAAAGGACCCTATGAAGAATGGGTGGATTGGAAGGAACGGAACCTCGCCGCAAAGGCCGAAGCCGCCGCCAAAGCCGCCCAGACGACGCCCGCCCCTCCGCCGAAACCCGTCCCACCGCCGGTACCCGCAAAACCCCCGGCCCCCATCAACAAGGAGGCAAAGAAGGAATTGCACCGCCAACAGCGCCTCTTCCAGGAACTGGAGGCTAAGATCGCCACATTGACCGGGAAGAAATCGCAGCTGGAAGCATCGCTTGCCGATCCTGCTACGTATTCTGATAAAAATAAGTTCGTGACAGCGGAAGCGGAATACAAGAAGACCAGCGAAGAGCTCACCAAGGCCAATCGCGCCTATGAGCAGGTTTTCGACAAGATCGTGGAGCTGGAGAAGACGCTTTGACAATGAAAAACTATTTCATTTCCGCCATTTTGACCCTCCTCACCACAAGTGGGACAGCCCAGCAGCCGCCCCCAACCGACACAACCCGGCACTCAGCAACAACCGACACCACCCGGCACCCTGCCGGTATGCGCCCCAAGATCGGCCTCGTCCTCAGCGGCGGCGGCGCTAAAGGGCTGGCCCACATCGGCATCCTAAAAGCTATTGATTCGGCGGGGCTGAAGATCGACTATATCACTGGCACAAGCATGGGTAGCATCCTCGGCGGCCTTTATTCAATCGGCTATTCTGCGGACTCAATCGAGAAGATCGCCCGGGGCATCGATTGGGATCTGCTCCTGTCCAATCAGTCATCGATGCGAAGCATGATCATGGATGAGAAATCTGAATACGGAAAATATGATGTCGAGCTGCCTTGGGTGGACCATTGGTTCCGCTTCTCCACCGGTGTGATCGAAGGCCAGGAACTCTGGCTGAAGTTCTCCGAACTGTTCCGGCCCGTCTACGGCATCAAGGACTTCTCCAAATTTTCCATCCCTTTCAAATGTATCGCCACCGATATCTCCACGGGCGAGGCCGTGGTGCTCGACACGGGCGACATCGTTACGGCCGTTCGCGCCAGCATGGCGATCCCGACCATTTTTACCGCCGTGGAAGATAACGGCCGTAAACTCGTGGATGGCGGCGTCGTCCGCAATTTTCCCGTAAAAGACGTCCGGGACATGGGTTCCGATATGGTGATCGGCAGCAATGTCTCCGGCCCGCTGCGCGGTCCCGCCCAGGTGACCAACGCCTTACAGGTGATCCTGCAGGTAGCTTTTTTCAGGGAAGAAGCCGATACCCGGACACAGATCCCGCTTTGCAATATCTACATAGACCAGCCGCTCGAGCAATATGGGATGGGAAATTTCGGCGAAGCTGCGAAGATCATTCGGGCGGGAGTGGATGAAGGCCGCCGTCTCTACCCTACCTTCAAAAAGCTGGCGGATTCCCTCAATGCCCTCTATGGCCCGCAGCCGGCCCCCCCCGACCGCCTCCCCGCCGTCAGCGCCATCCGGATCACGTCCTATGCCGTCAATGGCCTCCAGCATACCAGTGAAGGGTTCTTTATCCAAAGCATGAATCTGCTGACCGGCCATTCCTATACCGGCGGCCAGCTTTCTCACATGGTCCGCCGCGCCTTCGGCACCCGCTACTATGACCGGATCACCTATTCGATACAGCGGCTCTCCGACAGCACCAACCGTATCGTCTTCCAGGTCGAAGAAAACCCGCTCACATTTGCCAAGATCGGACTCAACTACAATCAGTTCAGCGGCATCAGCGCCATTCTCAACCTGACTACCCGCGATTTCTTTACCCCGACCTCCCGGAGCCTCGTCACCGTCAATATCGGCCAGAATTTCCGGGCCCGCGCCGAGCATCTCCAATACTTCGGACGCCGGGCCAATTTTGCATTTACGCTGGGGACCCAATTCGACGATTTCCAGATCACTACCTACACGACTAAATTCAAGGAGGCCGGCCTGTATGATCAGAACTATTACAACCTGGACGCGCACTTTGGGTATTCGACTAACCGTGATCTGACCATCGGCGTGGGAAGCCGTTTCGAGAATCTTTCCTACGATCCTTCGCTCACGTCAAGTCTGGAATTTAAAGGGAATAATAATTTCGTGACCAGCTACTTTTTTCTCCGCACCAATCTGCTCGACCGGCCGGTCTACCCCCGGCGCGGTTTCCAGCTCAATGCCGAAGCGGATTATGTCTTCGAACAAACCCCCGACGTTCAGCACTTTGGCACCCAGACCGATGTATCGGATACCTCCTTTTCCGAACAGCCGTACCAGCGGCTGCTTTTTGACTACGATCAGTATATCCCGCTCTCCGGCAGATATACCCTGCAGGCCCATCTCCAGGGCGGCCTCAACCTCAATTACAAACGCAACGTCATGAACGAGTTCTCCATCGGCGGGCTGACGGAACAATTCCATAACCAGGTAGCATTTGCCGGCCTCCGCGAAGGCACCTTCTATTCCTCCAGCATTGCAGAGGGAATGCTTGCGCTGCGTTATCAGTTATTCGATAATGTCCTGGTAACCGGAAAAGCGAACGTGCTGCTCAACAACTTTATCACCAAAAGCGCCTTCTTCAATACCCCCGATTTCCTCTCCGGCTATGCATTAACTTTTACCTATATGTTCGCGCTGGGGCCGCTCGAGCTGAGCGCCATGTATTCGGATCAGTCACGACGTGTCATCGGCTATGTCAATATCGGTATTCCCTTCTGAAATGAATTTCATTTTTTACCCGGAAGAAAAATGAATAATTTTAGGGTGAGAGTAAAATTTCGGTAACATGGAGGATTGGGAGGAGATTTTGGACGAAGGTCCCGTTGATAAATATGAGTCGCAGGCATACATAGTACTTAAGCTTTTTTTTGAAGAAAATCGAGAACATGTTTTCTATGGACGCCAGCTAGAAGTAATTCACGAGGATAAGTTCTTTCATTGGGTCACTAGTCGAGTTTTAAGGGAGTTAGTAGCTGCGAAAGTTCTGATAAGAGAGAAGAGGCCGCTTAAGTGGGGCGGATCAATCATTTTATATTGGCATAGGTCATTTCGATATCCAAAACGCTCAGCTGCCAAGTTGATCGAGTTAGTAGAGGAGTTTTCCGATGATCAGGTTACGCGGGAACTTGGTCACTATTGTGAATTGTTAGTAAATGAGAGTTTTTCGCGGTTTGGATTTAATCATAGAGGCAGAAATATTAATGAATTTAGAGAGTTAAAATGGACTCATTCAAATCACAATCTGGATTTCATTTGGGAACGGGATAATATTTGTTATGGCGTGGAAGTTAAAAACACTCTGGGTTATATAGAGAAAGAAGAGTTCTATTTGAAGATTGATTTATGTAGCCATCTGAAGATTGTCCCGATGTTTGTTGCAAGAATGTTACCGAAGAATTGGATATATGATCTACAGAGAAAAGGGGGTTTCGCCTTGATTTTAAAATATCAAATTTATCCGTCATATCTTAACCATATCGCTAAATCTATTCGAGAAAATTTAGGGTTGCCAGTGGACAGCCCCAGAACATTAATGGACGGCACTATGCAAAGACTTATGAAATGGCATACAAAATATGTGAAATTCAAAGGGGATTCACGATAGGGGGTTTTTAAAGTATTGGTTATTAAGAGAATGTATAATACCCCTATGAATACTATCTGCCCCGTATTCCCCCCTCGCTCCTATTCTCTCGCCTTCAGAAAATCACTCACGATTACTGCCATCAGTTGTCCGGCCGCTTCACTCTGCCCATGCGACAGTGAAAAGATCCCCTCACAGATATGAAAATACGCGATCTTGGAGTCAATGGCTGCAAAAGTCACATATTGCCGTGCCTGCACCGAGCCCAATCCCGCCGCCGGCATTCCGCACCCCGTTGGCCCAAACACATCGAGGTCGAGTTCCAGCCCGATATAATTGTCTTCTGTAAAACCTGTCGCGTGGGCCACCGCCTGTGTAAAGCTCCTTTTCTCCAGCACCAGGATATCTTCGTAGGTGATCAGGTCAACAAAAGGGTTGTTAATGATATCCAGCCAGATGTTTTGTGGCAGGTCATTCTCATGAACGCCGATCGCGCAATATTTTTCGAGAAACCCGTCCTCTTCCGCATATCGGAACGCATTGCCGGCATGCCTTCCTTCCGCCGGCCGGAATCCGGAATGCGCATCGAGGTTGACCGCATTGATCTGCGGCAGCGGAACAAGACCCGCTTTATGCAGCCCTTTCGCAGAACCTTTGATCAGCGGATAGGCGTTGTTATGACCGCCGCCGACAACAATTGGTATCTTCCCGGCAGCCGTGATCAGCTTGATCAACGGCTCAACCGCTTCATCGATCGTATGAACGGCATGCCGCAAAGCCGTCAGCTTTTCTTCCCGTCCAAAGGCATTGGCTTCGATCAGCCGGTCAAGCTCGCTAAAATCGAAATATCCCAGCACCAGCACGCTCTCGCCGGTGAGAAAATCGTTACTCTGCTGATTGAGAAAGCTTTTCAGAAAGAACGGCCACGCCGTACCAGACCCGCCTCGGCCCTCATTGGCCCGCACACCGATATCTTCCGCAATACCCAGCAGGACGTACTCGGCTTCGGTCTGTTCGATGGAATTCGCGATATTGGCGGGATCGGCTGCGACCAGCACCCGCTCCCCCAACTTGGTCTCGAACTGCCGGATGCGCGTAAGCGCAAGGATGTCCTGCTTACGATAGACGTTGAGATGTTGCATTTAAAATGTTTTATAGCCCAATCTTTTCCCTGACCAGTTGTATGATCGCCACCTCCTTCCGGATCGTCTCCGCCTCAATGGCTGCGCCCTTTTCAAGCACCTGCGCGACATAGGATTTATCATCGCAGCCGGCGGCGTTGATCCGGACATTCAAAAAGGCCCCCAGCACCGCTGCCCGCGCACACAAGGCCCCGACACCGGCATCTGAAACGGAATTCGGGTTGCCTTCCGCCGCCATCGCCCCGATCACCTCCAGGCTGGCAAAGGCCGACTCCATGACAAGGTAAGGCACTTCGATCGCCACACGGGTCGCTTGCTGGATAGCGGCATGACGCAGCTTCTTTTCCCCCTCATTACTCCTCGGCAACGCGAACGCGGCCATGATGCCATTGAAAGCCCGCGTATCGGCATCCACCAGCCGCAATAGCTCATCCTTTTGCCGCTGTCCCGTATCCGCCCAATCGCTAAATTCCTTCCAGCGATCATCCCAGCCTTTCTTATGCGACGAAAGATTCGCAACCATCGCCCCGAGCGCGGCGCCGAGCGCGCCCACATAAGCCGCAATCGACCCTCCTCCGGGAGCCGGGCTTTCACTGGCCGTCTCGTCCGCAAAATCGGTCAAACTCGTCTTCACCAGCTTATCGGCCGCAGCTTCGCGCAGCTGATATTCGATGATGCGTTCTTCCGGCTTGAACGGGCCCAGCTCGTTCAACCCCATCGAAAGGATGGCGATCCGGATCAATTCTTTTTCCGATACCCCGGTAGAGCGCTGCTGCTTTTCCAGGAAATATTTGCCCGCATCCAGCATAGCCTGCAGCGGGATCAGGCCCACCAGCTCGCTGCCCGTAACGCGGATTCCGCGCTCCGCCGCCGCGCGGCATACTTCATCAAACGCCACATGGACCGGCGTCACCCGGATATTGGTTAGGTTCATCGAGATCTGCGCGATCCCATACTCCTCAATATACCAGCCGATCGCTTTTACGGCCTTCAGCGTTCCCGGTACCTGGATGGAGTCCTCACCTTCTTTTATTACCCGGCCCGCTTCCCGTACGTCGAACGCGATCGCATTGGCGCGGCGGGTGGACGTCGTATTGAGGTTGACGTTATAGGCCACAAGGAAATCCCGCGCCCCGATCACCGTGCCGCCGCGACGGACATCGAACTCCACCGGCCCATGGTCGGGAGCCCATTCGGGAAGCTTGATCTTTTTAAAAAAACCCTCGTACTCGCCTGCCCGGATCACGGAGAGATTGCTCCGGCGCTTATCGGGTTGGGCCGCTTCATACAAGTAAACGGGGATCTGCAATTCCCTGCCAACGCGCTCCGCCAACCGCCGGGCCCAAACCGCCGTCTCCTCCATACTGATCCCCGCGATCGGGATCAGCGGACAGACATCCGTGGCGCCCATCCGCGGATGTTCGCCCCTGTGTACCCGCATATCGATGAGTTCGCCCGCCTTTTGGATGGCGAGGAACGCTGCTTCGACTACCGCTTCCGGCGCCCCGACGAAAGTCACCACAGTTCGGTTAGTGGCTTTTCCCGGATCGACATTGAGCAGGCGAACGCCGGCTACGCTTTCTATCCGGTCCGTGATCTGCCTGATGATCTCCGTATCCTGCCCTTCGCTGAAATTGGGGACACATTCGATGATGGGTGACATAGGGCTGCAATGTACATTTTTATTCTATTTCCTCCGTCCCGCCAAATGCCGGCTCTTCTGTCTTCTCCCGTTTTCGCGGTCTCACGAAGTCAAGTGGATTGCGGATAAAATACCGTCCCAGTATTCCAAGGAACTCCGGATACTCCCGGATCCTCACGCCCCGGGAACGTGCCGCCACGATAAAGGCGAGAGAGAAACTTACCAGGAAATTCAGGAACCCGATACCGATCACCCCGGCCAGCACTTCCGCCAAAAAACCTGCGGGAATGTTGCGCAACCCCAGACCATAAACCGCAATGGAGACATTCCCCGCCGAAATGGTAATATGCCGGATATCAAAGCGAGCCCCGAATATTTCGCCGATGAATCCCGCCATCCCCAGGAAAAACCCCAGACAGATGTTACCGATCAGCGTTCCGGCATGATTCTCCACATAATCTGCCAGCCGCCGGAGCCGCTCCTGGGGGACCGATAACCTCAACACCGGATGGGTCTGCAGGCGGCGGCTGATACGGCCATAAACGATCTTGTTCTGGACATACCCGGCGATGATACCGCTCACGAAGAGGAAAACCCCCGTGTTACAAGCATACAGCAATGAAAGACTTTGCCAGGGATGCTGATCCCGCAGCATTTTCATGGCGGCATCCCCTGACACGAGCTTTGCCCCCATCAATTTGTCATATCCCCAGGCCAGCAGCGCCGCGCCGGGAAAGACTACGATCAGATTGCCGGCGAAAGATGCGATCTGGCTCCTTGAAACCTTGGCTACCGTGACGGCCAGATTATAGAGGTTGGGCTGGTACGTATTTTTTCTGGTGTCCAGCGAACTGGCGACCGCGCTGGCTGTAAACGCCGGCTGTTTGGTGGCCAGCGTCGCACCGGTTTCCTCGATCAGGATAAAGCCGAGACTGTAATTGACACTATAGGCGAAGCCATGCCAGAAGACCGCCATCGGCACTCGGATCAGCAGATTTTTGATCAGCACAACCAGACAAATCCAGGCGCCGCCGCCCATCGCGCTTCCAAGCATCGCACGGTACTCGGCCGGGGTGCTGGTAATATATTTGCTCCCTTTCGCTCCTTTATGCTCGGCGATCTGGTATGCCAGAAAGCCAAGGGACTGGGACATGAATTCCAGGATACTGTTCTTCCGGTTCTCGTTGCGGACGAGCACTCGGAAGGTCTCGACAAATCTTTCCGTATCAAATTCGTTCTCACTGTCCAGCAAATCGAGCAGAATGGCCATGCGTTCAAGCCGATTGCCGATCAGCAGTAGCATATAAGTCTGATGGAGGCTGGCGCCGCGCCGGATGTGATTCTGTCGGGCAAAATCGACACTCCGGGAACAGTCGTCCAGCAGCCGGTTGGTCCGACCGGAGATCTCCTGCACCGTCGTGACGCCCTCAGTCCGTTCCCCGGCGGTCTCCGTCTCTTCCCCACGGTCGGTTATCGACCGCCCCCCTGCCCCCACCATCTCCCTTTCCAACTCCTGAACCAGGTAATTCTGGGCTACAAATGGGTTTTTCTCCCGGTCCTCCGGTGGAATATAGCCAAGCACTTCTTTCTCGAGCCCCAGCTGGGCGACCTGGAACGACAGCGTTCGCAGCGACGCGGCCAGCTGATACAAGATGCGTCCGTCGTCGATATGCAGCGAGAGCCCAAGCCGCTCGAAAAAAACGACCCACGCGGAGCGCGGAATATCCTCGACCCACCGGTAATCATCCCGCCGGAAGAAGACACGGTTGAGCACATACAGGAAGTCGTTTTCATCCTGCAGCGGAGGCAGCAGCTTGTGACGAAGACGGCCAAAGAATTCCTGCCAGAATCCGCGCGCAAGCGGGATACCGCTTTCGGTCAGCGCGGAACTTAGGTCGGTCCTCACCAGCTGCGAGAGGACGGCATGCTGAAGGTTTTGCAAAAACATCGGGCTTTCCACCAAGGCCGCCGTGACCCGCTCCAGGTTGGCCTCGGCATCACGCCTGCCACGCGCAGGCCGGATGGCCCCAAAGAACCCAACCAGGAAGTCCAGCCCCGCAGCGCTGTCGCCGATCGGCATCACTGTGCTTCGGACGGAAGCCAGCTCTATAAAGTCAGGCTTCTTCTTTTTCATATAAATTCCCCACTTATCATTACCTGCCCGATCAGGTTCGATCCGAATGAATAAGAAAGAAAGGCGAGCGAAGGCACCGGCCGCGTGATGATAAGATTCGCCTTCTTCCCTTTCGTTATGCTCCCCAGTTCATCCCCCAGGGACATCGCGTATGCCCCATTAAGCGTGGCGGCATTGATCGCTTCTTCCGGGAGCATCCGCATCTGGATGCAGCTCATCGCCACTACCAGGTTCATATTCCCGCTTGGCGAAGACCCCGGATTGTAATCCGACGCAAGCGCGATCGCGCATCCCGCATCCAATAATGCTCTCGCCGGCTGGAAAGGCATCCGCAGGAAGAACGCCGCAGTTGGCAGCAGCGTCCCGATCGTATCCGAGCCGGCCAGCGCCGCGACGGCGCCCGCGTCTATGGTCTCCAGGTGGTCTACCGAAACGGCCCCAAGCCGGACGCCCGTCTCCACCCCGCCGGAGAGATGCAGCTGATTGGCATGGATCTTCGGTCGAAGCCCATATTCAAGTCCCGCCCGAACGATCCGCTCC
>Ga0210383_10000671_pt1 | contig 31181 bp, 30 predicted proteins | sample IncBWC14OmetaG_FD_160072 | JGI IMG/M metagenome (GOLD analysis project Ga0210383, IMG submission 160072) | Forest soil microbial communities from Barre Woods Harvard Forest LTER site, Petersham, Massachusetts, United States - Inc-BW-C-14-O ... | reverse complement strand
CGTGGCCTGGGTGATCGGGATTCCCTGGAAAGACTGCCCGTTCATTGGCCATCTGCTAGGAACGCGCATGGTGCTGAATGAGTTGGTCGCATTTTCCATGCTGGGACCGCAGAAGGCGGTGCTTGATCCGCGGTCGTTTACGATTGCTACCTTCGCGCTTTGCGGTTTTGCCAATCTGAGTTGCATTGGCATTCAGATCGGCGGCATTGGCGCGCTCGCCCCGAATAAAAAAGGGGAGCTGGCGCGGCTTGGATTGCGGGCAATGCTTGCGGGCACCATGGCGAATCTGATGTCGGCGTCGATTGCGGGCATGCTGATTTAGTTCCGATTGCATTTTGGCGACTTCCCCCGCTGCCACCACGATTGTAAAAACACTGTCAAAACCCTACTGGTGGCCAGTTTCGCGGCCCAATCAGTGTTATAGTTTCAGACCGCCAGTGAGTTCCTGCAAGATCTGTCGTTAAATCGAACGAACATTCTGAATCGAGGGTGCGAGCATGGGGAGAAACCGGGGTTCGTCTTTTGTAAGCGTACGTTTTGCAGTTGTCATCTTCGCTGCAGTTCTCGCGAATAATGCGTGGGCGGCTGGCGCGGAAAAAGTGTTGCATAGTTTTACCGGGGGCAACGACGGAATCGATCCGGCGGCAACGTTAGCCGCGGATTCAGCCGGTAATCTTTACGGAACCACAGTCAGTGGCGGAAGTGGCACGCTATGCACCAACGGCTGCGGCACGGTCTTCGAGTTGTCGCCGGTTGCCGGCGGCAAATGGAAGGAAGAAGTTCTATACAACTTCACCGGCGGCAGCGATGGCAAGAATCCTTACGGCGGCGTCACGCTGGATTCCAAGGGCGATCTTTATGGGACGACCGTATCCGGTGGATCCGGCGGGAGCTGCACTGGCGATGGTTGCGGCGTCGTTTATTTGCTCAGCAAGTCCGGCAAGAAGTGGGTCGAAACCGTCATGTACAACTTTACTGGCGGCAAAGACGGCTTTGGCCCCGGAGGCACGGTTGTCTTTGATGGCGCTGGCAACCTGTACGGAACCACGCCGGACGGCGGCAACCTGCGCAAGTGCAACGGGCTCGGGTGCGGAGTTGTGTATCAGATTTCACCCGTCCGCGGCGGCGGCTGGACGCAAACCGTTCTGCACACTTTCACCGGCGGCGCGGATGGCGCCGTGGGCTCGCTCGGTCCGCTCTTTGTCGACAAAACAGGAAGCATATTCGGCATCGCTGAACTTGGCGGCGATCCGTCTTGCCAGTGCGGCACGGTTTTCCGCCTCACGTCCGTGGGTGGGGCGTGGAAATTCAAAACGCTGCTCGCTTTCACCGGGATTCCGAACGCTGGATCTCCCTACGGTGGCGTGATTGCGGACGCGAAAGGCAAACTCTACGGCACAACCTACTTCGGCGGCGCGAATGGCGCGGGCTCGGTCTTTGAATTAACCAAGTCCGCAGGCAAGTTTACGGAGAGCGTGCTGTACAGCTTCACCGGCGGCGCCGACGGCGGCTCGCCCACGACCACTCTAATGTTCGACGCCAAGGGCAATTTGTACGGAACAACTTCCGCCGGCGGCGACAGTAACGGCGACGGCGTGGTATTCAAGCTCGCTCCAAAATCCGGCGGCAAGTGGAAGGAAAGTGTAGTCCATACGTTCGGCAAAGGGTCGGATGGGAGAAACCCATATTATGGTCTGATCAGCGACAAGGGCGGCAATCTCTTTGGCACAACCGCGATCGGCGGCGGCAGCGGCCAGGGAGTTGTGTTTGAGATCACGCCGTAGGCGACTGCTCAAGAAGGTGGCCCGCTCAAGCCGATTTTTGCTTTGAGTGGGCCAGTTCCGCGGGACTGTGTTTTCGATCACTCATCTTTCCTTTTCTCCGGCGTCCCACGGAGAAATACCGTCTGCCCAACCACCAGTCGACCGATGCGCGTGACCGCGCCGTAGATTCCCGCACAGTTCTGGTTCGCACGAACCACCGCTTTCATCACTTCTGGCGTCGGTGTGGCTGTATCGGGATCGAGATTCACCATCGCGCAGCGGACGTCACGCATCGTGACAGCGACGGCAGGGGCGTCGTCGTCACCCTTCTCGCCGAAGGAGAGCACGCCGCCCACCCACTCGTCCTCCTGGAACGGAACCGCTCGTAATAAACGGACCACAACATTCGGGCGAAAGCGGCGCACGTCCGGGCTCTGTCCTGCGAGCCGGCAGATTTCGCTCACCGTATCGGACGCGATCACGGAGATGCTCGCGTCATCGAAGATGCCCTGCTTCATCTGCATCATCTCCACGGGAGCGCCATACCGGCATCCGACCTCCGTGGCCAACTCCCCGCTAAAGACGGGCAGCTCTGCGCCGTCCGGGGTGCGAACATGCGTGGGAATGTTTCCCTCATCACCGTCTTCGCGGCGCAGCGGAGCGTACCGAACCAGGGCAGGAAGCTTGCTTGCGGTGAGCCACGGGAACCCGCTGTGGTCATCGATCCGCCGGAATGCCAGGCGTCGATCACCCTCGACGCCGTGCCAGCCCAACTCGGCGGCTTCGAGTCGTTCGCCGCCCATGGACTTCACGGGATAGCGGAAGATGGCCTCGACCTGTCCGATTTCTACGAGCATGCTCGATTCGAATCCGTCCCAACAGCGTATCACTGGAAGAATCGAGTGCTCGTGGTAAGTCTGAGCTCGGCGTTGATAGCGGGGATGCTTATTTGCATTTTCCTGGTTCCGGGCGAACAGCAGATTCCTCGCTGCGCTCGGAATGACAATTCTTTTTATGGGTGGTCTCGCGCTTCGCTCTCGGAATGAGCATTCTTTTGTGTGTTGCGTCGCGCTTCGCGCTCGGAATGACAATTCTTTTTATGGGTGGTCTCGCGCTTCGCTCTCGGAATGACGAATTGATTGGGATGGTTGTGGGGGCTTGAACGGGGTTAGGCCTACGGCGTTGAAGACGGTGCGGAGGTTGCGCCAGTTGCCGCGCATGGCGCCTTCGATGCAGGCTTCGAGCTTTTTGATTTCGTGCCATTGTTGGGATTGGCGAGAGGTTAGCGGCGGGGTGTTGTCGACGGTTTCTTTTGGCGAGTGTTGTCCCGGTTCTGATTGGATGGGGGGATTGCGGCTCGTCTTTCGCTCCTCCGGAGCTTGATGTTTTTCGGTTTTGTTCCCACGGCTTGCGCCGTGGGCTGCATTCTGGCGCCGCTCCGCGGCTGGCTCGGTGGCTGGTTCTGCGGTTGCTTCTTGGGCGGTGTTTGGTTGCGCGGCTTTTGCTGCGTTCTGGATCACGGCTTTGGTTGCGGCCTCGCGGGCGGGGGCGCCCGCGCCACATGGGCTTCCAGCTTCGCTTGGCGGGCAACCGAGGCAACTATCTCCACATTGTTCCCGGTGAACACTGTTCCCGCTTTTGGCGGAAGAGTCGGCGTTAGCCGAAACGTGCACAGATCCTTCGTTGGCAGGCCTTCGCTTTGCGACGGCCTGCGCTTCCTCAGGATGACAATCTGCTGCTTCGTTTTGCTCGGTGGACAGCCGAGGCGGCTGTCTCCACGCGGTTCTGGCCGGATTCCGCGGTTAGAGGTCGCGCGTGAACTGGGGGCCTTCGAACAGAGCCCGGTAAATTCCGCCGCCGAGCGCTCCGCCAATGATTGGAGCTACCCAGAACATCCATAATTGCTGCAAGGCCCATCCGCCGACGAAGATTGCTGGGCCGGTGCTGCGGGCGGGGTTGACGGAGGTATTGGTGACGGGAATACAGACGAGGTGAATCAGAGTGAGGCAGAGGCCGATGGCGATGGGCGCGAATCCTTTGGGCGCGCGGCTGTCGGTCGATCCCATGATGACGATCAGGAAAAATGCGGTGAGAACAACTTCGGCCACGAAACCTGCCAGCATGGAATAACCGCCGGGAGAATGAACGCCGTATCCGTTCGAGGCGAACCCGTTGTTCACGTCGAAGCTGGCCTGTCCGCTGGCAATCACGTACAGAACGCCCGCGCCCGCGATCGCACCTAGAACTTGAGCCACGACATACGGAAGTAGATCGGAAGCGGGAAACCGCTTGCCCACCACCAAACCGGCGCTGATGGCAGGATTCAAATGGCATCCCGAGATGTGCCCGATGGCAAAGGCCATGGTGAGGACCGTCAGCCCGAAAGCAAACGCCACACCGAGGAAGCCGATTCCCAGAGCGGGGAAGGCCGCTGCCAGCACCGCCGAGCCGCATCCCCCAAATACGAGCCAGAAGGTTCCGAAGAATTCCGCCGCCGCACGTTTTCCCAGAGTCAAGGTTGCACCTCGAGAATTGAATTAGGCCTTCGCCGCTTTGGATTTTATCCTTCCCCCGCCCCGGCGGAGGCTATCAAATGCTATAGGTCCACCCCCGAAAAATACCAGTGCGAAGGCAATCGCCGCCACGCTGAGTGGGAACTCGTATCCGCCCTGCCCTTTAAGGCCGTTGTGGAAGTGAACTTTCCAGATGGCGACCGACATGTCGATCAGCATTGCCAGAGCTACGCAGCGGGTGAACAAGCCGGCGATGATGAGGATGCCGCCGAAGAATTCCGTCGCGGCCAGCGGATAAGCCATCCATCCGGGAAAGCCCATGTGCTGGACCATGTCGTGAACATGGGAAAATCCGCCGAAGACTTTGGCGTAGCCGTGCGCGATCATGATCGTGCCGATCACGATTCGCAAGACGAGCAGAGCCAGGGGCTGCAAACGATCCAGGTAGCGCAAAAGAGTTTCCTCCGTGAGAGCTGAATAGATTACCGCATTTCGGAGGATTGAAAAAATGAGAAGACGACCCGGGCCAGCAAGACTCGCGGGAGGGTCAGCCACGACGGCTTATCTCGCTATAATCTCGATCCCGGCCGCGCCAGCCGCCCGCCGCAGATCGAGGTCCGTCGTTGCCAGCGGTAACCGCAACTCGAGGGCAATCGCCAAGTAGGCCGCATCGTAGTTTGTCAGGCCGTGTTTTTGCGCCAAGGCAGGCAGTTCAAACATTGCGGCCGAAGTTACCCGAGCAGGTTCAATCGGGAGGGCTTTCAGTCTCACCAGGAAGCGATCAATCTGATCAAGGGAAATTCTCTTACGCCGGTAGGCCATGAGAAGGCCATTGCCGACTTCATAAAACCACAACATAGGAACGACGGCATGTTTCGTGGCAAGGCTTGCCAGGACGCTCAGCCCATAATTCCGGTCGGCTTCGTCCTCAAGGAACCACTGAAGCGCCAACGATGCGTCCAGTACCAGATCACTCACAAACGGTGACCCGCATGGATCAGTTGCTTAACGGAGATACCTTCTAGTGAAGTGCGGTTCTTCTCGACAAAGTCGAGCATTTCGCGCGCTGCGTCCTCGGATCGGCCGTTACTATCGCCGGGGCCCGACCGTTCTTTTTCCCTGAGGACGACAAGGGCCCTGGCAATCACGTCCTCTGCGGACCGGAAGTGACCAGTCTTTAGCTCGTCGTTGATGAGCCGTTCTTGCTCGGGAGTGAGATTGATTTTCATGGCCGAATTCGCATCCGCGACAATTAAATCATAGCAGTTTCTTTGTGTTCGATATGGCCTTCGTCAGTGGTTTCCAGGCACCCGAATTGGCGGCGCCTGTGCTGTTCCGATTTCGTCCCCCAATTCTGCTCCGAATTGCACGACAATCAAGGCTTTTCCGCTCGTATCGCGACCTTCGTAAGGTCTGTAGTACTTTAGTGACGGTTCGAGCGACACCACACCTTCCCATACACCGGCGATACTTCATATTGTGTGCAGCTGGGGAACAACTACTACATGTAGATGAAGCTACCATCCCTCAGCTGGTTACTTTCCAGAAAACAGGCATAAAACCCGGTAATTCTCGGAGATTCGCCTTCAGCTCTTGTGCTTTCAGGGCTGATATATGCTCGGGACACCTGAATTCACTCGAAGGCATTTTGTACGAGGAATTCTCCCCAACTTAGGCCGGTGGCAGCAAGCGGCAACGGGCCTCAAGTCTGAGGAAAGGGTTTTGAAACTATGGCCGACTCGCGGGAAGTGATGAATATTCGCCAGGCGTCGCAGTACCTGGGAGTGAGTCCGGACACGCTCTACAAGTATGTAGGCGAACAGAAGATTCCGGCTTTCAAGCTGGGCAACCGGTGGCGCTTCAAGAAATCGAAGCTCGACCAGTGGATGGAAGAGAAGTCCAGCCAGGTGGAAGCGAAGAGCAAGAACAAACCGAAGGGGGCGGCCAAAGCTGCCGGGCAACAGTAAAGGCGGGCACATGTTTGGATTCGGATCGAAAACGATTGTAGGTCTGGATGTGGGGTCCTCGAGCATTAAGGCGGTCGAACTGCGCAAAGGGCGCAACGGGATTGAAGTCGCGCACCTCGGCCTTGAGCCGCTGGCTCCGGATATCGTCGTGGATTCCATGATCGTGGACTCGGGCACGGTATCGAGCGCGATCTCCAAGCTGTTCGCCGACAACGCAATCAAAACCAAGAGTGTGGCTACGGCGGTGAGCGGGCACTCGGTGATCGTGAAAAAGATTTCGCTGCCTTCGATGAGCGATCAGGAATTGGCCGAGACCATCCAGAAAGAAGCGGCGCAGCACATTCCCTTCGATCTGGCGGACGTGAACCTCGACTATCAGATTCTTTCGGAAGACGCCGGCAACCCGCAGATGGATGTTCTGCTGGTGGCCGTCAAGAAGGACAAGATCCTGAACTACACCAACGTACTCTCGATGGCGGGCAAGACTCCGGCTATTGTGGACATCGATGCTCTCGCTCTACAGAATTGCTACGAGTACAACTATGAGCCCGCGCCGGGTCAAGTGGTGGCTCTTTTGAACCTGGGCGCGAGCGTCATGAACATCAACATCGTGAAAGGCACCACGCCGTTGTTCCCACGCGATGTCAGCGTGGGCGGGCATCAATACACGGATTCGCTGCAGAAGGAACTGGACTTGAGCTTCGATGACGCGGAGTCGTTGAAGCTGGGAAACAAGGTTGGCACGGTGAGCGAAGACGCGAAGACGCCGATCCTGCAGCAAGTAACCGAAATCATCGTGCTGGAAATTCAGAAGACGTTTGACTTCTTCCGAGCCAGCGCGGCGGGCGAGCACATCGAGAAGATTTATCTGGCAGGCGGATCCTCAAAAGTTCCCGGGTTGATTGAGGCGTTGCGCCAGGAGTTCTCGCTGCCGGTGGAAATTTTCAATCCCTTCCAGAAAATCGCCCCCCCGGCGGAAGGACCAGGAGTGGAGTTGATCGAGCAGAACGCCGGCCAGTTGGCAGTTGCGGTGGGTTTGGCCTTAAGGAGTTTTGAAAACTTATGATCCGAATCAACCTGTTGGGACAACCCAGACCGAAGAACAAACGCGCCGCCGCCTCGGCCGCGGCCGTCATGGAGATGGGCGAGGTTGGCTCACCGAAACTGAAAGTGCTGCTGGTGCTGGTGCTGGCCGGATCTCTGAACGTGATGTATTGGTACCGGCTGGACAAAGAAAAGCAGCACATTGCCGCCAAAATGGCGGTGGCCGAGCAACACAACCGGGAACTAGCGGATGTGAAAGCTCGCTACCTCGAGCGGCAGCGCCAGGCGGAGAGCTACAAGCGTCGCGTAGATGTGATCGATCAGCTGCGGGCCAGCCAGTCCGGCCCGGTCAACCTGCTTAATACGATCGGCGACACCATCAACGGAACCGAAGCGGTGTGGCTCAACACCATGAAAGATCAGGGTGGCAGCGTCGATATCGAAGGCATGGCGCTGAGCACGGATGCCGTGGCCGCGTTGATTCAGAACCTGCAGAAGACCGGCTACTTCAAGAACATCGAGATCAAAGAGACGTATCAGGACGAAACCTTCAAGGAAATGCAGGCATTTCAATTCATTCTGACGTGCGAAAAAGGCAAGTCCTAAAGGCGGGAGAATATGGGGAACTTTGGCGAATTATCGGGTCTCAAGCAGTGGGCAGCCCTGGTGTTAGGGGCGGCGCTGATCACGGCGGCGTTGCATTTCACGCTGTTCAAGTCGCAGCGGGCGGCGAATGATCAGGCGCAGGCGGCCCTCGAACTCAAGCTTCGCGAGAATGCCGAACTCGAATCCTACGCTCCCAAGCTCAAGGACATGGAGCGCCAGTTGGCGAATCTGAAACAGCAACTGGAAATCGAGCGGCGCATCGTCCCCGACGAGAAGGAAGTGGACGGCTTCATCAAGATGCTGGACGCGGAAGCCCTAAAGGCGGGAATCGAGATTCGCCGCTACACCGCGAAGCCAGTGTCCACACGCGAGTTCTACACGGAAGTGCCGTTTGAAATCGAGCTGGATGGACCGTACTTCTCGGTGCTGAACTTCTTCGACCGGGTGGGCAAGCTGGAGCGGATCGTGAATATGTCCGGCCTGCTGATTGCGAGTACCAAGAAGCCGAGCGATGCCAAGGTAAAGCACACGTATCAGTACGCGCCTAACGAGAGCATCGTGGCCACCTGCGACGCGACGACGTTCTTTAGTCATGACTTGGCGCCGCCCGCAGGCGCACCGGCCAAAGCTAAGGGAGGCCTATGAAGCTGGCGACTGGAATCTTAATCCTGGGAATGGGGATGGGAACTGCGGCAGCGCAGAACCCAAGCATCATCGACAATACCAAGGCGAAGCTGACTGGGGCGCAGCAGCAACAGACGGCGAACATCAATGCCGCGCTCGGAGCTTCGCAAAGCCAGAGCGCAACTCCGCAGCCTGCAGGCACAAAGCCGGTGGCGGCGGCGACTCCGGCGGCAAAAACCGCGGCGCCGAAGGCTAAGGCGCAGAAGACGACCAGCGTTTCGGTGAACCAGCCGAAGCCAAAAGAGCCAGAGGTCGCGGTCGAAGACAAAAAGAATCCGGTTGACCCCAAGAAAGACGATCACAAGATCAGCATGGCGGGAGGGCGCCGCGATCCGTTCCTGAGCCCGGTGGTGAACCACAGCATGGGTGGTTCGGGGTGCAGCACGGGCAAGCGTTGCCTGGCGGTCGATCAGATCGCGCTGACCGGGATTGTGAAGTCGGATGCGGGCATGATCGCGGTCGTGGTTAACGCCATGAACAAGGCATATTTCCTGCGCGAAAACGATCCTGTCTTCAACGGGTACGTGGTGAAAATCACCGGGGACTCGATCATTTTCAAAGAGACGATGCAGGACAAGTTAGGCAAGGCGTTCACGCGGGAAGTGACTAAAAAGATTTCGACCCCGGCGGTTTAAGTCCGGGTGGAAGCGGCCGGTTCTCCGGCGGATGCAGAACGAAATTTGAGAGACAGATCACGCGGCGAGCAAAACGCGCGCCCGTGGGGAGAAGGGAAATGCGAAAGCAATTGCTGGCTGTTTTGCTACCGCTGCTGATCTTGGCCCTGATCGCGGGCGCCGAGACTCAGAGCACGAGCACAGGCGCGGACACGCGTGCCACCGTACAAAAGGTGGACGTGATGCACGCGGATGACGGAATCAGCGTGGAGATCACCGCCCACGGACAGGTGACGCCGAAGCTTACGGCTTTGGACTCGCCGGCTCGCGTGCTGGTGACTCTGCCTAATACCGTGGCGGCCACCGTGCAGAATCACATTAGCGTGGGCAGCGACGGGGTGAAAGGCGTACGAATTGGCACGGATGGCCACATGCCTCCGACCACCAGCGTCGTCATTGACCTGGTGCAGGCGTGCCAGTACGAGCTAGTTCCGGCCGGCGACCGAATTATCGTTAAGCTGCACCCGGCCACGGCCAAGGCCAGCGCGAAGGCTGTGACGCCCGCGCCAGCCAAGCTCCAGCTCGCCTCGGCAGCGATTGCTCCCGCTGCGGTTAAGACGACAGTGGCGGCGAGCCAACCAGCTCCCGCGCCCGCCGTCGTGCCTGCGTCTGTCTCCGCTGCCGATAAGGCTTCGAAGCCTGCTGCCAGCGCGACGGATTATGTTTTCGTTGAACCTTCTTACCAGGCGAAGGATGCTGCCGATAAGACTGCCGCTGCCGAGACTACTCCCTCGGACCGCGCGACCGGCGCTGCCGCGAAATTCGTAGACAAGCCGGAAGGCGATCTGTTGCCAACCCCGAGCGCCGCCATTCAAGATCAGCAGACGGCGCAGGCTGCACCCGCTCAGGCCATTCAACCGGCGGTGAATCTGGCGGCTGAAGGCAAGGGTCAGAGCCACATGGTGACCCCGATCAGCACCGCCAAATACACCGGCGAACCGATCTCGGTCAATTTGAAGGATGTGGATCTAAAAGATTTCTTCCGCCTGATTCACGAAATCAGCGGCTTGAACGTCGTGCTCGATCCCAACGTTAAAGGTGCACTGACCATCGTGCTTGACGACGTGCCGTGGGATCAGGCGCTCGACATCGTCCTGAAGAACAATGATCTGGCTCGTCAGCTCGATGGCAACGTGCTCCGCATTGCGACTGTAGAGACGCTGCGCCACGAAGCTGAGTCACGCCGCGCAGAGCAGGAAGCCGAAGCCCTGGCAGTCGACAAGCAGACGGTCACGCGGTTCCTGAGCTACGCGCACTCGAAAGACGTTCTACTTACCGTTAAAAAGTTCTTGTCGCAACGCGGCGATGCAGTCGCCGACGAGCGCACCAACGCGGTCATCATTTCGGATATCCCCGCGGTGATGCCGAATATCGATCGCTTACTCACCCAGCTCGACCGCAAGACGCAGGAAGTTGAAATCGAAGCGCGCGTCGTAGCCGCCACCCGCAGCTACGCTCGTGAAATCGGCACCCAGCTTGGATTTGGCTGGGGCAACAATCCCACCGCCGTCGGTGGCGCAACCTCAGTTGGCACTTCGCCGCTTTCGACCTTTGGCATCGTGCCTCATTACCCGATTATTGGAACCACCGCGCCGACCCCAACCACTGGCGTGCAGATTCCTCTGTTCTCGAACCTGGGCGCGACTGGCCCGACCAGCGGCTTCTCGTTCTTGAACGCCAGCTCTGCGGTGCGAATCGATGCCATCCTGACCATGGCCGAATCGCGCGGACTACTGAAGATTCTCTCCCGTCCGCGAGTAGTGACGCAGAACAACATTCAGGCTCTGGTTCGCCAGGGCGTGCGCGTGCCGATCGTGACGCAGGCGCAGTTGGGCGGTCCGCCAACTGTTACCTACGTGGACGCTTTCCTGCGGCTGACTGTGGTTCCGCAGATTACCTCTGAAGGGACGATCTTCCTGAATGTGGACGTCGAAAACACGACGCCTGACTTCGGTCGGACGATCAACGGCAACCCAACTTTGATCACGCAACAGGCAACCACGCAGGTCCTGGTCACCGACGGCGGAACGGTCGTGATCGGTGGCGTGATTCAGACCAACAACTCAATCAATGTGGCGCAGGTTCCGCTCCTCGGCAGCATTCCATGGCTGGGCGAGCTGTTCAAGCACACCACGGTGAGCACCTCGAACCAGGAGCTGATTTTCTTCATCACTCCGCGGATCATCCAAACATAGTCCCAAGTTGGCAGTAAGACAGCCGTCGGTTTCCTGAAGAATCTGTCAGGGACCGGCGGTTTTGTTTTGTGCGCACGCTTTCTCACTACAAGGGCTTGGAACACCGGGTCTCTCCACTGCGCCGTCGCTGGCACTCCGGCTCCGGTCGAGATGACAGTTTGTTGGCGAAAGGCACGCTATTGTTCTCTTCCCTCTTTCGCTTGTTAAACTCTCGGGGTGGATCACAAATGCCGGCTTAAGAAACTGCAAAGTGTTTTCGAGCGCAATGCTCTGGATGCGCTGCTGGTCACCCATCTTCCCAATATCCGTTATTTATGCGGGTTCACGGGAACATCCGGTGTCCTGGTAGTTGCGGCAAGAAACGCCCTGTTCTTCACCGATGGGCGGTACACGGAGCAGGCCCGGGGGGAAGTCCGAGGGCCGAGGATCGTGATTGCTCGTAAACCCCCGGTGCCAGCTGCCGCCGAATGGCTGATCGAGAACAAGGCCAAACTTGGCCGGCGGAAACCGTACAGGCTGGGTATTGAGAGCGAGCATTTGACCGTCGCAGCGCGCACGCAAGTGATGAGTTATTTGCGATCTCAATTCCGGCTTCGGGATACTCGAGGGCTGGTGGAGCAGGCTCGCATGTTAAAGGACGCGGACGAGATTGCGCTCTTGCGGTCGGCGGCGGTTCTGGGGGCGAGCCTGTTCAAGCGGGCGCTCGAGGTGATCCGTCCGGGTGTGACCGAGAACGAGGTCGCGGCGGAGATGGAATATGCGGCGCGGCGGGCCGGGGCGGAAGAGATGTCGTTCCCGACGATTGTTGCGGCGGGGAAGCGATCGGCCCTGCCGCATGGGCGGGCTTCGAGGGCTGTAATTCCATCTCGGGGATTCGTGGTCTGCGACTTCGGTGTTATACTTTCGGGCTACTGTTCGGACAGGACTCGCACGGTACACGTGGGCCGTCCGACGGTCGAAGCCCGGCGGATGTACGAGGCGGTGCAAGAGGCGCAATCCGCAGCAATCGCGGCCGTCAGGGCCGGGGTAAGCGTTGGCGAAGTCGATCACGCAGCGCGTAAGATACTGAAGGCGCGTGGTTTAGCAAGACATTTTACACACTCGACGGGTCATGGTGTAGGCTTGGAGATTCACGAACCTCCACGCATCGCGGCAGGGCAGACTGAGATTCTGCGTCCCGGAATGGTGATCACGGTCGAGCCCGGCGTATATATCGCGGGCACCGGGGGTGTGCGGATTGAAGACACGGTTGTAGTCACGGAGCGTGGGTGCGAAGTCCTGATGCCTACGAGCTTGGAACTCATTACGATTTGAAGTTTGGCTATTCTTAATTTCTCAACCTGGGCATTGCCGACAGGCTTGCCCTTTCAGGTTGACGCAATAGAAGCAGGAAGCAGTCCCACCGCAAACCATGAACCAGAAAGAACTGAAAGAACTCATCGAGTTCCTGATTGAGAAGGATATCGCCGAGTTCGAGTTGGAACGCGGCGATGTGAAGGTGCGGATCAAGCGTGGCGTGGAGCACGTTGCTCCGGTCGCGGCGGCGCCTCATTTTGCCGTGCATATGCCTCCGACGGTGCCTGAGGTTTCGTCGGCGCCGTCTGTGCCTGCTCCTTCCACGGCAAGCGTCCCGGCCGCGCCGGTTGAAGAAGCAGGATTGCACACCGTGCACTCGCCGATTGTGGGGACGTTTTACGAATGTCCATCGCCGGGCTCGCCGCCGTTCGTGAAGCCGGGCGACACAGTCGAAATAGGCCAGGTGCTCTGTATCGTCGAAGCGATGAAGCTGATGAACGAGATTGAGGCCGACGTAGCCGGCGAAATTGTGAAGAAGCTGGTGGCCAACGGGCAGCCGATCGAGTATGGGCAGGAGTTGTTTGTGATTCGGCCGCGAGGGTGAGCGTGGGGGCGGACACTCCTGATCCGCCGCCTTTGATTTGGGCGGGCGGTTTCGATTTCTTACACGGTGGCAGCCAAAGTCAAACCCAGCGGACAAGAGTGCCCGCTCTACACTCGTTTTATTAATACATGTTCAATAAAATCCTTATTGCGAACCGCGGCGAGATTGCCCTGCGCGTGATTTGCGCGTGCAAAGAGCTGGGCATCCGCACTGTTGCGATTTACAGCGAGGCTGACCGGCACTCGCTGCACGTCAAGTTTGCCGACGAAGCCATCTGCATTGGTCCGCCGCAACTGTCGCAAAGCTATCTCAACATTCCTGCGGTGATCAGCGCGGCTGAAATTACAAACGTAGACGCCATCCATCCCGGATATGGATTGCTGGCGGAGAACGCGAATTTTGCCGAAGTCACCGAGACCAGCAACATAACCTTCATCGGGCCGCCGCCCGAGATCACGCGGCTCATGGGCGAGAAGGAAAAGGCGCGTGCTGCCATGAAGAAAGCGGGCGTGCCGATCCTGCCGGGCTCGGAAGGCATTCTCGCCAGCGATGGCGAAGCCATGGAATGGGCGCGGCAGGTTGGTTTCCCGGTGATTATTAAAGCGTCGGCCGGCGGCGGCGGACGAGGCATGCGCATAGTGCGCAACGAAGAGGAGCTTCCCGGCTTGTTCAAGGCGGCGCAATCGGAAGCGGCCGCAGCCTTCGGCAACGGCGATCTCTACATGGAGAAATTCATCGAGCGGCCGCGCCACATTGAGTTTCAGATTCTCGCCGATCAGTATGGCAAAGTCGTGAGCCTGGGCGAGCGCGAGTGCTCAATTCAGCGCCGTCACCAAAAGTTGCTGGAAGAGTCTCCATCGACGCAAGTTTCTCCGGAACTCCGCGATGAGATTGGCAAAGTGTTATCGAAGACGTTGTCCGAAATCGGATACGTGAACGCCGGGACAATCGAATTCCTGATGGACGAAGATCGGCGTTTGTACTTCATCGAAATGAACACGCGCATTCAGGTCGAGCATCCCGTCACGGAAATGGTCACCGACGTTGATCTGGTAAAGAGCCAGATCCTGTTGGCTGCGGGCGAGCGCATGGAAAACGTACTACTCGGCCCGATTGTCCATCGTGGTCATGCGATTGAATGCCGCATCAATGCCGAGCATCCGGAGAAATTCACGCCGTCGGCAGGGAAGATTACGGCCTTCAATCCACCGGGAGGCACGGGAGTACGCATCGATACCGCGGCCTATGCGGAAGGCGTGATTCCACCTTATTACGACTCGCTCATTGCCAAGCTGATCGTGCGCGGCAAAGACCGCACGGAAGCGGTTTCGCGCATGGCGCGGGCGCTCGAGATGTTTATTGTGGAGGGAATCTTTACGACCATTCCGTTGCATCGGCGCATTCTGGCTGATCCCGATTTTCGGGCGGGGAAGTTTGATACGACGTTTATTGAGCGATTCCTGACGAAGAATGGGAAACGGGCGCATTAGTTTCTGGAGTCGAAATTGGTCGTGACGCGGCAGCAAACGAAGCTGCCTCGAACAGGTCTGCCCTTGTGAACCCGTTGCCTCACTTGTACGCCATTCTTGACGCATCATGCTTCCCCGATACCCAGGCGATGTTTTCGACAGCCGAGGAACTTCTCGCCGGTGGAATCACCCTGCTGCAATACCGCAATAAAAACGGCAATGCCCGCGAGATGTTGGATCATGCGCGTGAGCTGAAGCAGCGTGTCAGCGGCTCGGTCAAACTAATCATGAACGATCGGGCAGATCTTTGTTTGGCGGCCGAGTTTGACGGCGTGCACGTCGGTCAGGATGACCTTTCGCCAGAGAGCGCACGAAAAATCATCGGCGAGAAGTTATGCCTGGGGGTTTCAACCCATAACTCTCGGCAGCTCGAAGAGGCTGACAAGACCTCCGCGGACTATATCGCGATCGGACCGGTGTTTTCGACGGCGAGCAAAGCCAATCCAGATCCGGTCGTTGGTCTCGAAGGCGTCCGCAAAGCGCGTTCTCTGACGCGAAAGCCCTTGGTGGCAATCGGGGGCATTAACCGTGCCAACTGCAGATCGGTTATCGAGGCGGGAGCAGACTCGGTGGCGGTAATATCCGACCTGATGCGCGAGCCGAGAAAATCAGCTGAGGATTTTTTTCGCATCTTAGGATAGAGTCATGGCGGTTGCCGAGCTTTGCTCGGCCGGACAGCCGGGGACGGCTGTCCCCACGTAATCCAATCCTTAGGAGCCCGTTGAGTATCGAAACCAAGCCGCCGATCCTAAAGGCAAGCGACTGGGAGATCCATAGCCGCCAGGACAAAGAACTGGTGAAAGGCCTAGGCCTCACCAGCGCAACCATGCTGGTTATGGGCTCGATGATTGGCTCGGGCATCTTTATTGTTTCCTCTGAAATATCCCGCGAAGTAAATTCTCCGGCGCTATTGATTGCGGCATGGCTTGTCACCGGCTTCATGACTATTGTCGGGGCCTTGTGCTACGGCGAATTGGCGGCGATGATGCCGCGTGCCGGAGGGCAGTACGTTTATTTGCGCGAAGCGCTAGGGCCTTTGTGGGGATTCCTCTACGGGTGGACGTTGTTTCTGGTCATTCAAACAGGAACAATCGCCGCGGTTGGCGTGGCCTTCGGTAAGTTCCTGGGCATTTTCGTTCCATCGATTTCTTCTTCGAACTGGATTCTGCATTTTTGGAAAGTTCCGCCCATCCGGATCGGTCCGATGGTCCTCGGCAACATGGAAGTCGGACTAAATACCCAGAATCTGGTCGCGATTTTAGTTGTGGTTGCACTTTCAGTGATCAACATCTTTGGATTGAAGACCGGGGCGCTGATCCAGAACATCTTCACCTTTGCCAAGGTCTCGGCGTTGTTGGCGTTGGGCTTCCTTGGCCTGTTTATTGGAAGGAATGCGGAGGCGCTGGCAGCCAACTTCAACGGCAACTTCTGGAGCAACTCCGGACTCAGCGCCCAGCACGCGGTGCAAGTGGGAGTGGGCGGGCCCGTTGTTCTAGTAGGAACACTGACGATTCTCGCGGTGGCGCAAGTGGGTTCACTTTTCTCGGCCGATGCCTGGAACAACGTTACTTTCACCGCGGGCGAAGTGAAGAATCCAAATCGCAATTTGCCGCTTTCTCTTGCGTTGGGTACGGGCGTCGTCATCACGCTTTATATCGTCTGCAATTTTGTTTATCTGAATGTGCTGCCTCTAGACGGCGTTGCCAATGGCGCAACCATCCTGGAACGCGGAATTAAATATGCGACGGAAGACCGCGTCGGGACAGCCGTCATGACACAGATGTTTGGCGCAGCAGGCGGCCTGCTGATGGCCGCGGCAATCATGATTTCCGGCTTCGGATGCGTGAACGGGCTGATTCTGGCGGGCGCGCGCGTGTATTACGCGATGGCAAAGGATGGGCTCTTCTTTCGCAACGTGGCTAAGCTGCATCCCACTTACAAGACGCCGGCCGTTTCACTCATGGTGCAGATGGTCTGGACGTGCGTGCTGTGCGTGTCCGGGAGTTACGGCCAATTGCTGGACTATATTGTTTTCGCAGTTCTGGTGTTCTACATCCTTACGATTCTTGGGTTGTTCGTGCTGCGACGTACGCATCCCCAAGCGGAACGGCCATATCGAGCAATCGGCTATCCTGTGTTACCCGCAGTGTATATTGTGATGGCCTTATTTATCGATGTCGTATTACTGCGCTACAAGCCGCAATTTACGTGGCCGGGATTGATTATCGTGTTGCTGGGCATTCCGGTGTATTTTTTGTGGTCGCGGCGACCGAACGACACGCATACGTCAGCTTAGCTTTATAAGGAGAGACCAACCGGATGGCGAACCTGCTGGCTACCAAGCCGATGAACCTGCTGATGGAAGAATCCCGCGAGACCGGCGGGCACAGCCTGAAGCGAACGCTCGGCGTTTTCCAACTTACGGCCTTGGGCGTGGGCGCGATTATCGGCGCCGGCATTTTTGTGATGGTCGGGCTGGGGGCACATTACGCCGGCCCCGGACTTACATTGTCTTTTGTTTTATCTGGATTGGGATGCGCGTTTGCCGGGCTCTGCTATGCCGAGTTCGCGGCCATGATTCCGCTGGCCGGCAGCGCGTACACATACGCTTATGCCACACTCGGCGAGTTGCTGGCCTGGATCATCGGCTGGGATCTGACCCTCGAATATGCCATGGGCGCGAGCACGGTTTCTTCCGGTTGGTCGAACCACTTCATCGAACTGCTGAATATCTTTCATATCCAGATGCCGCTCTGGCTCGCCTACGATCACTGGACGGCGCTGAAGACCGCGGAAAATGTGATTGCGCGTCAAATGGCGCAGATTTCCGATTCTTCCCTGGTGCCGGGTAGCCAGGCTTTTCTCGACAAGGTATCGGCGATCATTAGCGCGCAGTCGCCCGAGTTGTTGCAGCGCGCACACGACCTGCTGGGTGCACCGCACCTCTTCGGAATGGAAATCGGCTTCAACCTGCCGGCATTTATTATTGCGTTGGTTATTACGGCGATTCTGGTGATTGGGATCCAAGAAAGCGCCGGCTTTAATAGCGCTATCGTTGTGGTCAAAGTCTCGGTCGTGGTTTTCGTTATCGTGCTGGGCGCACGTTACATTCAGACAAGCAACTGGGGTATGGACTGGAGTTCATTCGCGCCCAACGGTTTTGCGGGAATCGGGGCGGGCGCGGCGTACATATTCTTCGCCTACATCGGCTTCGATGCAGTTTCCACCACCGCTCAGGAAGCCAAGAACCCGCAGCGCGATTTGCCGATCGGCATGATCGCTTCGCTGGGTATTTGCACAGTGTTGTATATCGGCGTGGCAGCCGTTTTGACCGGGATGGTGCGCTGGCAGCAGATCAATATCGAAGCTCCGGTAGCGCGCGCGTTTCTCGACCGTGGTTTGACTACGGCTTCCCACATCATTACTTTGGGCGCTCTGGCCGGGCTGACGAGCGTGATGCTGGTGATGCTTCTCGGCCAGACGCGTGTGCTCTACGCTATGGCCAATGATGGCCTGCTGCCAAAGAAATTCTTCGCCGCGGTCCACCCGAAATTCCGCACGCCGTGGAAGAACACTATCCTGGTGGGCCTTCTGGCAGCAATCGTCGGCAGCGTAACTCCCATCGAAGATATTGGGAGGATGGTAAACATCGGCACGCTACTGGCTTTTGTGATTGTTTCGATCTCCGTTGCTGTGTTGCGATATACGAATCCCAACCAACCGCGGCCTTTTCGGACGCCGTGGGTGCCATTAGTTCCAATTCTCGGCGTAATCTCGAACGGTTACATGATGCTCAAGCTGGGCATGTGGAATTGGATCCGCTTGGTTGCATGGCTTGCCATCGGCTTGATCGTCTACTTTACTTACAGCGTGAAGCACAGCCGGGTGCAGGCTTTGCAAGCGAATAAGAAATAGCTCGGGCGGTGATAGGAATTATCGAGGCCTTTCACAAATACGTGGAAGGCCGTTTTGTTTTATAGTCGTGCTTTGTCGTTGGCCTCTGGTCGACTGAAATTGATGAAGATCGTCACTGCTAACGAGATGCGCGAGATCGATCGCGCTACCAGCCAGCGCTTCGGCGTGCCCTCACTCACGCTCATGGAAAACGCTGGCGCTGCTGTTGCCGATTTTGTCGTGTCCGAATATCCATCTGCGGCGCGGATTGGTGTGATTTGCGGGAAGGGCAACAACGGCGGAGACGGCTTCGTTGCTGCCCGCAAATTGAAGGCTGCCGGCAGGGAGGTGCGGATTGTGCTGCTGGCCGAACCGTCCGAACTGCGGGGTGATGCTGCAGAGATGTTCGCAAGACTTCCTGTCGCGCCTGTGATTGTGCGATCCAGCGACGAGTTGAAGCAGGCGCATGAAGTGTTCGAGTCCGAGGTCTTGCTGGACGCCATTCTGGGTACCGGCTTCAAGCCGCCGGTGAGCGGCTTGTACGCCGAGGCGATCAGGCTGCTGAATGCAACCTCCGCGCCGGTGGTTGCGGTCGATATTCCTTCCGGCGCCGATGCCGATGTTATGGGCGAACAGACCGGCGCAGTGGCGCGGGCTGACGCCGTGGTTACATTCACTGCGCCGCGTCCGGCGCACATTTTCGGAAGATTGACCGACGGGCCGACTCTCATTGCGCCGATCGGCTCGCCAGATGAAGCTGTCGTTTCCTCGTTGCAGCTAAACCTGATTACCGCCCGCGAGATTGCGCCCCTCATTGGGCCGCGGCCGCTCGATGCCAATAAAGGAAGCTTCGGCCACGTGCTGGTGATCGGTGGATCCGTTGGCAAAGCAGGCTCAGTCGCGATGGCCGGCATGGCGGCTTTGCGCAGCGGCGCTGGATTGTCCACGGTGGCTACGCCGAAGTCGGTGCTCGCCACGGTGGCGGGATTTCATCCCGAAGTCATGACCGAACCACTCGACGAAACCGACGCTGGCACAATCTCGGCTCCCGCCAGCGAACGCGTGGACGCACTCATCAAAGGCAAGACAGTTCTAGCCGTCGGGCCGGGGATCTCGCGCAACCCAGAGACTTCCGAGTTTGCCCGCAGTCTGGTAATGAAAACCAAGACCCCGCTTGTTCTCGACGCGGATGGTCTCAACGCATTCGAAGGCCGAGCTGGCGAACTCAATGGCAAAGGTCGCACCCTGGTGATCACGCCGCATCCCGGCGAGATGGCTCGCCTCACTGGATCGACAGTCGATGCAGTGCAGGGCGACCGCATCAACGTCGCTCGCACCTTCGCCCGCGAACACGAATTGATTGTGGTGCTAAAGGGGCATCGCACGCTGATTGCGCAGCCCGATGGAACGGTTTGGGTAAACACGACCGGGAATCCGGGCATGGCTACCGGCGGCACGGGCGACATCCTCACCGGCATGGTCTCCGGCTTGATCGCGCAAAATCCCGAGTGCGTCGCGGAAGCAGTGATTGCCGCAGTTTATCTCCACGGTCTTGCCGGTGATGTTGCGCGCGAAAGCGTGGGCGAGCATTCTCTGGTCGCAACAGATTTGGTGAAGTCCTTGCCGGAGGCCTTCCGCCGAGTGCGGGAATCAGCAGGAAGCTCCAAGGTGGAAATTCGTGGCTGATGCACGTTCACAGAGGACTCGCGAGTCTGTGTACGACAGTTATGCCCTGGCCCTTGTCGTGTCGTATCATTGCGGTTCGGCTGCAAGGTTCTTTCTGGGGATGGTTGCGTAAATGATTCGACAAAAGCGGACCTTTTCGCAGAGGCTGAAGAACCGCGCGCTTCTCGTGCTATTGTTGCCCTTCGTACTGCCTCTTGGGTTGCTGGCCATTACCCTTCATCTGCTCTACCGGATTGTGCTGTATCTACTTGTTTGGACTCTGTGGCTTCCCCGGGGGAAGGACATCCTATTCGTCTACTCCGACAGCCCGATATGTCGCGAGTACATGGAAACGCAGGTCTTGCCGCTCGTCCAAGAGCGTGCTGTTGTCCTGAATTGGTCGGAACGAAAGAGGTGGCTTACGTGGTCGCTCGGAGTTGCTGTGTTTCGCCATTTCGGCGGTCACCGCGAGTTTAATCCCCTCGTTGTGCTGTTTCGGCCCGTTCGTTCGGCGAGAATATTTCGCTTCTGGCCAGCTTTCAAGGACTTGAAGCACGGCTACAATGGACCTGTCGAGAGGCTTCGCCAAGACTTGCTATCGGCTCTCTAGCAGCCTTGGCGTTTACTATCTGATTGCTGCTTGGGTAGTTAGGGTCGTCGACGCTGTCCAGCCCTGGAATCCGGACAAGTGCTTCCGTAATCTGCCCTGCATCCCCCTCCCATGACATAGTGATTCTGGCTATGACACACTTTCCCCAGACTCACCCTCAAAACCGCGCACAACGAGTTCAATTCGGTAGCACAATCCCAGTCGTCATCAAGCTCAACGACGGGCGCAGCACGCGCGCCAAGTTGCAAACCATCTCCGAAACCGGCGGCATGTTGCGCTTAGCCGGAGCCCTGGAGCAGGGCAATTTGGTCGAGGTGACCATTGAGACGGCTTCAGGCGCGGTGAAAGGCATGGCGGAGATTCTGCAGCCGACGCGCAAATCGAAAGAAGGAATTATGCAGCCATTCCGCTTCATTGCGCTCGAGGATGACGATCACCGCACCCTGCGCAATGCGCTCGACTCCCGCGTGGATAAGGATTTCCTGGGGCTTCGTTCGAGCCAGTGGGTTGCGCCAAAAAGATCGTAGTACGGGATTGTCCCGTAGCGTTACTGATTTCCGCAACATCCACGTTCCACTGTTATTTCGAGCGCAGCGGGATCAGGCCGCGAATGCGGATGATCCTGTGGAGTCGAGAAACCTGCTTTCCTGATCGCTTCAGCCAAGCAGAGGGATCCTCGACTTCTGTCGAAATGAGAGAAGTGTGATTGGTTTTGTCATATGCTGCCCACTTGGCCCGCGTCGAACTCTCGCTATACTGGCTTCCACACGTATGCAGACGCGAGAATTCATCACCCGATCATCTGAAGAAACCATTGCTCTCGGGCGCATGCTGGCGACGATGCTTACTCCACCGAAGATCGTCGTGCTTCGCGGCGACCTGGGAGCGGGCAAGACTACGCTGGTAAAGGGCATTGCGGAAGCCTTCCACGCTGCTTCGGAAGAAGATGTAACCAGCCCTACCTTTACTCTGATCCACGAATACCGCGGGCCTGAAGCCGTTCTCTATCACATCGACTTATATCGCGTGGATACGCCGCGCCAGCTTGAGACGTTAGGGCTCGACGACCTCATCGCGGAAAACAGCATCCTGCTGATCGAGTGGGGAGAGAAGTTCCCCCGCTTTGAACGTGAACGCGATGTGGAGATTGCCTTGGAGCGAATGGGAGAAAACGAGCGACGGGTACGAATCAGCAGTCGCTAGGGCTTTTACAACAGAGTCACAGAGACACAGGGGAATATCTTGGTTCCTCTGTGTCTCTGTGACTCTGTGGTGAATAATGTTCAAAATCCCATGATGTTGTAGCCGCAATCCACGTAAATCACTTCGCCGGTAATGCCGGAACTGGCGTCTGACGCGAGAAATACTCCGGTCGCTCCAACTTCATTGACATCTACGTTGCGGCCGAGGGGGGCGCGCTCGGCGTGCGTCTTGTGCATATCGCCGAAACCGGAGATGCCGCGCGCGGCCAAAGTTTTGATCGGGCCTGCTGAAATTGCGTTTACGCGAATGTTCTTCCGACCGAGCTCAAATGCTAAATAGCGCACCGTGCATTCGAGGCCCGCTTTCGCCACAGCCATGACGTTGTAACGGGGCACGACTTTTTCCGAGGCGTAGTAGGTCATGGTCATGATCGATCCGCCAGCGTCCATGAGCGGCGCGGCAGCGCGGGCGACTGCGATCAGCGAATAGACGCTAACGTCAAGCGCTACGCGGAAACCCTCACGGGTTGTGTTGACAAAGTCTCCCTTGAGTTCCTCGGCGGGCGCGAAGGCAACGCTGTGTACCAGGACATGCAGCTTGCCATAACGCTCTTTGAGCTGAGCAAAAAGTTGATCGATTTCCGCGTCATTGGACACGTCGCATTGAAAAGCCTCTGCGCCGGGCAGGGAAAGAATCAGGTCCTTCGCTTCAAGCGCCATACGCTCATTCTGATAGGTGATAGCCAGCTTTGCGCCGGCGTTGTGCAATCCTTGCGCGATCGACCAGGCAATGCTGCGCTTATTCGCAACTCCGAAGACAACCGCGATCCGACCTTCAAGGCTGGACGACATGGATAACTCCTTCTGAGAAGGGAAAGAATAACAGTGCGAAAGGCTTATTTACCACAGAGACACAGAGTTCACAGAGAAATCTCGTTTGGTTTATTTCACTGGAGCGGCTTCTTCAACCGGTACCGGTGCTCCCGCGGGCCAACTGGCGCTGACAAACGCGACCGCATAGACCAGCCCGATGACGGAAAATCCAGCGACCAAACTCACTTGCGCGACTGCTCCCACTAACAATGCCAGACAAATCTGCAGCGCTGTACCCGCGAAATAGAACGTGTTCTGCACCCGTCCCATAAAATGCGGCGGCACCTGTTCCATGATGCTGGTGTTCATGGCGACTCCGCTGACTCCGCGCGCCGACCCCATCATCGCGTAGAAGAAAACCGCGATGGCAAGCATGGGAAAGAGTGGCGCCAGAATCATGCTGATCGTCAGCAGGCCCATCGAAATTGCGATGGAGCGCCGCGCGCCGAACCCCGCAATTAGTAACGGGGCATAGAGGGCGCTCACGAAGGCGCCCGTGCCCCATCCGGCATTGAGCCAGCCATAACCGACGGCTCCGGCGTGAAACACTTTGTCACTCAACGGGGGAGTGACGACGACTCCGGTCATCATGGCAGCAAGAAATAATGCCCAACTGATTCCCAGGAAAACCAGATTGCGCCTGCCGCGAAGAAAGTCGATCCCTTCGCGCATCTCACGCATGAAACGCTCCAGCGCAGTCTCGGCGGCGACGATGTCGGCGCGCAACTCTGCCGGTCGCGGAACAACGTGCCGCCCCTTGCGGACGGCGAAATAGCAGAGAAACGAAACCAGGTAAGTGGAAAAGTCGATCAGCAGCACTCCGCCCAGCCCGATGTGGTTGTATACGAATCCGACGATGGAGCCGGCGATGAGCCAGCCTCCCTGAACTCCTGCCAGCAGAAAGGTGTTGGCATGGACGAACTCTTCGCCGGGCGTCAGCTCCTGAATCAAGGCAGTGATCGTGGGCCAGAACATCCAAAAGCCAGCGGCGACCAGCGTGTTCATCAAGTAGAGTTCCCAGATTTTCGCCTTTCCCATGAAAGCGAGAATCGAAACGGCGAGAATGATGACGGCGCGCAAGGCGTCGAGCCACATGACCAGGCGTCGTCGATCTTCGCGGTCGATGATGACGCCGGTGAAGGGCAGCATCAGCATGGCGGGAATGGTTTGCAGGACGGCGAACGTCCCCAGGGCAATTTCAGAATGCGTAGCCTGCAGAATGTACCAGGCGACGGCGGCGGAGTTCATCCCGCTGCCCAACATCGAAATCACATTGGCAGCAAAAACGAAGCGTAACGCCGGCTTCTGCAGAATGGACCGCATGATCTAATTTAAATGATGGAGAGAGAGTCGCCAACCCCAGGGAATCAGCTGGACGTTTTGTAAATCGGCCAACGGATCTGGACTTTGCGGGATTCCCAGAACAGATAGCAGACCAGCATGATCATCTCGGGCTCGATGGGATGTTTGTAACGGACAAAGGGCATTACCAGGTAATAGGGCAGCGGATAAATCAGCAAGAAACAAGCGAGCAGAAACGCGCCGCGTTTGCGATGGAGAATTGTCAGCCACAATCCCGCGAACGCGAATACCGCTCCCAGCAAGAAATTGGTGTGTCGCGAAATCATCAGATCGTATCCGGCGAGGATGGCTGCCTGCGGGGGAGCGATCCAGAAGTACACGGCGCGCTCGACTGTGAACCACAGAAATCGTCCCGGATGCTCAGCAATGAACTCTCCGACTTCCTGCCGTTTCTCATCCATGAAACCCAGTTCGCCTGACTGCTGAAATCTCCGCATGGCTTCGGGATTGTTCCCGGGATGCTCGTTGCGGGTCCAGAGGCCTTCGGATTGGTCATTATTCGCCTCGTACATTTCGAGGGGCAGATTGTCACGGACCAGGATGAACTTGCCGAAAACCTGATAGTTGCGCACCAGCCACGGACAGACAACAAGAGCTGAAGTCAGCAGGCACAAAGTGGCTCCAATAAAGTGCGCGCGAACCCGGGGAAGTTGATACAGCACCCAGCCCAAACAAAACGGCATCATGCTGATGACTGCCGTGTTAGTCAAGGCGATTACTCCCCAGAGCAGGCCAAATAAAATCCAGTCGCGACGGCGTGGGAACCTGTCCGCCATGCGCAAGGTGAGCAGCAGCGCGAGGCTCAGCAGAAATGCGGTGAGGCTGGTCTCCCAGACGACGCGCGCCGGCCAGTAAATGGCGTAAGGAAAAACTGCCCACGTCCAGGCTGTTCCGCGGGCTACGGAAATTCCGTATATTCGCTGGGCAGTCCGGTACAGCGTCAGACACGTCAGAGCAGCAAACACGCTGTTGAAAGTGAGAATCACCCAGGCAGAGAGCGCAGTATATACACCAAACAACTTGAAGACTCCCGCGAGAATATAGGGATAAAGCGGAGGCGCCCATGCGCTTGGCCCGGTGGGGAGATCGGTGGGCGAGCTAAAGCCTTGGCCATTCGCGATCGAGCGGGCGAGGCGCCCCATTTCCCATCCGAATTGAAAGTGATCGCGGCGAGGAGTGATCCGGTAAGTATGACCGATGGTGATCACGGCCACGCGCAGTAGAAATGCAATCAGAACAATGAAGAGTATCGAGTGATAAATGGGCTCGCGTGCGGGTTCTTTCGTCTGATTTACTTTAGCTGCCGTGACGCGAGTTTCGTGTTGCATCGGCCCAGACTACAGCATTGAATCGTCGCATGCCACGAGATCAAGCGTTTATGAGAAACGAAAGCGTCCACGGATTGCACGGATGAAAAGCAAGCGTTGTTGAAAGACCCTAAAGCCTAAATCCTGGAGCCGAGCTCCCGTTAGTGCCCCGCCAATTCGGCTGAGAGTAAGTTGGCTTTCACGGCCAGATTGTAGGCGCGCTGCGGGTCTTCACCATCCGAGGCGTTCTTGGCTTGCTCCATGTAGTTCCGGATTTGTTTCACTGTGTCCTGATCGCTCTGGGAGAGTGGGCGACTTGAGATTTTCTTTAGATTGTCTTCGGTGCTGGCCAGCAACTTCCTGGTCGCCTCGGATTGCTGAGGAGCCTGCGGGCCTGGTTTCGGAGACAGATCGCTTGGGGGCTCGTCGGTGCCGCCGTTGGGTACTACGGTCTTTTGCGGTGTATCTCCGGGGGCCGGGGGTGCAGTCTTGTCGGCTGCGTGATCTTTCTTCGGTTTGGTTGCTGCAGTCTGCTTACACCCAGTTTTGGTACTTGAACTGGGAGAAGAATTCTTGGGACAGGCTGGCGGTTTTGGTCCGGCGGATTGATCCGGCGCTTTTTGTGCAGTGGGTGCGGGAGTGGAAGAGTTCTGCGGCGACGGATTGCCCGGCTGGCTTTCCTGTGCCGCTGTCGCGCCCCAAACTGACGCTGCCGACACCAAGGGCACAACGTTGGCGCGCGGCCAAAGAAGAAGCAGACACACTCCGAGAGTGTTGGCCAGAGGCATTTCCCGTTATTCGATCCTTGCGGCTAACGTCGCCGCCAATCGAAGCTACAGACGAATTCTATCGCCGAAGCCAGCCGGTGCACCATCTAGTAACGTATCCGCTGGAACGCATGCGGTGCGGTCTGGAGGCCGAACTTCCTGAAATTCCAGAACCCCGGCGAAAAGCAAAAGTCGCAAAGATCTAACCGGAAAAAGCAGGATCGCAAGCACGGCTCAGGAATTCGGAACTGTCAGGCTGGGCGCGACATCACGGCCGCTCTCGCTGTTCGTCCCGGCGCGCATTTCGACTGCAGGCAGGCGAAGCCGGAAGGTAGTTCCCTGCCCTTCCACGGTTTCGAAATCGATCGAGCCATAGTGCCACTGCAGCGCCTGAAAGGTCTGCGCCAGGCCGATTCCGCTGCCGCCCTTTCTGGTGGTGAAGTACAGTTCGAAAATCTTCTCCTGCAAGTCGTGGGGTATGCCAATGCCTTCGTCGCTAATCTCCGTGACGACAGTGTCTTCGTCGCGGTGAGCAGAGATGGTTAGCGTTCCGCCCTGAGGCATCGCCTGCATGCCGTTGATGATCACGTTAAGGATGGCTTGCTTCATCAGGTCGAGGTCGACCTTTACGCCCAGCGGCTCAGAGCCAAGGATGCGCCTTACGGTGACGCCGTGCTGCTCGGTGTCGGGCGTGGCCAGCATGATCACATCCTCCAGCAGTCGGCGCATGTCGATCTCATCGAGACGCAGGTCACGCGGACGGGTGAAGTCCACCAGGATCTGGACGACCCGATCCAGACGATGAATTTCGCTGCCGATAATGTCCATGTGGCGGCGAGTGTCCGGATCAACCTGCTTGAGCTTGGTTTGCAGCAACTGCAAATGAAGCACGATGGCGTTGATCGGATTTTTGACTTCGTGGGCCACGCCGCGAGTAGTGCGGCCGCTGGCGGACATCTGCCGCGAGATTTCGATTTCATCCTGAATGCGCCGTACCGACTCGGCATCGCGCAGGGTCAGCAACGCGCCAATCGGAGAACCTCGTTCCTGAATGAAATCCAAGGAAACCTGTACTCGTTTGGTGTTGGAAGATTCGACATCCCGCTGGGTGACAGGTTGCCGCCGTTGAAAGCCGTCGAGCACCAGCACCCCGAGAGATGAGTCACGGTTAAAAATTTCCTTTACCGTCCGGCCCAGCAATTCGCTCCGAGGGCGGCCAAGAAAACGTTCCACCGAAGCGCTCACCAGCACGACGCGCGAATCGCGGGTGAACAACATCAAGCCATCCTGCAGATTTCCCATGATCTGATCGACGTTGTCTTTCAAGGCGGAAAAAATCTGCCGAGCATCGCGCATCTGCCGTCCTAGGTGAGCGATCTTCAACGTGACAAGCCCGTACTCATCTCGTCCAACTTCCTCATCGGGGACGGGCTCAGCTTCGCCGGCGGTGACGTTGTCTAGGCTACGGCTGATGCGCTCCAATGGGCCCAGAGCGAGGTGCGAAAGTCCTGCCGCCAGCAGCAGTGAGAGCAAAATCGAGATACCGCAAAAAATCGCAGCCTGGTGAAGCCAAGGCGTGATTTCTCTCCTTAGAAATAAAGTCGAAACTCCCAGGCGAATACTGCCGAAGGGTTTTTCATCAAACAGCAGCGGGATGCTGACGTCGTAGACGATGGGCGGGTTGTAGACCAGACGAAGCTGTCGGCGAAATTTGGCATCTTGGACGATGCGGAAGTCAGGCCGATTAGGAATGGGCTTTCCGAACAGACTAGGAACGCTGTGCCAGATCGCCTTGCCATCGCCGTCCAGGATGGCGGCGTCTTGAATCATTGGCCAATCGTCAACGGCCGATTCCAGCATGGTGTTCAGATCGGCGTTTGTCGCCAGATACTCGGCAATAGCGGCTCGAAGCTTTACCGGGTTGCTGGTGTCAACCCGAGTGCTGGTAAAGTCCGGAACCTCGCTGGCGGCGACGTAGGCCAGTTGTGAGGTCAGATAGTGTGCTGTGTCCCGCTCGTAGGCAACGCGCTGCCGCAGTATCTGTGAAACATAGACATAAGAAAGGGAACACACCAGCGCCGCCACCATGAAGGTGATGGCGAGCACGATCTGGGTTTTTCGGCGCATCCCTCAGTTAGCCTCAACTCGAAAACATCCGGCTACTCTTCTCTCGCCAAAGCGGCGTCGGCCGCTGCGTTGCCGTATTCCTTGAGTTTATTATGCAGAGTTTTCAGGCTGATGCCGAGAATCTCCGCTGCCCGCGTTTTGTTGTTGCTGGTCGATTCGATCGTCTTCAGGATCAGCCGCCGTTCGGCTTCCTCCACGGTAGTTCCCACGCCCAGATGGATTGCATCTGGATCCTCCGACGAAGTTCGTAGCGTGGCCTGGCCAAATCCCGGCGGCAGATGCTTGGTTTCCACTATCGCGCCTTCGCACACGATCACGGCGCGCTCGAGAGTGTTGCGCAATTCGCGGACGTTTCCAGGCCACGAATAATTCTGAAACAGATTCAGCACCGCCTCGCTGACCGCGGCAACCTTGCGCGCGTGTTTGTCGCTCATATCTTTCAAAAGCGATTCGACCAGCGCGGGAACGTCATCCTTGTGCTCACGTAAAGGCGGCATGTGAATGTTGAAAACATTCAACCGGTAATAAAGATCGTTGCGCAACTCGCCGCGGGCCACGGCTTCCTCGGGCACCTTGTTGGTAGCAGCGAGAACGCGGACGTCGACGGTCGTTTCCACTTTACTGCCCAGGCGGCGCAGCTTGCGATCTTCCAGCACGCGAAGAAGCTTGGCCTGGGTGCCGACCGGCATTTCACCGATCTCGTCCAGCAGCAATGTTCCGCCTTCCGCCAGCTCAAAGCAACCCGTGCGCCGCTCGAGCGCTCCGGTAAACGCTCCACGTTCGTGACCAAAAATCTCGCTCTCGATCAGGGTTTCCGGAATCGCCGCACAATTAATGGGAACGAACGGCTTGGTCCGTCGGGGACTGAGTTCATGAATGGTGCGAGCCACCAACTCTTTGCCCGTCCCGCTCGCTCCTGTGATCAACACCGACGCCGTGCTCGGCGCAACCATTTCGATCAGGCGGAAGAGTTCCTGCATTTTCTTCGACGCTCCCACCAGACTTCCAAGCGATCCAGCATCGCGCAGCTTCCGGCGCGTGACTTCGAGTTCCACCCGAGTTCCGAGCAGGGCCGAAGCATTCTGCAAAATAGTTCGCAGCCGCTCGGTGTCGATGGGTTTCGTGATGTAGTCGTAAGCTCCCAAGCGCATGGCTTCCACCGCGCTGTCGATTGTTCCCTGAGCGGTCACCACGATCACAGCGATAGTCTTGCTGTCATCGGCGATTCGCTCGAGCAGTTCGAGGCCGCCCATGCGCGGCATCTTGAGATCGGTTACGACGAGCGACGGCGCCCAAGCGGAAACCTTTTCGAGACCCTCTTGGCCATCTCTGGCAGTCTCCGCCCTATAGCCCCACGCCGAGACCAGCTCGGCAAGCCCGGTGCGCTCGTTCTCTTCGTCTTCGACGATCAGCACTTTTTCTTGGCTCATGAACCTCGTTGGTTAAAGCCCCGCCCTCATTATTGAGGTTGCGGGCGATTGCCGCAAGCGGCTGCTGCCATCTGATGCCGGGAAATGGCTTGAGGGTGGCTGAATTTCCCCGTGTTCAAGGGGAACTGGTTTCATCCCGTCCCTCCTCGCAGAGGAACACGGCAGTGTCAAATCTCAAATCAAGACACGCCGTGCGAGTTAAACACTGGACGCAGCGAAAACCTTCAAGTAGAATGTTTGCTCTGAATTTCTTATTATGAAACCTGTACTTCTTTTAGAATTGTCACGAAAGAGAAATGAAGTGGTGACGTTCTAGCGGTAGCCATGCGGTGGATTCCCAATCTTGTACGTTTGCATGGACGTAAAGCTGACTAAATAAGTTTCGGAGGAAGATATGTCGTTTCATCCCAGGACAAGAGGCGCGCGTGTACTGCTCGCCAGTTTCTTGATGACCCTAACTGTAGTTCTGCTGTCGGTTTTCACTTTGGCGCAGGACGTCGAAACGCCGAAGTACGAAATCTTCACCGGCTATCAGTGGCTCCATCCCGGCGGACAAGTTCCGGTTCCGTTTCTACCTTACAACGCTCCGCAAGGCCAGAAGGTTCCGGATATGCCGGCGGGCTTTGGCGCCTCGTTCACTTACAACTTCCAGAAGTATTTCGGACTGGAAGGCGACTTCGGTCATAACTGGGATGACTACGAGACCACTCTCTCCGTCGGCCCCAAGGCGACCTACCGAACCGAGAACGTCAACTACTTTCTCAATACATTGCTGAGTTACAACCGGCTCGGTGTAAACGGCCTGCCCAATGCAAACGGCATTGGCGCAATTCTCGGCGGCGGCCTGGATATACGCATTACCCATTTGTTCTATCTCCGCCTCTTCGAAGCCGATTACGTGTGGGCCCGGCAAAACTATTCCTCGGTCGTATCTTCAGAGTTTCCGTACCTCCGGCGGATCTCGCTCGAAGGCGTACGGCTGCGCACCGGCTTAGTATTCAACTTCGGCTATCCTCCTGCTTTGGTTCCGGCCGCAAGCTGCTCGGTACAGCCTAGCGAAGTCATGCAG
>Ga0210383_10000670_pt1 | contig 31187 bp, 21 predicted proteins | sample IncBWC14OmetaG_FD_160072 | JGI IMG/M metagenome (GOLD analysis project Ga0210383, IMG submission 160072) | Forest soil microbial communities from Barre Woods Harvard Forest LTER site, Petersham, Massachusetts, United States - Inc-BW-C-14-O ... | reverse complement strand
TGCGGCCCGGCGCGGTGCGGCCCGGCGCGGTGCTGCCCGCCGCGGGGATCAGGGTGCTTGACCTGACGCGGGTCATCGCGGGCCCGGTGGCCACCCGCTACCTGGCCGCGCTCGGCGCGGACGTGCTGAGACTGGATCCGCCGCACCGGCCCGAACTGCCGCTGCACACCTACGACGGGCTGCTCGGCAAGCGCAGCGCGCTGCTCGACCTGGATACGGATGCCGCGCGCCTTGAGGAGCTGCTTGGGGCCGCCGACGTGCTGGTCCACGGCTACCGGCCGCACGCCCTGGACCGGTTCGGGCTCACGGCCGACGCGCTGGCCGAACGTCATCCGGGCCTGGTCGTGGTGAGCCTGTCGGCCTGGGGCAGCACCGGGCCGTGGGGCGGCCGGCGCGGGTTCGACAGCATCGTCCAGGCCGCGAGCGGGATCGCGGTCGCGGAATCGGCCGACGGCGACCGCCCGGGCGCGATGCCCTGTCAGCTGCTCGACCACGGCACCGGCTACCTGTGCGCGGCCGCCGCCCTGCGCGGGCTGGCCGATCAGGCCGTCGCGGGCGGGACGCAGGTCCGCGAGCTCAGCCTGGCCCGGACCGCGCACTGGCTGCTCAGCTCGGCGGCGGCTGGTTTGGCGCCGGCTTCGGGCGGGCGGGCTGGAGGGGACGCTGACTGGCTGACCACGCTCGGCAGCGCCGAGGGGGCCGTCACCGCGGTGCGGCCGCTGGGGCAATTGGACGGGCTGGAGCTGGCCTGGCCGTCCCCGCTCACCCGGTACGGCAGCGATCCGGCCGCGTGGCGCTGACGCGGCCACTGCCTCCTGGTCAGCCGACCGGAATCAGGGTCAGGTAGGCGAGGCCCAGCAGGCCGCGGTAGCCGCGCAGCCAGTAGGAGCGGTGCTCATCGACGCGCTGCCTGATCTTGGCGGCCTCGGGGTGATCGGGGTGGGCGGCGAGCCACTCCTCCTCGTCGGCCTGATAGCCCGACTCGAACTCTTCCCACTCCGCTTCGGTCGCGGTCTCGATCCAGGCCGGGCGGAACCCCGCCGCCACGGCCAGGTCCGCGATCTGGGCCAGGTCGAGCAGTTCCCCGGCGGTGATGCCCGGCCACATGACGGCCAGCTCGGCCGCGGTCGGCGGGCGCTGCCAGAAACCTTCGCCGAGCAGCACCCGCCCGCCGGGCGTGACCAGCCGGCGCAGGGCGGTCAGTGCCGCCTCGGTCTGACCGGGCGGCTGGACGTTGCTGAGCGCGTGGCTGGCCCCGACGCACAGCACCAGGTCGGCGGGCCCGCGCGTGGTGCCGATGCCGGACTCGCGGGCGAAGGTGGCCCGGCCGTCTAGACCGCGGGCCCGGGCGGCGGCCCGGCCGCGAGTCAGGTCGTCGTCGTCGAGGTCGATGCCGACGCCGGTCGCGTCCGGCGCGGCGGCCAGGATGCGGAGCATCAGCTCGCCCCACCCGCAGCCGATGTCCAGCACCGTGCCGGGGTTGTTCCGGGTCAGGCGCTCGGTCAGCTGGGCCGCCCGGGCCTGCGACAGCGGCCCGTGAAACGGCACCTGACTGAGCCGGCCGGGGCGATCCGCGTTTTCCATGGCGTGCTCACCGTAGCGCCGGCGCGCCGGTCCGCAAACCGGGTTTCCGGCGGGCGGCGGACCGGCCCGGGCGGCAAACACAGTTGGACTACCGCGTCTATCGCCTTAAGGTAAGTACTGCTGTGGGAGACAACGAGGTCATTGAGCGGATTGACGCGTTCTGCGACGCTGTCCCGCGTCGCAGGACCAGGGCCGACGAGCACGGCCCGCTCGTGATCTTCGTTCCGGTCGGCTCCGGGTGGCCGTACTACGCGCGCCCGCGACGCGGCTCCCGGCCGCCGATCAGCGCGGCCGACGTCCGCGCGGTACGCGCCCGCCAGCGCGAGCTGATCATTCCCGAGTCGTTCGAGTGGATCGAGCAGACGGCACCGGAGATGGCGGCGGCCGCCGCCGAGGCGGGCCTGGAGGTCGTGGCCCATCCGCTTATGGTGCTCGCCTGGTCCGCGCAGGTGCCGCCGCTGCCGCCGGGGATCACGGTGCGGATCGTCACGCCCGAAGACCCCGAGCTCGACCGGATCTGGGCGGTTCCGGCGGTGGCGTTCAGTCATCCGGGCACGAGCGTCGGCGACGCGGGGCCGGCCGAGCGGGACAAGATCGCCGCCGACCACGACGGCGGCACGATCGAGATGCTGCGGGAGCGGCTGCGGTCGGGGCAGTCGGTGCTGGCCGCCGCGTTCGGCCCGGACGGGCCGCTCGCGGCGGGAAGCTGCCAGGCGGTGGATAGCGTGGCCGAGATCACCGGCGTCGGCGTGCTGCCGTCGGTGCGCCGGCAGGGCCTGGGCGCGGCGGTGACCGCGCTGCTGGCCGCTGATGCCCAGGACCGCGGAGTACAGACCATCTTTCTGTCCGCCAGCGACGCCGAAGTGGCCCGTATCTACGCCCGGATCGGCTTCCGCGAGATCGGCACGGCCATGATTGCCGAGCCTGCCGGCTTTTCCCGGCTAGCCCTGGCCAGTCCCGCTTAGGGCGTCGGCCAGGTAGTCGCCGCGGTTCGGCCGACCGGGGACAGCCCGATATGTCGCGTTCTGTCCGATATGTCCGACTGACACTGGCCGGCGGTCTCGCTGCGCTCCCGGCACCGCAACCGCCCCGATGTTCCATCGGGGCGGTTATAACCGCACCTATGTTCCATCGGGTCGGTTAGGCCCCGGCTGAGGCGGCCTATCCCTGCGGCTTGTGGTGCTAGAGAGACCAGCGTGCCGGTCGTACGAAGAAACGCACCTTGCTGTGCTCCTGGCCGGGTTCTGCTTCGTGTGGACCCGGCGGCGCCTGACCGGCTGAGTCACTGTCGTGGTCAGGCGCCGACGGCGGCGGCGAGGACGCGGCGGAACTCGACCGATACCCGGTCGGCCCGGGTGTGCAGTTCGGCGGCGACGTCGAGCGGGAACTCCAGGCCGGACAGCGCTCGTCGCTGGAGCTCCAGGTCTTCGTCGAAGATCGACATCTCGTACTTCGCGGCGCTTTCGGCCTGTTCCTCGTCGGCCATGCCGGGGCCGGTCACCGTCTGGTACACCCGGCAGGTGCGCTCGTCTTCGGGCTGCACGGTGAAGGTGAGGAACTGCCACCCTTCCGCGTCGAGGTACTCCAGCAACAGGGTCGCGGTCAGCGGAGCCTGGTACCGGTAGGTCATCCGGCGGCGCTGCACCGCCGGGCGGGCACCGTCACGCACGGCGGGGTCGGTGAGGTTGGTGAAGGTGTGCTCGCGGACCGCCGTGAACGACAGATCGCGGCGGTCGACATCGGCCCGCGGGATGGGTTCGGGTCCGGCGCCGCCGATCGTGGCCGCGTGGACGAACGGCAGGTGGGCCTCGTCGAGGAAGTTGTCGATCAGCATCGCGGCGTTCGCCTCCACCCGGAGGACCGGGAGGAACACCGTGGCGATGGCGTCGCCGCCGAGCGGCACATCCAGATGCAGGTCCGGGATGGGTGCGCGTGGCGGCTCCGGGGCGAGCCACACCAGGCCATCCTGCTCGGCGACCTCGGCCGGGCGGCGCAGCGTGGCCCGCTCCGGGATGGCCGCGCCGTCCTCGAGCGCCGGGATGGCCACGCACCTGCCGTCGGCGGTGAACCGCCAGCCGTGGTACATGCACTGCAGGGTGCCGTCGGTGACTTGGCCCGCGGACAGCCGCGCCCGGCGATGCGGGCACGCGTCGGCGAAGGCCGCGAGACTACCGCCGATACGGGCCAGAGCCCAGCCCAGGCCGACGAGCCTGACCGCGACGGGCTCAGGTCCGACCTCGGAGGACAACGCCACGGGATGCCAGAACCCCGACAGCGCCGGATGCGCGTTGGTGAATTCGCCAGCAGTCATGTCACTATCGTCGCGCACTCGCGTGGGTACGGAGCCTGCCGGCACGGAGATTACGGCGGCGGCTATGGTCGTGGAGTGCTGTCACGCTGGGTGGGCGGGCTCGCCGCGATCGTCATCACGCTGCTTACCGCCGTGCTGGTGATCCTGGACGTCAACGACGAGGCGATGCGGCGGTGGTGGGACGTTCACGCGCTCACCTGCGACACCGTGTCGGGCCTGCTCGTCCTGCTGATCACGTTGCTGGTGGTCGACCAGGTGGTCAGCCTCCGGCAGATCAACGACCGGGCCCGAGCCGTGGCGGCCCAGGCGGCCATCATCATGACCCAGGCCATGCGGGCGTCGCGGGCGGTCGACCAGGGCACAGCCAAGGGCGCCGACCCGGGCGACCGGGACACCGCGTCGGACGAGTTGCGGACCTACATGATGATGCTGCTGGTCGGCGCGCCGGTGCTGATCGACGAAAGGGTGTCGCGGGCATTCTTGGAGCAGGCCCAGGTCGTGGCCGCCGAGATGGCACACGCGCTGGGGGTGACGGCCAAGTCGGCCCGTCCGGGGACGCTGGCCGACAAGCGGCTCGACAACGCGGTGCAGCAGCTGCGGACCGCGTCCACCCCGCTGCTTCAGGTGCTCGACTCGGAAACCCAGGCCGCCGTCCGCGGCGACGAATCCGCCTGACGTGAGGACGGCCTTTGACCGCTAACCGGCCGGGTCGGTGCGCGGGTGGTCACACTACGCAAAAGGCGCCGCTGGCGGGCTATTCCGCCGGCTAGGCTGCCCCCGTCTTTTGGGGTGCTATGGGCACGTGGGGGTGGCGGGATTGGGCGGCTTCGAGGAGGTCGTGCGGCTTCAGGCGGGGATCCGCGAGTGGCTGCTGCGCACGGCCCGGAACGACCGCCATGAACTGCGCGGCATCCCGGCTCCGGCGGTGCTGCCGCTGCTGTGCGCGGCGGCGTTCGGGTCGGCGCTGACCGAGGCCGCTGACCTGGACGGTGCCGCGGCCGTGGCCAGGGTCGGGGTGCTGTCCTCGGTCGGGGCCAGCGCCCTGGGTGACGTCCTGGCGCAGGCCCTGGACCGGGTACGGTCGGCGCACCCGGTCGGAGAGCTGCCGCGCGGTGACGTCCAGCGGGAAGTCTCCCGGAGCGTGCAGGAGGCCCTGTCGGCCGGGGACCCGCACGCGGACGAGGTGCGATCCGACGTCGCGATGGTGCTGCGCGAGATCGACGCGGGCGGGACCGTCTTCCGCGCCGCGATCGAGGCGGGCGATGAGGAACTGGAGCACGAGGTGCTCGCCGCGGTCGGGGCGGTGAGCGCCGAGTTCGGCGAACTGGAATTCCTGCTCGTCGACCTGGCCCGCGCGGCCGGAGAGATCCAGGACAGCCTCGGCGGCCAGGGCACCGAGCTGCGCACCGCGAGCGAGCAGGTCGCGCGGCAGTCCGTCGACGTGCGCGTGATCCGCGAGGAACTGGCGGTCATCGAGCAGCGCACCCGGCAGTGGGTGCCCGGCTCCGGCAGGCCGGTCCACCGCGGCCCGCGGTGGACGGACGGCTGCCCGTACCGCGGGCTGCTGGCCTACGAGCAGGCTCACGAAACGGTGTTCTACGGCCGCGGCCGCCTGGTCGCGACGCTGGCCGGGACCCTGGCGCAGGCCGGCCTGGTCATGGTGACCGGCGCCTCGGGAGCGGGCAAGACCTCCCTGCTGCAGGCCGGCCTGGTGCCTGCACTGGCTCGGGGGGTGCAGGTCCCCGGATCATCATCCTGGCTCCGGATCGCCATGACCCCAGGGACCCGCCCGCTCACTGAGCTCTCGGACCGGCTGGCGCAGCTCGATGACCGCGACCCCGCGGTGATCCGCAAGGGCCTGGCCGACGCGCCCGGCCAGGCTCACCTGCTGATCGGCGAGATCGTCCAGGCCGCCAGGGCCGCCCGGCTGGTCCTGGTCGTCGACCAGTTCGAGGAGATCTTCGCGGCCACCGGCGAGGACGGGGCGCGGGAACCGGCCGCGTTCATCGACGCGGTATGCGCGGCGGCGACCAGGCCGGCCGGTCCCCGCGGGGAGCCTCCGGCGCTGGTGGTGCTCGCGGTACGCGGCGACTACTGGGACCGGTGCGCCGACTACCCCGGGCTGGTCCGGGCCATGCAGCACGACCATATCGTCGTCGCCCCGATGACCGATGCCGACCTGCGCCAAGTGATCACCGGGCCCGCCGAGGCGAGCGGCCTGACCGTCGAGCCGGACCTGGTCGAGACCATCCTGGCCGACCTGCGCTCGGCTGCGGACGGAGGCCCGGCCGGCCCGGGGGTCCTTCCGCTGCTGTCCCAGGCCCTGATGCTGACCTGGGAACGCCGCGACGGCGCCCAGCTCACCAGGCGTGGCTACGCGGACGCTGGTAACCAGGCCGGGATCGCCCGGGCCATCGAGGTCACCGCCGAGACCGCCTACCGCGGCCTGACCGAAGACCAGCAGGCGATCGCACGGGAGGCGTTCCGGCGGATGACGGCCATGGGTCCGGACCGTCGGCCGGTCCGCCGCGCGGCGACCAGCCGCGAGCTGCACTCCGGGCGGCCCAAGAGCGAGTGGCCCGAGGTCGACGCGGTCGTGGAGGCATTCGCCCGCCGCCGCCTGCTGGTGCTGGATACCGACCGCGCCGATATCGCGCATGACGTCCTGCTGCAGGCGTGGCCACGGCTGCGGGGCTGGCTGGAGGAAGACGAGACCAGCATGATCCTCTATGGCCAGCTGGCCGAGGATACGGCCCGGTGGCGCTCGAGCGAGGGTGACCGGGCGCTGCTGTACCGCGGAGTCCAACTGACCGCCACCCTGCAGGCCGCGCGCGTCTGGGACGCGGACCCGGGCCGGTACCCGGCGCTGAGCACCAGCGAGGCGGACTTCCTGCGCGCCAGCGGCCGGGCCCTGGCCCGCGGCCGGTGGGGGCGCCGGGCGCTGGCCGGACTGCTGGCCGTGCTGGTCATCGCCGCGCTGGCCGGAGCGGGGATCGCGGTCAAGAACGCCAGGACCAGCGCCGCCCGGCAGAGCACCACCAACGCCTCACAACGCCTGGCCGCGCAGAGCGCGGCCCTGGACGCCGCCGATCCGGTCACGGCCGCGCTGCTGGCCGGGGCCGCCTGGAGGCTGGACCCGACCGCGCAGGCCCGGTACAGCCTGCTCCAGTCGCTGGCCCAGCCGGTCCGCGGCGTCCTGACCGCTTCGTCGGGCGTGGTCACCGCGCTGGCCTACAACCCGGACGGCACCACCTTGGCGGCCGGGTACTCCGGCGGCGCGATCCGGTTGTGGGACCTGGCCTCGCACCGGCCGATCAGCGCCACCAGCTTTGGCACCACGCCGCTGGCCCTGGCCTTCACCGGCGGCGGCAAGCAGCTCGAGGTCGCGGACGCCGACGCGGTCGGCACCTGGAACCTGACCGATCGGACCCGGATCACCGCGCGGCCGTTCGCCAGCCCGGTGGATACAAACGCGGTCGCGTTCAGCCCGGACGGCCAGACCGTCGCCACCGGCGGCGCCGACGGGAACGTCCGGCTGTGGGACGCGGCCACCGAGCAGGAGATCGGCCCGCCGATGAGCTCGGACGCCGAGCCGGTGGCGGCCGTGGCGTTCAGTCCGGATGGCACGCTGGTCGCGGCGGGCAGCGCGGACGGCAACGTCCAGCTGTGGGACACGGCCACCGAGCAGGAGGCGGGAACGGCCCTGGTAGCCGGCGCGGCGGAGGTAGATGCGCTGGCGTTCAGCCAAGACGGCAAGCTTCTGGCCACCGGCGGCCAAGACGGCGCCGTCCGGCTCTGGGACGTCGCGACCGGGAGCCCGGTCGGCACGACGATGGCGACCGGCGACGCGGTGAGCGCCCTGACGTTCGGCACCGGCGGGACCACGCTGGCCAGCGCGGAGAGCGACGGCGCCACCGAACTGTGGAACGTCACCACGCAGACCCAGACCGGAGCCGCGCTGACCGTACAGGGCTCAGCCGGGGTAAGCGCGCTGGCCTTCAGCCCCGCGGCGGACGCCCTGGCCACGGGGAACGGCAACGGCAGCATCCAGCTGTGGAACCCGGCCGGCTTTCACCAGCCGTCCGCTCCGCTGGCGCTCGGACCCGTCGGCGTGGCCGCGGCGGCGGCCGGGCACACGCCCGCCGCGTTCAGCGCCGGCGGCGGCCTGCTCGCCACCAGCAACGGGCACGGGACGGTCCGGGTGTGGAACGTCACCATGAGACGACCGGTGGGCCTGCCGATGGGCAGTTACCACATCGTGACCGGGCTCGCCCTCAGTCCGGACGGCAAGACCCTGGCCGTGGCCGGCAGCGGCGTGCAGCTGTGGCAGACCGTCACCGGCCGGCGGATCGGCACCACGCTGCCGTCGGCCGGGAACGGCCGTTACCGGGCGGTGGCGTTCAGCCCGGACGGCACGATGCTGGCCACCCTGGGCGCGGACGGCACGGCACGGATCTGGAGCGTGACCACCCAGCAGCAGGCCGGCGCACCGATGACCGTGGACGGGCCGGGCACGGCCGGCGGGGCGGTGGCGTTCAGCCCCGACGGCAGGACGCTGGCCACGGCGGACGCCGGCGGCCAGGTCGAGCTGTGGAGCGTGGCCACCCGCCAGCGACTCGGCAAGCCCATGGCCGCGGGCCCGGGCATCACCATGCTGGCGTTCAGCCCCGACGGCGCCGCGCTAGCCACGGCGGCCAGCGACGGCAGCGTACGGCTGTGGAGCGTGACGACCCAGCAGGAGATCGGCGCGCCGATGACCGCCGATGCCCAGCCGGTCTATGCGGCGGCGTTCAATCCCGGGGGTAGCACGCTAGCCACCGCCGGCGGCGACGGCAGCGTCCGGCTCTGGGACGTGGCCACCCAGCAGGAGATCGGCGCGCCGATGACGGCCGGCATCCAGCCGGTCTACGCGGCGGCGTTCGGCCCCGGCGGCAGCACGCTGGTTACCGCCGACGGCGACGGTGCGGCCCGGATCTGGGACGTAGCCTTCCCGGCCAACCTCCTGCAGGCCGCGTGCGGCATCGCGAACGTATCCCTTACCAGGCAGCAATGGGCTGACTACGCTGGAACCCAGCCATTCCAGCAGGTCTGCCCCGCCGGGTAGCCGATCGGACACACAGGACGTCGCCATCGGAGTAAGAGGCAGGCACTCATCGGGAGTGCCCGCGAGCACCACGGTGGTGCTCGCGGTCGCCGGCGTCGCTCTGCTTGTCGCGGCGGGCATCGTCGCGGTCTTCACGCTGGGCGGATCGGGAGCACGGCCGCCCGGGCACGGTACCGCCGCGGCGACCGGGGCCGGCTCATCCAGCGGCCCGCCGGCTGTGGCCGCCGCGGCGACGGCGATCTCGCCTACTGCCCGGCCGGCGGCGTCGCACCACGATCCGCTCGGCTCGGCGGCGGCCTCGTACGTGTCGAGGAGGGACGGCGTCGTCGTGGCCGCGGTCTACGACCTGCGTACCGGCCAGACGTGGCAGTTCGGGCAGGGGCAGCCGCAGGACGAGGCCAGCGTGGTCAAGCTCGACGTGCTTGAGACGCTGCTGGCCGAACGGGGCCGCAGCGGTATCGACCTATCGGCCGGTGACCGGACGCTGGCCGAGCAGATGATCGAGGACAGCGACAATGACGCGGCGACCAGCCTGTGGGACGAGGTCGGCGGGGCCAGCGGCATCCGGTCGTTCAACACCTCGGCCGGCCTGGCCGACACGGTGCCATCGGCGTGCGTGAACTGCCCCGGGTTTCCCTGGCCCGGATGGGGTCTGACCACGACGGTCCCGGGCGACCAGCTGACCCTGCTGCGGACGCTGGTCGAGCCGAACTCACTGCTGACCAGTACCGAGCGCCGTTACGCCTTGTCGCTGATGGAAAACGTGACGCCGGACCAGCGGTGGGGCGTCACCGGCGGCGTCCCGGCCCAGGCCACCGTGGCGCTCAAGAACGGCTGGCTCCCGCTGAACAGCGCGAACAACAACTGGCAGATCAACAGCGTGGGCTGGATCTCGGGCAGCGGGCGGGACTACCTGATCGCCGTGCTGACCACGGGGAATCCAACCGAGCAGTACGGCATCGACACCATCAACCAGCTGGCCGCCATGGTCTGGAACGGGATGGCCTGAGCGGCGGCTAGGCGATTTCGGTCAGAGCTGGTTCCACCGATAGGTCGGCAACCCGTAGCGCGTCGCGATCGGGTTCCACTGGCCGACGAAGGTCTGCTTGCCGGTGGTCGCCTGGGCGTCGGGCTCGGCCGCCGCCTGCGCGTAGGAGTCGGAGGACTGGTTGTTCGAGGTACAGCCGTTGGAGATCTCGTCCTGGGCCCACTGCGCGAAATCCTGATCGGCCTTGATCGAGTTCTGCCAGGCGCTGGTCAGCGCGGCCAGCATGGGAGCGGGCAGTGCCGAGCGGCCGGGCAGGCTGGCGAGCCGGGTGAGCAGGGCCTGGCGCGACGTGGCCGCGCTTTGGAAGGTCTGCGGGTCCTGGTGGAGGTTCGGCCCGCACTGGCTGACGTCGTTGACCGCCGCCACGATGGAACTGCGGTCCATAACACTCCGGGCCAGAAGTCCGGCCAGGCCCTGGGCCGCCGTCTCCTGCGCGGCCGGCGAGGACGGCGCCGACGCCGGTGCTGTCCCGCCGGACGACGGGACGGCCCCGCGCTGAAGGGGGTGCGCGATCAGCATCACCGCCGCGGTGATTCCGCCCGCGGCCAGGAAGGTAGCTAGGCCGATCAGCAGGCTCCGCAGGCGCCGCGGCCGGTCCGGGGGCGGGCCCGGCGGGACCCGGCCGCGCACCGGTGGCGCGGCCGGCTGGTATTGGTGACCGCGTTCTCGTCCGGTGAGGGCCATCGCGTTCTCCCCTGCGCCCCGTGGGTGACAATTGCCCTTTGTGACGCCCGGCGGCAGGTCACGGTTGGCGAATCCCGTTCCTATTGTCCCAGCCGAGACAATTCCGGCTGCCTCACGTGAGACAGCGCAGGCGCTAGCCGACGGCCGGCCCCCGCTGCCGGGCCAGCGCGGCCGGGGTCAGGCCGGCTAGGGCCCGGCATTCCCGGGTCAGGTGCGCCTGGTCGGCGTAGCCGACCTGGGCCGCCAGAGCGGCCAGGTCGTGGGCGTCCTGACCGCTCGGCAGGCCGGCGTCGATCCGGGCCACGAAGCGCCGGAAGCGAAGCACCCGCTGCAGGGTCTTGGGCCCGTAGCCGACGACCGCGTGGCAGCGGCGCCGCAGCTGCCGGATGCTCAGCCCGATTTCCGCCGCGACGTCTTCGGCGCGCGCCCGCGGATCGGCCAGCAGGACCGCGGCCCGGGTCGTGGCCGGGTCGGGGTCGCCGTCAGTAACCAGCGCGGCCGCCAGCTCAAGCGCGCGGGTCGCGGCAGTGTCCGGGTCGAGCGTCCCCGGCAGCCGACTCGCGTCGCGGCGGCGCAGATCTGAAAGGTCGACGCGCTGGTCGCGGAGTTCGCTGAGCGGAACGCCGAGCGCCGGACCGCCGGCCGAGGGCCGGAAACGGACGCCGACGACCACCGTGCCGGCCTTCATCACGGTGCGGACCGGGCCGGTGTCCGGGCCCGCCACGTATGCGCCCCGGCCCGGTTCCCAGATCAGGTCGCTGCACGCGTCGGGTAGCACCAGGGCGTCCCGGTCCGCGGCGCCGTCCGGGGTGACCTGCACCCACAGGCACGCGATGGCGTGCCGCAGCCCTGCCGGAGCCGGCCACTCCCGGTAGCCGGCCGGCAGGTCCCGCACGGGGGCAGGCTGGGAAGCCACTCTGCCAGCATGCCATGTCGGTGGCCGTTTCGTTCAATACGGGACGGCCAGGACGTGCTGTGATGGGCGTTGACATCTTCCCTCGCGTGAATTGAAGGCGGGGGATTCCAACTACTACGCCGATTGGAACAGCAGTTGAGGTTCGCGGTTCCCAGGCCGGGTAACCCCGTCGCCTCCCCGCGCAGTCACGGCGTGCCCCGCCGCGATGTTCCTGGCCGCATTCACGTCAGCGTTGCAGGCGAATCCGCAGGCAGTGCACCAGAAGACGGCTTGGCTCTCGCGCGACTTCGGATCCACCTGCCCGCACGCCGAGCACCGCTGGCTCGTGAACGCGGGGTTGATCTTCTCCACCCGGCCTGGGGCCTTGTCCTCCAGCCGGCGTACCAGCAGGCCCCACCCGGATCGCATAATCTCCCGGTTGAGCCCGGACTTGACGCGGACGTTCCGGCCCGGGTGCTGGGCCGTACCCCTGGCCGATCGGGTCATGTTTGTGATCTTCAGGTCCTCAACCCGGATCACGTCGAAGCGCCGGGCGAGGTCTGTGGATACCTTCTCGGCCCAGTCCTTGCGTCTGTCCGTCTCGCGGGCACGCAGCCGGGCGATGGCGTGCCTCACCCTCCCGCGCCGATCCGAGCCGCGCCGAGCGCGGGCGAGCTTGCGCTCCAGGCGCCGCATGCGCCGCCGCTCCCGCACAGCCAGGCCTGGGACATGCAACAGTTCCCCGGTCGACAGGGCCGCGGACACCGCCACGCCCCGGTCGATTCCCACGGCCTGGCCGTTACCAGGTGGCGTGATCGGCGCAGGGACCACGGCGAAGGCGATATGCCAACGTCCGGCGCGGTCCAGCTTCACCCGGTAAGACTTCACCCCCGGCGGCACGGCACGGGACCAGCGGAACCGCACCCACCCGGCCTTCGGTACCCAGACCACGCCGGTGCTCCGGCTGAGCCGGCGCACCTGCCCAGGCTTGACGGCGACGATCCGGAACCCCTCGTGCCGCCCGGCCTTGCGCCACGCCGGCCGCCCGGCCGGGTTCTGCGGGTCGAAGAACGCGGCCATGGCTCGGGTGAAGTCGCGCAGCGCCTGCTGCTGCACCATCTGGGAGCCTGCGGCCAGCCATGGGTGCTCGGCGCGGGCTGCGGTGAGCTGCCGACACTGCTCCAGGTAGCCAGGAGCGCCCTTCTTACCTGGGCCCCAGTGCGAGTGCTGCTCGACGGCGAGATTCCATACGTACCGGGCGTGGCGGCAGTGGTCGGACAGCACGGTTTCCTGGTCGAGGGTGGGGAGCAGCCGGTAACGAGCCATACGAACATACTATCGACTAACACCGACATTTCCGAGGAGGTGAAGCGGCGTGTCGTCCCTGGCCTGAAGGCCGGTGTCTCGACGCCGCGATGCTGATGAATGCTCCTGACTTTGATGCCGCGGCGGCCTTCATCGCTGCCAACGCGAGGGTCGTCGACCGGCGCCGGTTCGGCCGGCTGTTCGGCAACGACGATGCCCAGCCGGTACGGGACGCGGTGGCCGCCTACCGCAACGAGGACGGCGGGTTCGGGCACGCCCTGGAACCGGACTGCCGCGCCCCCGGCAGCCAGCCGCTGGCGGTCGAGATGGCACTGCGAATCATGGACGAGACCGGCGCTTGGGACGACGCCCTGGTCCGCGGTGCCTGCGACTGGCTTTCCGCCGTCGCGCCCGCCGAGGGCGGCGCCGCCGGGGCCGAGCCGTCGCTGCTGGGCTGGCCGCACGCGCCGTGGTGGGTCCCCGAGGAAGGCCACCCGGCCTCGGTCATTTCTACCGGCCTGATCGCGGGCACGCTGAACTCCCGCGGCGTGAGCCATCCCTGGCTCGACCGGGCCACCGAACTGATGTGGACCAGGATCGATGCCCTGGCCAGATCGGGCGGCGCCGACCTACAGGCTGGACCGGGCGGCGAGTACGAGATGCTCGGCGTGCTCGCGTTCCTGCAGCACGTGCCCGACCGGGACCGGGCCCGGGAGGTGTTCGGCCGGGTCGGCCCGCTGATCATCGAGCGGGAGATGGTGGCCCTCGAACCAGGGGCACCCGGCGAGGTGCACTACCCACTGGACTTCGCGCCCGAGCCGGATTCGCTGGCGCGCGAGCTGTTCGACGAGGCCACCATCAAGGCGCACCTGGATCATCTGGCCCAGGCCCAGCGCGACGACGGCGGCTGGACGTTCAACTGGCTGGCCTGGTCACCGGCCGCGGAACGGGAGTGGCGTGGCTTCCTGACCGTGGATGCGCTGCGGCTCCTGCGGGCCAACGGGTATCTGGCCTACCCGTAGAAGAGCGGCTCCATGACCGTGCGGGCGCGGCGGGCGGCGCGGCGGTAGTCCTGCTCGAGGGCCTGCGCGGCGTCGCCAGGCGGGTAGCCGAGCAGGCGGGCCACCGCGGTCAGCTCGCCGTGCCGGGTCGGCAGCGTGTCGCCGGGTCGGCCGCGGACCAGCACGATCGCGTTCCTGATCCGCGCGGCCAGCTGCCAGGCGGCCAGGAGCGCGGCCGCGTCGTCGGCGGGCAGCAGGCCGTCCTGCACCGCCGCCGCCATGGCCGGGCCGGTCCGGGTGGTGCGCAGCGCGGGTACCGCGTGGGCGTGCTGCAGCTGCAGCAGCTGGATGGTCCACTCCACGTCGGACAGCCCGCCGGGGCCGAGCTTGACGTGCAGCGCCCGGTCTGCGCCGCGCGGGATCCGCTCGGCCTCCACCCGGGCCTTGATCCGGCGAATCTCGCGCGCGGCGGCCGGGTCGATCCCGTCGAGCGGATAGCGGAACTCGGCGATCATCCGGATGAAGCGGTCGGCCAGCTCGGTATCGCCCGCGGCCGGCTCAGCGCGCAGCAGCGCCTGCGCCTCCCACGGCGCGGACCGCCCCCGGTAGTAGGCCCGGTAGGCGGCCAGCGAGGGCACCAGGGGACCCTGCCGGCCATCCGGCCGCAGGTCGGCGTCCACCACCAGGGCCGGGTCGGGCACCGGCAGGGCCAGCAGTCGCCGCAGCTCGGCGGCCACCGCGTGCGCTGCGTCGGAGGCCTCGCGTTCCGGCTGGCCCGGGATCGGATCGTGCACGAACAGCACGTCCGCGTCGCTGCCGTAGCCACACTCGTGACCGCCGAACCGGCCCATCGCGATCACGGCGATCCGGGTCGGCAGCGACCGCCGCAGCTCCTCGGCGACCTTTCGGATGGCCACGGCCAGCGCGGTCTGCACCGCGGCCCGGGTGACGCTGGTCAGCGCCTCGCCGGTGGCATCCAGGCCCGCGGTAACGCCCAGCAGGTCGGCGGCCGAGATCCGGAGCAGCTCGCGGCGGCGGACCGACCTGATCGCCGAGACCGCGGCTTCGGCGTCGTCGTCGTAGCGCTGGGCCGCCGCCATCATCTCCGAACCCAGCGCGGCCAGGCCGCGCGGCGCGAGCTCGGCATCGTCGGCGAACATCGCCACCGCGTCCGGCGCGCGCAGCAGCAGGCCCGTCGCGTACCGGCTGGACGCCAGCACGTGCGCCATCCGCTCGGCCGCCTTGGTTTCGTCCCGCAGCAGCCTCAGGTACCACGGGCTCTCCCCCAGTGCCTCGCTGACCTGGCGGAAGGCCAGCAGGCCGGCGTCGGGCTCGGCGGCGTCGGCGAACCAGCCGAGCAGGACCGGCAGCAGGGTGCGCTGGATCGCCGCCCGCCGGGACACGCCCGTGGTCAGCGCGTCGATGTGGCGCAGCGCGCCCGCCGGGTCGACGTAGCCGAGCGCCTCGAGCCGGGCCCGGGCCTCGGCCGGGGTCAGCCGGGCCGCGTCCGACGGGAGCCGGGCCACCGCGTCAAGCAGCGGCCGGTAGAACAGCTTCTCGTGCAGCCGCCGGACCTGGCGGGCGTGCAGCCGCCACATCGCGTCGAACTCGACCGCCGGGTCGCTGCGGCTGGTGGCCGGGGGCGGGTACCACGGACCGTTCGGCAGATCAAAAGATCGCATCGCCCGGCCCAGCCTGCGAAGTACGGCGGGATCCTCGGGCAGGGTGTGGGTCCGGCTGAGGCGGTGCAGCTGGAGCAGGTGCTCGGTGCGGCGCAGGAACCGGTAGGCGGCGGCCAGTTCGTCCGCGTCGGCGCGGCCGACGTACCCGCCGGCGGCCAGCGCGGCCAGCGCGGGCAGGGTCGCGGGCGCGCGCAGCGTCTCGTCGGTACGGCCGTGGACCAGCTGCAGGAGCTGGACGGCGAACTCGATGTCCCGCAGCCCGCCGGGGCCGAGCTTCAGCTCCCGCCCGGCCTGCCGGGCGGGCAGTGACTGTTCCACCCGGCGGCGCATGGCCTGGGTGTCCTCGACGAAGTGCTCGCGGCGCGCCGCCTGCCAGACCAGCGGGGCGAACGTGTCCGCATAGGCCTGGCCGAGGGCCATGTCGCCGGCCACCGGCCGGGCCTTGAGCAGGGCCTGGAACTCCCAGGTCTTGGCCCAGCGCTCGTAGTAGGCCCGGTGGCTGGCCAGGGTGCGGACGAGCGGGCCCTGGCGGCCTTCGGGCCGCAGGTTCGGGTCGACGGGGAAGATGCTGCCCTCGGGGGTGGACCTGGCGCAGACCCCGATCAGGCCCGCGGCCAGGCGACTGGCGGTGGCCAGCGCCGCGGTCTCGTCCCTGCTGGTCTGGCCGCCTGCGGCAGCGGGGGCCCCGTTTCCGGCCGGCTCGGCGACGAAGATCACGTCGACGTCGCTGGCGTAGTTCAGCTCGCGGGCGCCGCACTTGCCCATGGCCACCACGGCCAGCCGGCACGGCGCGGACCCGGCGGGCAGCTCGGACCGGGCGACAGCGAGCGCCGCCTCCAGGACCGCGGCGGCGATGTCGGCCAGCTCCTCGACCACCTCCTCCACGCTGACCACCGCGGTCATGTCGCGCGCGGCTAGGTGCAGCAGCCGGCGCCGGTACGCCGCGGCCAGCGCCGCCACCGGCTCTTCTTTGGCGTCCTGGCTCGCGACCGGCTCAGCCAGGCGCGGGTTGGCGCCGACCGCCAGCAGCATCTGCTCGCGCAGCTCGGCCGGGCCCGGGCGGCAGAGGTTGCCGCGGAGCAGCTGGCAGTCCGCGGGGTGCCGGGTCAGGTGGTCGGCCAGGCCGGCGCTGACGCCGACGACGGCGGTCAGCCGGTCGCGGAACTCCGGTTCGTCACGCAGTGCCTGCCGCAGGGCGTGCCGGTCTTCGGTCGCGCCGAACAGCCGGGCTAGCCCGGTCAGGGCCAGGTCAGGATCGGCTGCGGCGGCCAACGCGGTCAGCAGCGGGTCGACGCCCGGCTCACTCCCCTCCTCGTCCGGGTCGGTGCCGCCGAGGTCGGTGAGCAGCAGGCGCTCGGCCCGCGCGGCGTCCGCGAAACCCAGCCGGGCCAGTCGCCCGGCCAGCGTGGTCCGCGAGCCGCTCACGCCAGCAAAGGTAACCGGCGAGTTGATCCCCGCGGAACCCCGGGGAGCCTTAGCGAACGCTTGGCTTGGCCGGATGCAGCGATTCCCTCGCGGCTAACCAGCGGGAAATTCCGATATTCCTCTAATACTCGCTCCCGTATATTGCGGCATTCGGATCGCTAAAGGGGCACCGGTCTTGCACCGCTGCCCCACGGATATGAGGGAGAACCCTTGCCTAGTATTAGCCGTTACGTGGGCAGCCTGCTGAAGAGCCGCTCCAGACGGATCACGGTCGCGGGGGTTGCACTTCCGGCCCTGCTGCTCGCGGTGGCGGCGTGCGGCGGTTCCGCATCGGCATCCCCGGCCAGAGCCACCGCGCCGAGCCCTGGCAGTTCGTCGGATCCGGGCGGCGCGAGCGCCTATTTCAACTGCCTGCGCCAGCATGGCGTGACAGGTACCGGCAGAGGCAGCTCGAGCGGAAGCAGCTCGAGCAGCAGCACGCCGAGCAGCAGCACGATTAACAACGCCCGTCAGGCCTGTGCCTCGCTGCGCCCGTCCGGCGGGTTCGGCGGATCGGGCGGGTTCAGCGCCGCATTCAGCAAGTTCGAGAGCTGCCTGTCCGCACACGGCGTGACCCTTCCCAGCCCGTCAGCCTCGGGGGGAGGCTTCAGGAGCGTGTTCAGTGAACTGCAGTCCACCTCGGCGGGCCAGGCGGCGCTCAACGCCTGCAAGTCCGACCTGCCGTTCACGCCGGGCAGCGGCGGCTATGGCGGCGGCACCGGCGGAGGCTATGGCGGCGGCACCGGCAGCGGCGGCAGCACCAGCACCGGCGGCGGCACCACCACTACCTGACCACCAGGACCGGCCCTGTCTATAGTGGCGACGTCGGCGACAACGGAGCCACAAGGAGCAGGGCGTGAAGAACCTCTACATAGCTGGAAAGTGGGTCCCGGCCGAGGACGGCGGCACATCACAGACCATCAACCCGTTCGACGCGAGCCCGCTGGAGACCCTGGCCGAGGCGTCGCTAGTGGACGTCGACGCGGCCGTGGCGGCGGCCCGGCAGGCGTTCGACGAGGGCCCGTGGCGCCGGTCGACGATGACCGAACGCACCGCGCTGCTGGCCAAGATCGCCGACCTGCTGCAGCGGGACCGGGAGCAACTGGCCCACACCGAGAGCCTGGATACCGGCAAGACGCTGAACGAGGCACGGGCCGACGTGGACGACACGACCGCGGTGTTCCGGTACTACGCCGGGATGGCGGGCTCGCACGCTGGACGGGTGGTCGACCCCGGCCGTACCGATGTGGTCAGCCGGATCACGCACGAACCCGTCGGCGTGTGCGCGCTCATCGCGCCATGGAACTACCCGCTGCTGCAGATCTCCTGGAAGCTCGCGCCCGCGCTGGCCGCGGGCAATACGACGGTGATCAAGCCGAGCGAGCTGACCCCGCTGTCCACGGTGGCGCTGGTCGGGCTGTTCGAGGAGGCCGGGATCGCGCCGGGCGTGCTGAACCTGCTGCTGGGCCAGGGCGGCACGGCGGGCCAGGCGCTGGTCGCGCACCCGGGCGTGGACATGATCTCGTTCACCGGCGGGCTCGCCACCGGCGAGAAGATCATGGCCTCGGCGGCGCACGGGGTCCGGCGGGTCGCGCTCGAGCTGGGCGGTAAGAACCCGAACATCGTCTTCGACGACACCGACTTCGACACCGTGGTCGACAACGCCCTGACCGCTGCGTTCCTGCACTCCGGGCAGGTGTGCTCGGCGGGCGCCCGGCTGATCGTGCAGGACCGCCTGCATGACAGCTTCGTCGCCGAGCTGGCCGCCCGCGCGGACCGGATCCGGCTGGGCAGCGGCCTGGACCCGGACACCGAGTGCGGCCCGCTGATCTCCGCCGCGCAGCGGGCCAAGGTCGAGCGGTATATCGCGCTCGGGCTGGCCGAGGGCGCGTCGCTGCGGGCCGGGGGCGCGCGTCCTGGCTCGCCGTCGCTGGCCCAGGGTTTCTTCCTGCGGCCAACGGTGTTCGCCGACTGCCACCGGGAGATGGCGGTGGTGCAGGAAGAAGTGTTCGGGCCGCTGGTGACCGTCGAGCGGTTCGGCACCGAGGAGGAGGCGATCTCGCTGGGGAACGACACCGCGTACGGCCTGGCGGGCGCGGTCTGGACGACGGACGCGGGCCGGGCCGAGCGGGTCGCCGGCGCGCTGCGGCACGGCACCGTGTGGATCAACGACTACCACCCCTATCTGCCGCAGGCGGAGTGGGGCGGGTTCGGCCGGTCCGGCATCGGCCGCGAGCTCGGCCCTTCGGGCCTGGACGAGTACCAGGAGAAGAAGCACATTTACCACAACACGAACCCGGCGCCCGCGCGCTGGTTCTCGGGGTAAGGCGACCGCGATCGCGTCGGTTAGGACCGCACCGATGGAACATGGGTGTCGTCATAGAAGCACCGATGGAGCATCGGTGTCGTCCTAGCTGGGGCATCGGGGTGGGCCTATACGCCTCGGGCGAACTGGGCGGGTGCCCGGACCGGGTGCTCCGGCCCGTGTGGTAGGCATTTGAGCATGGTTGATCTCATCCCGCGCAAGGTGCTGTTCGGCAACCCGGAGCGCATCAGTCCGCATATCTCCCCCGACGGCACCCGGCTGGCCTGGATCGCGCCGCGTGACGGGGTGCTCAACGTCTGGGTCGCGCCGATCGGGGCCGACGGCGTCGACTGGGATGCCGCCGCGGTGGTGACCGATGACACCGACCGCGGCATCCGGAACTTCGCCTGGGCCCGCGACAACCGGCATCTGCTCTACGTCCAGGACACCGGCGGCGACGAGAACTGGCGGCTGTACGACGTCGACATGCAGACTTTGGCGCGGCGTGACCTGACGCCGTTCGACGGCATCCAGGCCCGGATCATCGCCACGCGCAAGAGCCACCGCGACGAGATCCTGGTCGGGATGAACCGGGACAACCCCGAGTTGCACGACGTCTACCGGCTGGACCTGAGGACCGGGGAACTGACCAAGCTGATCGAGAACCCCGGGTTCGCGGGCTGGCTCGCCGACGAGGACATGGTGGTCCGCGGCGCGCTTGCCCCGCTGCCGGAGGGCGGCTATGACCTGCTGGTCCGCGACGACGCCGAGGCTGACTGGCGGACCGTACTGACCATCTCGGGCGACGACGCCCCGGCCAGCGATGTGCTGTCGTTCACCGGCGACGGGAAGTCGCTGCTGGTGATCAGCTCGGTCGGGGTGAACACGGGCCGGCTGGTCAAGCTCGACCTGGCCTCGGGCGACACCCGGGTGCTGTTCGAAGACCCCGAGGCCGACGTGGAAGGCGCGATACTGCACCCGGACACCCGGGAGCCGCAGATCGTCGAGGTGATCAAGGACCGCGCCGAGTATCACGTCCTCGACCCGGCGGTGGAGGCCGACTACGAGGCGATCCGGGCCCTGCACCCAGGCGACCCGTCGCTGATCGGGCGGGATGAGGCCGACGCCACCTGGCTGGTCGCCTTCACCGAGGACGCGGGCCCGGTGCGGTACTACTCCTATGACCGGGCCAGCCGCGCCGGAAGCTTCCTGTTCGAGAGCCGCCCCGAGCTCTCGCGATACGAACTGGCCCGGATGGAGCCGTTCGCGTTCACCTCGCGGGACGGGCTGACCGTGCACGGCTACGTCACCTTCCCGCCGGGGGCCGAGCGGTCCGGGCTACCGGCCGTGCTCGACGTCCACGGCGGACCGCAGGTCCGGGACGTGTGGGGCTGGAACCCCGAGGCCCAGTGGTTCGCAAACCGGGGCTATATGAGCATCCAGGTCAACTACCGCGGCTCGACCGGTTACGGCAAGGCATTCGTCAACGCCGGCGACCGCGAGTGGGGCGCCAAGATGCACGACGACCTGATCGATGCGGTCGGGTACGTGGTGGAGCGGGGCTGGGCCGACCGGGACCGGATCGCGATCTACGGCGGCTCCTATGGCGGTTACGCGGCGCTGGTCGGCGCGGCGTTCACCCCGGACGTGTTCCGCTGCGCAGTGGACATCGTCGGCCCGTCGAACCTGCAGACACTGCTCGAGACGATCCCGCCGTACTGGGCGCCGATGAAGGCCCAGTTGTACAAGCGGGTCGGCAACCCGGAGACCGACCAGGAGTTCCTGTGGTCGCGCTCGCCGCTGTCCCGGGTCCGCGACATCCGCATCCCGCTGCTGATCGCCCAGGGCGCCAACGACCCGCGGGTCAAGCAGGCCGAGTCGGAGCAGATCGTCGCCGCGCTGGACGAGGCCGGGATCGACCACGAGTACCTGCTGTTCCCCGACGAGGGCCATGGCTTCGCCAAGCCGGAGAACCGGCTGAAGTTCTACGCCGCAGCCGAGCGCTTCCTGGCCAAGTACCTGGGCGGTCGGTTCGAGGACTGAGCACGGCCTCACTCGGTTGACCGAGCGCAGACGAGTAATCCGGGCCGTACCGCGGTAATTAGCTCTTATGTACCGGATGCGGGGCATCGGCCCCGGGCGTGCGGCACCACCGGCCCGAATGGGCAGGCTGACGCTGATCGCAGGGGTCACGGGCATCGCGGGCCTGACCCTGGCCGGATGCCACACGGGGAACGCAGCCACCCCGGCGAGCCCAGCGACCCCGGCGAGCCCAGCCACCTCGGCGAGCCCAGCCACCTCGGCGAGCCCGGGCGCCACGCCCAGCCCCGGTTTCTCGGTCCCGGGCACGCATAAGTCGACCACCGTCTACCAGATCTCCTCGCCGGTCGGCACGGTCGTGGTGATCAGCCATGTGGGCGACGTCACCGTCATTGGCGGCGGATCGGCGACGGTGATCACCCAGCAGGCCGCCTACTCCAGGACGCCGCCTGTGACCAGCCGCACCATCAGTGGCGGGACGCTCACCGTCACGTACACCTGCCCGGCGCAGCTCGTGTGCGGAGTCGCCTACGTTGTCCGGGTGCCACGTGACGTGCCGGTGCAGGTCACGGCCGGTGCCGGGTCGATCCGGCTGACCGGGCTCGCCGGAAGCGTGAGCGCCAAGGCCGACGTCGGCTACATCACCGCCACCGGGCTGACCGGCGCGCGCGTGAGTTTGACCACCGGCGTGGGCGGCATCAACGTCACTTTCGCCGCCACGCCCGCGACGGTCGAGGCCCTCACGAGGATCGGCGCGATTACCCTGCGCGTTCCGGGTTCCGCGTCCTACAAGGTCTCCGTGGACGACCATCTCGGCAAGGTCACGGTCAGCGTCCGGCAGAGTTCCTCGGCTCCGCGTGCCATCACCGCCGTCACCGACGTAGGCGCAGTCCTCATCGCGCCGCTGGCCTAGAACCCGGTCATAGCATCGGGAGGTAGCGGCTCAGCTCGTATTCGGTGACCTGGCGGCGGTACTCCTGCCACTCCTCGCGCTTGTTGCGCAGGAAGAAGTCGAAGACGTGCTCCCCCAGCGTCTCGGCGACGAGCTCGCTGTCCTGCATGGCCTTGATCGCCTGGTCCAGGTCCTGGGGCAGCGGGCGGATGCCCAGCGCGCGGCGCTCGGCGGAGGTCAGCGCCCACACGTCGTCTTCGGCGCCGGGCGGCAGCTCGTAGTCGCCCTCGATGCCCTTCAGGCCGGCGGCCAGGATCACGGCGAAGGCCAGGTACGGGTTGCAGGCGGCATCCACCGAGCGGAACTCCACCCGGGTGGAGTTGCCCTTCTGCGGCTTGTACATCGGCACCCGGACCAGGGCCGAGCGGTTGTTGTGCCCCCAGCACACGTAGGCCGGGGCTTCCCCGCCCGCGCCAGCGGTGCGCTCCTCCGCCCCCCACAGCCGCTTGTAGGAGTTCACCCACTGATTGCAGACCGCGGTGATCTCCGGCGCGTGCCGCAGCAGCCCGGCCATGAAGGCCCGGGCCGTCTTGGACAGCTGGAACTCCGCGCCCGCCTCATAGAACGCGTTCTTGTCGCCCTCGAACAGGGACACGTGGGTGTGCATGCCCGAGCCGGGATGATCGGTGAACGGCTTGGGCATGAACGTGGCGTACACGCCCTGCTCGATCGCCACCTCTTTCATCACCAGCCGGAACGACATGACGTTGTCGGCGGTGGTCAGCGCGTCGGCGTAGCGCAGGTCGATCTCCTGTTGCCCGGGCGCGCCCTCGTGGTGGCTGTACTCCACCGAGATGCCCATCGACTCGAGCATGGTGATCGCGGTGCGGCGGAAGTCGTGCGCGATGCTGTGCGGCGTGTGGTCGTAGTAGCCGCCGGTGTCGATCGGCCGCGGCCTGCCACCCGGCTCCGGTCGCTCCCGGAGCAGGAAGAACTCGATCTCCGGGTGCGCGTAGAAGGTGAAGCCAAGCTCGGAGGCCCGGGCTAGGTTGCGCTTGAGCACCCAGCGCGGGTCCGCGTACGACGGCGACCCGTCGGGCAGCAAGATGTCGCAGAACATCCGGGCCACGCCCGGGTACTCCCCCCGCCAGGGCAGCAGCTGGAACGTCGACGGGTCCGGCCGGGCGATCATGTCGGCCTCGTAGACCCGGGCGAAACCCTCGATCGCGGAGCCGTCGAAGCCGATCCCGTCGGCGAACGCGCCCTCCAGCTCGGCGGGGGCGACCGCCACCGACTTCAGCGTGCCGAGCACGTCGGTGAACCAGAGCCGGACGAACCTGATGTCCCGCTCCTCCAGCGTGCGCAGCACGAACTCTTCCTGCCTATCCACGGCTATCACCTTAGACGTTCTTCGTTGACTGTCCTGGGTGCGAGTCTGCCCGGCCCGTGTTTCCGCGCTGTTACGGCAGCGCCGCGGCGGGGCCTACGCTTGAGGGCGTGACGAAGCTGAGGATCGCGCTGGCCCAGGTTGATGCCACGGTCGGGGACCTGGACGGGAACGCGGAGTTGATCGTGGCCTGGACCCGGCGGGCCGCGGAGCGCGGCGCGCGGGTGGTGGTATTTCCCGAGATGATGCTCACCGGGTACCCGGTGGAGGACCTCGCGCTGCGGGCGTCGTTCGTCGAGGCGTCGATCGCGACGCTGCACGCGGTGGCGGCCCGGCTCGAGGCCGAAGGCCTAGGCGGGATCGCCGTGGTCACGGGGTACCTGGACCGGCGGACCGACCTGGCGGCGCGTACCGGGCTGCCGGCCGGCGCTCCGCAGGACGCGGCGGCGCTGATCTACGGCGGGCGGGTCGTCATCACCTCGGCCAAGCACCATCTGCCGAACTACGGGGTGTTCGACGAGTTCCGCTACTTCGTGCCCGGCGACACGCTGCCGGTGTTCCGGATGCCGACGCCGGACGGCCAGAGCGTGGAGGTCGCGATCGCGATCTGCGAGGACCTGTGGCAGGACGGCGGGCCGGTCTCGGTCTGCCGGCGGTCGGGGGCGGGCCTGCTCGTGGTGCCGAACGCCTCACCCTACGAGCGGGGCAAGGACGACGTGCGGCTCGACCTGGTGGTCCGGCGGGCCCGCGAGGCGGGAGCCGCGCTGGCCTACGCCAACATGGTCGGCGGGCAGGACGAGCTGGTCTTCGACGGCGACTCGATCCTGGTCACCGCGGACGGCACGCCGGTGGCCCGCGGCCCGCAGTTCGAGGAGGCGCTGGTCGTCGCCGACCTGGACCTGCCGGCCGCGCCGCCCGGTGAGGTGCCGGGCGACCAGCCGGTGGACGCGCAGGACGGCACGGTGATCACGATCAAGCGGGTCACGCTGCCGGACGCCGGCGCCGCGCCAGCGGACTGGCCGCAGGACGCCGAGGGGCCGTTCTGGCCCCGGCTGCCGGATCCGGCCGAGGTGTACAAGGCGCTGGTCACCGGGGTCCGGGACTACGTGAACAAGAACGGGTTCCGGTCGGCCATCCTGGCCCTGTCCGGCGGCATCGACTCAGCGCTGACCGCGACGATTGCCGTGGACGCCATCGGCGCGGACCACGTGTACGTGGTGCTGATGCCCAGCCGTTACTCCTCCGAGCACTCGGTCAGCGACGCCGAGGACCTGGTCAAGCGGCAGGGCGTGCACGCGGTGACGATCCCGATCGCCTCCGTGGTGGACGCCTTCGTCAAGGAGCTGACCCCGGCCGGGTTCCCGGAGACCGGGCTGCCCGCGGAGAACCTGCAGGCCCGGGTGCGCGGCGTGGTGCTGATGGGGCTGTCCAACGCCGGCGGCCACCTGGTCCTGACCACCGGCAACAAGAGCGAGCTGGCGGCCGGCTACTCGACCCTGTACGGCGACTCGGCCGGCGGGTTCGCGCCGATCAAGGACGTGTTCAAGACCACGGTCTGGGAGCTGGCCCGATGGCGCAACGCCGAGGCGGCCCGGCAGGGGATGACGCCTCCGATCCCGGAGAACTCCATCACCAAGCCGCCGAGCGCCGAGCTCGCGCCGGGGCAGCTCGACACCGACTCGCTGCCGCCGTACGAGGTGCTCGACGCGCTGCTCGACGATTACGTGGAGAAGGACATGGGCAGCGCCGAGCTGATCGCGGCCGGCCACGACCCGGCGCTCGTCGAGCGGGTCATCCGGCTGGTCGACGCGGCCGAGTACAAGCGGCGGCAGTACCCGCCCGGGCCGAAGATCAGCCAGAAGAACTTCGGCCGGGACCGGCGGCTGCCCATCACCAACCGCTGGCGCGAGCTTTGCGGGCCGGCGTGATGCCGACCCTGGCCGCCATCTTCACCCCTGACCACCCCCCGGAGCGGCTCGGCGCGGTGACGGCGGCCGCCGAGGCGGCCGGGCTGGCCCAGCTGTGGGTCTGGGAGGACTGCTTCAGGGAAAGCGGTATCGCCACGGCCACCGCGGTCCTGGCCACGACCCGCCGCGTCACGGTCGGGATCGGCCTGCTCCCGGTGCCGCTGCGCAACGTGGCGCTGACCGCCATGGAGATCGCCACCATGGCCCGGTTGTTCCCCGGACGGCTGACCGTCGGCGTCGGGCACGGCGTCCTGGACTGGATGGGCCAGGTCGGCGCCCGCGTGGAGTCGCCCATGACGCTGCTGCGCGAGTACACCGCCGCGCTGTACGCGCTGCTGCACGGGCAGACCGTGACGACGCACGGGCGGTACGTGCACCTGGACAATGTGGCCCTGGACTGGCCGCCCGCCGTCGTCCCGCCGCTGCTCGTGGGCGGCATCCGGCCGCGTACCGTGTCGCTGGCCGGTGAGCTCGCCGACGGGGTGATCATTCCGGGCGGTAACTCGCCCCAGGACGTCCGCGCCGCGGTCGGCCACTTCCGTGACGGCCGAGCAGCCCAGGCGGGCAGGCCGGCGGGCGGACGCGGGGATGTCGTGCTCTTCGTCAGCGTCTCGGCTGACAGTCCGGCGACGGACATCGCGGCCATGGTCGGCGAGTACGCCGCGGCCGGCGCGACCCACATCGCGGTTAATGCCGCCGAGGACGATGCCGACCTGGAGCGATTTGTCGCCTTCCTGGCCCTCGAGGTCGCCCCGCTGGTCAGCTGAACAACAGCACCGCGTAGGCGGCGAGCCAGTGGGTGACCATGTAGTCGTCGGCGACCACGTGCGGCAGGGACGCCTCGGCGTGCGTGCGCGCGGCGGCCGCGCAGACCGGGACGCGCGGGTCGTCCGCGGGCAGCGTCTCGGCCAGCCGCCGCCAGCACCAGGCGCGGCTGAGGTTGAGGCCGTGCAGGTGCGCGATCTGCCCGTCGCTGGAGTCCGAGACGACCGCGGGGGTGAACAAGGCGGCCGGCTCCCCTGCCGCCAGGCCCGGCAGGAACGCTCCGAGCCAGGCGCTGAACTCGCCGGCCGGCAGCAGCCGGGCCATCAGCTCGGCCTCGGCCAGCGCGGGTGAGAGGAAGTCGTGGCCGGACGGCTCCCAGCCGCCCGGGTAGTCCGCGTCGGCGGCGTACCAGCGGTTGGCCGTCTGCTCGATGGCCTCGGCCAGCTCCGGCCGGCTGGCTTCTGCCTGCAGCCGCGCGTAGGACAGCGCCCGGGACAGCGCGAACGAGCTGTTGGCGTGCACTCCGACCCGGATCGGGTAGGTGGCCTTGGGCAGCCAGCCCAGGAAGTTGGCCGTCAGCGTGGCGGCCAGCGGCTCCATGGCCGCCGCCCAGCGCCGGGCATCGTTATCGTCGGGCCAGGTGGCCAGCTCGTGCATCAAGGTCAGCGCCCAGCCCCAGCCGTAGTGGCGCAGCCCGGTGCCGCTTAGCCGGGCGTACTCGGCCTCGCGGCCCAGGCCTTCCGGGGTGAGCTGGGCATTGAGCGCGGACCTGATTTCCTCCGCCGGTACCTCGTCCGGAGCCAGCCGCAGGAGCCTGACCAGGACCCAGTGCATCTCCACGCAGGAGTGCCAGTCGAAGCTGCCGTAGAACACCGGAGTCCGGTCCCGGGGCCGGGACGGGAACTGGCCAGGCGCGGTCATCAGCGTGGAAACCAGGGCGGGGAACTCCCGGGTGATGTTCTCCAGCGCCAGCCGGGCGTACCCGCCGGCCTCGGGTCGCAGCCGGTCCAGCCATTCCGCGGCGACATCCACGGTTGGCAAGCCTAGCGGCAGGGTCAGCTGCGGGCTGACAGGCCCAGCAGCAGCCAGTCGACCAGGCGGGCCGCGAAGCCGCCGTCGAACTCGCGGTCCGGCGTCTTCTCGCGCGCCATGATGACGCCGGTCAGCGTGAGCATGGCGATCTCGACGTCGGTGTCGGGGCGCAGCTCGCCCGTCTGGATGCCACGGCGGATGACCGCCCGCATGGCCTCGCGTCGCGGCTCGACGACGGTCTCCTTGTACCGGGCCATCAGCCGCGGGTACTTCTCCCCCTCGCCGAGTAGCAGCGCGTACCGTCGCGCCTTGCGCGGGTCGGCCTTGTCCGCGCACATCACCTCGACCATCGCGAGCAGGTCGTCGCGGACCGAGACGCCCTCAGGCTCGGGGAACGGCGACTTCAGGGAGCCGAACGCGGCGAGCAGGAGCTCCTCCTTGTTCGGCCAGCGGCGGTAGATGGTGGCCTTGCCGACCCCAGCGCGGGCGGCGACGGCCTCGACGCACGCTCCCTCGAAGCCCTGTTCGGCGAACAGGTCGAGCGTGGCCTCGATGATCGCCTGCTCGGCCTGCTCGCTACGCGGACGGCCGGGCCGGCGGTTGGCCGGCCCGGCTTCCGTGTCAGTGCTAGCGGTGTCTGGGCCAGGCCCCTGATCCAGGATCACGGGCTGCATGGTTGCTCATCCCTCTCGGTAAGCGGTGTTGAGCACGTTCTCTTCCATTATGGCCAGCTCGGACTCGTACGAGTCCTCGCTCGCCGTCGCGATTTCCGCCGCGATTTCCGCCGCGGGGCGCGGCTTGCCGGGCATCCAGCGCAGCACCACGAACCCGCCCGCCAGCGCGAGCACCGCCGCGATCAGCGTGGCGACGTGCATGGCGTCGACGAATGCGATGTTCGCGGGGGCCAGCAGCGACCGGCCGGCCGTGCCGAGCTGCTGCGCCACCGCCTGGGTGGCGGTGATCGAGGAGGACGCGGCGCTCCGGGTCGCGGCCGGTAGGCCGGTCAGCGACGGGCTGAGCGAATTCCGGTAGAACTCGGCCAGAATCGAGCCGAGGATGGCGACGCTGAGCGCCACCGCGACCTGCCGGGCGGTGTTGGTCAGCGCCGAACCCGCGCCAGCGCGCTCGCGCGGCAGCACGTCCATGACGGCGGCGGTGGCGGCCGGCATGCTGATGCCGATCGCCGCACCCTGGATGCCGAATAGCACCCCGAGCGTCCAGATCGGCGAGGCGGTGCCGAGGCTGGCGTAACCCGCGATGGCGCCGGCCATGACGAACATGCCCGTCGCGCCGACCGCCTTGGCCCCGTAACGCTGGACCATACGGGCGCTGCGCGGCGACATCAGCAGTTGCCCGGCCGCGAACGGCACGGTCAGCAGGCCCGCGGCCAGCGGGGTGTAACCCCGGACGTTCTGCAGGTAGAAGCTGGTGAAGAAGAAGACGCCGCCCATCCCGAAGAACACCAGGCCGAGCGATCCGACCGAGGCGGACAGCCGCCGGTCGCGGAACAGCCGCACGTCAAGCGACGGGTGCTCGATCCGCGCCTCGTACCAGGCGAAGGCGGCCAGGATGGCCAGCCCGCCCACGATCGGGCCGAGCACGCCCAGGCTTAGCCACGGGTCACCGTCGCCACCCTGGACGATCCCGTACACCAGCGACACCAGGCCCGCGATAGACAGCAGCACGCCCACGTAGTCGATCCCGCCGGCCTCGCGGTTGCGGGACTCCGGCACCAGGATCGCGACGGCGATGACGCCGATGACGGTCACCGGCACGTTGATCAGGAAAACCGAACCCCACCAGAAGTGGTCGAGCAGCAGGCCGCCGAGCACCGGGCCGGTGGCGATGCCGAGACCGACCGCCGTGGCCCACAGGCCGATGGCGCGTGGCCGCTCGGCGGGCTCGAACACGTTGGAGATGATGGAAAGCGTCTGCGGCATGACCGCCGCGCCGCCCAGGCCCATCGCGGCCCGCGCGAAGATCAGCTGCTCGGGCGTGCGTGAATAGGCCGAGAGCAGCGAGGCGATGCCGAACATCGCGAGCCCGATAATGAGCATGCGCTTGCGGCCGACCTTGTCGCCGACCACGCCGAACGTGAACAGCAGGCCGGCGAAGACGAGAGTGTAAGAGTTGATCGCCCATTCGAGCTGACTCTGGCTAGCGCCGAGGCCCCCGCGTGGCTCGGCGATGGTCTTGAGCGCCACGTTGAGCACCGTGTTGTCGATGACGATGGCGAGCAGCCCGACGATCAGCACGCTGAGGATGAGCCAGCGGCGACGGTAAATCGTCTGCGTGTCCATGTGTCCCTTCCGGATCACTTGGTGTATTGCCCCCGAGGGCGACCCCGGGGAAGTCCGAGCGCGGAACCGGGAAGGCCTGGGACCACCGGCGTGTTGCCATGATCAGGGCCTAGAGGAACCGCCACTATCGATACGGAACAGTCTCGTATCGGAATCTAATCCGCGCTCCACCTGTGATCCAGGTCACATTCAGGCTCGGGCCGTGGTTGGCTGCCGGTCCCGCTCCGGCGCTCTTTTCCATTTCTCCGAACGGACCGTGGTACCTGCTCCCGGACCCCGAACGGGCTACGGGAACATGTCGGCCTGACGGAGCACGCCGGAGGCCGGGTCGACGACCAGGGTCAGGGTGAGCGTGGCGTGCTCGCCAGCCAGTTCCACGGCGACCGAGGCCGCGCCGTCACCAGCCCGGTACGCGCCCAGGCGGGCCGGGCCGGCCCAGACCGCGGCCATCCGCAGCCGCCGGGCCAGCAGGCCGGCATCCACCGTCTCGGCCACCGGGATCGAGTCCGGCCAGTAGCGGTCCGTGCCGTCGTTGCCGTCGCTGCCGTTCAGCCAGGCCACGACCGCGGCCAGCGTGTCACCTAGCGGCGAGCCCGCCGCGGGCGGCACGGCCAAGGTGAGGGACTGCACGCGCGGCGGGCGTTCGGGGTTGAGCTGGATCTGCGCCTGGACCACGCCGCGCTCCCCCGCCAGCCACCACCGGCAGTGCGCGGGCGTGTCGAACTCGGGGTGGCGGCCGCCATCGTCACCGAAGTCCCCGATGCGTTCCCGGATCATCGCGATGACCTCGCGCCGTTCGTCGAACGGCGCGTCCTGGGCCACGTTGAGCGAGAACAGCCGGGACGCCTGCGTATCGTCCCAGGACCGCAGTAGGGCGCTGACCGCCTCCCGGGCGGCCAGCGTCTCCGGCCAGGGCCCGGTCCCGTGATGCCCAGCGGGGGCGAGCGCGACGCCGTAGCCATATTCAGGCGGCTCGCGGTGCCGCAGCACCACGTCCAGCAGCCGGGTGGCCAGCGTCATCATCCCGGCGTAGGTGCTGTTGCCGAGCGCGATGACGCCGGTGCCTGAGGCCGGATGCCAGCGCATGTTGCTGCCGAACCCCGGGTATCCGCCGCTGTGGCTGACGATCCGGCCGAAGGCCGCGTCGTCCTCCACGAACAGCCCGAACCCGTAGGCGGACAGCGCGGGCGCCACGTCCCCGGGGAAGGCGGCCGGCTTGTCCCAGCCGGTCAGTACCTGCGGTAGCTGCATTTCCCGCCGGGTGGCCTGACGGATGGGGTGCTCGCTCCCGGTCTCCGGCCTACCGGGCGGGAAGGCGGAGATGGGGTGCTCGCTCCCGGTCTCCGGCCTACCGGGCGGGAAGGCGGAGATGGGGTGCTCGCTCCCGGTCTCCGGCCTACCGGGCGGGGAGGCGGCCGCGA
>Ga0210383_10000669_pt1 | contig 31191 bp, 30 predicted proteins | sample IncBWC14OmetaG_FD_160072 | JGI IMG/M metagenome (GOLD analysis project Ga0210383, IMG submission 160072) | Forest soil microbial communities from Barre Woods Harvard Forest LTER site, Petersham, Massachusetts, United States - Inc-BW-C-14-O ... | reverse complement strand
CACCGGAAGCACATTTCCCCATCGAACGAATATGACGAACGAGGAGATCAGGCTCGCCGAAGCCCGCGACCGCAAGCGCCACTGGAAGCGCTGGGGCCCCTACCTGAGCGAACGCGCCTGGGGCACTGTCCGCGAAGACTACAGCGCCGACGGCAACGCCTGGGACTACTTTCCCCACGATCACGCCCGCTCGCGAACTTACCGCTGGAATGAAGATGGCCTGGCCGGCATCTGTGACCGCCGTCAGTTAGTCTGCTTCGCTCTAGCGCTGTGGAACGAACGCGATCCCTTCCTCAAAGAACGCCTCTTCGGCCTGACCGGCAACCAGGGCAATCACGGCGAGGATGTGAAGGAGTATTACTTCTATCTCGACAGCACACCCACGCACTCTTACATGAAGTATCTGTACAAGTATCCGCAAACGGCCTTCCCCTACGAGCAACTTCTCGACGAAAATCGCCGCCGCACCAAGAACGATCCCGAATACGAATTGCTCGACACCGGCGTCTTCGCCGACGAGCGCTACTTCGATGTGTTTGTCGAGTACGCGAAAGCCGACGTCGAAGATATCCTGATCAAAATCACCGTCACAAATCGCGGTCCGGACTCCGCTCCGCTACGCCTGCTCCCTACCATCTGGTTCCGCAACACCTGGTCGTGGAACACGAGCGAGCCTCGCCCAAACCTGCATCGCGTGCCGGGCGCCATTGAACTGAAGCATCCGGCGTCGGGCAAGCGCTGGCTCTGCTACGACGGTTCCCCAGAGCTTCTATTCACCGAAAACGAAACCAACCGTCATCGCCTGTTCAACACTCCCGACAGCGGATGGTGCAAGAAAGACGGCATCAACGACTGCATCGTCGATGGTGTAAAAGAAGCCGTCTCCGCAGAATCCGCAGGCACCAAAGCAGCCGTTCATTACGCGATGAATATCGCCGCCGGAGAGACCGTTACCGTCCGTCTGCGCCTCACCAACGTCGACTTCACGCGCCAGCCAGCTTCCGCTTTTAATAATTTCGACACCGTCTTCGTCACTCGCAAACAGGAAGCCGACGATTTCTACGCCACGATTATTCCGCGCGATCTCTCCTCCGACGCGAAAAATGTAATGCGCCAGGGCTTCGCCGGCCTCTTGTGGTCGAAGCAGTTCTACCACTACGTGGTAAAGCGGTGGCTTGAGGGAGACCCCGGCAATCCTCCTCCGCCGCCGGAGCGATCACGCGGCAGAAACCACGACTGGCCGCATCTCTACAACGCCGACGTGATCTCAATGCCCGACAAGTGGGAGTATCCCTGGTACGCCGCGTGGGACTTGGCATTCCACTGCGTCTCTCTCGCCTTGGTCGATCCTGATTTTGCCAAGGAGCAACTCATCCTCTTGCTCCGTGAGTGGTACATGCATCCCAACGGCCAGTTCCCTGCCTACGAATGGGCCCTCGGAGATGTGAATCCACCCGTACATGCCTGGGCAGCGTGGCGCGTCTACAAGATCGATAAAAAGCGCCACGGCCGCGGCGACCGCGCATTTCTGGTGCGCGTGTTCCACAAACTACTGTTGAATTTCACCTGGTGGGTCAATCGCAAAGACGCCGAGGGCATGAACATTTTTCAAGGCGGCTTCCTCGGCCTCGACAACATCGGAGTCTTCAACCGCAGCGACCCCCTCCCCACCGGCGGACACATCGAACAATCCGACGGCACCAGTTGGATGGCCATGTACACGCTGAACCTGCTGGCCATCGCCATGGAACTCGCCATGCAGGATCCCGCCTACGAAGACGTTGCCAGCAAATTCTGGGAGCACTTTATTTACATCGCCTATGCCATGAATCATCTCGGCCACGACGGCAAGGGCCTGTGGGATGGAGAAGACGGCTTTTTCTACGACGTAATCAAGTTCCCCGACGGCAGCTGTTTCCCGGTCAAGACTCGCTCCATGGTCGGGTTGATCCCGCTCTTCGCGGTCGAAACATTGGAGCCCGGACTGCTCGACCGGCTCCCCGGCTTCAAGCGCCGCATGGAGTGGTTCATCGAAAATCGGCCTGACCTCACCGCGAACGTTGCCTCCATGCGAACCTCGGGACTCGGCGAAAGACGCCTGCTTTCGATCGTCGACGCCGGCCAGCTCCAGCGCATGCTGCAGATCATGCTCGACGAACAGGAATTTCTCTCGCCCCACGGCGTTCGCGCCCTCTCGCTCTACCACCGCGATCATCCGTTCGTGATTTCCTTCGACGGCAAGGAGCACCGCGTAGACTACGAGCCCGGCGAATCCACCACGGGCCTGTTCGGCGGCAATTCCAATTGGCGCGGACCGGTCTGGTTTCCGCTGAACTATCTGTTGATCGAGTCACTGCAGAAGTTCCATCACTATTTCGGCGACAGCCTCAAAGTGGAATTCCCTTCGCGTTCCGGCAAACTGCTCACTCTTTCCGAAGTGGCCGCGGAAATCTCGCATCGCTTGACAGGAATTTTTCTGCGGGACGCGGAAGGCAACCGCCCGGTCAACGGGACCGCGCCTCAATTTCGCACCGATCCCAACTGGAGCGATCTGATTCTCTTCTACGAATATTTCAACGGCGACACGGGCCAGGGCCTCGGAGCGAGCCATCAAACGGGCTGGACCGCCCTGGTAGCCAAACTCCTTCAGCAAACTGGCCATTCCCGCAAGTCCGTGGTGACCTCCGAGAGCACACGCCCGCTCAAGTAGACGATGCACTCGCTGCTGCCGCCGTAGCCCGATGCAGCAGATCAGGCGCCTTCATCCGCCGGCAGTATTCATCGAACCCTGGCCGCGGCCCTCGCCAACGAAGCTCCTCAACTACATCGAATACCGGCGCATCGATCCGCAGCGTTGCCAGCCTGCGGAAGAGCAGAGCGTCATCCCAGGCACTGAATAACGATTCCGAAAGCGCGCGAGCCTTGCGAATCGACGGATGCCACTCCCGCAAATCCTTTGGAATGTCTTCGAGATGTGGGTAATGGGACAGGACCGCAGCCGCAGCTTTCGCGCCCCAACCCTTCACGCCAGGAAAGCCATCGGCACTATCGCCAACCACAGCCAGGTAATCCGGAATCGATTGCGGTCCCACCCCAAATTTTTCAACGACGCCAGCCTCATCGCGCACAATGTTCTGCCTGCGGTCCAACTGAACCACGCGCGTGCCCACCACGCACTGGCTGAGATCTTTGTCCGGCGTGCAGATGAAGACTTTCCCGACGCCGTCATTTTCGGCAGCTTTCGCGGCAGCCGAGGCGAGCGCGTCATCCGCCTCGAACTCGACCATCGGCCACACCACCACGCCCATCGCCTCCAGCGCTTCCTCGAGAATCGGAAACTGCGAGAGCAACTCCGCATCCACGCCTTCGCTGGTCTTATATCTGGGATACAAGTCGTTGCGGAACGACTCGACCACATGATCTGTCGCAACTCCGAGGTGAGTCGCATCGCGCTCAATCATCGACAAAACAGAGGTAAGAACGCCGCGTACGGCGCCAATCTCCTGACCATTCAAATCTTTCGCAGAGGGCACCGCGAAAAAATGCCGGAACAATTCATACGTCCCATCGATCAGGTATACGTCCATGCGGCTAGCCCGGCGCCGACGCCAACGGCAGCCACACCTGAAACCGCGTATCCCCTGGCTTGGAGCGAACCTGAATGTTGCCGCGATGTTTTCTTACAATTCGCTGCACCGTATCGAGTCCGAGGCCAGTTCCCTCGCCCACGCCTTTAGTAGTAAAGAACGGTTCAAAAATATGGGGCTCAACCTCCGGCGAAATTCCGGGCCCATTGTCGGCAATCTCCACCACCACGCAATCGTCCTCGCGATACGTCCGCACGCGCAGCTCGCCCTTACCGCCCATCGCGTCAATCGCGTTGTCGATGAGGTTCGTCCACACCTGATTCAGTTCGCTCCCGAACGAATTTACCAGCAACGGAATTTTCTGATAATCGCGCTGCACCGTCACGCCGTGCTTCAGCTTGTGATTCAGGATAGTCAGCGTGGTCTCAAGCGTCTTTACGATATCCACGTTCTGCACCGGCGACTGGTCCATGAACGTGTATTCCTTGATCGCGGCCACCAGATCAGAGATTCGGGTTGCGCTGCTTTCAATTTGGTTCAATAAGTCGAAGATCTCCACCGACGACGAAATCCTCAACAGCGCCGCCCGCGCTGTTCCCGCATCGAGCGAGGCGAACAGCTGTTCCAGCAATTCCGGCTTGAAATTCCTGCGGGCCAGGTCGGCCGCAAGCTGCCACAAGTCGTTCTGACCGTGACTGCGAAGCAGGGAGTCGAGCTGATCCTCAAGGTCGCTGGCCGCGAGTGCGTCCGGCGGAGGCCCGTCCGCTTGCACCAGCGATCCCTCCAACTTTTCAATTTCGGCTTTCTGTGCCGCGGTTAAATCTCGCCTGCCCAGTTCAAGGCTGGCGTCGCGTACGCGCTTCAGAATCGTGCGCAGCTGGCTGGTCGCTCGTTTCGCGGCCGACGCGGGATTATTCAGTTCATGCGCCAGACCCGCCGAGAGTTTACCCAGCCCGGCCAGCCGGTCGCGTTGCTGCTCCATGCGGGTGACTTCGCGGATCCGGTCCGACATCAGGCCCACCAGACGCTGGGTCAGTTCCGGCATTTTCTGTATGAGTTCGGGGAACTGCGAGGCAGAAAATCGCAGGGCGTAGCTGTCCGACTCGGCACGCCCACTCACCGTGAACTGCTTCATCCTCGAAAACGGCAGCACTCCAGTAACGTCGCCCGGCTCCAGGTCGAAGGTGACGGTTTCACCGCTAATTTCGCCACGCCCTTCCAGGTGACCCTCAAGAATCACGAACATCGCATCCGCGGGGTCACCTTGGCGCGCGTAAAACTCGCCCGCTTTGAGATGCAGTTCTTCCGATCGACTGAGAAACCACGTGATCTGGTCCTCCGGCAACCCTTCAAACACTGGAACGCGACGCAGCAGCTCCGACGTTTCGCTCATTTATACCTTGCTCAAATATTGATGGATGAACTGCACCGCAACCGAACCTTCGCCCACTCCGGAAGCCACGCGTTTGACCGAACCATGCCGCACGTCGCCCACCGCAAAAATGCCCGGCACACTCGTCTCCAGAAGAAAAGGATCGCGCTCGATCGCCCAACCTTTCGGATGCTGCCCGCCCTCCATCGCATCCGGACCCGTCAATAGAAATCCACGTTCGTCGCGCTCGACAGTGCCCGCTAGCCAATCGGTTTGCGGCAACGCCCCGATAAAAATAAACATCGCATTGGCCGGTACGCGCTCCACTTTATTCGTGTCCGTGCACAGCACCGAAACTTCCTCCAGATGCGTGTCGCCATGCACCTCGGCGACACTGGCGTGAGTCCACAGCTGAATGTTCGAAGTCTCTTTAATCTGGTCGATCAAATATTGCGACATCGTACTGGCCAGTGAATCTCCCCGCACCAGCATCACGACGCGCTCGGCGTACTTCGCAAAATTCATGGCCGCCTGGCCCGCGGAATTCGCGCCGCCCACAACGTAGACAATTTCGCCCTTGCAGGAGAGTGCTTCAGTCGCGCCGCCGCCATAGTAAACCCCCGCTCCCTGGAACTGGTCGATCCCGGGGGCTTCCAGTCTTCGCCACTGTACTCCGCTCGCAATCATCAACGCATGACAGGAAATCTCATTGCCGTCGGCCAACTTGATGATCCGGTAAGGCCCCTCCGTCCGCACTCCAACCGCTTCCTGCGGCGCCAGAATTTCCACTCCAAACCGCTTCGCCTGCACCACGGCACGACGCGCGAGATCGCCTCCGCTAAGCCCGCTGGGAAATCCTAGATAGTTCTCAATCCGCGAACTCATCCCTGCCTGCCCGCCCGGAGCTTCCCGCTCCACGATTACCGTGTGCAAGCCCTCCGATGCGCCATACACCGCGGCCGCCAGTCCCGCCGGCCCTCCACCAACAATGGCCAAGTCGTAAAAACTGGTCTCAGCGTGCGTGCGGAAACCCACCTTCTGCGCCACTTCGGCGGGAGCGCCCTTCAGCAACTTCGTTCCGTCGGTGAATAAAACGACGGGCAACTCAGCCGCATCCGGACCCAGGGCTTCGCACAACCGCTTAGTCTCCGGATCATTGGCCGAGCCCTCCACGTCAATCCACTGATAAGGAACGTGACTGCGCGCCAGAAAATCCCGCAGCTCATAGCATTTCGGAGACCAGCGCGTACCCAACACCCGAATCCCCTGAAACGCAGGCCGGTATGACGCTTGCCAATCATCCAGCAGATCGTCCAATTGCGGGTAAAGATGCTCAGAGGGAGGATCCCACGGCTTCATAAAGAAATAGTCGAGGCTCGCCTGATTGATCGCACTGATCGCCGCGTTAGTGTCGGCATAAGCTGTCAGGAGAGTCCGCTTAGCGTCAGGAAAAATCTGCCGCGCTTCCTGCAGAAACGTGACCCCGTCCATGTGCGGCATACGCTGATCGACCAGCAACAACGCGACGCCGTCGTTGCGAAGCTTCAGCGCCTTCAGCAGTCCCAGAGCCGCCTCTGGCGAGTCGCTGCTGACCACGCGATACTCGGCGCCGTACTGCGAGCGCAAATCGCGCTCAATCGCCCGCAGAACATCAGGATCGTCATCCACGGTCAGCAAGATCGGCTTCGCCATATTCCTCTAAAATGATCGCCCTTGAAGTTAAAGGCAGAACTCCGCCTCGAACAAACCAATTAGATACAGAAACCGGATTTCGGTTGCAGTATCATCAGCCTCCGTCGACGATCAAGCCCCAATTTCGCCGGCTTCAATTTCATCGACATAACACCAGATCCACGCCTCTCCCGGCTCAATGGAGCGCATCAGTGGGTGTTTCGTTTTGTGGAAATGCTTGGTGGCATGCTTGTTCTTCGACGAATCACAACAGCGCACCTGCCCGCAAATCAGACACAGGCGCAGGTGCACCCACCTGTCGCCGGTCTTAATGCAGTCTTCGCAGACGTGCGTATCCGTCTCGGTGAATTTGATCTCGTTCAAGTGTGTGCATTTTGCCGCCATCAGTCCTCCAGAAATATCTCAATTTCGAGTCCAGTGACCTAAGTCATGTAACGAAAGGGCACAATCACAGTCAAGACCCCATTTTTCGCCGAAGATGTTTATGGAGGTCTTCATCGGTGTTTCGGCTCGATTATCTTTCTTGTCTATTGACCATAGCATCCACCATTCTGGTCGGACGACGCTGCTGGGAAGGCTGGGCGTTAGCAGGCGTCAATAGCGTCATCGTGTGCGTCATCGGATTCAAAACCGCGCAGATGGGCTTTATCCCTGCCAACATATTCTGTCTGGTCATGAGCGCGCTCAATCTCCGCGCCTGGCGCAAGCCCGGGGTGTCTTAAGATTTCGTCGCGAAACTGCAAACCCGTTCCGCGGCAATGAGCAGGTTTTCGGCAAACGGCCACTGCTCGTCGATCCATTGCGTTTCACAACGGAAGCCGGCCTGGCCCGCCGTCTCCACAATCGCCTCCTTCGAGTACTTGTGGCTGCTCTCCGTCCATATGGTCTCGCCCTCGAGGAACTCAACCACGACTTCCGCCGCCGGAATGCTCACCTTCTGCCGCCGCTTCGACAGCAGATGCATCTCTACGCTACGCGTTTCGTAGTTGATCCTCGCGACATGCGCGAACTGGCTTAAATCAAAGTCGGCTTCGAGCTCGCGATTCACGCGCGCGAGCAAGTTCAGATTAAACGCAGCCGTCACCCCCAGCTCGTCGTCGTAGGCTCGAAGTAGCTGTGCGCTGGATTTTTCCAGATCCGTCCCCAGCAACAAGGAGTCTCCCGGCTCAAGAATGCGCCGTACTTCGGCCAGGAACTTCGCGCCCGCGGGTCGATCGAAGTTTCCAATCGTGCTGCCCAAAAACAGTACGAACAAGCGCTGCCCGCTCTTGCGGTATGCGGCAACCTCCAGCAACCCATCCAGGTATTCGCGCTCAAACCCCACAATGCTGATCGCGTCAATATCGCTCAGTTCGCGCTCGCAGATCACCAAAGCCGAGCGCGATATCTCCACCGGATAATAAGACGTGCGCTGTCGCCGGCAAAACGCCTCCAGCAGCCAGCGCGTCTTCCTCCCGCTGCCACTGCCCAGTTCCGCCACGGCAACCGGCCCGGCCACCCGGTCGACGATTTCATCTGCATGCCGTCGCAGCAGGCGTTCATCGGCCCGCGTCAGACCGTACTCCGGCAGGTGGCAGATCACCTCAAATAGCGCCGAACCAACGGTGTCATAAAGATACTTCGAGGGAAGCTCTTTCTGCCCCGCTCGCATCAGCCCGGCGCGAACGTCAGCGGCAAACTCGTACGTGGCATTGCTGGGAATTGCATGGACGAGCATCGGAAAACTCCTTCGACTCGATTTACATAATCTCGATTCGCTTAATCGGACCCACTCCGTCAATCATTCACACAGCGAAATCCCGCATATACATACTGGTACTGCGGCTGAAACCAGTTGCGAAACGAGGGCCGCAGCATGCACGCAGCCGTGCGAGTAGACCCACCCTTCATGACAAAATGTTTGCCGTCGAAAAAATTCGCTGAGTATCCCGGATAAAACGGAAACGGCTCGAATCCCGCGAATGGCGCGAAAACGCTGGATGTCCACTCCCATCCATTGCCCACCATGTCGTGAACGCCGAGAGCGCTCTGCCCCGCCGGAAAAGCGTTCACCGGCGTGGGATTCCAGTGGCCGAAATCAAAGTTCCCGAGCTTCGCGTTCGGTTCCTGATGGCCCCAGGGGTATTTTCTTTCGGTTCCATCCACAGTTCCATAAGCGGCGCGGTGCCACTGTGCTTCCGTAGGAAGCGACTTTCCTGCCCACCGCGCATACGCGGCCGCTTCGGCATGACTGACATAAACCGGCCAATTCAAAGGCAGCGGAACCTCTTCAAACATGCCGTGGTAGTTCCATCCGTCCCGCCCCTTCGTCCAAAACACCGGATGAGAAATCGCATTCGCAGCCTTCCACTCCCAGTCTTCATCGCTCCACAAGGCGCGCTTCTCATAGCCTCCCGCAGCCATGAAGTCGAGATATTGCTGGTTCGTCACTTCATAGGGATCAATCTCGAACGCAGGCACGTGGACCGCGTGAGACTCGTACTCGTTGTCCCAACCAAAAACCCCGTCCGCCCGCGACAGTCCGAGCGTCGCCGACCCAGCCGGAATTTCGATCATGCACTGCGCTATCGGGGGAGTAACGAGATCGAGCGGCTCGCTCTGCGGAATCTTTCGGCTGATCGCCAACTGGTGCAACATGTAAGCCAAGGTTTCCACGTGCATCAACCGGTGCTCAATGGCCACATTGAGCAACGTATCGAGAGGAAAACCCTGGCCTGACTGGCTCAGCCCTTCGAGATTCCCGCTCTCCAGTTTCTCGTCCAGGGAAGTCCGAATTCTGCCAACGTAGTCCTGCACCGTCTCGAGGGCGGGCCAGTCGGAAGGCTGATCCGCGGGCAATCCACCGCCAACCGGATCAATTCCGAACGCAAACAGCCGGTCAAATTCGGGATGAAAGCTCTTCAGCCCCAGAACGTTCTCGTGCAGCAGGTTCCAGTCAAACGCTTCCAGATGCCCCAGATAAAAAATGATGCGGTGCCGCTCTGGAATAGGCCTCTCGTAAATCGAGTCAGCCCGCACAATCTGAAAGAGAGCATCGCTCCGCCGACGAGCGTCGGCCACGCGGTCCAGCAGCTGGCGCCGGGTGCTTTCACTTGGGACGGCGATACCCGCTTGAGCAGCCCGCATTGACACTCCTGGCGATACAAGTCTGGTGGTACAAGTCTTAGACGAACCGGCGAAAACCTATCTCACACCGCGAAGCTGTGGGCGCATCCATCTTCGCGAACGCTCTAGCGGCACTCGCGCGCACACCGCGCAATACGCACCCGCCCCAGACGACGAGGCTTCAGAGACTACCATCGCCCCACAAACGCTAGCAACCCGAGCCGCGTAGCTCACAGACAAGCCACTCACGAAGCCAATTACACTCGGGGCGATGCGCATCCCGCTATTTCACGTTGACGCAGTCACCGGCAAGCCCTTCGCGGAAACCCGGCCGCGGCCTGCCCCTTTGACTGCTGGTTAGATGACCGTACGTTGCACAAGGTCGCCACAGAAAATAATCTGTCCGAAACCGCCTTTTTCATGCCGCGCCAAGGGCATGGTGACGGCCAGTATGTCTAGCGCTGCTTCACGCCCCGGGGAGAGGCGTAACTCTGTGGCTATGCGACGCTGGCCTCGGCTTGCGCGCCGCGCCTGACTCGATCCGGAGCTCGACACCATGCGATTCGAATCCCGGATAATCTGACTTCTCGCGGTCGCCGGTCATTGTGCGATTCCCTTGCTCTTAAGGAATTCGTGGACCACTTCCTTCGCGTCCCGGTGCTGTCCATCGACCGCATAATTCAACTGGCGCATCTCTTCGTCGGAAATCTTTCCCGCCAGTTCCGCCAGCGCCTGCCCAATCTCTGGATGCTGCTGCAGCGTCTGTTCGCGAATCACCGGCACGGCTTCGTATGGCGGAAAATAATGCCGGTCATCTTCCAGCACGAACAGATCCAGCGCCGGAATCAGCCCGTCGGTGGCATTTCCAGCGGCCAGATCGATCTGGCGATCCTTGAGCGCCCGCGCCAGCAGGCCTAAATCCATGATTCGCGGCTGTTCTGCAAAGCGCAGCCCGTATGTCGCAGCCAAGCCTCGGTATCCATCCGGACGCTCCATGAATTCGTACCCAAATCCGGCCCGCCACTGCGGAGCGAACGCGGCCGCCTGCGACAGCGTTTTAATGTTCAGCCGGCGCGCGTCCTCGCCCCGAATCTCCATCGCAAACGTATCGTTGAATCCAAAAGAGGGCGTCAGCGTCAGCCCGAAACGCCGTTCGTATTCGCTCTTCACTCGCCGGTAAACATCCGTCCCATCTTTTCCCTTATCACCACTCGCGTCCTCTTTGAGAATCGCGGTCAGCGCCGTGCCCGTGTATTCCGGATACACATCGATTCGCCCCGCCAGAATCGCCTGCTGACAAATATAGCTTCCAGCTAAGTAAAAACGCCGCTCCACTTGCCGATGAGTGCGAGCCTCAATCTGCTGTGCGATGATCTCCCCCAAAACAAACGACTCGGTGAAATTCTTCGAGCCCACAACAATGCGATCCGGATGCGACGACGAACAAGAAGGAAGCAACAAAGCTGCCGTGCCGAGAACGGAAACACAAAAGTGCCGGCGGAACATCATTGCGGTTGCAGTCGCCTCTCCAGCCATCCCACGCCAAAGTCGGCCGCCAGCGCCAAAATTGCCGCGGGAATGGCTCCGGCCAGGATGACCCGGTCATCGACCATGGACAATCCTCGAAAAATAAACTCGCCCAGTCCGCCGGCTCCAATCGCCGCCGCAATGGTCGCCAGCCCAACCGAAATCACAACCGCCACACGCACTCCCGAAAGAATCACACTCAATGCCAGCGGCAGCTCAACCTGAAATAAAATTTGAGATTCCGTCAGCCCCATGCCTCGCCCCGCTTCCACCACAGCCTGATCGACTCCGCGAATTCCCGTATACGTATTCCGGATAATCGGCAGGAGCGCGTAGAGAGTCAGCGCCAGAATCGCGAGTCGATCCGCGCGTTCGCCCAACCATGGCACAGGCAGCAGAAATCCAAAAAGCGCGAGAGCCGGAATCGTCTGGATAATGTTGGCGCTCGCCAACACGGGTTTGTCAAATCGCGGCCGATGAGCAATCCCGATTCCCACTGGAATGCCGATCAGCATTGCAAACAGCGTGGAAAATCCAACGAGCCGTAGATGTTCGAGCGTGAGTTCCAGAACCTCCCCACGGTCCTGCCAGATAAATTGAAAGACGTTCATGACGCGCCTCGATCGGCCGCCGACTCCAGCCCATCGCCGAAAGCTCTGACGTAAGCCGCAGCTAAAGCATCGGCGGACTGCAAAAATCCCTTGGGCGTAGCCACCGTCACGAGTCGCCCCGCCTCCATCAATGCGATTCGCGATCCCAGCCGCAGCGCCTCGCGCAGATCGTGCGTCACAAAGACGACCGTCTTGTGCAGCCTCTGTTGCAACAAGAAAAACTCCCGCTGCAGTTCGTCACGCGTAAGCGGATCGAGCGCTCCAAACGGCTCGTCCATGAGGAGTATTTCCGGATCGGCCGCCAGCGCCCGCGCCACTCCCACCCGCTGCCGCTGCCCGCCGGAAAGCTGATGCGGCCGACGCCCCGCCAACTCCGGCGAAAGCCCCACCATCTGCATCAACTCGAGCACACGCGCGCGAACTCGCTCCTCGGGCCATCCTTCAATCCTCGGGACCAGACCGATGTTTCTCTCGACGCTGAAATGCGGAAACAAACCGACGTCCTGGATGACGTAGCCGATGCTGCGCCGCAGGCGAATGACATCACCTTCCGCGTTGGATACCCCCTTCACGCGGACTTCGCCGGAGGTCGGCGTCAGCAGCCGATTCACTAGCTTGAGCGACGTCGTCTTGCCGGACCCGCTGCGCCCCAGCAGCACCACGGTCTCGCCGCCCTGCACCTGCAAGTTGAATCCCGAAAGCACTTGTGTCCCGGCTACGCGGTAAGAGACCTCCCGAAATTCAATCACCGGACTGGCGGCCTCACATTCCATTTCCGCCAAGCATACCGGACTTCCGTCAAAAGTGAGCAGTCAGTAATTCTTTGCGAGGTATTCGCGCAGACGGTCAATCCTGAAACTTGCATCGCCAGTCTCGACCTGCAAGAGCAACTGCGCGGCCGTCAGTTGATTGTGAAAATCGAAGGCAGCAGAGGTGTCCGGATTGCCCACCAGCTGAAGATTCTTGCCGATCTCGCCGCTCTCTGCTTGCAGCGATTTAAGCCTGGATTCCTGCGCCGAAACACCATCCAGCAACTGCTGGTGCAGTACCTCCATGCTGCGCACAACGTCGCCCTCCTGCACTTTTTTCCATTCGTCGTAAGCGTCCACCGCGCGGTCAAGGTGCTTGTTAATGGCTCGGCTCGCGAAGTTGTAGCTCACTGAGACCGCTCCGTACGGTTGTGGGTTCTGCGCAACCGGATTCACCTGCTGATGAATACCAACCGAAAGAGCGACATCCCAATTATTCTGCCGCGTCAACTTGTCCAGTGCCTTTTGCTCGTTGATTTCACTGCTCAATTTTTCCGCAACCAGATTCTTCAACGGCTTGTCGCTGAGCGCAGGAACATAGAGAGTGTTGATTTTCGACGCCGTGTCGGCTCGGTCCGCGTCCAGCTTGATTTTTGTGGTTTGCAGCGTGAACAGCATCAGGCGCGTGGCATTCTGCGCCTCCACCATTTTCGCTGTCTTTTCCATCAGCTCATCCACCGACTTCGAAGCCTGGTCGATCAGCGCGAGGCGATTGCGCAGTGCTTGCTTCTCCAGGCCGGCCAGGGCATATTGCACATCCTGCTGAGCGCCGGTTGTCGCTTTGTATAGCTCGCAGTTTTTGCGGGCCGCGTCCATAGTCAGACCGGCCTTTCTGATTTCAGAGAGGCCGACCGAAGCGCCCGCGACCAACTGCGTCGGCAATCCCGTCTCGGGTTGAGTCAAGCCGGCCAATGCCATCGGCGAGCGCAACAGGTCCCGCTGCGCCTGCGCCTGCTCCATCAGATACGAACAGTAGGCCATCTGATCGTTGCCGTCCGCCGCTAACACCGGCGCTGCTGCCGTCATCGTCAACAAGGCACACGTCAGCCTAAACTTCCAGCTATTCAGAAACATTTTGTTCTCCCTCAAAACAAAACAGGCTTACTGCCCAGGAACACGGTCTTCGATTTCGCAGCCTCCGCGTTGTCCAGATTCATCTGGATCAGGAACCCGCGAATCTGCGTCTTGAAGATGGGATGGATGGCTTGCTCTTCGCCCGGGAATATCTGCTTCACCGTGCCGACCTTGCGGCAAAGAATCATATTCAGATAGCAATCGTAAATCGCTGCGCCGGCCACTGCGTTAGCCTGATCGTCGTAAGGAACAAAAGCAAAATACAACCGCTGCTGACCCGACGCGTTCAGGTAATACGGGCTCTGCTTAGCCGTAGCGATTGCTTGTCTGAGCCGGTCGACTTGCCGGTTTTCTTCCTGCAGCTGTTTTTCCGCAACGTTGATCGCAATGTCGAGCTGCGCAACCTCCGACCGCAACTCGGCCTGCTTCACCAGCACATTCAGTGACGCAGTGCCTGTCGAAGTTTTGTCGAGAACGCTGTCGGTCAGCAGCAGCTCGGCAATCTTGTTGTCGGTATAAGCTCCCTGAGCCTGATTCAGTGCCGCAATTTGCGTCGCCGCGTCGCCCTGCGTAATCAACCCTGCGGCCAGGTCTTTGTTGATGTTGCTCTCCACTTCCTTGAGCTGCGCCAGCACTTTTTGCGTTTTCGCGTTGTCGGCTAGCTTCTGCTTGTCGAGTGTCGCCAGTTCCGGCCCCGTCGTGAGATTGTGGGCTTCTTCGCGTGCAATGGCAGACTTCAATTCCGGCTCGAGCTCGAGCAGCGCACCGCGATGTTTTTTCATCTCCTCCAGGCCGCTGTCCAATTTCTTCGTATCCACTTTCAAGTCTTCGATCGTCTGCTGGCTGATCACCAGCTTGTCCCGAAAATCGAGGCTCTTCTCGTCCGCCGCCGACAGAATCACCGGCGCCGCCCACGAACTGTTCACCGCATAAAAGCCCATCACCCACGCATAGGCAAGAACGCCGGCCAGCACCAGATACAGCACGGTGATCGCGAAAATGCGGTAGAGCGTAATCACCAGCTTGTAGTGCAGCGATTGCGCCCCCGCTCGCTTCGTTTCGACCGCGGGCGGCGCCGCCTTCACTTCTGCAGCGGGCGTATTAACTGTTGGCGTTCCCAACGGGCACCTCTTGTCGTTTCGGAGTCAGTTCTGAAATCTGTTCTATCGTTCTCGTGCCCCAATCCGCGGAATCCATGGTGCACAGCGCCAGGGGCGTAAGAAAAAGGCTGCTCACCATCGACCACCCCACGTACGCCGCAAAAGCCAACGGATGGTTGACCGCTTCCTTCGCGCTATATTTCTTGATGATCCAGGTCAGCACCGCTCCAATGCCAAGCGCCGCAACCAACGGCAAAGGTCCCGCCCACGCCAACGGATCCGCTGCAAGCGCCGTCACCACGATCAGAAATCCAATCACCGCCCCTAGTGGAGTCAGCACCAGCGTCAACACTGTGTTCGGATGCAGCTTCCAAACATGCTGCGGCAATGTTCTGAGCGTGTAAAAGAAGTCGCGCACAATGCTGCGCCGCCAGCGCAGTTGCTGCTTGAACAGAACGGGCAGAGTGTTCGGCACGGTCGTCCAACACAACGCGTCATTGTTGATGTAAGTTCCGTAACCCCGCAGCAGCGTCTGATGCGTCAGAAACCGGTCTTCGCCCTGATTCACGGGAATGCCGAACCAGTGCCGTGCCCGAATCGCCGGTTCGATCTCAAGCAGCAGCGTGCGGCGAATCGCAAACAGGCATCCGCTGATACAGCACACACTGCGCGTCCAATTCTCCGGAATCTTGTAAAGCTGAAACGCCGAGTAATAAATAATCGTTTGAATCGCCGTAATCACGCTGTCGTTCGGATTCCTCACCCCCACGCGCCCGCCCACCGACCCCATGCGCGGCTCCGCAAAACAAGCCGTCAGCTCTCGAATCGCATCCGGATGAAAAATGCAATCCGAGTCGATCGAGATGATAACCTCCGCGGTCGAGTGCTGCAGCGCGTTGCACACCGACCGCGCCTTCCCGCTGTTTACCTCATTGCGCCCCGTCCTGATGCGGATGTTGGTGAAGTCGCGCTGCGCCTTCAGCATCCACTCATAGCTGTCGTCGGCGGAACAGTCATCCTGCGCGATCACTTCAAATTTTTCGTTGGGATAATTGCTCTTGCTGATGCTCTCGATCGTCTCGTAAACCGTCTTGCCCTCGTTGTAGCAAGGCATCAGCACGCTCACGGTAGGTTCGTAGGAGTAATCCTTTCGCGCCCTCGTGCTCGGGAAGGAAAATCGCAGGATGATTCCCATCAAATACTTAACCACGGAGATCAGCAGGCACAACACGAGAATGAGCCACAGCAGAATCGGGGCCATACTCGTCGCGCCTCCCGTCGCGAATCGGTCACACCAGACAAGACCCAATGGCAGATTGGGTGTCCACCAAGGCAATCAGCCTTCGAGATCGTCAGCCGGTTCCGTGCTCCCGAAAGCCGCACAATATCACATTCAAGGCCGCGCCTGAATTGCCCGGCGCGACACCCGATCGCGTCCTCGCAAAGCCCAGGGTTCATTGAATTTGCAATGCGGCCTTCTCCGGGCGACAATCCTAAGGTGGAAAACCACTCGCCAGGCAACGGCCCGACCCCGGCCGCAACGCGCGAACCATTCCAACCTGGCGCCCTCGTTATTGCGACCCTATGCAATCCTCGCGAAAAGTTCTGGGGAATGATCCTTGCCCTTTCGCCCAACGGCCTGAGCCTGAGTGGTGCCGAACTCGCGTCGTTCGAGGATCTCACGGTGATGGTCCGTGACGGCGAACCCTTCACTCCGGCCGTAGTATTTTTTCCCATGCACCGCATCGAGCGCGTCGAACTCGACCTGCCCGATGGCAGCCTGCCTTCACTCTCCCATCGCTTCTTCGCCAAGACCGGCCTTGAACCATCGATCGCGCTGGCGCCCCGCGTGTTTCCACAAGAAGCTCAGCAGGAAACGGCCAGTGACGCTCCCCACTCCGGACCACATGCCCCCGAGGAGCGTACGTGAAGCTTTCCCAAATCTTCACCGCTCCCAACCAACTCACCCTGCTGCGGATGGTTTTCGTTCCCTTCATCGTCATTCATCTGGTGGAGGGCCGCTATCTCTGGGCGCTCGTCGTATTCGTGATCGCCGGATTCAGCGACGGCCTCGACGGTCTCCTCGCCCGCAAGCTCCATCAGCAAACCCTGCTCGGCCAGTATCTCGACCCAATTGCCGACAAGCTCCTGCTCAGCACCATGTTTCTCGTACTTTCGATCCTGCACAAAATTCCGTGGAAATTCACGGTGCTGGTCTTCAGCCGCGACATTTCCATCCTCGCCGCCAGCGCAGTCCTATTTGCAATCGCCGGCCTGCGAAACTTTCGCCCCAGCATTTTTGGCAAAGCCAACACCTTCTCTCAGATCGCCGCAGTTTTTTTCGTTCTCCTGCTGGAGATTCGTCCACAACGCTGGGTCTGGATCGCCCGCACGGTCTTTCTTCGCGCTACGTTCATCTTCACCATCATCTCGGCGTTGCATTACGTTATTCTCGTGCAGCAACGCTTACGCGAGCACACGCATCTCTTGCCGCCAGCTCGCGACACGGCTCTCTAGGCCAGATTTGACCCACTCTCACTCCAACCCTAGAATCTTTAGTTTGTTTCTCTGTGCTCGATCTCACTATGGCACTTCGCCTTTTTAATACCATGTCTTCGCGGATCGAGGAGTTCCATCCCCTTCGCGATCACGAAGTCCGCATGTACGCCTGTGGCCCCACCGTCTACGACTATGGACACATCGGCAACTTCCGCACATTCATCGCCGTCGATCTTCTGCGCCGCGTCTTCCGCCAGAGCGGATACGCCGTCCGCCACGTCATGAACATCACCGACGTCGACGACAAAATCATCCGCAACGCCGCCCGCGACGGCGTCAGCGTCCAGCAATACACCGCAAAATATGAGAAGGCATTCCTCGAAGACGCAGCCATGATCGCGATTGAAGAGCCAACTCTCGTCCGCGCCACCGAGCACATTCCAGAAATGGCCGCCTTCGTCGCCGCGCTGGTCGAGAAAGGAATCGCCTACCGCACCGACGACGGCTCCTACTACTTCCACATCGCCAAGTTCCCGCAGTATGGCAAGCTCTCCAAGAAAGATTTCAGTGGCATGCTCGACGGCGCCCGCGTCGACGTCGACGAATACGACAAAGACAGCGCCCGCGATTTCGCTCTCTGGAAGGCTCCCAAACCCGGCGAAGCCTCGTGGGACACCGCCATCGGCCCCGGCCGTCCCGGCTGGCACCTCGAATGCTCCGTCATGTCGATGGAGGAACTGGGAGAAACGTTCGACCTGCACGCTGGCGGAGAAGATCTGATTTTCCCGCACCACGAAAACGAAATCGCGCAGTCCGAATCCCTCACCGGCAAGCCCTTCTCCAATTTCTGGTTTCATGCGCGCTTCCTGCTCGTCGAAGGCGAGAAGATGTCGAAGAGCCTGGGAAACTTCTTCACCCTCCGCGATCTGGTTCTGAAAGGCCACAAGCCCTCCTCGATCCGCTACCTGCTCACCTCCGTGCCCTACCGCAATCAATTGAACTTCACTTTTGACGGCCTAAAGCAGGCCGCGGTCTCCGTCGAGCGCCTCCGGAATTTTCGCTCACGCCTGACCGGCGGCAATTTCGTGGCGGGCTCGAGCCCCGAGAGGCAAGCGCTCGCAGCCCAAACCATCGACCGCATGAAATCCGCGTTAGACGACGATCTCAACACCGCGCAAGCGCAAGCCGCGCTCTTCGATATGGTCCGCCAGGCCAATGCTGCATTCGACACTGGAGCGATCAAAAAAGAAGACGTTCCGGCATTACTCGCGGCATTAACCAAGTTCGACGAAATCTTCGCCATACTCGATGACGACGACGGTCCCAAAATGAAGCGCGTCTACGACTGGGCCGTGTCAGAAGGCCGCGACCAAGATGTTAGCGAGGAGTTGCGCGCAGCAATTCAGTCAGGACAACTTTCGGACGCAGACATAGAAAGAAAAATTGCCGCAATGAAGACCGCTCGCGCGGCCCGCGACTTCAAAGCCTCCGACGCAATCCGCGCCGAACTAGCCGAAGCCGGCATCCTCGTCGAAATCACCAAAGACGGCATCCGCTGGCGCAGAAAATAGCTTTGCACCACCGGCAGTTAACTGTTACGCATGGAATGTTAAGCTGAACGCTGACAGCTCTCGCATGCACTCCCTCGACGAATATCTCCAAGACGCTGAACAGGCTCACGGACATCTCTGCGCCGGCCAGGTCCTCGGCGTCCGCCTCGCCATGCTGGGGCTCGAGAAGCTCGGCATCGACGATCCCCGCGGCAAAGACCGCAAGCGCCTCGTCACTTTCGTCGAAATCGATCGCTGCGCCACCGACGCCGTCGCCGTCGTCACCGGATGCCGCCTTGGCAAGCGCGCCCTGAAGTTCCGCGACTGGGGCAAAGTCGCAGCCACATTCATCGACGTGAACAGCGGCAAGGCGATCCGCATCGCGGCCAAGGAATCATCCAAGGCTCTCGCTCGCCAGATGCACCCCGAAATCCCCGACAAGAACCAGCAGCAGATGCTGGCCTATCGCGAAATCCCCGACGACGATCTCTTCACCACTCAGTGGGTGAAAGTCGACCTACTTCCGGAAGAATTTCCCGGATACAAAGGTGACCGCGTAGTCTGCGAGCTGTGTGGCGAAGGCATCAACTTCCGCCGAGAGGTTCGCCGTGAGGGAAAAGTTCTATGCCGCTCGTGCGCTGGGGAGTGTTACTACCTACCTCTTTAGACTAGGCCGCTTGTTCGTACGCGTGCGCCACGCGCAGAATCGTCGCCTCGTCAAAATGTCTGCCCAAAATCTGCAGCCCGATGGGCAACTTCTCCCGCGTCTCTCCGCACGGCACAGAAATCCCAGGGATCCCCGCCAAATCCGCGGTCACGGTATAAATATCGGCGAGGTACATCGCCAGCGGATCATTCGATTTCTCGCCCAGCTGAAACGCCGCAGTCGGGCTAGTCGGCGTCACAATGGCATCGACCTTGCGGAACGCCTCATCGAAATCGCGCGTCAGCAGCGTCCGCACTTTCTGCGCTTTCAAATAATACGCATCGTAGTACCCCGCGCTCAACGCATACGTGCCCAGCATGATGCGCCGCTTCACTTCCGCGCCAAAGCCTTCATCGCGGCTGCGCCGGTACATTTCCTGCAGAGTCTTCACCCCACGCGCCCGGTGACCATAGCGCACTCCGTCGAAGCGCGCCAGATTCGCCGAAGCTTCCGCCGTCGCAATCAGGTAATACGTCGGGATCGCGTATGGCGTATGCGGCAGCGACACCGGAACAATCTCGCACCCCAATCCCTTCAGCTTGTCGATCGCCACTTCCACGGCCTGCCGCACCTCGTCGTCCAGACCGTCGCCGAAATATTCTTTCGCCACGCCGAGTTTCATTCCGCGCACCGGCTTGTCGAGTTCAGTAACATAGTCAGGCACCGGCACCTCAGCCGACGTCGAATCCATGGGATCCCGTCCGGCAATCGTGCGCAGCACAATGGCTGCGTCCTTCACCGTTTTTGCCAGCGGCCCAATGTGGTCGAGCGACGACGCAAACGCGATCAGCCCGTAGCGCGACACGCGCCCGTAAGTCGGCATCAATCCCACCACGCCGCAAAACGAAGCCGGCTGCCGGATCGACCCGCCCGTATCCGACCCCAAAGCAACCACCGCCATGTCAGCCGCTACCGCCGCCGCCGATCCTCCCGAAGACCCGCCAGGCACGCGGTTCAAATCGCGCGGATTGCGCACCGGATGATAAGCAGAATTCTCAGTCGACGAGCCCATCGCGAACTCGTCGCAATTCACCTTGCCCAGCAGCACCGCGCCCGCCGCTTCCATGCGCGCCACGGCCGTGCAGTCATACGGAGGAATATAGTTTTCCAGAATCTTCGACCCGGCCGTCGTCCGAAGCCCGCGCGTGCTCATCACATCTTTAATTCCAACCGGCACGCCACCCAGCGCCGGCAGCGTCTTGCCGTCCGCCGCCATGCGGTCCATTCGGTCCGCCTGCTCCAGAGCCCGCTCTTTCGAAAGCGTCAGAAACGCGCCAATCTGCCCGTCTTCTTTCTGGATCTGCGCGTAATGAGCTTCCGTAAGCGCGAGCGCCGTCGTCGTGCGCTCTTGCACCGCGGTACGGGCAGCGTCGACCGTGAGTGATTTCAAATCCATGAATTCATCGAATCGGCTACGGGCTTATCGTTCAATCACTTTCGGCACGCGGAAGAAATCTTCATCGGCGTCGGGCGCGTTTTCGAGCGCAATTTCGTGCGGCAAAGACTTGCGTAATGCTTCGACCACGTCCTCGCGGCTCGCATAAGCGAATCGCTGACTTCCCTGCTTCGCTTCATCCACGCCATAACGATCGGAAACCTGCGCCATCGGCGGCACGTCCGAAGTGTCGAGTTCACTGAGCCGGTCGACGTATTCGAGAATGGAATTCAGGTCGCGCAACATTCCCGCGCGCTCTTCCTCGGTCAGCTCCAGGTGAGCTAACTCAGCGACGTACGCTACATCTTTCTCGGTAACTTTCATGATTAGGAAATCGAAAGGAAATTCGACTTCAGCGACGACTTTCGTCGCCGTCGGTGCGCCCGACTACGAACTCGATTCTGCGAACCGCCTCGGCGGTATAGCGGTTGATCACCGCGAGATATCGCGGCGCTAGCGCCTGCAATTCTGCTTTCCATCCCAGCCCAGCCACTTCCACGCGCAACACTCCGTCGTCGAAACTCAAAGCGCGCGTGCGCTCGGCCACCGCCGACCCGCACACCACCGGCCAAGCCATAATCGGCGCCTCAGCCCGCGGCGCCAGCCGCAAAGACTGCGCCACTATTTTTTCCAGCCCTGCACCCGCTTGTTCCAAGCGCAACCCCTCGCCTCAAATCAAAGAAGTGTCGATTTTAGCATTGGGTCGAGCACCCGTACTTGACGATCTCAGGCAGGGAATTCGCGACGGACGAATTCGAGCGCCGCCTCCCGCGCCGTCAACCGTCCTTCAAGCTGCCCATCTTCCACCGCGCCGAGGATCTCGCAAAACTTTGGCCCTGGCACATGTCCCTGAGCAATCAGATCCTCGCCCGTAACCAACGGCGCAGGCCGCATCTTCTCCACAGGAATCTCCGACCGCCTCTGCTGGATAAATTCGTACGTACTGAGATTGCGATGGCTGGCCAGCGAGTCCGCCCGATGCAGCGCAAGGTGTTCCTCGAACTTCGGCATGCGAAGGAATTTTTTTAGCGTCGATTCCTTCATGCGCGTCGCATGCCCAAAGCGCATGTGATTGTCAACCAGCGCCAGAATCTGCTCGGTTTCGTCGTTTGAAAATCGCAGCCGCCGGCAAATTTCTTCCGCCATCTTCACTCCCACTTCGACATGCCCATCAAACCGGATGCGGTCGGGTGCCACGCGAAACGTCGGAGGCTTGCCAACATCGTGCAGCAACGCTCCCCACGCCAGCGTCAGTGGACAAGGCCGCGGTAGGTTCTCCAGCAGCAGCAGAGTGTGCACAAATACGTCACCCTCAGGATGGAACTCCGCCGGCTGCTCCACTCCTTTCATCGCCGAAATCTCCGGCAAAACATGCCTAAGCAATCCACTCTCATCCAGCAGTAGAAATGCCCGCCGCGCCTGCCCCTCCGTCAACATGCGCGTCAGTTCGTCCCGCACCCGCTCCCGCGATACGACCTCAATCTGCGAAGCCAGTTTCTGCATCGCCGCAAACGTTGCCAGCTCAATCGCGTATCCGAATCGCGCGGCAAAACGCACCGCGCGCAGCATCCGCAACTTGTCTTCCGCAAAGCGCCGTTCCGGATCGCCGATCGTCCGAACAATTCCCGCTTCCAGATCCTTGCGCCCGCCCACAAAATCCAGCACGTCCCCACTTATGGGATCGAGCAGCATCCCGTTGATGGTGAAATCGCGCCGCGCCACATCCTCCCGCGGATCGGAACTGAAACGCACCTCATCCGGATGGCGCCCGTCTGAATATCCGAGATCGCATCGAAACGTAGCCACTTCAACCGCGCGAGACTTCGCAGCACTTTCCGTAGAGGCGTTGACCGCAACGGCGCTCTCCGGCACGAGCACCACCCCGAACTGCGCCCCCACAGCATAAGTTTCAGGAAAAATCTCCATGACCTGCTCGGGCGTAGCACTCGTCGCCACGTCATAATCCTTCGGCTCGCGCCCGAGAAGAAGATCGCGCACGCATCCCCCCACCAGATAAGCCTGAAAGCCACGCTGGCGCAGCGTTTGCACGATCGATGTGGAGAAGTTTCTCAACACGGCGGTCAGCCCTGACCAATCCGATTCCATAGTACTGCTGACAAAAGTACTGCTGACAAAGTTTGACGCTCTCTAAGCCGGATCCCACGCCCTGCGATAGGAATCCGTGAGGATTCGCGAGATGGCGCCCCGGTCCACTCGCTCCGGCAGCGAAGACGATCTGGCCGCTTCCTCACATTCCGCAAAAAGCTTCTCCGCCATCGCAACCACGTTTACCATCGGATACTTGCCCGTGCGCACCCGCACCAGAAATTCCCGTTCAGGACGAGGCAGCGTAATCTTTCCATCCGACAGCAACTCTTTGCACTCATACAGCAGCCGGAGCGTGTGCATGGCCGCCTTTACGTCGTAGCCGAACTTCTCTTCGATCTCGGGCCGTTGCCCCTTCTTGCCTCGCCCCTTACTCCCAGTCATGCGCTTGAGTTGGTCGTCGGCGAATCCCAGAAACGGCTTCACAAAGGTTCGGGCAAGGAAGGCGTGCCGGTTCCGCAAAATGTCGACCCACACGTTGTTGGCGACAGCATTCTCTGCAAACAGGAAATGCAACGCCGTCGGATTCCCCTTACAAGCCAGCCCCGCCCATTTCTTCAGCGAGTACAGCGTAACGTCGACGTCGCTCGGCCCGTTCCGCCGGTCATTTCCGGCCGTGGACCACACGAAATGCGGCATCGACTCCAGCCCAAGAACCATCTCCGGCGGCTCGATGTAGATGCCATAAATGTCGACATCGTCAGTGCCGTGAACCTTCGCTCCATGCAACTCCGAGCCACCGACAAACAAAAGAATCAACCGCTCCGGATAAGGAAATCCCGACTCCCGCACATGTTGCAGCAAGTCCGCCATGAGACTTCGAATAATATAGGAACATGCCCGGCGCCATCATCCTCGGCATCGAGAGTTCCTGCGACGAGACCGCAGCGGCCGTGGTGCGCTCGGGCGAGCAGGTGATCTCCAATGTCGTCGCTTCGCAGTTCGCGACTCACCAACCCTACGGCGGAGTCGTGCCGGAGCTGGCCTCGCGCGAGCACCTTCGCGCCATCGTTCCCGTCGTACGCCAGGCGCTGGCCGAAGCCCATCACACTTACGATTCGGTCGATGCCATCGCGGTCACGCAAGGCCCCGGCCTCACCGGAGCATTGCTCGTCGGCATCAGCTACGCCAAAGCGCTGGCCTTCGCCCTCGACAAGCCGCTCATCGCCGTGAACCACATCGAGGGTCACATCCACGCCGTGCTGCTGGATTTATCACAGAACGATCTATCACAGAATCAGCAACCTCAAAAAGTTAATCACGAACTGCAGTTTCCCGTCCTCGCCCTGGTCGTCTCTGGCGGACACACTCATCTCTACCTCGCCGCACGACAGGATTCCTCCTGGACCTACGAGAACATCGGCCACACCCGCGACGACGCCGCCGGAGAAGCCTTCGACAAAGTTGCCAAGCTCCTCGGCCTCGGATATCCCGGAGGCCCGGTCATCGATCGCCTCGCCCCGCACGGCGACGCGAAAGCCATAAAGTTTCCTCCCGCCCAAATCAAGCATCGCGACCGCCGTGGCCGAAACGATGGCAAAGCCGTCGCACAAGACAATCCTGAAGCCAACCGCCCCCGCTTCGACTTTTCCTACAGCGGCATCAAAACGGCCATCCTGCGCTACGTTGAGACTCACGATATGCGCTCCGCCATCGAAGCACGCCGCCGAGCGTTACTCAGCATCGCCAAGCCGAAACTCGAAGATTACCTCGCCCACTGCGACCAACTCACGCTCGACCTGGTGGCATCGTTCCAGCGCTCCCTCGTCGAAGATTTGGTGGGAAAAACTTTGGCAGCAGCCCGCGCCTACGACGTAGCCACGCTCTTCGTCACCGGAGGCGTTGCCGCCAACAGCGAATTGCGCCAAACTTTTGAACGCGAGGGAGCGAAGCAGGGCTTGCCGGTCTACTTTCCATCGCGCCCGCTCTCCACCGACAACGCGGCCATGATCGCCGCGGCGGCCTATCCTAAATTTCTATTGAAAGATTTCGCTGCGATGGATTTTTCCGCTGAGGCCGGCCTTCAGTTACGCTGAGAAAATCCGCGCAACCGACACCGTGAACTCCCCTACTTCCCGGCCGCCTGCCCCTGGCTCGATTGCCCGAACAATTCATCCAGCGTCCTGGCGAGTTGAGCCTCGGTGTCAATGTCTTTGTAGATGTGAAAACTCGCCCGCGTCTCAGATTTATCGGAGCAGCTTGCCCGGTTCGCTAGAATAATAATTGGAATCTCCGCCGTCTCCGGTTTGCTCTTCACCGCCGTGATCAATTCACTCCCCGACATTTTTGGCATCTGCATGTCGGTAACGATCACCGCAGGCCGCACCCGAGCCAGTACTTCCAGGGCTTCCAGCCCGTTGGTCGCAGACTCTACCGCAAAGCCGCGCTGCTCCAGAAAGCGGCATACGGTATAGCGGATCAGCATGGAATCGTCGACGACTAGGGCGACCATGGGCATAATAGTCGGAGGCCCGCGTTTGCACACGCCCCCGGCTCCGACAGTAGCAGGCCGTTTTCAGACGGAACAAGCTGAATCCAAGCGCCGTGATTACCTTCGTCACTGCGCCCGCCCTGACGAAAGCCAGAACGGCTAAAAACGAGAACCCGCTCAGCTCTTGCTTTCCTGCGTGCGCTCTTCAATGTTCATGTCTTTGAATTCACTGGACTCGAAGATCTCGCCGCATTCCTTGCACTCGACGAACTCCGATTCTTCGTCCCGGCCAACGATCTGCACGCGCGGATGCTTGCAGGGCGGCTTCGCTTCAGGGGCTGGAGGAGGAGCGGGCGACTTTGGGGTCATAAATCCGGAAGGTTCCTCAGAAGATAGAAAATGCGGAGGCTTGTTTTTGCCGGAATTCCCGGTATTTTAGACCCGCTTTCCGCGTTGTCAAGCCCTCCGTGTTTCTCGGTTGCAATTCTGCAACCCGAGCGGTGATACCACTCAGGAGCCAGACCTGCATCGTCTGGCTTTCGAAATCCGACTGAAACCGTCGCATAAACATAAGCCGTTCACCCATTGATACTTACCGTTAGGAACACTTTACTAACCTCTGCCTGCGTAAGCTTGCCAGCAGACAACTCCGTGTCGTAGAATCGAATTGCGACAGAAAAGGTCGGATTTCGACCCCGCCCCGCTCGCAAGAATTTTGCACAGGGAAACCGGTTGCTGAAGCTCACTAAGAAGGCCGACTACGCGCTGATGGCGATGAAGCATCTCGCCGAGCACTCCGCCGAGGGCTCGCGCAGCGCGAAGGATGTGGCCGATGCCTACGGCATTCCGCCCGAGGCTCTGGCGAAGATTCTGCAGCGCCTGGTGAAGGCCGGACTGTTGCAGTCGCAGCACGGCACCAACGGTGGGTACACGCTGGCCCGCGCCGCCCACACGATTTCCGCTTTCGAAGTGATTCAGGCGATCGACGGCCCCCTGTTCATCACCTCCTGCATCACAGTGCGGGGAGAGTGCGACCAAAGCGATCGCTGCAATATTCGCGAACCGCTGCGCAAGGTGAACGAAAGCATTGAAGCGGTACTGAAGCGCATCAAGATTTCGCACATGCGCGAAGAGCCCGAAGAAGCTCGTAGCGAGGCTCCCAAAGCGGCAGAACTGGTCACGATCGGCTGACAGTTAGGTTTGAAGCGTAACAGGTAAGAGATTCATCAAAAGATTAACTCGGTAGGAGACGCAATCAATGAGCACGGACGTTAAGATCCCCCAGGCACTCACCCAGACCCACCACCCCGACGCCAAGGGCGTGAAGCTTCCCATTTACATGGACAACCACGCCACCACCCAGATGGATCCGCGGGTGCTGGAAGAAATGCTGCCCTACTTCGTCGAGAAGTTCGGCAACTCCGCCAGCCGCAACCACTCCTTCGGATGGGCTGCCGAAGAAGGCGTGGAGACGGCGCGCGAGCGCATCGCCAAGCTGGTCGGAGCTACCACCAAAGAGATCATTTTCACCTCCGGCGCCACCGAAAGCGACAACCTTGCCATCAAGGGCGTGGCCGAAATGTACCGCGAGAAGGGCAACCACATCATCACCGCGGTCACCGAGCACAAGGCCGTGCTCGACACCTGCAAGCGCCTGGAAAAATACGGCTACCGCGTCACCTACATGCCCGTCCAGAAAGATGGGCTCATCGACCTCGACGATGTGAAGCGCGCCATGGACGACAAGACCATCCTGGTCACGATCATGGCCGCCAACAACGAGATCGGTGTGCTGCAGCCGGTCACCGAAATTGGCAAGCTCTGTCGCGAGCGCGGCGTGATCTTCCACACCGACGCCACCCAGTACGTCGGCAAAGTTCCGACCGACGTCAACAAGCAGAACATCGACGTCATGTCGATCTCCGCCCACAAAATGTACGGGCCGAAAGGGGTGGGGGCTTTGTATGTCCGCCGCAAAAATCCGCGCGTCCAGCTTTCCGCCATGATCGATGGCGGCGGCCACGAGCGCGGCATGCGCTCCGGAACTTTGAACGTCCCCGGAATCGTCGGCCTGGGTGCGGCTTGCGCGATTGCTCAGGAAGAAATGCCGAAGGAATCCTGCCGCTTGGCTGGCCTTCGCAATCGCCTGCGCGATCGCATCATGAACCGTCTCGACGAGACCTACATCAACGGCTCGTGGGAGCATCGTCTCCCCGGCAACCTGAACATCAGTTTCGCCTACGTCGAAGGCGAATCGCTCCTGATGGGCATCAACGACATCGCCGTATCGAGCGGTTCGGCCTGCACCTCGGCGACGCTCGAGCCATCTTATGTATTGAAGGCTCTCGGCACGGGTGACGACTTGGCGCACAGTTCGATCCGTTTCGGCATCGGCCGCTTCAACACCGAAGCCGAAGTCGACTACGTTGCCGACCGCGTAATCGAGACGGTTGAGCGCCTGCGCGAACTTTCTCCGCTCTACGAAATGGCAAAAGAAGGCATCAATCTGAAAGATGTAAAGTGGGCAGGAGAAGCGAGCCACTAAGCATCAAGAGTTTGGCACAAGGTTCGTATCAGGGCGCGGCTTTAGCCGCGCCGTTAAGATCGGGTTTTTGACGGGGCTTTAGCCCCTGAGGCAATTAAAGTTTAGGAGAAAAAAATGTCATACAGCGACAAAGTAATCGATCACTACAACAACCCCCGCAACGTCGGCTCCATGGACAAGCAGAGCGCCGACGTAGGCACCGGCCTGGTCGGCGCTCCCGAGTGCGGCGACGTCATGAAGCTGCAGATCAAGGTCAACCGCGAAACCAACGTCATCGAAGACGCCAAGTTCAAGACCTTCGGCTGCGGCTCCGCCATCGCCTCGTCCTCGCTCGCCACCGAGTGGGTCAAAGGCAAGACGGTCGCCGAAGCCCTCGCCATCAAGAACATGGACATCGTGAAGGAGCTTTCGCTTCCCCCCGTAAAAATCCATTGTTCGGTGCTCGCGGAAGACGCAATCCGCGCCGCCATCGGCGACTGGAAGAAAAAGCAGGAAGCCGCCGTGCCGGTTGCAGCCGAAGCGAAGTAGTTTCGAGTCGTGAGCTGCGAGTCGCGAGCCGTCGTCGCGGCGTATTCGCGCTTGCTCGCAGCTCGAAACTCACAGCTCGTAGCTGACCTATGACCACGCTAACCGAAAACACGCCAGCCCAAGCCCCCGCGAAAGGCATTCTCGTCACCGAGAAAGCCCTGTCCAAGGTGCGCACCGCCATGGCTAAAGAAGGCGTCTCGCCCGAGCAAGGCGGCCTGCGCCTCGGCGTGCAAGGCGGGGGCTGTTCCGGCCTGAGCTACAACATCCGATTCGACACGCAGCCCCGCGAGCGCGACCGCATTTTCCAGTTTGCCGACGTCCGCGTCTTCGTCGATCCGAAGTCGTTCATCTACCTGCACGGCATGACCCTGGACTATCAGGAAACGCTGATGCAACAGGGCTTCGTCTTCGTGAATCCCCAGGCATCAAAATCGTGCGGCTGTGGAACGTCATTCTCCGCCTGAGCCTGTGTGGCGCGGGCACTCCTGCCCGCGAATGCGTGCGCCACGAGAGGTTTTTTGCGCGAGCCGCTCCGCCCCGTGCACACTGTGAAAGAGGATCTTAGAAGTTGACCACCAAGTACGCACTAACGACCATCGGCGCCAAGCCCCTGTCGGAGGACACACACTCCTGCTGGTCTTGCGGATCCATGCGCGCCGCGCACTTCTGCGAATCCTGCGGCAAAGTGCAGCCTCCGGTCCCCGTCGACTATTTCACGTTCTTCGGTCTGCCAACGAAACTGAATCTCGACGTAGCAGGCCTGGAAAGAAGTTTCTACGAACTCAGCCGCCGCCTTCATCCCGATCTAAACGCCCGCGCCGGCAGCCAGGAACAAGAGTGGAGCCTCGAACAAAGCTCCCTGCTCAACGACGCCTACCGCACCCTGCGCGATCCCATCAAGCGCACCGAATATCTTCTTCACCTGGAAGGCGTCGAATTGGAAGAGCAGTCGAAGAGCGCGACCGAGCAAGCCCGCGCCACCGGCGAGATGAAGAAACAAATCGTCCCGCCCGACTTGCTAGAAGAAGTCTTCGAACTCAACATGCAACTGGAAGAACTGCGCATGAGCAAAAAAACGGGCGAAGACGATCCCGCACTGATAGCTGAAATAGGCAACCAAAAGATATCGCTAGAAGCCAAGCACGAAGCGCTCCTGAAGGAACTGCAAGCCGACTGGAAGCAGTGGGACACCCTGATCGACAGCGCCCATGCCTCATCGGAAGATCGCGCGCAAGCAACGAGCAGAATGGTAGACGTACTGAACCGCCGCAACTACATCCGCAACCTGGTGCGCGATGTGAATGCCGCGTTGGAAGGGTGAGGAAGTCAGAATTAAGAAGTAAGAATGCAGAAGTAAAACTGGTTTCTAATTCTGCATTCTAACTTCTGCATTCTGCATTTTTGGAAACATGGCTACTGATCGCATCGTCGGCATCGACCTCGGCACCACGAATTCCCTCGTGGCCTTTATGCAAGGGGAGACCCCTGTCGTGATCCCAGGCGACGACGGCCTGAACCTGCTGCCGTCAGTCGTCGCGCTCGACGCCAACAACCAGCCCGTAATCGGCAATGCCGCCCGCAACTCTCTGATCGAAACACCGGAACGCGCGGTCTACTCCATCAAACGCCTCATGGGACGCGGCGTTGAAGACATTCAGGAAGAATTAAAACTCTTCCCCTTCCGCCTCGCCGAAGACCTGCAGCCCGGCGAAGTCCTCCGCATCAAGCTGGGCGACAAAACGTTCACGCCACCGGAAATTTCCGCGCTAATCCTTCGCCAGCTCAAACGGAGCGCCGAGCGTTTCTTCTCAGGCCCAGTCACGAAAGCAGTCATCACCGTGCCGGCGTATTTCAACGATGCTCAGCGTCAGGCCACAAAAGACGCCGGCCGCATCGCTGGCCTCGAAGTCCTTCGTCTGGTCAACGAACCCACCGCCGCATCCCTCGCCTACGGCCTCGACAAAAAACAGAACGGCATCGTCGCCGTCTACGACCTCGGCGGCGGCACCTTCGACATTTCCATCCTCAAGCTGCATGACGGAATCTTCGAAGTCATCGCCACCAACGGAGACACGCACCTCGGCGGCGACGACATCGACAACCTGCTCATCACCATCGCGCTCGACGACATTCGCGGCGACCTCAATCTCGATCTGCGCCGCAACGCCGAAGCCGTCCAAGCCATCCGCAAAGCCGTAATCGAAGCCAAGATCTTGCTGTCATCAGAACCTTCGATCAAACTCGACATCGAACTCCCCGGCGGCCAGCACTACCGCCGCGAGATTGCGCGCAATCAGTATGAGCAGCTGATTCAGCCGGTAATCGATCGCACAGTCGGCCCGTGCAAGCAGGCCATGAAAGACGCGAACCTGAAGCCCGAGCAGATTGACGAAGTCGTCCTGGTCGGCGGTTCCACGCGTATCCCGAAAGTCCGCGCACTGGTGAAAGAATTGTTCCACCGCGAGCCTCACACCGGCTTGAATCCCGACGAAGTCGTCGCTCTCGGTGCAGCCA
>Ga0210383_10000668_pt1 | contig 31215 bp, 24 predicted proteins | sample IncBWC14OmetaG_FD_160072 | JGI IMG/M metagenome (GOLD analysis project Ga0210383, IMG submission 160072) | Forest soil microbial communities from Barre Woods Harvard Forest LTER site, Petersham, Massachusetts, United States - Inc-BW-C-14-O ... | reverse complement strand
AAACCCTTGATCACTCCCCGTAGCGCAACATCCAATGTCGCCGGCTGCGTCGAGGACGCGTTGAAGTTCGGTGTCTGCATCACCTGCTCTTCCGCAGTCGTGGAAATCAGCGGCCCGAAAAAGTTGCTGCCATCCGGCGTGATCAGCGCGGCAAAATAAATTGTGCGTGGTTGTATTTCTACCGTGTATAGGAAACTCGCCGCGGGCTGGTTCGTGCCGGAACTGGCCTGCAGCTGGGGAATCCTCAGGCCAGGTCGAGTTCCCGCGACCAGCCAATACACTCGCGTGCCCGAATACTGCGTATCGATGCCGGTGCCGTAGAAGCTGATGGACGCCTGTGGTCCGAAACTTCCCGGACCGCCCGCCGCTCCCGTGATCTGGATGGGCAGCTCGACGGCCTCAGCATAGAGTTGCAGCGATGCCGGATCCACGTTCGGATCGAGCCCGGCTTTTACCAGGTCCGGTTGCGCCACCGAATACCAGCCCTCGTGCTTCACCATAATCTTCACCGCAGGATGAGCCGCCAGCTTGAACTGCTCCTGCATCTGTATCGTGGTTGGCACAGAAACGGCAGGCAGAGTCTCCACCGGATGGCTTCCCGCGCCCGCCGCAGGCAGCGCCTGGTTCAATTGGCTCAACATCAGCGCCTGGGCCGCAGCTGATTCGCTGGCCGACTGCTCACTCGATGACGCGTTCGCGGCGTCCTCCACCGAAACCGGCCCGTGCATCGCGCGAGTACCATTCACGTCCACATCTTCGAGCCAGTACTCGGCGCCCGCGCTGCTGGCGTAGGGATCGATCCAGTGGTAGGACTTGCCGGAATGTTTGGGCAGAGCGCCACTCATCCACAACGCCGAGCCCGCAATCAGCGACGGATTCAGCCGAACCCGGTTCCCGTTCAGCTCGCGGTAAATGTTGAACCCGAGATTGTTCGCCTCGCCGCCAGTCTTCCAGGTGAGCAGCACGCGGTTGGCGCCGTTGCGATCCGTGCCCGACCGGGCTGCGAACGCTTGCAGCTGGATGCTCGTTGGTGCCGTAATCGTTTCCGTCTGGGTAGACGAATTGTTCGCAGGATTCGGGTCGGTCTGATCAGCGGTGACCGTCGCCGTATTCGACACAACGCCAGGCGTCCCGGCATTGGTCACGATCGCGATGGTTGCCGTCCCGGCGTTCGCCATGGTCCCCAAGAGACACGTCACCGAGCCGCCGGCTTCCGAGCAAGTACCGGTGGTCGTGATAACCGAGCTGTAAGTCACCGAGGTCGGCAGCGTATCTGCGACCGTTACATTCGTCGCCGATGCCGGACCGTTGTTCGTTACCACCAGAGTGTAAGTAAGAGTCTCGCCTTGCGAAACTGGATTTGGCGTCGCCGTTTTCACAATCGCCATGTCAGCGCTGTTGGCGTTGGCGACAAGGACCGTAGCTGTCGCAGTGTTAGTGGTCAGATTCGGCACCACGTTGCCCGCCGAAGCAGTTGCCGTGTCAGGAATATTCGTTCCCGAGGGAGCACTTGCGTTCACTTGCATCACCAGGCTGAAGCTGGCCGTGCCGTTCACCGCGATGCTCGTCCCCGCACCCGCTGTACAAGTGATCGTGCCTGTTCCTCCCACCGCAGGCGTAGTACAAGTCCAACCCGCTGGGTGAGTAATGCTCTGGAAGTTCATGTTCGCCGGGACAGTCTCGGTCAGCGTGGCCGTAGCCGCGGTCGTAGCCGCCGGCCCGAGATTCGTGATCACCTGTGTATAGGTTACGTTTGTTCCCGCAGCAGTCGTCGATACTGACGGCGTATTCGCCATCGAGAGATCCGCCTGCCCCGCGGCCGCAACCACGTCGGTCGCAGTCGCCGAGTTGTTGGCTAAATTGGGATCCGTCGTTGCCGAGGTCACCGTCGCCGTGCTGTTGATCGCCGTGCCGGCTGCCGTTCCCGCATTCACGGTCACCACATAAGTAAAGGTCGCGGTCCCAGGCGCGAAGCTGGCGTCGGTGCAAGTACCGGTACCCGCCGTGCAAATCCATGTTCCGCCCGGACCAGTCAGCGAAGAGACTGTCGTATTCGCCGGCAGCGTGTCGGTCAGCGTAACGCTGGTCGCCGCGCTCGGTCCGGAATTCGTCACCACTTGCGTGTACGTAACGTTAGCTGCCGCCGCCACCGGCACCGGAGACGCGGCGTTCGTGATGCTCAGATTGGCCGAGCCTGCCACCCCGACCGTGGCAGTGGCGCTGTTGTTGCCCGGGTTCGGATCTATAGGCGTCGTATCAGCAACCGATACCGTATCGCTGATAGGTCCCGTTGCCGTCGCGCCTACCGTCACCACAAAAGTGAAGCCAGCGGACGCGCCCGATGCCAGAGTCGTATTCGCGTTGTTCGTACAGATGAGCGTCGCCAGAGTGCAGGTCCATCCCGCGGGCCCCGTCAGCGACACCGCCGTCGTACCCGTCGGAAGCGCCTCAGTCACCGTGATCGTGCCCGCCGTCGACGATCCTGCGGTCGCGGGTCCCAGATTCATCACGGTCTGCGCATAAGTAATGTTGCTGCCCGCCGTCACCGGACTCGGACTGGCAGAGTTCGCCATGCTCAAGTCGGCGTCCGCCGCAACCGCCACCGCAATGTTCACGGTCACCGAGTTATCCGAGGGGTTGCTGTCTTTCGTGGCCGAAGCCGCCGTCGCCGTGTCGGTGATAATCGTTCCCGCCGGCGTGGGAGTGTTCACTTTATACACAGCGGTAATCGTCGCTGTGGATCCTGGTGGGACGCTGGGGTTGGTACACGCCACCGGAGCGGCGTCGGGACAGGTCCACGTCCCGCCACCGGTCGTCACCACTGCTACTGAAGTGAAAGTCGTGTTGTTGGGATTGGCCTCGCCGAACGTGGCCGTCACGCAATTGCTGGGACCGTGGTTGAACACCGTCTGCGTATACGTGATCGTGCCGCCCTGCGTCGTGGGATTCGGCGTTTCAGTGTTGGTCACGGTCAAGTCGCAAACCATGGTTACCAGCGTCGCCGTGGTCGTGGTGCTGGTATTCACCACGTTCGTCGCCGTGACCGACGAAGTTGCAGTGATCGTTCCCGCCGCGATCGTGGGCGCAACGTTCAGCACCACAATAATGTCGGCCGCAGTTCCCGACGCCATGCTCGGGTCCGTGCAGTTGACGGTCCCGGTCGCGCCCACCGCCGGAGTCGTGCATGTCCATCCCACCGGCGCGGAAACCGATGCGAACGTGGTGCTGGTCGGCGTCACTTCCGTGAAGCTTGCCGTGGTCGCCGCCGCTGGCCCGTTATTCGTTACCGCCTGCGTGTAGGTGATGTCATTTCCTGAAAGCACTGTGCCCGGCGTTGCCGCCGTGGTGAGCACCAGATCGGCCTGCGTGGCTGCGCCCACTACGTCGGTCGCCGTTGCCGAATTGGCACCAAACGCCTGGTTTGCTGCGTTGACCGTTGCCGTATCACTGATCGTGGTTCCGTTGCCGGTGCCCGCGGTCACTTTGTAGACGACCGAGAAAGTCCCGGAAGCGCCAGCCGCTATGCTCGGATTTGTGCACTGCGGCGGAAAGCCCGTGCAGTTCCATCCTGCAGGAGCCGCGATCGAGACAAACGTAGTGTTCGTGGGCGTGGTTTCATTGAACGTCGCGGTTGTCGCCGCCGCTGTTCCCGTATTCGTCACCACCTGTGTGTACGTGATTGGGCTTCCCGCTGCCACTGGATTCGGCGAAGCCACGTTCGTCACTGTCAGCTCACCCTTTGCAGTCGTGCCAACCACCGTGTTGACAGTCGCTGTATTGTTCGCTGCATTGGGGTCGCTCGCCGACGAACTCACGGACGCCGTTTCCGTGATCACCGTCCCGTTGGCCGTTCCGCTGGCTACTTGCATCACCAGCGTAAACGTGCCGGATGTGGACCCCGCCATGTCCGAGTTGGTGCATACCAGGCTCCCCGTCGCACCCGGAGCAATGCACGACCATCCCGCAGGAGCCGAAACGGACACCAGCGCCATATTTGCCGGAATCGGGTCGATCAGTGCCGCGTTGTCTGCGGCACTCGGGCCGTTGTTGGTCACGACCTGCGTATAAGTAATGTTGCTGCCAGCGGCCACCGGGTCGGGCGTTCCCACGTTGGTCACGCTCAGGTCGGCGCTGGAGACGACGGTGGCCACGTCGGTCGCGCTGTCATTGGCCAGGTTGATCTCGCCCCCGCCCCCCACCATCGCCGTGTTGGTAACGGTAGCGGGCGCTGACTGCGACACATTCGCATTCACGGTGATTGAGGGATAAATGCTGGCCCCAGCCAGCACATCCGACCGCATGCAACTTACCGTCTGCGCCGCAATCGCGCATGCCCATCCCGACCCCGTCGCGCTCGTCGGCGTCACTCCCGTGGGCAAGGTATCATTGATAGTCACCAGGGCATTCGTCGCGCCGTAAAGACTTACGTTTGAAACCGGAATCGTGTAACTCGCGGTCGAGCCGCGCACAAAATTTCCAACATGACTTTTGCCCAGCGTCATATCCGGCGTGCACTGCGCGCCTGACAATGTTCCCGAAGTCGATGAGATCGACGCATTGGTCACGCTGGAGCCGTTCGCCCCCGGCGTGGCTCCGTAACTCTGGTCCGTACTCTCCGTGGTTCCGTTCGTGCCACCGAGAACGCTGACACTCGCCGGCGTTCCCGAAACAAATACCACCCCGCCCCCACCACCTCCGCCCGGGCCGTGACGATTGCCCTGGGTATAGGCCTCGGCGTGCCACGCGTCCCCTCCGACGCCTCCATTGGCATCGAGCGTGAGGCCGCTCTCGCCGCCAGTCGCCGAAAGCACCACAATGCTGCCACCCGCGCCCGCACCGCCGCCGCCGTCGTTAGCCGTGTTGTTGTATGCGTTAATTCCGTTGGCGGTGAGAGTTGCCGTACCACTGAGCGCGTTCGTGCGAATAATAATGATCCCGCCACCGGCCGATCCGCTGCTGGCCAGATTGTCGCCATCGGAGTTGTTGCGGCTCCCCGCTCCGCCCCCTCCGCCCATAGCCACTCGATTGATGGTGGCTGGAAACGCCACGCCGCCTTCTCCGCCCAGACTCAGGTTCGTTTCCCACGAGTCTCCGCCGAAGCCTCCGGCACCGCCGTTGCCTCCGCCCCCGCCGCCGACGTTCTGATCGTTGCCGCCGGGAGATGCCGTCTGCGGATCTGCGTCCGTACCGCCGCCACCAGCATTTCCGGGCGCTCCGCGCGCCATGCTGCCGTCGGTTCCCGCGGTACCACTGGGATATCCAACGGTGGTGGTGGTTTGCAGGAAGGTGCTGTTCGACTCCACCCACATCGGCGTGCCCGCGATTCCCTCGCCTTTGGACCCATCCCAACCAGCCTGTCCATTGCTATTCGACCCTGTCGTCGTCGGGGTGTAGGTAGCCGGAGATGGCTGCACGAAATCTGTTTTGGCGCCACCGCCACCGCTCATCTGCAGTCCTGCAGCACCGCGGAAGCCCAGCCCGTCCACCGCCACCGTCGCGCTGTTCAATGTCAACGTCCCGGAAATATCCAGCGCCAGAACTCCGCCTGTGGTCCCGTTCCACGCACTCGCCGTCAATCCCGAACTCAGCGTCGCGCTCGTATATTGCGGCACCACAATCACCTGATAAGTGCTCTGCCCCGCCGTGGCCGTGGCCGCAGAGGCGTGATACGGAAAAACCAACCCGCCGCCCGTTCCCGATCCCGCGATCGAAACTGACCCGCCGCCGCTACTCGCTGAAGTGGCCGTGACAAATTCGTAATCTCCCGCGCTATTGAGCGCCGTGAATCCCTGCCCGGTGTCGCCGTTGCCATACGCAACATTGTTCGACACATTAATGCTGGCGTCCTGCATCTGGATCACCAGCAGCAGGTTGCCCGCGGCGATTGCACTTCCCGCGCCCGCCGCCGTCCCAATCGGGATGGACGTTGCGCCCGCCGCCACGCTCGCCGTTCCCGGATAATACGTATTGACCACGCCCGTCAGCGTGCCTCCGGGCGCAGCTTGCGAAACCGTTGCGCATGCCGCAGTCTGAACTGTCGCAACCGCCGTGTAGGAATTGTTTCCGGTGTTGGGATCGGGAGGTGTTCCCGAGTCCGTGATGGTTGCGGTATTGGCGTACGCGCCGGCAGTGGTGGCCGTGACGGTCACCGTGATGGTCACCTTTGCTCCGCTGGCCAGCGGCGTCGGCAACGTACAATCCACCGGCCCCGTCCCCGTGCACGTTCCCGCGCTGGCTACTGCGGAAACAAAGGTTGGCCCTGACGCCAGCGTATCCGTGAGCGTGACCCCGTTGGCCGCCGACGGGCCATTATTGGTCACCGTGATGGTGTAAACCGTGTTCGACCCGAGAAAAACCGCGCTGCCCACGCTGGTAGTGACGGCAATGTCCGCAGTCGAGGGATTGATTGGTATCGCACCCTGCGACCAATTCGAAGTGGCGCTGAAGAGCTCCGAGACTGGCAGCGACGGCGCGCCCGCTCTCGTGCTCCCCGTCCCGTTTACGTCTCGATTACCCCCCCCGGAAGTCATGTCCCACTGCTCAACCTGCGGGTTCGATACCGTGACGGTGGGAGCTTCGCCCGTCGCCAGCGTGTCAATCACCATCCCATTGACCACGCTCGGTACAACCAGCTGCGAGTTACAAGCCGACGTCGGAGTCGCGCTGGTCACGCACCCGCCCGCGGCGCCATCCGCTGAAACGAATGTTCCCATCGGCACCGTCTGATCCACTCCCGTAAATGTGGTCGCACCCACCACCACACCCACGGTCCCATTCGTCGGAACGTTAACGTTGACCACGACGTCGGCGGTTCCACTGGCCGGCGCCAGCAGCGACCACATCTCCACCCGCCGAGTCAACCCGGCATCGTTATGAAACCCCTGCCGAGTAAGAGCGGCCCCACCATACGTCACACTGGTCACCGTGGTGCCCGTGCTGTTAGTGAGGTTGATCGAAACCCCCACGATCAACAGTCGGTTGGCCGTGGTCGTCGTCGTGTGGGCGACCGTAACAGCCACCGTTGCCGTTCCAGCCGCATCAGCCGACCCGGAGGTCGTCGCATCCACGGCCACCTGCGCCCGCACCGCCGTCGCCGCCAGCAACACCAACAACAACCCAAAAGTGACCGGCGCGCGCCCACCAGTACCCGCCCCTCCGAGCAGCCTCTTCAAAACCCGCTGTCCCCTCGCCACACACCGCACCATGCGCCCACGAACTCCCTTGAGTTTCGCCCGGACGATTCCCCGCCCCACGCGCACTTCCTTGGCCTCGGCCACGCCCAGAACTTCCTCTCCACTCACCGCCGGATCATCCTGCAGTCCGCAGTCTCCGCGCGTGATAAACACATCGCGTTCCGCATCGGCAACTACCAGCCGGTGCAGGCAAAGCCGTCCCTCCACCTTGATCAGGACCAGATCTCCCCGGCACAAATCGCCCGCAACCGCGGGCTTCACATACACAATCTCACCATCGCGAATCGCCGGCGACATGCTGGCCCCGCGCGCCTGAAACCGGATTCCACTCCCGCCCGCCAGGAGCTCTTGAGCCAGTTCCGCAAACAGCTTCGACTGGGGCCGGTCGTTAATCACCTGGTCGCCAATCGCGAAATCGCTAATCGCAGAATCCAAGAAGCCTCATACGAGGAAGTGTCCCCGCTCACGCTACTGAGATAGTAATCTGGGGGAAATCGGCGTCGGCACGAAAGGACAAAAGATTAGGAACCAAAGTAACGTCAGCGCCGCACTCTCCGCTACGCTCACCGACACCCAGCCCGCGCCCGATCGCCCATCTTGCCATCGCGAATTGTGAAATCGCCAAGCGCGAAATCGTTAATCGCGAAATCGAACAATCCTCTCCACTGCGCGTTCATCCGGCTCGAACGAATAGCGGTAGCAAGGAACCGTGTCCGCCACCCGCTCCAGAAAGCTCAACGCCGAGTCCACATACTCATGCCGGTGAAACGGAACAAAACTGCGCGCAAACAATTCCCCCACCACCTGGCTCCGCGTCAGCCGGGTGAGCACGTTGTCCTGCCCATGCTCCAGAACAAAAATCCGTTGCAGCGGAGCACTCTGCGGCAAGGCAAAATGCGCCTCCCCATGCCACGGCGTCCCATACATCCGCATCCCACCGCGACCCAGCTTTGCCGTGTCATGCAGCTTTGCCCTGTTATGCTGAGCGAGTTGCAAAGGAAATCTGTCATCCTGAACGGAGTGATTGGTCCGCGAAGCGGAGCAATCACGCAGTCGAAGGACCTGCTTCAACTCTCCCACCCCCGTGTCCCTGCAAGGCGTCTCCAACCCGTCCGCGCCCCGCCGATCATCATCTTCGCGAACCAGGCCCTCGCGAACCAGATCTTCCCGGACAATGATCCGGTCGTCGCTCAGAATCTCCACGTCGTGCAGCGAGGTCCAGAGCCGCGCCGTTGTACTCTTCCCGGCGCCGGAATGTCCAACAAACAAATTGCTGGCGCCATCCGGCCCCACAATCCCCACCCCATGCAGCTCAATCGCCCGCTCCTGCGCGAGCCGGTGCATAATCAGAAGCTCATCCAGCGGATATTCCAAAGGCCCCGCCTCGCAGGAGACTCCCGCGAAAGACTGCTCGTTCATTTGGAGCGTTGCTTGACGAAAGCCAGCGTCTACCAGCAGCCTCTTGTAGGGTTGGACTCCTAAAATTGGAGCGCTGAAGTCAAACTGAAATCCCGCCTCGCCCTCATGAAGACGCCAGACTGCTCCAGAATCGAAAAGCTCACGCCCAGACGGTGGAGAAAGCCTTGCAACCCACTGGACCTGGATATTGATATCGGGAACACAGCTCTCAACTCGGAACGGCTCCAGCGTGGAAATTAGGACGACATCGCGGACGCGCCTGCTGGCGAGTTGCACCGAGACTCCCCCGACGCTAAAGCATGCGAGACAATGAGCAGTACCCGGATTGCCAGACAGCGGCAGAACGGACCTTCCAGGGACACTTCTCATCTCGTGTTCAGCAATTGCGCCAACATGCGTGTTCATGAGCCCTGAGAGTTACAAACTCCGATCGGTTGGCAGTTCGCAATCACGGGGCCTGCCCCCCCGGAGATCTTGCAGTGCCCTAGTACTGCCTCCTCCGGGCGCAGACTGATCGTCGTCAATTGAGGCGGCTCGTATGTTTTCTTTCCACTCTGATCTCGTCCGCGATTCATTCAGCCCCCATTTGCCTAGACATGCTGTCCGCGGTGCCCGCGCATCGCCAACACCTCCCTGCAATCAGTGACTCCCACAGCCACTACAGCCGCCTGCCACATGTGAATTATTCAGGATCGGAAGGATCTGTTGTGGTCCTGCCCAACTCTCCACGTCGATCTCCTTGCTTCGAATGCGGCACGCCGACTCCAGCAACGCTTCGTGCTCGCTTCCTCCGGCGCAAAATTCACACTCGCCATGCGCTGGAACATCCACTCCGACCGCCGCTGCTCTCAGGTGTGCGACGTTGCAAAGAAACGACACAGGGCTCTCACGGTCGCCGTTTTCCAACTCTCCATTGGCAGGGCACATTCCACAAAGCGACTGGATGCGGCATTCGACGCACTTCGTTACCTGCGTGCGTTTACGCATTCGCAACTCAAGCAGAGAATGCTCCCATCCGTATTTAAGACCGGCGTGGCGGATATCGAATGTCTCCCGCTGCGAAATCACGCAAATGCCCATCTCCCCGTACGCGTTGACAGCGAACCCGTTCATCCCCCCGCCGCAGAAATACACCGAGTCGTTCCGCGACAAGTTCGGTGGATTCTCCGAGTCCCGCTTCGCCAGCCTGCGGTACTCGCTCACCCCGTTCGGAGTATGCATGTCGAGCGCCACCACCTCTTCAGGCGTGAGCCGCACCGCCAGAGGACTCTGCGAGCAATCGATGCGCGGATTGATCTGCCCGTCGCACTTGAAGTCGACACCAAGCTCCTCCTCGGCAAACTGCTTCATCGCCAAGATTTCATGCTTGTTAATGCTGGTCGCTACCGTCTTCAACTTTAGCGGTAGACCCCGCTCCTGCAGCAACCTGATTCCCCGCAGACATCTCTCATACGATCCCGGTATCTGCGTCAGCGCCTCATATGTCTCTTTGGTTCGCCCATACAACGTGATCTCGATCGCAAACGGAGGCCACTCCACCAGGTAGTCGGCAATTTTTTCGTTGATGAGCGTGCCGTTAGTGAACAGCGTAATCAGAAATCCTTTTTGCTTGGCGTAGGTATAGATCTCAAGAAAATCCTTGCGTGCAAATATCTCGCCGCCCGTATAGAGCAACCAGAAACAGCCCATCTCGACCAGTTCGTCGAGCATGCGGAAATGCTCCACCGTCGTCATTTCCCGGCTGCGGGCGTCCTGATCGCCCATGGGCAGGTTGTTGTAGCAGTGCTGGCATTCCAGCGGACAACGCCGCGTGACTTCCACAGAAACCTGTATCGGAGAGCGCTGCCCACCTTGGCGATGGTGCAGATCCGCGCTGAATTCCCCGTAACTTAACTGATCCATTTCCCCTCGGTCGAGCCCCCTCAATTCTGAAAGCGGCGTACGCCCCTCACCGCGCGTCCGCTGCCGCCAGACCTTCCCGCCCCACTGGCCCTTCAGTTCCCGCGACTACCGCCGCTTCCGGAACCTCGGCCAGACCATTCTCAACTGCACAATCCTCGGTCGCACCCATCTGAATCTGAGCCTGAGGGATTTCGATCAGAGAAATTTCGACTAGCCCCTCCCCCCGCATCTCACTCAGAAACCTCACCACATCCTGCCGCACCTGCTCCGTATCAACCAGGTATTCTTCCGCGACCCCGCTCACCAGTTCCCCAACCGCCCGCGGCGAATCCAGAAGTTTCCAGATCAGCGAACCGGTTTCGTTAAAGCTGTAAATAGAAGCCAGGTCGCCCACTTTTCCGCGCACGGGCACGATCAGCGTTTCCCCTGCAACCACGCGGGAAACCACCGCCCGCGAGCGCACGAAAATCTGCGTATCCGAAATCACCATTCGCTCGTCATTCGCTTTTTCCGGATTTCGTAACATCCCGCCCCTTCGAAACACGCTGAAGTTTCGCTATCAAAATGAGACTACGATAAAACCGCCCCCTCAAAGCAATGCGTCTTCAGGGTAGGTATTGCATTGGTTATCACCTCGCATGGTTCCCAACTATCGACAAAAACAGGAGTTATTGGTCCGCCGCTGGCCCTGCTACTAAGCCGCAGAGGTCCTAACGTCACCAACCCTCGGACGAAACCATCCTCGCCCGTCCCACTTTTCCAGTGGACAAGCGAAACAAAACGCTATAAAAAGAAATGCGCCACAAAAGCTTTCTGCCGGGCCGCAGCCCGAACCGAAAACGCCACCACAATCAATTCCAGTGCTCAACGAAGAACGTCGTCGCGCCATCATCGAGTTGCTCAACCGCCAGGGCCGAGTCCTGGTTGCCGAACTGGGGCGCCATTTCGAAACCTCGCAGGTTACGATTCGCAAGGATCTCGAAGTCCTGCATGCCCACGGTCTCGTGCACCGCACTCACGGCGGAGCTCTGCCCGCGCGCGAGAGCGCGCTCGAAGATCCCACGCTCCGCGAAAAGGAAAAACTCCACCGTCAGGAAAAAATGCGGATCGCCCAGAATGCCGCGTCCAAAGTGAAAGAGGGTCAGGTCGTAATCCTGGACTCCGGCACCACCACCACCGCCGTCGCCCGGGCTCTGCGCAATTTCAAAAACCTCACGATCATCACCAACGCGGTGAATATCGCCGCCGAACTTGCCGGCACATCCGTCGAGGTCATCCTTACGGGAGGCACCCTCCGCCAGAATTCTTTCTCCCTGGTCGGCCCCATCGCCGAGGAAACCCTGCGCCGTCTCAGCGCTGATCTTCTTTTTCTCGGCGTCGACGGTTTCGACGCGCACTTCGGCCTCAGTACTCCCAATCTCCTGGAGGCAAAAGTGAATCGCGTAATGGTGGAAGTCGCCAAGCGCACCGTGGCCGTTTGCGACTCCAGCAAATTCGGCCGCCGCAGCCTCTCGCTGATCGCGCCCCCATCCGCATTGAAAGAAGTAATCACCGATCGGGGCGCCCCGAAATCAGACATTCGCATCCTGAAGCAGGCCGGAATCGAAGTGACACTGGTCTGAAATCATGAGCAAGATTCATGGAGCCGTGCAAGGAAGCGCTGTCATCCTGGGCGAAGTGGCTGGATCGCGAAGCGAAGCAGCCACGCAGTCGAAGGACCCCTGCACCCTCAACTGCTATCGAGGAGACGCAAGGCGTTCTCACCGTGCCGGTGTCGCCGGCATCCTAACGTCGCTGTGGCCCTAACCCCATGCCCCGTTTCGACGTAACCATCGCCGGCGAATTAAATCTCGACCTGATTCTGTACGGTCTGCCCGAACAACTCCCGCCCGAGCGCGAACTTCTCGCCAAACGCATGGCGCTCACGCTCGGTTCCTCTTCCGCTATCGTGGCTCATAACCTCGCCGCGCTGGGCAGTCGCGTCGGCTTCCAGTCGCGCATCGGCGACGACGAACTCGGCCAAATTGCTTTAGATCGCCTGCGCCACGCCGGGGTGGACGTTTCCCACGTGCGCGTCGTTCCGGGCACAGTCAAGACCGGGCTCACAGTCATCCTGCCCCGCACCGGCTGGCGCAACATTCTTACCTACTCCGGAACCATCTCCGAATTCTGCTGGGACGATCTCGACCTCGACTACCTCGCGGACTCCCGCCACTTCCATCTCTCTTCTTACTATTTGCAGAGCGGCCTGCGTCCTCGCGTGGGTGAGCTTTTGCAGCGCCTGAAACAGTCAGGCCTCACCATCTCGCTCGACACGAATGACGATCCCGCAGACACCTGGCAAGGCGGCCTGCTGGATGTTCTACGCCACGTCGACCTTTTCCTTCCCAACGAGCGAGAAGCCATGAAGATCGCAGGCACAGGAGATCTGGAGACCGCCGTAGAAAAACTTGCGAAGTTAGTACCGCTGCTGGTAGTAAAACTCGGCCGCCAGGGAGCCCTGGCGCAAAGAGGAAACGAACGCTTCGTCAGTCCCGCGCACCAAGTGGAGGCGATCGACCCGGTCGGCGCAGGCGACAGCTTCGACGCCGGATTCCTTCATGAATACCTTCGAGGAGCCGACGACCTGCCCGCCTGTCTATCCGCCGGCAACCTGGCCGGCGCACTCTCCACCACCCGCCCCGGCGGCACCGAAGCCTTTCGCGACGCCGAACATCGGGAAAACTTTCTTCAAAAACACGGGAAAGCTTAACCGCTCATGTGGCGACAGCCGCCTCGACTGTCCCGCCTGGGCGCAAGCCCGGCGGCCAGTCCATCACACCCCAACTCAAATTACGGCTCGTCATTCAAGCGAAGAACCCATGCAACCGGGCACCACCAGCGGCACGAGCAGTTTCCACCACTCACTTCGCACTCACTTCCACCAGCAAATGCTCCGTAAACTCCGTCTTCATGCGAGCCAAGCCACCCACCGCCTCCACCATCCCCAAATCCTTCCCTTCGACATAATCCATCACCCGATAACTCCCCGCCTTCAAGCCGCGCAACTCCACCTCACCCTTGAATGTCCCGTTGTCGGGCGCGAAGAACGCGTAATACATCTTGCCATCCTTCTCAATCGCATACGCCTCGGGCGAGTCATACCCATAGGTGTACAAATCGAGAAAGTTCCCCTTCGAGAGCATCTTCTCGTTATAAAGCCCAATCCATTTCTTCCAATGCACTTCCTTCTCAGTCGTCAAATTCACGGGCGCATACTTCGGTCCCGGATCGGGCCACACAAACTTTGTTCCCGGAACGCCGCCCACGCCCAGCGTCGACGCAAAGTCGTCGCCATGTTCACTCCAGTTTCCTCCACCCGTCGGTGTCATCGCCGAAAGTTCCACGTGATCGCCATACACCGCAGCCTGCGGCCCCAATAAGGCCTTATACATCTTGATTCTCCGCCGCACCTGCCCTGCTCCCACCGGATCAGCCGTCACCGCCTGATCGATGAACGGCAGCCACGCCAGCGACGGCGGCGTCCCGCAGGGACACGCCTGCGTCACGCTCTCCGGCTTGATCGCCCGCGTCGTCTCGAAAATTATTTTGTAAACCTCGCCCATCGCGTTCACCGACTCCTGCGGCGACTTGTGATGATGCGCCGGGTTATAGCACGCCGGCACCGTATAAATATTGTCCAGCTTCGATCCGTCGAATCCCCAGTCGCGAATAAATTTCTCCGTCAGTTGTTTGTAATACGCCTGCACCTCCGGCAACGAGGGGTCAAGCACCGCCAGGTCCCGCGTCATGCGCGCATGCTTTCCGTTCTTATCCAGAATCAGCCACTCCGGATGCTCCTGCGCCACCTTCGAGATCGCATACTTGTGAGACTCATACTTCCCTTCGCCATCTTCCACGCCCAGCGGCAACCACCACAATTGCGCCAGGATTCCCTGCTTATGGAAGTCGTCCGTCATCTGCTTGATCGAATCTCCCGGAAACGTATCCTTCCGCGGATTCCAGTCCCCGTAGGTATCGAACCACCGGTCATCCAGCGTGGCCCACTTGATTCCCAACTCCTTCAGCTTCGGAACTGTGCCCAGCATCTGCTTCGGCGTCACGTTGAACTCATACCCCCACCCGCACCAACTCACGTTATAAGCTTCGTTCGAAGGCTTCGGAATATCCCATCCTTCTTTCTGCAGCACGCTCGACCACATCCGCAACGGTTCGTAATAATCTCCGCTATACACCGCAACAAAACTTCGCGGCCCCGCATAGCTTTCCCCTGGCTTCAGCGCTGCATTCACCGGAATAGTTACGTCGGCCTTCACTCGTCCGTCCGACTCCACTTTCACCGGAATCGAAAGCGTCCACGGCAGCGTCTCGATGTGCCCGATCGCTTCTCCCACCGAACCCGTCCAGAATGCAACCACCGGAATCCCGCCCCCATAGCCGTCCTTGACGATCTCCCCCATCGCATTCGGTTGCGCTGAAGTCCGCGTCAGTTTCTGCACATCGTCTTTTCCCCAGTCGTAACTCGATCCCTGAAATGACCACATCTCATAAGGCTTCGCCTTCGCGTCCGCCAGGCCCGCGTTGAAGCGATGCTGCTGTATCACCGCCGAATCGATGGCGAAATCGCTCGCACCCACATTCTTGTACGCCACCGACACCAGCGCGATGTTCGGAAAATCGTCGTAAGCTTCCACCTCGAGCGTACCTTCCACGCCCATCCCGCTCGGTGCCAGCGGATGCCCCGGAATCTCCACTCGTTTCCCTCGTCCCAGCTTGCCCATCGCCTCCAACACTTTGGCCTGTCCAAAGTCCGGAGTGAACTGCAATTCCTGCCCATCGTGAACAATGGAATCCCCGTCCGACGCCGTGGCGACGCCCGGTTCATCCAGCGTCAACTTTTTCCCATCCTTCAGCAGAAATGCCTGCACCGCCCCCGATGGCAGAATCTGAAACTCCGCCGCGCTCGTAGTCAGCACCACCGGCCCGCCATCGCGCACCTCTACCTTAATGTCAGATGGTCGCGACGCGCCCGGCTTCGGCCGCACCGCCGTCCGCGTGCAACTCAAACTCAGCCACGCTGCTCCAACCAGCAGAGTCATCGAGACCCATGCCGAGAAACGACCCACAGTTTTCATAGCTCCCTAGCCCTTCTGGATAGCGAAAGATACCATAAGCGAACGAAAGATAACAAAAGCAGGTTGAAAAAGAAAGAAAGACCATGTGGCCGCGGGCGCCCCGCCCCCGAGCTTGTTTCCGAAAGCCGAAGTATTTTGTCACTTGTTCCCAAAGGTCGCGATCTATTTCCCCGCCCCTGCACTCTTCACATAAGTCCCCAGCCAGTTATTCATCTCCCAGAACATATGCAGCACACTCTCCCGCCCCGCATACCCATGTGACTCCAGCGGCAGCAGCACAAACCGCACCGTGCCGCCCGAGCCTTTGATGGCGCTGAAAAGCCGCTCGCTCTGGATAGGAAACGTGCCCGTATTGTTGTCCGCCTCGCCGTGAATCAGCAAAATCGGTGTCTTGATCTTGTCGGCGTACGAAAATGGTGACATTTTGTAATACACTTCCGGCGCCTGCCAATACGTGCGGTCTTCATTCTGAAATCCAAACGGCGTCAGCGTGCGGTTGTAAGCCCCGCTGCGCGCGATCCCAGCCTTGAACAGGTCGCTGTGCGCGAGCAAATTCGCCGTCATGAACGCGCCATAAGAATGCCCCATCACTCCCACGCGGTTTCGATCCACCATGCCCAACCGCGCCCCTTCGTCAATCGCGGCCTTCGCGCTCGCCACCAACTGTTCCACATAAGTATCGTTCGGCTCGGCCTGTCCCTCACCCACAATCGGAATCGTCGCATTCTCCAGCACAGCATAGCCCTGCGTTGCAAACGGCACCGGCGATCCCCAGTACAAAAACGGAAACTGATAAGGCGACCCGCTGATCTGTCCCGCCGCCGCCTTCGTTTTGTATTCCGTCGGATACGCCTCCATCAAAGTCGGCAGCGGACCATCCCCCGTCTTGTATCCCGGCGGAACATAAAGATTCGCGCTCAGTTCTACCCCGTCCGCGCGTTTGTATTTGAGAACCTGCTTCTTCGGCAACGCCGCATCGCCATACGGATTAGGAAACTTCGTCACCTGCTCCAGAGAATTCTTCGCAACGTTTTTCAAGTACAAATTCGGACTCACCTCCGGTGATTCGCGTCGAATCAGAATCGTAGGCTGATCCACCGCGTCCAACACCGCCAAAGGCGATTCAAAAAACGGCGGAGCCGATTGCCACACCCGCATCGATTTCACCGCCTGAACCGTCGGGCTCACACTCGCATTCGCCAGGCTCAGGATCGATACAAACGGCTGATCCCCCTCCACCGACGCTCCCTCCGCACGCAGGTACAAGCCAGTTCCGTCGGGCGTGATCTGCACGATCGCCTTCCCTGCCGCATTCATCACTTCAAACGGCCGCCCCGGATCGTGATAGTGATCCTCAAACGATCCGTCAAACAACGTGACCGCAGATCCCGCACCCACAGGTGAAACCGCCAGCATGATCCGCTTGCGATCCTTCCACCGCTCTTCTTCTACAATCGCTACCTTGCTGTTTCCCCACCCGACGCTGCTAAAGCGCAGCGGAAGTTCCGCCATCTTTCGCGGCGCTCCCTCGAACGGCGCGTCCAGCGTGAACAACCGGTCACGCACCGCCGCTTCCACCTTCGGATCTCCCCCATCCGCCGCTTCTGCCCAAAACACTGTGGCCGGCGCGTCGCTCCGCCATTCAAATTCGCGAGCTCCCGTCGGCACCGCATCGTGAATATTCGGGACCGTATCTTCGAGTGGTTTGTCTGCGAGTTGCTTGCTGCTCCCGCCTTTCAGATCCACCACGGAAACTCGCTCCGGAAACATTTCGAACGGCAGCAGATACGTATAAGGATGACGCCGCTCGTCGAGCAGCGCGTAGCTCCCATCCGGAGAAGCCGACGCACTCTCGATCACCCCTGGCTTGCCCACCGGTGCAACCTTGCCATCGAGCCCCACTACGACGACCTGCGACGTCGCGTAATAATCGAAGATCGCCTCATCCTCGGGATTTTTCAGCAGGTCCTCAAACGTCGGCCCCGGCGTTACCCGCCCCAGATTCTCCTGCACCACCGGCCCCGTCGGCACTTCGCTCCGCACCGGCGCCGCGCCTCTTCCCTTCACCAGCGCTTTGCAGATCAGGCTCCGGCTGTCTCCCATCCATTCGCACGGACGCCCGAAAATTCCGTTCAGCGCCAGGCCAGGCACGCGTCGCGCCTGCGCTTGCGCCACATCCACAATCCATAAACTCAACCCCGCATCCGCCGCTGCATCGCTTACGTTCACGAAAAAAACGTGCCGCGCATCCGGAGCCCAACCCGCAAACCGTATCTTCGCTTCCGCAGGCATTCCCGCAATCGGCCGCTCCGCGCCGTCCGGCAGAGCTTTCAGGCGCAAGCCCGTCCCGTAACGTCCACGGCTCGGCCCGTTCGTCTTGGGATTGAACCGCAGTCCCGCCAGCCGCAGCTCCGGCTGCGCCAGATCCGCGATCGAAGGCAGTCCCGAGATTTCCTCGATCAGCAACCACCGCCCGCTCACTCCCTTCCCAGGAGAAACCTCCACATACGGAGTGAGCCGCGCATCCACCAGATCGATCATCGCCTTCGGCGGCTCCTGATACTTGAGACTGGTCTGCGCCTTGACCGCAGAAAGCGCCACCGCGAAAAACAGAAAAAAACAAAAGAAGAAATCAAAAACGCGCCGCGCCCACGTTCTTTTTAAGCTGCAAATCGGTTTCGCCCAAACCCCGCCGTAAACGTTCATATCACTCCACCCTCTTCGCCAGGAATTGTTCAGGAAAGGCCCGTCCATTCTCCCGTCAAACACCATCCAGCGCAACGTCTTTCTGTCCCGTCACATCGGGCCGTGCTCTCGGGCCCCACGCCTCAAGCCACCTCAGCGCGAGTCGACTCGATTTATTTGCTAATATGGATGCAAGCCGTCAGAAGGCCGCGGACGCGGCCCTGTTGGGCGCGTCGCTCAGTTGGTAGAGCAATGCCCTTTTAATTCGCTGCCCGTAATACTCTGCCTCGCGGATTCAATCACTTGCGTCGGAGCAGTTGCACAGGATTCGGGGCGAAAGGCCCCCATTTGGCACGAGTTGTGCAACCATTTGTGCAACGAATTGATGCGGGGCGAAGCGCTAGTGAATGGAGAGCGAAGCCGTAGAGAAGAGCGAACGAAATGCATGCACCGCTTTGGCATTACTCGATTCCGCGCCGTAAAACTCAAGAAAAAAGCGCGTGTGCAACGTGCTCAAGCGCGGAGAGCTTAGCATAAATCCATGTGCGGACGCTACAGACTTTCTCATCGAAAGCAGTTCATCGCGGACCATTTCGATTCCCTCCCCGGCGACGACGACTGGGAGCCGCGCTCCTTGCTTTGGCAACTAGCGGAACCTATTGGCTGCAGAAAGCAAGAAGCGTTTGATTAACTCGCAACGTCTTGCCTCCAAGTTTGTAATCGATGAAGCCCGACTGCTTGAACCGCTTCATGAAAAAGCAAACGCGCGACCGCGTGGTGCCAACCATTTCTGCCAGCGTCTCATGGCTTATTTTCGGGACGGTGGTCGCGGACGCTCCACGCCCATCATAATGGGCGAGCCGCAGGAGAATACGAGCCAGCCTTTTCTCACTCGGATTGCAACATTGGTCGGCTAGGTCCTGCTGATATCGGATGTTCTTCGCCAGCGCGTATGCCAAAAACAGATTCGATAGCTTTACATGCCGCGTCAGTGCGAGCATCATTGCTTTCTTCTCGATTCGCAAGAGGCTGCAGTCCGTGATTGCAGTGGCGGATGCGGTGCGGGAGGATTGACTCGTCAGTGAGTCCTTGCCAACAAAATCCTCGTCACTCAAGATGTCGAGGGTTGCTTCCTTGTCTCGCGACTTAACGCTGAGTTTTACTGTTCCATTTTTAATTACAAACAAGGCGTCAGCGGCGTCTCCTTGGGCGTAAATTGTTTGTCCTTTCCCGACAGAGACAAACTTCCGCCCCTGCCCAACGGTGGTCACAAACCTCTGGGGGTCGAAAGTGCGTCTACCCGTGGTCATTGGCTACTCCACTCTGATACTCGACATTCAGTCCGCTGCAAGCAAGCGTCGGTCTCGATGCGGGTGCGTACGGGGGTGTCCCGTTCTGAGTTCGCACTTTTGGCCTGGTGCTGCGCCACAAGTCGGGCAACGGACGGATTCTATCCGTTTGGGAGCAGGTTTCTTGGCCTTCACGGCCTGTATGATGCAGCAATCCGCAGCGCGAAAAGTGTTCACTTTTGTACAGGAAGTCTCGAATCTTCTTGATAAGGTAGGCCTGTGCATACTAGCGTCGCGGACAAGAACGCATCCGCGTCCGTTGTCCGTAAATCGTAACGCACTCGGCAATTAGCAATTCCTTTCTTCTCGATCGTGTCATACTTACGCGCTGCAAGAAATCGGGACTGAGAATGCCGTACATCGTGGTCGTAAAACACCAAACCAAAGGGACCTCGCTAATTCTCACCAAGATAACGGATACACAGAAGGCAATTGAGCAAGCGAGGATGGAGAACGACGGCCCGGGATACGACTGGCAGCACGCTACGGTCGGATACATCCCCGACTAAATGGGGCCGCTGACCGCCCTTGCGACGCGGCTGTTATACGGTGGGCGCGGGTGAACGGTGTGTCGCGAACGATGATGCGGAATGTTTTGCGCGTGGAGATCGCGCAAGAGCAGGCGCGGTTGTTTTTTGGCGCATCGTCACGACGACTTGGTCGCGCCGCAGCACGCGACGGGTGACACCTTGCGGCAAGACAAGGCTGTGGTAACAAAAACCTTCTCGTAACGGAAGGCAGGCGTCTCGTACGGCTTCTTGTGTTTCGCCGCTGTAGGCTGGTTTTCTTCGACATCAGAGGGGTCGTCCGGGTTGTTGGACTTTCGCGACTGCATGGTTGTTCCTTTCGCCCCCAGACTCACACGGTTTTTTCTTTCCCCGTTTACTATTTTGATTTTTGTTACGATATGCGGAACTAGATGCACGGTGGTCCGCAAGATTCCGCAGCGGGTTAATCGCTTTCGGGATGATGTATGGAGTCACGCCGGTCGGCGGTCAGGGCCGCAGTCAAAGGTCACGATCCTGGATTAACTTCACGCGGGTGAGCAAACTTGAGCAGACATCGGAAACGCCAATTAGTAAGCTGTGGAGGTTGCACTAACCCCTCGCGTAAGGGCTTAAATGCCGGACCACCTAGTCCGGCGTTTTTCTGCCCGGTCGCGATCGCGGGATTCCGCGTGCTGCGCCTGTGGAAGTAGCGCAGGACCAGGCGCGGCTGTTCTAGTGCCGACGTAACCAGACATCGAAGCTCCGCACTTGTACACTGGGATTAATTCATAGTTCAACTTGTACGCGCTACCGGACCGGCTCAGGTCCGGCTTTTTTCTGCCTGAATCGAGCGCTTGATCCAGCATGGGTGGCTTAGTATCTCTCTGGTCGGATGTTGACGCTGCCTGCTTCTTCAGGAACGTTGGTTGAGGAGAGAGATGGAACATCCGACCAAACCACACTTCCCACGGCGCACTGGTCGGTGATTGAATGGCGTTTGCCGATGACACCTTCCGCAAGGTAGGCGCGTACCACGAAGCGGGCCACGCCGCAGTTGCCGCTTACCTCCGCGTTCCATTCAGGGACGTGGCGCTAACGGAAGCTGGTGGGCGGCTCCTGCAGGTCAAGCCCGCTGTGCGCATGCTTTTCGGTACCACAGGCGCAAACACACAGCCAAAATAGACGTGGTGCTCATTGCTACGGCTTCCGCGCGATAGGACCCGAAGCCGACCGAACTTGTGGTTGGTGAGGTCCATTAAGTTAGCCGCCGTAGGTGCTCGCCAAGGAGCTTCAGCCAGTAATGCGCCCCTTGATTGCGCTTGGCAGCTTCAGCGACGAGGGCAGCGAGATCGGCGGTGCGACCGGGCTTGCTAGTGAGGGCGTCAGTGAAAGCGCCGACCATCAGGTAAGTGAGTGAGCGGGCCGAGAGGTCTGGCAGGTTGACGCCAGCGATGGTGTCGTGATGTGAGGAGGGAGATGACATGAATGAAGTGAAAAATGGACCGGCCAGGAGGAAGGCTGAATGCACGCCTGCGGCGGAAGCCGGTCTAGTGTTGTGCGCCCGTCTGCGCGTTCCGCCAGGTTTGGCGAAGTCAAACTGCTTGCAGTAGTAAGATTGCTCCTGATGGGCTTTGTGATGGAGCTCGACGCGACCAACAAGATCCTGTGCGTCAGGGTGACAGGCTACGTGGACAATGAGATCATGCGGGACATATACGCGGCGGTAGCAGGATACGTCGCAGACCACGGACCTTGCCGGGCCATTACCGATCTATCGGGCGTTACCAAGGGCGATGTTTCACCCAGCGCGATTTGGTCGCTGGCAAGGCAAACACCAGCCATCCCGAAAGGGTACATGCGCGTCATCGTCGCTCCAGACGATTCTAGGTACGGAATGGTACGGATATTTCAGATCTTGAGTGAGCTAACTCGCCCTGACATTCAAGTCGTTCGCACGCTCGACGAAGCGTACCGGTTGTTACAAGTGGAGTCGCCGGAGTTCCGCCCAGCAGCGTAGGAATGAGCCGGGCGGCGAGCATCACACCTGTGTGCTGTATTGAACACGTCTTGAATCTCTTACCGTGCGACACTATTGGGCTGAGCGCGACCTGACAGTTAATTGGAGAACGCGAGGTAGGATGAAGAAGAAGCCAAAGAGCGTGGCGACCATACTGGAGCGAGAACGCGAAACCACAATCAAAGAATGGCTGAGGCGCGTGAATCTTCTCCCAACTCTCACCCATATTCCGCTCAGCGATAACGATCGCTCCCAGCATCTGCCGAGGTTGTTTCTTGACTTAGTTTGCCGCCTCCGCCTTGCCAAGGATGCCCATCTTCCCGTGTCCACCACCGCTACTACGCACGGGCGAGCGCGCCGACTTCAGGGTTACTCCCCGGCCATGCTCGTTGAGGAGTCAAGGCTCTTCCAAGTGGTCACATTTCAGACGTTGCATCTTAACCAGAGCGAACTTGAGCAGAGTCAAGTGCTGGCAGACGTAGTGATCATCGCGGACGAGGTTGATTTACAGCTTATGCAAGCCGTGCGATGCTGGGAAACACCCGCTGCCCCGTGCTGAGTTCGCATCGCTCAAGGTTGAGGCACCGCAGTTTGGTCCGATTGAAGCGCCGGAATGGGCCGGGCGGCGATTGTGAAGATGCCGCCAACTCTTCTTACCACGTGCGGCATCACATACCCGCAGTCTATGGGTTTGCCACCCTCGCTACGATCTAAATTGGCGTGAGGTCCTACGATGGCCCGGGCGGTCTTGATTGTGGACGACAATTCAGTGGTCCGCCAAGCTCTTGTGCGGCTATTCATCGATGGTGGATTTGAAGTGTGTGGCGAGGCCGAAAGCGGCCGCGAAGCGATTGAGAAAGCTCAAGTCTTAAATCCTGGCCTGATTGTAACGGACCTCTCCATGCCGGGGATGAATGGCATCGAAGCAGCACGTTCTCTCCGACAGTTGCTGCCAGCAGCGGTGATAATTCTCTTGAGCGACTACGGAGGAATGTTCCGTGAGGAGGAAACCGGTTCACTCGGTATTGCCGCTATCATCTCGAAAGCGGAGAGTTCATCGGTGCTACTCCACGAGGCCAGAACTTTGCTCCGTCAAACCGCAGCTTGATTCCGTGAGGAACAACATTTCCCTTTTCGGTTTCCAAGGTCATCGGGCTTGCGTTTACAAAGTACTCTTCATCATAGTGTGCAATATTGGACACTCTCCCGTTTTAGGCCGCGATAAACTGCGGACAAATTCTGTTCCTCACGGGAGTTCAGCCATTATTTCCAGCCACAATGCTCCACACCTTTGCTCAATTTGCAGGAAGCCCATCGACTTGACGCGAGACCGATATACGGACGAAGACGGGCAAGCTGTTCACGAAAGCTGCTACATCAACCGGCTCAGCTCGATACAGAACGATGCTCCAGATCCACACCACACCGAATGACCGGGTTCTCGGTTAGTCGAGGCACAGCGGCATCGTCAGCTTAGTTCATTATCCGGACTCGTTTTTCTCCTTGGATTATCCACGGTGAAGGGCTACAAGGCTCGTTGGGATTCACAACTCAAGGACCGCTGTGGGCATTACCGCCTGCGGGACTTCGGAACGCCGCAGGCTCATAAAGTGTTGGCCGACGCCGGGCGTGAGAATCCAGAGTTGAAGCGGAGTACATTGCACCACCTGCGTTCGTTGCTGTCCGCCATATTCCGTCATGCGATTCAACAGGGATACCTGACCGGAGCGAACCCCAGTTCGGGAAGCGAGTATCCCACGTGCGCCGGAGGGAGATGAGACTTACACCTATTCGTTAACTGAAGAGCTGATGATGTTGAAGCTGTTGCCTGATCCGGCGCGAACCATCGTCGCAGTGGCGGCTTTTGTCGGTCTGAGCCGGAGCGAGATTCGTGGCCTGGAATGGCCCGACCACACCGGAGACAGAATCAGCGTCGTGCGGTCAGTGTGGGAATCCGTTGTAAGCGAGACCAAGACAAGGGCGCGGAAAGCGCCGGTGCCCGTAATCGTGGCCGATGCAGCGGCTCCTGGACCAATTCATGCTCACGAGCGAACGCCGGGAATAAGGAGGCGGGCCAGGAAACGCCCAATGGCAAGCATGCAACCGGGCAGCAGGTCTCACGGTTGAGCGATGGCGATCACCTGCCTCCGCGACCGATCTTTGCTACTATGAAGGGGACGCCCTTGAGTCTGAATAACGTGCTAAACCGGCAGATATTACCCGTGCTCAATGCTTGCGTGGAGTGTGGGAAAGTTCGGAGCGAACACGGCGAAGCGGACCACGAGTATGAACGGGATTCACGCCGTCCTGAGTGGCACGGCTGGCACGCTTTTAGGCGCGGACTTGCTACTAACCTGCACGATCTCGGCGTGGACGATAAAACGATTCAAGCCATTCTGAGGCACGCAAACGTGGCAGTGACGCAGGGGTGTTACATCAAGACGCTGGACTCGCAGAGTATCGCCGCCATGCAACAGTTGGAGTCGCTCGTCGATGTGAAGATGCTCGCGGCGTCACAGGTTGAGGCATGATGCAGAACACCATAGTGGCGGCGGATAATTTGTCGCGGTCCTGCGAGTTGTGCAACGATGTTGAAACGCTGTTGCCTGTAAGCAGTTGAATACAAACAAGGTTGGGCGCGTAGCTCAGTTGGTAGAGCAATGCCCTTTTAAGGCATGGGTCGCAGGTTCGAATCCTGCCGCGCTCACCAATAACCCCCTCAGGTTATTGGACTTGCACAGTCAGAGCTTTTTCAGCCAAGAGATTCTGACCCACACCCAACCCACAGCTTGCGAACCAACGCACCTGAACGTCGTGCATTTCGTCCGTGACCGCCTGAGCGTACTTGGTCAGCATGATCTCGGGGTTTGCGTGCCGCATGTTGCCTTGGGCGGTCTTCACATCTGTCTTGTCGATGGACACCATCCAAGTAGCCATGCTGGAACGCAGAGAATGCAGTCCGAACCGCTGCCCGTCTGCGATTTTGATTCCTGCGGTTAGAGCAGCGGGGCGCAAGTGGTCGGTGACGAAAATCCCGGCGCACATCGGGATTGATCCGCTCATCTTGTACGACGGGAAAATCCAGTCATCGTCTCCACCGTACTGCGTGACCTTTCGCCACTCGTGCAAGAACCATGCCAGCGCCGGGGATAGCACTGCGGGAAGACCTCAAAAAACTCGGGTACTGGGGCATTGTCAGCTGGAACGATCAGGATATCGAAGACGAATTAAGGGGGTACGATGTTCCCGTCACACCGAAGATGGTGAAATATGTGCGGAACTATGGCTGGACTTCAGCTCAAGCAACTTCCGCCACTGCCCTCCAGTCTGCGCCCGATTCCTGTTCGGCGGGACCAGCGATAAAAGTGCTGACTGTTTACAAGAGTTACCGCTGGTACTATCTTGACCGGAGACCCCTGATGAGCCGCTCCCTGTCTTTCGTTACTCTGTTACTGTCATGCTTGACACTGACGGGATTCCTTCAGTGTCAGGGACAGCCAGAGTGTGAACTCGGGGTGTCGAGCAACAACCTGCTGGTTCGGGCAATCGTGGAAGGAGATTGGAAGAAGGCACGAGCGATGATCCATTCTAAAGAATCGCTCGATACTCGGGACCAGTGCGGCGTCACTCCATTGCTCGCAGCAATCAACGGAGGAAGCGATTCGGAATTTGCTAACGAGTTATTATCAGCGGGCGCTGACCCAAAGTTCCCGGATGGTGGTGCCGAAGCTCTTCTGGGGGCGGCTTACTACTGCAATCTCAAGGTGGCTCAGGAATTGCTGAAGCGTGGTGTCTCCGTGAACATCGCGAGCGGCAACGGCGAGACCCCTTTGATGGAGGCTCCATCACAGAGATGCAAAGATGGAAAGATGGTGCAGCTTCTTCTGGATGTGGGAGCCGACCCCAATGCCAGAGACAGGAATGGTTTTAGCGCTCTTCTAGCTGCCTCCATGACTGGCGATGCGGCTGGCGCCGAGAGACTGCTCAAGGCAGGTGCAGATCCAACTTTCAAGGACAAGTACGGGAACACACCCGAGTCTCAGGCTTGCGACCGTGGGGAAAAAGGCCACGCTCAGGTGTGTACACTCGTGCGCCAAGGCGAAAACAGTTCGCCGTGAAAGCCGCAGGACTCCACCGGGTGCGACTCCCACCATTGCCCTCCAGTGTCCGCCCGATTCCTGCTCGCCCGGGCGTGCGATAAAGTGCGAACTATTCGCAACAGTTATCATAGCTGTGATGCGCATTCGGTCAATTTTCATCGTCGCCAGCGCCTTGCTCGTAAACTCACTGACCATAGCCCAAAAACAGGTAATCGCTTCGCAGACGAAGAAATTCGAGTCGCCTGATGGGATGCTGGTCGCAGTTGTTTCATCTAGCAACGTGCTGGAAGCAATGATTGAGAGTCGGATTGAAATCCGCACTTCGAACGGGGAAGACCGTGCTGAAGCGTGACTACAGTTCCTCGGACCCGGAACATGGTTTCGGCGTTAAGAAGGCGTTGTGGACACCCGATTCACAATTCTTCCTTTACAGCCTTGAAAGCTCAGGCGGCCACTCCGGCTGGCATTTTCCCATCGACATCTTTTCCCGGAGGAGAGGAAGGATATTCAGGCTTGATGACGCTTTGAATGATGCCGTTACCGATCCTGACTTCGGCGTTGCTGCCCCAGACCGCATCACTGTGCAAGTTTCTGACAAGCACACGAGAACACTGTCGTTAGTGAACCTGCCTCTCCGATGACTGGCATAGCAGTGCGCCGTGAAATGGCGCTGGACTTCGGCGGCTGTACTCCCGGAAACCCACCCGATGGCAATCGAAGTCGGTTGTTTCTCAGTAACGAAAAGCACACAGTTTTCCGGGGATTTCTCGGCGACCAGCCGGGCGGCAGCAATGCCCTGATTACAACGGTAATGGTGGCTGCCGTAGACGCTACTCTCGTCCGCGTCGTAATCTTCGAGTATATGGACCTAGCAAATACACTGCCACGGCGACTTATTATTCTCGTCATTGCAGCAGGTCTTTTGTTCGTGGGGCGGGGCATGGCTCAACTTCCGCCCGAGTTCGACCGGCCAATTATCTCTTTCTATAACGGCGTTTTGTTCATAGTTGGAGATGCTTGGTTTCCAACAGACCCCAGCGCCAAGCCAATAAAAACCCATATCCGAATTCTCTGCAAGAGGAGATTGGGCATCTGTGCGCTCGCCACGAGTGACGGAGATGCTGGGGTAGCGGTGGAGTTCCTTACGGTCGTGTCATGGACCTCAAAACGAGTGGCCCTACGAGACGAAAGGCTGGACCCCAGTTGCTTAGTTAACGACTACATCGTTGATCGTGCTGGTAGCAGCGTGTCGCTTGTTTCAAGTCCGGGAGGTCTTGCAGAACGAGTCGAGTGTAGAACAGGGCCATATCAAAAGCCCAAGAGAATAGTTTATGACCTCGCTCGTCACATCCCACAACAATAAATCAATCAGATTTGCCAAAGCTCTCGTGTAAGCAATCCTAGTTGGTGGAAAAGTGCACCGGGAAAGGCGCTGGACTTCAGCGGATGCGATTCCTGCCCACCAGCGGAGGCTGCCACATCCAGCTTCGATGTTCTGAAGCGGGGCGCTCTTTCATAATCCGTTGACCCTGACACCTGATGGCTTCAACCACGGAGGTGTACTGCATTTCTGGATGAATTGTGGAATCTTCTACTTATTGAAGAAGATATGCTTATTGCTGAGGATGATCCAAAGTAGAACGCAACCCACGATTACAAGCCCCGCTGCAAGAAGCTTCAATTGATCCAAACGGGGCCGCAGGTCGGCCCGCCCAATCAAAACTGAGATGTAGTGATCTTCTCGCCGCAGGTACCGGACTGCGGCCCACCACTTGTCGTATTCGTCACGAGAATCGCGAAGAACACGCCTGTAAGCCTTGGCGATGATTCTCGTCATATTCCTCTCATATTGATCTTGGTCGTACTCACGGTCGAACTGCTCGTTGACCTGCATGATGTCTGGAAGCGTCCATCCGCTTTCAGTGAAGTAAAGCATCTTGCGTTCGGTTTCCGAGAGCGGAACATTCTCATCCTGTGCTTCAGCCACGATCTTGGAAATCAGGAACTCCTTGGCCTCACGAGCGTTGCAGACTGCGTCCATGCCGCGAATTTTACTCTTTGAGCCGTTCGGTTGACGACAAACAGCGGCTACGCTCGCCGACCAGCGGTCGAAACGTGAAATCGACTGATAGGGTCAGTTGACATGCCGACTGCGATTCGGCGGAGTTGGAATCGGCTGGTTAGTGTTACAGTGAGTGAAATCAGTGAGCCAACGTAATCAAAGTCCGAGACTCAGGTGCAACGTTCGCAATGGAATAGTTCATCTTGCGACTGCATGTTTTGTGTCGGTTTTAGTCGCTTCCCTCATAACAGCCGCTGTAGCCGGAATCCGCGGTCCCGGGAAATACAGTGGCGTGGTGATATTTGACAGATGGGGCGGTTGCATCCTCTTCAGTGGCGTTTATCTGATGTATGTTTCGGATTCTGTGAAGGATCAACTACGCGCATATGAAGGCCAATCCATCGAAATTGATGCTCTCCAAGTGAAGCAGCAGATTAATCCCGGCGATGGACTTATTCGCCGCCTGAACATTCTCGGTCCGGCAACCTCGAAACAGGGATGGTCCACAGTCGAAGGCGTTACACTCGGAGCGCAGCCGCTAGCAATCAAAGGGTCTCTTGGCGTTGAGCTTACTGTCACCAATAAAGGCGACACACCTGTTCGCATCGATAGCTCCCAGATCGGTTTCGCCTTGCTGTCTAGCAGAATCGAAGGCGCTCAGACACCGTCTGACGGCCCATCGACGGCGGTAATTACCCGTGCGAACGTTGCCTCAGCCAACCGCTCACGGCAAATAGGCGCTGGAGGCAAAATACATTCTTATTCGTATCTCATCGCTGACCATGCCGGGTTTCGACAAGCCTTCGAGCTTGCGTCTAACGAATCCCGGAAAATACAGATCGCCTTTGAACTCCCCGCTGGGCACTATCAGTTCTTTGCCGGGTATGGCGGCGGTGTGCTTGAGTCCAAATCGATCATAAGCAATCCTGTTTCGCTAGACCTCGCAAAGGATCAAGCATTCCCGGAAACAGAGTAGCCCAGCTCTGAACGCTCACCTGCTCAGTTGTCGATAAGGTGCGCCGGGAAAGGCGCTGGACTCCAGCGGATGAAACTCCCCCCCGAGAACTGGTTCGCTCCACCCGATGGCAAGCGAAGTCGGAAAAGCAGAGTTTTATGGGGATTTCCCTGCGACCAGCCGGGGAAATCCGAATCCCTTGAAGGGGGTTGAGAATAACGGCCTGTCAACAGCAATCGTGAATTAACCGCGTGGTATCTGGCAGAAGAATTGAAGCGTCCGTTTGGTAGCAAACATTTCCTCGTACCGGAGATTGCCATCTTCTGTCCTGACGTAAGGCGTAAACACATCGACCGCTTCACCGAGACAATGCTCAAGACCACAACAGATAGCATCCTGCTTCTGGTCCTTGCCCGGTAGAACGGTTAGAACGTCGTAGCATATTCCAGCGGCACGCAGCCTGCCCTTGGCCGCTTCCTTTTGGAAATTCTCGATCAAAAGGTCGATCAACGGGTGCGACCCCGGATAATCGTCGCCCTCGATCTTTGCGCCGACATGCCGGATTTCACCGTCCGACAACATAATTGCCCCGATCGGTAAGAATTCGCCCTGTTTCGTCAGCAACATCTGAGCCATTGGAAGAAGCGCATTCAGTAGCTCGTTCAGATCGGGATGGGCCATACAGTGTCGGCGACTGACACATCATAGCCTGTCAACTGGCGTTAAAGTGCGCCGTAAAAAGACACTGGACTCCAGCGGGTGAACTCCCGCCCGGAATCTTGTTCCCTCCACTCGGTCGTTTCTCAGTAACGAAAGGCCAGTCTTCTGGGGATTTTCTTTGCGGGCAGCCGGGCGGCACCGGAGTTCCATTGCCGGAGGGTGAGCGCCTGATTTCGACACGTGACTCAATTCACTCCCAGAATATCCGAACGAAACTTTTCCAACGCGACTCGTAGGTAGCGATGAGTACAGAAAATCTGGGACTACCACTTGCGGATGTGGTCAGAGCACAAACACCGATGCCGTATCGCACCGCTTTGCGGTAACCGTCGTCAGGCCTGATCGCGAGTTTCTGTGCGGCTTCTGGCAACTGTGAAGGATTGGAGGTTTCGTATCTTACGAGGTCGATGTTGCCGGAAGGCATTCGGAAATCATGCTGACACACCTTATCCCCGAACGTGTTCCTGCCCATGCGACTGAAAGGCGGCAAATGAGCGGCTAGTCGTATACTTGTGAAAGCCTTTGCGACGGCGTCCGCTGCGACATCTTGCGCGTTAGCCGCAAGTGCGATGACCACCGCGACTACCGCGACTACCGCGAAAACCAGAACTGACCAGTATTTCCGCATGCATGAATCGTAGAGGGTGGTAACTGTTTGGGAAATAACTGCAAAATCTCGATTACATTCACAGTCAAAGGCTACTCAGTTCGATCACTCACCTGATGCCGCGAGGAACCAGAATGCGAACATTCCCAGCCCACAAATAGGCGCGTGCCAGCGCAACGGACCCGGTCGCCACACGCCACCGATGCCAAAAAGGATTCCGGCGAGAGCAAGCAAAACTCCCCACCGAAATATTCTGAGAAGCAATGGATCGTAGTACGGAAAGTGGTGAACTTGAGCATACGCAACTGACGAAACGGCCACGACGCCTGAAGCTGTTGCAAAAACGAATCCGATCAAGGACAAAATCGACGGGACAGTTCGCTGTTTTGGTTGGCGTGTCCATCTTGTCCAGCCCCAAATCAGCGCAACAGGCGTCACCACGTAACCGATTACGACCAGAATTCCAAACATGATCTGAACGGAGATGCTCACAGCCGGAGTGCCTCCGGCCCATATTGTATTCCGGCTCCGTGGTTGACGTAACGGTGCGCCGTGGAAAGCGCCGGACTCGGCGAGTGCGCCT
>Ga0210383_10000667_pt1 | contig 31228 bp, 27 predicted proteins | sample IncBWC14OmetaG_FD_160072 | JGI IMG/M metagenome (GOLD analysis project Ga0210383, IMG submission 160072) | Forest soil microbial communities from Barre Woods Harvard Forest LTER site, Petersham, Massachusetts, United States - Inc-BW-C-14-O ... | reverse complement strand
TAGATGCAAGAAACCGGATTATAACAGAGCCACTTCGGAGAATTTCGCGGGCAGAGGTCACGCCTTCCCTCAGATGCAAAAGCCTCCGTCCTCTTGTATTCTGAAGAGAATGGCTATCGACTTACTGACGCGCCTGAAACAATCTGCCGTCCTGTGCGACGGCGCGATGGGGACCCTGCTCTACGCCAAAGGGATTTTCATCAATCGCTCCTATGACGAGCTGAACGTTTCACAGCCCGACTTGATTCGAGGCATCCACCACGAATATCTGCAGGCGGGTGCGGAGATTATTGAAACCAATACTTTTGGTGGGAACTCGTTTCGCCTGGCTCGACACAGCATGGCCAGCCAAGTTCGTGAGATCAATCTTGCTGGAGCGCGGCTGGCGCGGGAAGCCGCCAAGAGTTTCGACGTTTTTGTCGCCGGGTCGGTTGGACCTCTGGGTGTGCGAATCGAGCCGCTCGGCAAGACGTCCTTCGAGGAAGCTCGAACCGCCTTCCGTGAGCAGATTGCGGCGCTGGTCGAAGGTGGCGTAGACCTGCTGATGCTGGAAACATTCGGTTACCTGGAAGAAATTCACCAAGCCATCCTGGCTGCTCGCGACGTGAATTCGAAGATCCCGGTGGTGGCGCATGTCACCATCGATGAGGACGGAAATTGTCTCGACGGTTCGACCCCTGAGACCTTCACCCCACGACTGGAAGAGTGGGGGGTGGACGTGATCGGCTGTAATTGCAGCGTGGGGCCAGTTGCGATGCTCGATGCCGTCGAGCGCATACGTGCAGCAACTTCCCTGCCCTTGTCCGCGCAACCGAACGCCGGCATGCCCCGCTCGGTCGAAGGCCGGAACATTTATCTTTGTTCCCCGGAATACATGGCCAGCTATGCGCGGAAGTTCGTCGCGGCAGGGGTAAGGATCGTGGGTGGCTGTTGCGGGACAACACCGGACCACACGCGGGTGATGAAATCTGCTTTGCGAGTAGGAGACGCACGCGCAAAGATAAGCTCGGCGACAGCTACGGGTCCGAAACAATCGGCAGCGACTCCAGCAGTGCCGGTTGGAGAGCGCTCCCGCCTGGGCGCAAAGTTGGCGTCGGGTGAGTTTCTCACCATGGTCGAAATCGTTCCTCCCAAGGGAACGGATATTCGTAAGGAGATCGAGGGTGCGAGGTTCGTTAAGTCGGTGGGCGTGGACGGAATCAACGTCCCAGATAGTCCACGAGCTTCGGCTCGGATGAGCAATCAAGCCCTGTCGCTGCTTATCCAGCAGGAGGTCGGCATCGAGGCGATCCTGCACTACACCTGCCGCGACCGCAACGTTCTGGGCATTCAATCGGACCTGCTGGGGGCGGCGGCTACCGGCATTCGCAACCTCATCTGCATTACGGGCGATCCCCCAAAGATGGGGAGTTATCCGGATGCGACGGCGGTATTTGACGTGGACGCGATTGGACTGGTGAACATCGTCCACAATCTTAATCGCGGACTCGACATCGGCGGCAACCCGATCGGCGCGGGCACCGCTTTCGTAATCGGAGTGGGCGCGAATCCCGGCCTGAGCGACATGGACGAAGAAATCCGGCGCTTCGAATACAAGGTGCAGGCGGGCGCCGAATATGTGGTAACCCAGCCGGTCTTCGATCTAAGCCTGCTAGAGAGTTTTCTGCGCCGGATCGAACACTGCCGCATTCCGGTAGTGGCGGGAATCTGGCCGCTGGTAAGCGTCCGCAATGCGGAGTTTATGAAGAACGAATTGCGCGTTTCGGTTCCGGACTCGATTCTCGAGCGTATGACCGCAGCTAAAACTCCAGAAGCGGCGCGAGAAGAAGGGGTTGCAATTGCGCGCGAGATGTTGATTGCGGTACGCGAAATGGCGCAGGGAGCGCAGATCAGCGCGCCCATGGGTCGATATGCTTTGGCGGTGGACGTTCTGGAAGCGTTAGGGACATCGCGTCCCACTTCGGTGTAAGCTTTGTTAATTCTTCTTTAAAGCGTGTTTTCTACTAGACACACTCCGTCCTCAAGTGGAATAAAATAAGTATCAGGAGCGAAAACCGTTGGCGAAATTTGAGGACTGCCTTCAGCGTCTGGAGAAGATCGTACAAGAACTTGAAAAGGGCGAAGTGCCTTTGGAGAAATCTCTGACGCTTTTTGAGGAAGGCATGCAGCTTTCAGCCACTTGCCGGAAAGAGTTGGAGCAGGCCGAGGGCAAGGTGGAAATCCTGCTGAAGCAGAACGGGAAGCTCCAGGCTGAGTCGTTTGAGCCTTTGACCGAGAGCGCGGCCGGAAAGAAGTAGGCTGCGACGGTCGTCATGCCGCTCATCAGGATTAACGTCTGCGACCGCGTTCACGCCCGTGCAACGCCGCCGCAGCCAAGGCGCCGTGCCTAGCGGTAGAAATCAGGGGAAAGCCATGCGATCTCTTAATGTAGTACTCCTGCAACGCGATTCGGGGGTTGCCCAATCTCTCGTTTCCGCCCTGTCTAATTCTTGTAATACAGTTCGCCAAGTCGGTTCGTTCGGCGAATTACGCGATAGCATTGCCAAGCATCGCGCGGGCATTGCCATTTTGGATATGGAAGCGGCTTCGATCACTGATGTCGAGCGCTTGGCGCGCGAGTTTCCCAAAGCTTGCATCGTCTGCACCCATCGGCTGGCCGACGACGCAATGTGGACGGCGGCCATAAACGCGGGCGCGACCGATGTCTGCCCACCGTCCGACACCCGTAGCATTCTGCGCGCTGCATTGAGAAATACCGCCAGTGCGCATTCTGCAGCGGCGTAAAATGTCGTCCGCTGAATAAAAAGGACGCCTCCGGGTGTCCTTTTCTTTTCTAGAACGCTCGTACCGCAACGACGAAAGTGCGCTTGTTATACTCACGGTCATGCTTAACGACATCATGGAGGCGGGCCGGCAGCGGACCGACGCGGCGCTGGAGCGCCTGCTGCCGCCTCCCACGCAGCATCCGGTTTCAATTCATCGCGCCATGCGCCATAGCGTTTTCGCCGGCGGCAAACGCTTGCGGCCGATTCTCTGCATGGAAGCCGGGAAGATGATTGCCGGTTCCCTGCCTGCGGGGATCGAAGAGTTGGGAGCTGCGCTGGAGATGCTGCATACCTATTCCCTGATCCACGACGACCTTCCCGCCCTCGACAACGATGATCTGCGTCGTGGCCGTCCGACCTGTCACAAGGTTTTCGGCGAGGCTATTGCAATTCTGGCAGGCGACGCCCTGCAAACGCAGGCTTACGAAACGCTGTCGCGGCTGCAATGTCCAGCCGAGGCACGAGTGCGGATCATCGAAGAAATTGCGCGCGGCACTGGGACCGTCGACGGAATGATTGGCGGCCAGGTGGTCGATCTCGAAGCCGAGCACACCAAGCCCGATTTGAAGATGCTGGAATATATTCACCGCTCAAAGACGGCCGCGTTGATCACCGCCAGCGTCGTGAGCGGCGGACTTTATGCGGGAGCAGATCGAGTCGCGGTCGAGAAGTTGGGAACCTTCGGAAAATCGATCGGGCTCGCCTTTCAGATCGTAGATGACGTGCTCGACGTGACGCAAACTTCCGAACAACTGGGAAAAACTGCTGGCAAAGACACTGCGGCCGAGAAGGCAACTTACCCGGCTTTGTTCGGCATCGACGAGTCCCTGAAAAAAGCGGATGCGCTCGTCGATACCGCTTTGGGATCGCTAGAAGGCTTTGGCCCGCGGGCGGAAACGTTGAAGGCGCTGGCACGATTCCTGGTCGAAAGAAAAAAGTAGCGCCGGCATCCTGCCTTCAGGTGTGCGAGGGCGCCGCACCGACAGCCGACGAGACGGCGGCGTTACGAGAGATTTTGGTATGATGACTGCGGCGATGGAGTTCGCCATAACCGCCTGGATCGAACGTACAAGCTCCGGCTGATAACTCCTACAAACTTTGTAGGGAGAACTTCATCGTGATCGATCTTCTCGTCATATCCCTGGGCGCAATCGTCGGCGCCAATGCCCGCTACCTGCTGAGTCGATTTACCGCCAAAGAATTGGGGCCTGTCTTCCCTTACGGGACGCTGTTCATCAACATCGTCGGCAGCCTGATCGTTGGCTTTTTTGTCGTATGGACGACGGAACGCGTGCTGGCGGACCCGCGCTGGCGCTTGCTCGTCGTGGTGGGATTCTGTGGTTCATTCACTACCTTCTCCAGTTATGCCTTTGAAACCATGTCGTATTTTGAGCGCGGACAATGGCTTCTAATGTTGACTAACGTGTTTGCCAACAACTTGTTGTGCCTGGGCGGAGCATTGGCCGGCATGGCTTTGGCGCGGGTGCTGTAAAATGCCAGACGCGATGGCTGTACAAGTTACGATCTATCTCAACGAAGCCGACCAGTGGCATCGCCGGCCGTTGCACGTGGAGATTCTCAACTACTTGAGGAAGGAAAACGTGTATGCGGCAACCGCAATTCATGCGGTCGCTGGGTTTCTAGGTCGGCATCGGGTGGAAACCAGCCATCTCGTGGACGCCGGCGGAAAGCTTCCCGTGATCATCATCTTCGTGGACACGGATGAGCACGTGAACCGTGTTCTGCCTACGTTGAAAGAAATGGCTGCCCACCGCTTGATCGTGCGCGAGAATGTGGTGCTAGAACAAGGAAGCCTCGACTGACATGTCCACTCTTTCAAACACCGCTCCGCCGCTCGATGTGCTCGCCATCGCTGCTCACCGCGACGATGTCGAACAAACCTGCGGCGGCACATTGTTGAAGATGGCGCAGCACGGACGGCGCACCGGAATCCTCGATCTCACTCGCGGAGAGATGGGGACACGAGGCACCGCGGAAGATCGGGCGCAAGAGGCTTCGGAGGCCGCGAAGATTTTACGGGTAACATGGCGGGAAGCACTCGATATTCCCGACGGGCGGGTCGAGAACACATGGGAAAACCGGCTGAAGGTTGCGCGCGTGATTCGCGAGCAACGTCCGCGCGTGGTGATTCTTCCCTACTGGAAAGGTCGGCATCCGGACCATTACACGGCGTCGACGTTGGGATATGAAGCCTGTTTCTTGGCGGGATTGTCTAAGCTCGATTTAAGTGTCGCGGCCGACGCGCACGCATCTCGGACGGGACATCCTCAGGATGCCGGCGCTACGAAACCTCATCGGCCGTTCAAGATTATTTACGCGACCCTCTACTACGACATACGGCCTACCTTCGTCGTCGATATCACAGAATTATTCGAGACACGCTTCCAGGCGCTGATGGCCTATAAATCGCAGTTCAGCGACCAAGATGCGGGCAAAGAACTCTTCCCTGCCCAGGCTGAGATTCGCGTCCGCATTGAGGCCATGGCGCGCTTTTACGGCTTGCTCGCAGGCGTGACCTACGCGGAACCTTTCCTGCAAAAGGAAGTCGGTTTGGTAGATGACTTGACTTTAATTCCCGTGAAGTCGATCTAAGTTATTTCTTCACCGCAACCGCGAGCCCATCCCTGATCGGCAGGATGGTCGTAAACAAATCGGGAGAACTGTAGAGCAGCCGGTTGAATTCAAGGATGGCTTTCGTCGAAGCCTCCGTAGGATTTTTCTGGGCGACCTTCCCGCTCCACAGAACATTGTCGGTTACAAACAGCCCGCCTTTGCGCAGACGTGGCATGGCCAGCTTGAATACGCGCGGATAATCTTCTTTATCGATGTCGTTGAAAATAATGTCAAACTCCTGCTTGTGTTCGGAAAGAAGCTCCAACGCGTCGCCAGTCGACATGTTGATTCGCGAGGCGACGCCCGCCTTCTCAAAATATCCCCGCGCCTCATCGGCGTTCTTGCGATCTCCGTCGGTATAGAAGACCAATCCGCCGTGGCCTACGGCTCGCGCCCACCAGATGGTCGAATAACCAATTGCCGAACCCATCTCGAATACCGTTTTAGCCCCTATCATGAGTGCGTATTGGTGCAGAATGCGGCCTACCGCGGGGCCGACGATAGGGATCTTTCGCTTGGCGGCCTCTTCTTCCATCTTCGTGAGAACTTCATCGCGTGGCGGGAGCATGGAATAGAGATAGTCTTCGACCGGCCCGGCTGTAATTCCGGACATCTGCCAGTCCGGCTTGGTAGTTTTCGGCTTTGGCAATTTGGCTCCTTTCAATGTCGACAGGCGAGACGCCCGTCCTCCATGACCTAGGAAATTGTCTCGCCCGGCTTCATTTCTTTAATCTCGATCTCGGGCACGAGTTTGTGCAACTGGCTGGGCGTTCCTGTCAGAACGGGAAACGTTCCGAAGTGCATGGGGATGACAGTCTTCGGCCTCAGCAGATTGCATGCATAGGCGGCTTCGCGCGGACCCATAGTGTAATGGTCGCCAATCGGAATCATCGCGATGTCGGGCGCATAAAGCTCGCGGATGATCGTCATATCGCCGAACACGTTGGTGTCGCCGGCGTGATAGATCTTTACGCCGTTGGCGAACTCAACGACGTACCCGCAGGCTTCACCGCCATAAACGATCTCGTCCCCGTCTGTGATCCCGCAGGAGTGATCGGCGTGAACCATGGTGACTTTGATGTCGTCAACGGATTGCGTTCCGCCTTTGTTTATGCCCAATACGTGCTTGACGCCCTTTTTCTCCAGCCATCCGCACAGCTCAGGAATACCAACTACTTTTGGATTGTGTTTCTTCCCGATCTCGACCGCGTCGCCGATGTGATCGAAGTGGCCGTGGGTGCAGAGCATGACGTCAACCTTCTTAACGCTCTTTTCTTTCTCCGGACACATGGGGTTCCCCATCACCCAAGGGTCGATCAAGATGGTTTTGCCTCCGGGCGTTTCAACCCGAAAGGTAGCGTGGCCCAGCCAGGTAAGTTTGATGCCATTGAGGTTCATAGTATTGGAAATGCTGAGTGCTAAATGCTGGGTGCTAGTTTAATATAGTTCGCCGTGACCGAACTCAAGGTTCTAATCTCGCGCGAGCAGATTGCGCACCGCGTGGCTGCGATGGGTGCGGAAATCACCCGCGACTTCTCCGGGGAGTCCGTGATTCTTGTGGGCGTCTTGAAAGGCGCGACGATTTTCCTCAGCGACCTGGCACGTTGTGTTCAACTGGATGCTACCTTCGACTTCATTGGGGTCTCCAGCTACGGCAACCGCCCCAGCCCGGCTCACGAATTGCAGTTCGGATGGGATTCAACGGGAGAAGTGCAACTCACGAAGGACGTCGACCAATCAATGAAGGATCGAAACGTCGTTCTGGTGGAAGACATTCTCGACACCGGTCTGACGCTCAACTATCTCAAGAAGATCATGTTGGGCCACCAACCGAAAGCGCTCCGCATCGCCACGCTGCTGGACAAGCCTTCGCGGCGCAAGCAACCTCTCAAGGCTGACTACGTTGGCTTCAGTATTCCCGACGAGTTCGTGGTGGGATATGGATTGGACTATGCGGAAAAGTATCGCAACTTGCCGGATATTTGCGTCGTTCCCAGGGAAAACTGATCGCATCGCCGGAAACGTAGCAAGGTACGTTTCTACAGCGGCCTGCTATGCATCGTCCGAGCAGGCAAACCGCGGCTGATATCATAGGAAAGTGGAAATGGTTGCAACCAAAACCGACTTTCAATCCAAGGTCGATCCGCTTCTGCTCGAAGTCGCTGACGTGGTCAACACCACGCTCGACCTGGATACCACCCTGCGCCGGGTGGCTGAACTCGTGCGCAAGGTCATCGACTACGAAATATTTGGCATCCTGCTGCTGAACGAAAAAACTCAGGAGTTGTATTTTCGATTTCAGGTAGGATACGCGCGCGAAATTGCAGAGCGTATGCGAATCAAGGTAGGCGAGGGAGTGACTGGGATCGCCGCGCAGCGGCGCGAAGCGATTCTGGTCGATGACGTAGCTAAATATCCGCAATACATTTCTGCGGCGCACAACGTGCGGTCGGAGCTGGCAGTTCCTCTGATCGTCAAGAACCGGCTCATTGGAGTGATCGACATCGAGTCGCCCGAGCCCAATCACTTCACCGAAGAGCATAAGCGGTTGTTGACGCTGATTGGTTCGCGGATGGCGGTCGGCATCGAGAATGCGCGTTTATACACTCGCACTACGCGGCAAGCACGGACCCTGGTTTTGCTCAATGAGATCGCGCGCGAGTTGACGTCGATTCTCAACGTCGACGAGTTGCTGAAACGCATTGCGGAGTTGCTTAGCCGCTTGATCGACTATCAGATGTTCAGCATCTTATTGCTCGATCCGGCTAGCGAAAAGCTGCAACACCGTTTTTCGCAGCGTTTTCAAGAGAACATCCAGCTCAAGAACGATATTCCGCTCGGCCGTGGCGTGGTGGGCTATGCCGCGCAACACAAAGAAGCGGTTCTGGTCCCTGACGTCAGCAAGGACTCGCGATACATTCCGAGCAACCCTGAAACGCGCTCCGAGCTGGCAGTGCCGCTGGTCTATAAGGACAAAGTCATCGGCGTGCTGGACCTCGAGCACACGCGTCGCGGGTTTTTTACCGACGATCACAGACGGACCGTAACTACTCTGGCGGCGCAAGTTGCGATTGCCCTCGAAAATGCGCGGCTCTACGAACAGATTGCTTATCAGGAGAAGCGCCTCGAGCGCGACCTCGCGATGGCGCGCCAGTTGCAGTTCCGGCTTCTTCCGCCAACGCTCCCCAAGCCCGCTCATCTCGACATCGCCGCTAAGTTTGTTCCCGCACGGGCTATTGGCGGCGATCTCTACGATTTCGTAAATTATTCCATGTCGCGCACGGCCATCGTGATTGGCGATGTCAGCGGTAAAGGCGCGCCGGCGGCGATTTATGCTGCGCTGGTAAGCGGAATTCTGCGATCCCACGCTCCCATTGAACCCGGGCCGGCCGAAATGCTTTCTGCTGTGAACTTCTCGTTGGGCTAACGACGCAACGATTGCCAGTTCGTTTCGCTCATCTACGCGGTCTGGGACGATAAGAACCGCACGCTGCAGGTGGCCAATTCGGGCCTGCCGCGCCCGATTTACTGCCACAATGGGCAGATTGAGATTATCGAAGCCACTGGTCTGCCCCTGGGGTTGTTTGACGAGGCCGAATACGATGAGTTTAGCTTTCGTGCCAAGCCCGGAGACATGTTCGTGTTCTTCAGCGATGGCATTCTCGACGCCGGCGATAAGGACGAAGAACTCTTTGGCCGCGAGCGTGTCGGAGAAATTGTCGCCGCGAATCCCGAGGCTTCTGCGAACGAGATCGTGAAATTAATCTTCCAAGCTGTCGCCGAACATGCATCGGGAGAGGACGCGTTCGACGATCAGACCGTGGTTGCGATCCGGGTCAAGGGCGCTCCCGGGAAACGCAAGTGATGCGTTCGGTAGGTCACAAAGGGCGTCCGCCAGCCTTTTCGTATCAAAATGTGAGGAACAAGGCGGCCTCTGAAGGAATCCTTCATTGCGATCAAGTGCCTCTTACTCTCTTAGCCGAGCATTTCGGAACTCCACTGTACGTTTACTCTGCGTCGACAATTCGTGAGCGCATGCGTGCTTTCGATCGCGCCTTTCAAAAGATCCCTCATACTGTCTGCTACTCGGTCAAAGCGAATTCGAACCTCAGCATTCTGCGACTGCTGGCCAGAATGGGCTGCGGTTTTGATGTGGTCTCCGGAGGAGAACTGGAGCGCGTGCTCCGTGCCAGCCGAAGTGCCGGGAAAAAGGTCGTCTTCTCCGGAGTGGGGAAAACACCCGATGAAATGCAAGCGGCGCTGAAGGCCGACGTCTTATTGTTCAATGTGGAAAGCGAATCGGAGTTGAGGGCACTCGCCGAATGCGCGGCTCGAGCGAAGAAGAAGGCCCGGATTGCTTTGCGCGTGAATCCTGACGTTCCGGCCAAAACTCATCCCTATATTTCTACCGGCCTGCATCAACACAAGTTTGGCATACCCATTGAGGAGGCTGGCCGTTTGTACGCGCGGGCGTCCGAAGTGAAGTTCCTGGAAGTTGCCGGAATCAGCGTCCACATTGGTTCCCAGATCACGGATATGAAACCGTTCGCGGCAACCATGGAGCGCGTGGCAGCTTTGACGCGAACCCTGCGAGCCAACGGTCATTCGATCAAGTACGTGGACGCAGGAGGCGGTCTTGGTATTGACTACGAGACCCCGAGCCAGCCGAATTTTGCCAAACAGGTTGCTTCCTACGCCGCTGCCCTTTTGAAACCATTGCAGACCTTGAAGGTGCATCTCCTGCTCGAACCCGGCCGCTCTATCGTTGCACCCGCCGGAGCGCTGCTGACACGGTTGCTGTACAAGAAAACCAATGGCAAGAAACAATTCCTAGTCGTGGATGCGGCAATGAACGATTTGGTGCGTCCCTCGCTCTACCATGCCTATCACGAAATCGTAGCTGTCCGAGCATCCGATCCGTCCTCAGAAAAGGGTTTGAGCGAGATTGCGGACGTCGTCGGACCGGCCTGTGAAACGGGAGATTTCTTCGCCCGGGACCGCGACCTGCCGATCATGCAGGAAGGGGCTCTGCTGGCGCTGCTCGATACCGGCGCGTATGGAATGGTTTTGGCCTCGAACTACAATACGCGACCGCGACCTGCTGAAGTGCTGGTTGATGGGAAGTCGGTCAAGCTGATCCGACGGCGCGAGACCTTCGAAGACCTGGTTCGCGGCGAAGGTTAGTTTGCAGTGGAATACTGCTTCTTCCGGTCCGTGTCCCACACTAGTTTTCCGCCGACAATTGTCTTCAACACTTTCACATCGCGAATTTTCGCGGGATCGATGGAAAAAATGTCGTCACTGAGAATCACAATGTCGGCAAGTTTGCCCGGTGTGATTGAACCCGTAACCCGCTCCTGAAATTCGCCGTATGCCGATCCCATGGTGTATGCCTCGACCGCTTCCGCGACCGTGAGCTTCTGTTCGGGGAACCAGCCTTTGGGATTCTTCCCGTCTAGAGTGGCCCGTGTGACTGCTGCATAAACCGTCCATATCGGATTCAGTGGCGCGACATCCCAGTCGGTACCGAAGGCCAAGTGCACGCCGTGATTTAGGAAGGTGCGGAAGGCGTAGGTCCGGCTGGCGCGGGCGGGGCCGATGCGGGCTTCGGCCCAACGTCCGTCGTCAATGGCTTGGTACGGCTGCACGGATGCGATTACGCCCAACTGCGCAAAGCGGGCGAAATCCTTCTCCGCCATATGCTGCGCGTGCTCGATGCGGAAGCGACGATCCGACGCGCCATTAGCCTTGACCACCTCGGTGTACAAATCAAGAACGGTCGAGATGGCGCGATCCCCGATTGCATGGGTACATATCTGGAGATCGGCGGCGTCGGCCTGTATCATCCAGTCCCGCATCTTAGAGAGCGGCAGCATTTGTTTGCCGAGCAGACCGGAGTTGTCGGGTTCGTCGCTGTAGGGATCGAAAAAGTACGCAGTGCCCGAGCCGAGGGATCCGTCAGCAAAACCTTTCAGAGCCCCGATTCGCAAGTACGAGTTTCCAAACGCGTGACGAATTCCGACCTTAGCCTGCTCGTGCCAGTCAGAAACCGCCGGAGCTACATATACTCGAGTGGTCAGCTCACCGTTTTGCAACAGTTCTCCGTAGGCTCGAATATCGGCAAAGCTGTCATTCTCATCGTTCATGTCCTGAACGCTGGTGACGCCGAGCGAGGCAGCGTAAGCCAAAGCCCGTCTTATCGCACGGAGGCGCTGGTCGTGGGATAACGGTGGAATCACCTTGAATACCAGATCCTCGGCGGCATCCTTGAGAGCGCCGGTGGGATTGCCTTGCGTATCGCGAACAATCACACCGCCGGGCGGGTCGGGAGTTTTCGCCGTGATCCCCGCAAGGCGCAAAGCGACGGAATTCGCCAGCGCCATGTGACCATCGTAGCGGCTCAACAACACCGGCGTATCGGGCGTAAACGAATCGATCACATCTTTCGTGGGCAGCTTGGCTGGGGTCCACTTCGTCTCATCCCAATCGCCGCCTTCCACCCACTCGCCCTTCGGCGTAATTCGGACCCGTTCTTCGATTCGCCGCTTGAATTCTTCGAGACTCTTGGCATCGTTGAGTTGCACTTCATCGAGCGACCGGCCTCCGCTGACGAAATGCACGTGGGCATCGTTAAAACCTGGCAGGAGCAGCTTGCCCCCGGCGTCGATCAGTCTCGTGGCCGGGCCCCGCAACGCGGCAACATCCGCGCTCGAACCAACCGCGATAATACGATCGCCAAGTACAGCGACTGCTTGAGCCGTCGGATTGGTGTGATCCACCGTCCAGACTTTCGCATTGTCGATGATGAGGTCTGCGGCTGGTTTCGATTGCGACCATAGGCCCGTCACAAACGCGAAACCCAAGATTAATGAGAGAAATATACGAGAAACTTTCATGAAGTATTGGTACCCGAGAAACTCTCAACATACATTCAACGATCTCTAAGGAAGCACCCGAATCCATCCCTCAGCGCTGTCCCCACTTCAACTTGGTGCGGAGCACATCAAAGAATGTTCCCTGAATCCGCAACAGTTTGACGCGATGCTCCGACTTGCGGCAGATGACGCGGTCTCCGTCATACATCGGCATGCCAATCTGGCCGTCGATGCTCAGATATGCTTCGTCTTGGCCCGTATTTACCACGATCTCGATCTGGGAAGTATCGCGGACAACCAAAGGCCGATTCGTCAGCGAGTGCGCGGCCACCGGGGTAACGACGAAGGCGTCCACCGATGGCATTAGGATTGGTCCTCCAGCCGCCAGCGAATACGCCGTCGAACCGGTGGGCGTGGAGACGATCAGACTGTCTGCTTTATAAACCGAGACAAATGCTCCGTCGATGTACACGTCGCAATGATTGAGGCGGGAAACCGTTCCCTTGCCCACAACGATGTCGTTCAACGCGTCATAACTTGCGACCGGCGAATCTTTGCGCAGCACTTGGCAATGCACCATGGAACGCGTTTCCACGTTGCAACGTCCCTCTTCGATCCCTTTCAACGTAGGATAAAGTTCTTCCAGGGGCACTTCTGTGAGGAATCCCAAAGAACCTAAGTTCACACCCAACACGGGGATTCCAGCCTTGGCCATGCACCGCGCTGCCGACAGCAAAGTTCCATCGCCACCCAGCACGACCACAAAATCGAGAGGCCGGGAGGCCATTTCATCGCGCCCGAGAATGTCAACGCCGACCGCGTACGATGCAGTTTCGTGGTCGACAACAACCTGATATTGATAGCGACCAAACCACTCGATGAGTTCAGGCACGATGCTCGCCAGCTCCGGCTTATCCGGTTTGGAGACGATCGCAGCAGCTTTGCCTTTTGCGGATGGAACTTTCCCAATATGCATGGTGAAGTTTGAATTGTACAGAAATCGCGAAAAAAGATTACATGCCACGGGATTGTCGCGAACAATCTGCATTAGAAAACGGCAAATAGCAGAAATTCCCGATTCCCTTCTGCTCCTAGAATCGGAGAGTCGATCACGTCCGTATGCGTGCAATTTTGCGCCAGAAGCGCGAGTCGCACCTTCTCGACCGCTCCCATCTGCGCCGCCTCATCGCGTACGATGCCTCCCTTGCCCACGTTTTCGCGGCCTACTTCGAATTGCGGCTTCACCAGCACAACCATCTGCCGACCCGCGCGCTCAGCATCGGATTCAGGAAACGCCGCTGCAATGACCGCAGGAAGAATCAGGGTCGCGGAAATGAACGAAACGTCCATTGCGATAAAATCCATGACTTCGCCGACTTGCTCGTGAGTTAGATAGCGGGCATTGGTTTTTTCGAGCAACCGCACACGCGCATCCTGGCGCAATTGGAAATCGATCTGCCCGTGGCCGGTATCGACCGCGATCACTCGCGACGCTCCGTGTTGCAGCAGACAATCAGTAAAGCCGCCGGTTGAGGCTCCCACATCGAGACAAACTTTGTCTTTGACGTCGATGTGCCAATACTCAAGCGCTTTTTCGAGTTTGAGACCGCCGCGACCAACATACTTCAAGTCTTCGCCAAGGAGGCGAATCTCAGCTTGCGCGTCCACGCCAGCGCCGGCTTTTTCTATTTTCTGTCCACCGACCAAAACCTTGCCCGCGAGGATCAGCGCTTGCGCTCGTTCGCGCGAACCTGCCAGCCCGCGTTCCAGCAACAATTTGTCGAGCCTGACCTTCAAATCGGTCTCCGGGGACGTTCCAGCTCCAACTTACCACCAAAGTGCCAGCAACCAAGTCAGTGCAAGGAGTAGAAGCATCTCTCGCAGAGCCAGTTACAAAGATAGTTCCGGCCTTTTCCACAGCCTTTTCCACCAACGTGTTGAAAACTTCGCTCGACAGCTGCGATCTCCCTCAAAAATCGTCCCCCAGAGTTATGGCCCTGTCGTGCTATATCGATTAGCCCCTTGTGCCATTGTGCCCAAAGACGAAAGGCATCATCTTAGTAGTGCACTCAATGAGCAGGTCCGAACGGTTTTAGGAAAATGAGAGAGCAGACGACAAAACGAGAAGCTGGCGCCACCTGGATGGCCGCAGCTTACGAGAACGATCGCAGCCGGCTGTTCCTGGCTTTCGTTCTTCTGCTCACCGCCCTTACCGTCCTCGTTGTGAAAGATCGGGCGATCTGGTTCGGAGATTCTGACGCGTCTGTCGCAGAAGACAATACACCTGAGTGGATTCCCGGTAGCGTATCGCAAACACTTCCTGCCGCCGCTGCCGAACCAAAAAAGATTGCCGTTGCAGCCAAGACCTCACGTCCAGTGGCGCGTCCCGCTATCGCGACCGCCGCTTCCGCCACCAAACCAACCGTGATGCCGCCACTTGAAGTTGAAGTGATCGCGGGCGACACGCGCGGCGCAGTTCATCTGGGCAGCAACGTCACGAAACCCACAGCGGTGGGTTCGACGGTAGCCGAGCGGGCTCCGACCACGGTTGCGGCGCAGCGAGTGCAAATGTCTCTGGCTAAGGCCACACTGCCTTCCGAGCCGTCATATCCATTACTCGGCCGGCAGATGAAGGTTCAGGGTTCGGTGTTGCTGAAAGCGCTGATCGGCGCTGACGGCGTTATTCGGGATTTGCGCGTGCTTAGCGGTCCAGCCATCCTGGCTTCGGCTGCACGCGAGGCCGCCCGCCGCTGGCAGTTCAAGCCTTACTTGCAAAATGGCCAGGCGGTTGAGACTCAGGCCAACATTACCGTGAACTTCACTATCAAAGTCCTCGACAACGGCGCGCGAGACATGGACACTGTCGTCGCTATGTCACGGGGCGGAGAATAGTTCTCCTCGCCTTTCCGATAATTCACCCCTCACAACACTCCCGCTACTCTTCACAATTCCGCAGATATAGAAAACTCGTATAATTCTCCACGTTTATGGAGCGGTCTCCTGCATCCGCGGTCCGCTGGCTGTTGGACTCGGAGCATGGCGCCTCGCACCGCCTGATTCCGCGCTGGATCTTCCTGCGCTCCCTGGGACTCATTTATTTATCGGCGTTTTACTCCCTGATCTTCCAGATTCGTGGGCTGATCGGCCCCAACGGCATTCTTCCTGCAGGGGACTACCTGCAAGCGGTCGGACACTCCCTCGGCCATGTCCGCTTTTGGTATGCGCCTACGTTGCTTTGGTTTTCCAGCGGCTCCCACATGCTTTTAGCCCTCTGTTGGATCGGCATGGCGGCGGCTTTGCTTCTCATTTTCAATCTCTGGCCGCGCGCGGCGCTCGCGGTCTGCTTTATATGCTTTCTTTCATTCGTCAGTGCGGCGGGAGATTTCTCTGGCTACCAATCCGACGGCATGCTGCTTGAGGCTGGATTCATCGCGCTTTTCCTTCCTCCGCCCGGCTTTCTTCCAGGCCTTGGCTCGGCGCGACCACCTTCGCGTGCCAGCATCTTTCTGCTGCAGTGGGAGTGGTTTCGCATCTATTTCGAGTCCGGGGTGGTGAAGATCGCCAGCGGCGAGCCGCAATGGCGACAGATGACCGCCATGGACGAGTACTACCAGAACGGACCGCTGCCGACCTGGATCGGCTGGTACGTGCAGCATCTCCCGCACTGGTTTCACGCCGCAACCGCATACGGGATACTCGCGCTCGAATTAGGTTTGGTCTGGATGATGTTTCTACCCCGCCGCTGGAGAATCGTTTGCTTCTTCATCGCCACGTTCTGGCAAATCGGCATTATCCTGACCGCCAATTACACATTCCTGAATTACCTTGTGTTGGCGCTCGGATTCCTCCTGCTCGATGATCGCCTTATTCTTTGCTTTATCCCGACGCGATGGAAGAAGTTCATTCAGGATCACACCGCCAGTCGTCTAGAAACAGATTGCCCGCCACTGGCATCGACAACTGACAAGGGTAAGGTCGAAGCACAGCCATTCCAGAGACGCCGGGAAACTTGGTGGGAAATCCTTCGCCCGCAACTAAGCACGTTGCGGCTTTCACTGACAGGCCTGATCCTCGGCTGGATCTTCTACGTCACTGCTGCGGAATTGGTCTGGGTGGTCTTCCCGACTCTGATACTGCCCACCACGCCGGTTGAGGCTCTCGACCCATTCCGCATTGCCAATCGCTACGGTCTGTTCGCAGTCATGACCCGAGGCCGCTACGAAATCGAGTTCCAGGGTTCTGACGACGGACAAAGCTGGCAAGCATATCCCTTCCGCTACAAACCGCAGGACCCCAGTAAACCTCCGGGCATTTATGCACCCTACCAGCCTCGCTTCGATTGGAATCTGTGGTTCGCTTCTCTCGGCTCCTGGCGCGAGTATCCGATCGTGATCAATACGGAGCTACGCCTGTTGTCGACTGATTCCAGCGTGCTCGAGCTTTTCGCTGGCAATCCTTTTTCACAGCAAGCTCCGCGCCAGGTGCGGGCCGTCGTCTGGCAATACTGGTTCACTAGCCTGGCTGAAAAACGCCAGACTGGCCTCTGGTGGCGCCGCCAATACCTCGGACTCTATGCCCCAACCCTCGAGCGCGAACCCGATGGCAAAATCCGCGCTGTCGAATGGCCGATGGCGGCTCCCCGGCAATGACGGATGACGACGCGGAAGACAGAGATCTACTTCAAACCTTCCACCAAATAAAGATCGGAGAGCAGGCGGCGATAGCCGTATGCGTAGGACGTGCCATCGGGCGACGGCATGATGGGGCCAACGTACTCCACGCCCGCGGGATCGGGCGGCATGAGTTGCTTCCAGAGCGTGCGGTTGCCACTGCCGATATCCAGCCGGTAAATCTTGGCTGGCAGTTCACCGCCTTGGTAAATGTATAGCGAACGGCCGTCGGCGCTCCACGCGACCGGCACTTCTCCGGACTGCAGACCGGTAATCGGTTTAGGATTGCCCGCGTCGACAGGAAAGAGATAACCCTTTCCATCGGGGCCAACCGCAGCCACGAACTGGCCATCCGGCGACAAGGCAAACGACAGTCCATTGGTTCCTTCGGGGCTGATCGGCTTGATCTTGTTCGTCGCGATGTCCTGAACATAAAGACGCACACCGTGATTCGACTCCGTTCCAGACAGAAGAACGCGGGTTCCATCCGGAAACCAGTGCGCCGAACTGTGAATGATTCCGTGCCCGTCCAACTGCTTAGGTTCACCCGGACCAGTGGGCAGAATAAACAGATCGGTCTGATTGTCACCCCGGCTGGAGAGAGCCCACTTCCCATCCGGCGACAAAGCCAGCGATTGCCCGTCTCCCAGTCGAACCGCAGGAGAGCCATCCGTCTTGCGTAGGTAAACCGCGTAGCTGGGGCCGCCGGCCTCGCCTTCCTCACGGAATAGGAGCATCTTTCCGTCGTCTGACAGAGTTACCGGATAAGACCAATCCAGCCAGGTAAAGTCGCGCTCCGCGGCATCCCCCGGGGCGTGAACGATGAGGCCTCGCCGCCAGTAGTCGCGGGCAAGAAGCACGCGGCCATCCGATAGCGCATCTTGCAGCGTCAGATCGGCGGGCACTCGCGCCACCAGACGCTTCTTTCCCGACAGACTTGCCGAATAAAGAGCACGGTCGATCCCCAACTGGGTTGCGGTAAACCAGATTTCGTCTCCGCCCGGCGACCAGGCGAGGCCGATGGCGCCGCCTTCGTAGGGCTCCGTCACGGTGGTCTTCTTCCCCGCCAGGTCGACAACCGAGACTCCGCCAATCGAGTCACCCTGAATGGGATGGTCCAGAAAAGCGATCATGTCGCCGCGGCGAGAGATGCGGGGATGGCTGATCCAACCACCGGTCTCATAGAGCACTTTGCCGATTGGGTATTCCAACCGATTTCTACCCGCGACGTCACGCACGACTGCCAGTTGCGTGCCATCCGGAGACCAATCGGCCCACTGCACATTTTCCAGCACTTCACGCGGAGCGCCGCCAACGAGTGGCATGCGTGCCAAAGTTCCGCTGTGAACCTGAGAGGTCGCCTGCTGGCTGTTGAGCAACAGAGCCATCTCCCCGGCGGAAGAGATTGCCAGAATTTCGGCGCCGGGAACTCCAATGGGGCGCGACTCCGGCGTCCCAAAACGCGTGGTGAAGACTTCGACTGGCGCGCCCTCCCACGCGGCGCTGTAAACCACCGTCTGTCCGTCAGGAGCGAACCTCGCCATGCGAATCGTGCCCCGGCGATAAGTCAGTAGGTGATAGGAGGCAGCGCTCGGCGGTCCGCTGTGACGCACCAGCAAGAACGCCATCACCGCTGCTGCAAGAAGGGCGACCGCGGCCAGCATGAGCGCGCGCTGGTAGCGGCTCGCGGGAACCAGAGTCGCGGGAACAGCTTGCGCGGAAACTGCTGGCTTGGCAACGACAGAGGCAATCGGTTTCGAATCAGTCTCGACTTCTGCGACGCTTGTCGAAATCCGCGAAGAATCCAATCCACGCTTGAGCCGTTTCAAATCCCCGCGAATTTCGGCCGCGCTCTGGTAGCGTAATTCCACATCTTTCTCAAGCGCCTTACTGATGATCCGTTCCAGTTCAGCTGGCAGATCAGGATTCAGCCGTATGGGCGCGACGGGAGCGCGATTAAGAATCGCTTCCGTAATGACGCCCGAAGTTTCTCCGCGAAACGGCAGGACCCCGGTCGCCATTTCATACATCACCACTCCGAAGGAGAACACGTCCGTGCCCGGCCCAAGCTCTTTGCCACGCACCTGCTCTGGCGACATGTAAGCCAGAGTGCCGAGAGCCGTTCCAGGGCTGGTCAAGTGGAGTCCCGCGCCATCGGCGACGGTTTGAGAATCGCCGCTGACGGATTTGCCCGGGTCCGTTATCTTGGCCAATCCGAAGTCGAGAATCTTGGCGTGCCCGCGCTTCGAGATGAAGATGTTGGCCGGCTTTATGTCGCGGTGCACGATGCCCTTGCTGTGCGCCGAGTCAAGCGCGTCGGTCACGTCGATACCCACCGCCAGCAGACGCTCGATCTCGAGCGGACGCCCGTTAATCAGATGCTTGAGAGTGGATCCCTCGAGATACTCCATCGCGATGAAGGATTTGCCTTCATGCTTTCCGATCTCGTAAATGGTGCAGATGTTGGGATGATTCAACGCGGATGCGGCCCGCGCTTCGCGCCGAAAACGCTCGAGCGTCGATTCGTCGTGCGCGACTTCTTCGGGCAGGAATTTGAGGGCGACCATACGGCCCAGCTCCATGTCCTCAGCCTTGTACACCACTCCCATGCCGCCACCGCCAAGCTTGTCGAGGATGCGGTAGTGCGAGACCGTCTGGCCGATCATTGATGATTTAGAGGACGACGATATGGAGGGCGAGTCCAAGCGTAAGCATAGTAGAAGGAAGCTGGGGAACAGTCAAAGCAATAAACAGGATTCAGCTTCAGCCGACGGATTGTTTTACGCTGGCAGGGTTTCGTCCTGGGCTGGGATCGTCGGAGGGCCCATTCTCTTTACGACTCAACAGCCATAGCAGGAGCAACCAGACAAACAGCGCCAGCAAAAAGAAGACAATGCCACCGTGGTGGTGCAGGTTGCCATGCAAGAATCCAGGATCGATGCGGGTTCCGAGCATGGCGATGGTGAAGATTCGAATTCCATTCTTGGCAATGGAGAGAGGGATCGCGATCAGGACAAGAGCAGCCTTCGACCAAAAAGATCGCAGAAACAAGTGCGCCAGCACCATGCTGGTGACGATCAGCATTAGGCTGGAGCGCAAACTGCTGCACTCCTGCGCGACCTCAAGAGTCAATCCTGGTATCGATAGCACGACACCGTTTTGCGTCACAGGAACGCGTATGGCTGAGAATAGCAAACTCGCCGTGAGCGCCGATCCATGTTGCCAGAGGGCGATGATCTTGTTCAGCGTAGGCTCAGGTACGGGTACCAGGCAGAGCAGAAAACACAGAGGAAAGAGCAATGCGCGAAAAGTCTGAATTCCGTAACAGAGAATAAACGTTCCCAGCCACCAGGCAACAAGCGCGAGCATACCCCACGTCAGTTGCGTATCCGGCCCCGCTATGAAGCGTGCCCCCAGGGCAAACAATAGTGCCGCGATAATCAAGGCAATACCGAGTCGATTGTTCGCTTTCCCATCGCCTTTGAATGAGGGCCACTCGGTATAGATCAAAGCCGCGCTGATGGGGATGATCAGGAGAATGTGGGTATACTCGTCGCGCCTCAGCGCAAGCGCGACGGTGCCCGACAGAACGCGCCATCCGATCGCGAAGGAACCTGCAACTGCAAAGCTGAACATCACGCGCGGTGACAATCGGGTCATGGCTCTGCGGCAACCGCCGCGAATTTCCCTTTCAGAAGAATTTGCGCGATGCGCTCGCTTGCGTGACCGTCCCACAGCGGCGGGATCGACCCTTTCTTACCCTTTCCTTCCAGAATCCGTGCCAGTTCGGAGTTGAGCAAAGCCAAGTCGCACCCGACCAGAAGATTGGTTCCTGACGTAACCGTAACTGGACGCTCCGTGCTGTCGCGCAAAGTCAGGCATGGCACGCCCAGGTAGGTCGTTTCTTCCTGAATGCCTCCCGAGTCGGTTATGACCACGATCGCGCGCCGCTGCAGGGAGAGGAATTCGATGTAAGGCAGCGGCTCCAGCATGTGAACCCGTTCAAGATTGATTCCGAATTGCGCAATACGCTGGCGGGTCCGCGGATGCACCGGGAAAACTACTTTCAACTGCTCGTTCACTTCCAGAAGCGCTTTTAGAATTCCCTGCAAGACTGTACTGTCATCGACGTTCGAAGGTCGATGCAAGGTGACGAGCGCGTACTTTTCCGGAAAGCCGTTTTGGGAACACTGCAACGCAGCGGGAAGAAGTTGGACCAGAGAATCGATCATCACATTTCCCACGCGGTGGATTCTTTCTGCGGGAATGCCCTCGCGACTAAGGTTGATATCTCCGTCTTCGGAGGGAGTAAACAGCAGCCCAGCGAGCCGGTCGGTGACAATGCGGTTTATCTCTTCCGGCATGTGGCGATCGAAGGAACGGAGTCCTGCTTCGACGTGGGCCACCGGCACCAGCAATTTCGAACATACGAGAGCCGCAGCCAGGGTGGAATTCACATCGCCATACACCAGGACTACATCTGGATTGCGTTCCAGAATCACCGGTTCGAGCCGCTTCATTACCTCGGCGGTCTGCCAGGCATGGCTGCCCGAGCCTACTTCGAGGTTCACATCCGGCGCGGGCATGCTGAGCTGAGAGAAAAAAATATCGGAAAGATTCTTGTCGTAGTGCTGGCCGGTGTGGACCAGGGTCTGCGGCACTGCATCGTCCTTCCCCAGAGCGCGCAGCACGGGAGCGGCTTTCATGAAGTTCGGCCTAGCCCCCACGACATGAAGAATGTGCATAAGCTCTTTGACAATGGTACCCCAGGGCTTCTCCGATTGAACTCGAAGAGGTTGTCGAATTAGTTTATGGGTTGGTGTCGGGCTTATACGAGACTCGCCAGATGAGCTTGCCGGCATCATCGGAAATCAATGCGGAGCCATCGGGTTCGACCGCGATACCCACCAATCGTCCGTAGACTTCCCGGGCCGCAGGGTCAGGCACAAATCCCGAGAAGAAAGGCGTTGGTTCCCCAGAGGGAACGCCGTCGTGAAATGGGATGAAAACCACCTGATAGCCGCTTCGAATACGCCGATTCCACGAGCCATGCTCAGCAATGAAAGCACCGTGCCAATACATGGACGGAAACTGTTGTCCCTCATAGAACGCGAACTGGAGCGGCGCGACATGCGCACCCAGCAGCACATCCGGGACGATTGCCTTCGCGACCAAGTCGGGTCTGGGCGACACTCGATCATCCACGTGACTGCCGATGTAGGAATAAGGAAAACCGTAGAATCCGCCTTCAACGACATGAGTAAAAAAATCGTTCGGAACGTCGTCGCCCAGATCGTCGCGTTCATTGACTGCCGCCCATAAATTACCTGCCTGGGGGTTGAATCCGATTCCCACCGCGTTCCGCATTCCGCTGGCGAACACTCGCATGTTCTTCCCATCGGGATCGGCCACTAGAATCGCAGCCCGTCGAGGATCGGACTCAATCGAGATGTTGTCCTTCGATCCTACCGAGATAAACAGCTTCTCGCCGTCGGGACTGAAGGCCAACGACCGCGTCCAATGCTGGTTGTAGCCCATTCCCGGCAGATCTAGAATGGGCTCGGCATTACCCAATCGTTTCGACGTTTTGGGGTCATAGTGAAAGCGCACGACTTCATTGGTGTTGGCGACGTAAACATAATCCTGATGGAAGGCGATTCCAAAAGGAAGATTCAAGTGGTCGGCGAAAATCTCGCGGGATTGAGCGCTCCCCTGATTTTGCGGATCGTGCAAAACCAAAACTTCTCCAATAGCTGAGTCGGCGACGAACACGTCACTGTTGGGAGCAACCGCCAACCATCGCGGTTCCGCAAAACCTCGGGCGAATACCGAAACCTTAAACCCGGAGGGAACTTTCGGCTGGAAGTTCGCTGGCGGGGCAACCACCGTCGGCCCGTTATCCGTGCGCAGCAATCGAGCAAGAACTCGCGTTCTCAAACCAGCAAGGTTAAACAGCAGGGTCACCGCCAAGGCAAACCCAATCGCACCCAAGACCATTCTGAAGCGGAGCGACGGTTGACGAGAACGAGCGGATGGGTCGATCAATTGCGTCTCATTTATCCAGGTCAGAATGAACTACGCGTCTTACAAGCCGGATAGACATATAAGACCTCAAATGTAAAATCGTCGAACCCACGGCGCCGCACTCACCAATCTACAGGTTCAGCGGAGAATTTCTATCAACAGCACCCACGCGCTGGTAATCGAGGCTACGAACGAAAAGACACAGCCCGGGATCAGCCAGTACATCCCGTCCGCGCGGCCCTGTAGGAGAGAAATCCCGGCAATGCAGAACGAGAGCGTCGCGCCTTGGGACAAGAGAGCGCGCGAGGCCAGCCACCACCAGGGATTTTTTCTGCGGAACTCACCGACATGAAAAGTCAAAGTCAGCAGCCACAATGAACCACCGACGGCTAAGAGTTCGGAGCCCAGTACTCTTGCTGGCTGGTTTGGAGCCAAACCGAAAGTGCAGGCTAAAAGGACGCCAATCAACAAAGCCAGAGCCTCCGCCGCCCGCCCGGGAACACCAGGGTATTCGAGGATCTTGCTGAGATTGATGGAGACAGCGACAAAGATCAGCCCGGCAAGCGTTGCGGCCGCGCCCGTCTCAGCACTCAGAAAGTTGCTCCAACCTGCAGTCACGTTCAAGCCGGCGATCCTCCCTTTAACGTCGATCAAGCCGATCGCAGGTTACTGCGAAACCTCTTTACTGCAAGGGTGGTAAGGCCGATGAAGATGAACATGACGACTAGTTGCGCGATCAGAAACGGCGGCTCTTTCTGCGTAGGAGCCAGCGCGTTGAGCGCCGGTACCTTCATGAAAGATTGCGCGACCAGCACAAAAACATTTAGATAAAGGGCGATTGACGCTGTGATCACATAGATTCGTCGCCACGTGCCGTCAAGATGAAACACGTAGCGCGCCGGAATCGCAATCGGCAGCACCACCAGCGAAATAATGCCAAGTATGTGCGAGGGCAGAAGGTGATCAAATGGAAATCCGAACGTAGCCGTGGACATGGCCAAGATCATGTTTGCCTCCCCTTCGCAATCAAGATGTCATCCAGGTTCACTTCGATACACATTTTGAAGCAAATCACCCGCGGTTTGCTTTGGGAGCCCGCAATTCTAACCCGAATCAACCCGCAGACAAAATGAACCGTCATGATGCAATTTTCACCGGCACTTCATCAGGCGAAGCCTTCGGAATCATGAACCAAACAATCATCGTGCTAGCCACGGATAAGCCCGCGCAGATCAGCATAATTATTCGGAATCCAAACACAAACGCATCGCCCACCAATCGCCGGATCGCAGCCGTCGTGCTCGCATCGATGCCAGCCGGTACCTGCAAGCCAGCAAGCTTGATCTCTTGCATTCGAAGCTCGCGCAGAGTGCCGACTGGAAGCCCGAGGCCAGTGAGGCCGCGTTCAAGTCGAGAGGTAAAGGCGCTGACCATCACGATCCCAAGTACTGCGATCGCGAGAACACTGGCGACGCGGGCAACTGCGTTGTTAATTCCAGAGGCGGTTCCGACTCGACTTCGATCTACCGAGTCCATCACAACGGTCGTCAGCGGAGCAACGGTGACTGCCAACCCGAATCCCAGTACGAACATTGCGGGGAAAAACGCCGTCCAGTAGTTGTCCCCCACCACGGGCACGGCGAACAGAGCGAAACCTAACGCCGCGATCAACGGACCGACGATCAATGGAGCTCTGGCGCCGTAGCGCGCGACCAGTCCTCCCGACCATCGGGAAAGAAAGAACATCAACAAAATCATCGGCAGGATAGCCGCCCCGGTCGCGGTCGCGGAGTATTTCTGGACCTGAATTAGATTCAATGGAAATAAAAAAAAGAAAACTCCAGTTGCGGCGTAAAGAAAAAGCGTCAGCAGGTTAGTGCCAGTGAAACTCGGAGACGCAAATAAGGACAACGGAACCATCGGAGAGTCGACGTGAGATTCGATTAGCAGAAATCCGAGCAAAGCACCGAAGCCCACAAGCAAGCTCATCCATACCAGAGGATTTGCCCAGCCTAGGTTCACCGATTCGATAAAGCCATTCACCAGGCCTCCCAGTCCCAGAGTGACAGCCAAGGCTCCAAGCCAATCGATACGGCTCGAGGCGACGCTTCGGCTTTCTGAAATGTGGCGCAGCGAAATCGCGATCACCCCCGCCGCCACCGGAAGATTGATAAAGAAGACCCAGCGCCAGGAAGCATGCTCAACCAGCCAACCTCCGAGAACGGGCCCTACTGCAGTCGTGATGGCCGTGAATCCGGACCACGTGCCGATCGCCCGGCCGCGGTTTTCCTCGTCGAAGGAGGTGCTGATAATAGCCAGGCTTCCGGGCACCAGCAACGCAGCCCCCACGCCCTGAATGCTTCGCGCGATCAGCAACTGATGAATGTTTAGTGCGATCCCGCAACCGGCGGATGAAACCGCGAAGACGGCAGTTCCGACGATGAACATCAGGCGGCGCCCAAACATATCGCCCAGCGAACCGCCGACTAGAATCAAGGCGCCCAGGAACAATCCATACGCCTCGATCACCCACTGCACATCGACAACCGTTGCTTGGAGGCTGGCCTGAAGCGCTGGCAACGCGACATTCACGGCTGTGCTGTCGATGAATGCCATGCTGGAACCAAGGATGGTTGCGGCTAAGACCCAGCGTGCGCTTTTTGCGCTACACGGAACCCCTGCATCAACCGATCGGACTAGGGCTTCGTCGCACGGCGGCCTCATGGTGGGTACGGATGCATCTCAGAGGCAAAAAGGCTCCCAAGATGTTAAGAGCTCGCTCGGAGCACAACGAAGGGACGCGTTCACTAATCGAATTGAGCTTCACGACTCCGGGGGATTTTGTTTCCCGCGGACGCCACCGAACGGGGAGCAGCCTTGAGCTGCCTGCCATCGGGAGTTGGCGGCTCGGCCGCGTCGCTAAAGTTGCCTGTCAATCCACTGCTCACAAACCGCTTGCCCTGACGAACGGCTTGCACTGCCGCCAGCAGTTCGTCCCCGGCATCCACTTTAACCACATAGCCCATCGCGCCGACGCTGAGGGCTTCTCGCACTACGTCGGCAGAGGATTCCTGGCTGAGAAAGAGAATCTTGGAATCAGGAGCAAGCTGGCAAATTTGCCGGGCAGCATCAATTCCATTCAGCGTTGGAAGGCCGATGTCGAGCAAAATCAAATCGGGCATAAGTTGTTCGGCCGTGTGAACGGCTTCCAATCCGTCTGCCGCTTCGCCGATCACTTTGAATTCTGTCGACTCCGCGAATAGCGAAAGCACAAAAGCGCGGAAAGGCGCGAAGTCATCCACTACCAGAATTCGCGTGGGGCTTAAAGGCAACAACATGCCGCTGCTGTCAAGAAGGGAGGGTGTTTTAGACATCAAACAATCCTTGCTAAATTTATCGGCTTCGCAAGGACCCGTCATCAGTGACGCGGCGGAAGGATGCGGAATAGCCTTCTGTGTTTTTAGTCTTTTTTGCCGTCCGACGAAACTAGCAGTTTCTTTGCTAAGCCAGATTTTATTGATAGTGGATGGGCTGACTGCGAGCAGGACAGTGCTACAACACGCCTTCACTCTGCATTTCCTTCACCACCAGCTTGACCAAAGCCTTGATCGACTTGTCGACATTCGACGGGTTGAAGGTGTCGGTCACTCCCGTCCAAACCAAATCCCCATCCGGCGAGGAGGTGCTGTAAAGATTGGTTTCGATACGCACTTTCTTCTCTTCGCGCAGGTAATCGGGTGAGTAGACCACGGGATACACCACCTGATAGTAACCGTAGAAAGTCGTGTAGTAAGGGAACGGCGAAATAGAAGGGCCGCCGGGGATGTACGTGACTTTATTCTCTACTTTGATCAGTCTAGACACTACTACCGCGTCAATCTTGTTTTCACGAATCTGCGTTTTCAAATAATTCAGGTCAAGCTGGGTAGATTCAGGCCGAAGCAAAATGGTGTTGCCCGCAATCGCAGTTGCACCAATTTGCGTCAATTGTGCAGCCAGTGCGTCTTCGAAATCGGCGCGGACCGCCGTCTTGTCACTTAACCCCAGCGCCAACACCCGATTAAACTTCTTGCCAGCTACAAAAGCGGGGTTCTTCCAACTCATCACCAGTTTGGTAGACTTGCCCAACGCCGCGCCGAGCAAGCTCAATAGCAGCATGAAGATGGTGATTTTTCGCATTCGGAGGAACCTCGCAAGATAACGTAACAAAGGGGCCATACGGCCGCCGACGGCACCTATCAACCTAGCACAATTAAGCATACCTCCTGAAAAGACACGCCAGGCGCGAGTCTCAATGCGCTACTCGGTGCGGATTTTCAGGCCATCCACAGCAATAATTCCATCGCGGCTGGCCGGGTTTGAGCTACCATTGCAGGGGCGATTTGATGACACGGGACCCCAGAGCCGGTCAGCGACGAGATGTGCCGGGAAACGATGCTGCGGGCGTACGCACGCCTTCTGAGGGATCCAGTTCTTCGTCCGATTCGAATCTACCTTCCGACGCTCCAACCTTCGTTGGCTATTCGCCAGACGCCCCGACGGTGATCGACATTTCGGCGGGCTCTCCCACTACATCAGCAGGAGACAAAGCCACTCGAAGACCAGCTTCCTTCGTGTACTCGGATCGGCCCATGCTGGAACCGGGCATGCTCCTCTCGGAGCGCTATGAAATCGTCAAGATCCTCGGGCAAGGCGGCATGGGAGCGGTTTATAAGGCGACCGACCGCGAACTCAACCGTACAGTTGCGATTAAGGTGATTCGGCCCGACCTGGCACGCGATGCCGGCATTGTCGAACGCTTCAAGCAGGAGTTGCTGCTTTCTCATCAGGTCACGCATCGCAATGTGATCCGCATTTACGACCTTAGTGAAGCGGATGGGATGAAGTTCATCACGATGGAATATGTCGAGGGCGAGAACCTGCTCACTCTCATCCATCAGAAGAAGAAATTTTCTCCCGAAGAAACGGTTGAGATCGTACAGCAGGTTTGCAAGGCACTCGAAGCAGCGCATGCGGTAGGCGTGATTCACCGCGATCTGAAGCCGCAGAACATCATGCGGGATCGAACCGGGCGAATCCTGGTCATGGATTTTGGTTTGGCTCGCACCCTGGAAGGCGATGGCATGACCCAGAGCGGAGCCTTGGTCGGGACCATGGAATACATGTCTCCCGAGCAGGCGCTGGGCAAGCCATTAGATCAGCGCTCCGACATATTTGCGCTGGGATTGATCTTTTACGAGATGCTCACCGGGCAGATGCCGTTCAAGGCGGATAGCACAATCGCCAGCCTGATTCGGCGCACGCAGGAACGGGTTTCGCCAGTCTCCGATCACGATAACACCATCCCGCGCTCGCTGAGCGATATTGTCACGAAGTCTCTGGAACGGGATCTTGATTTGCGCTACAAAACCGCTGCCGAACTCCTAGCCGATCTGGAGACATGGCAAGGCAAGCGTGCCGGAGCCACGCTCAGCTTCGAACCGAAGATCGGTCCATGGGGCCGGACCATCCCGTGGCCGTTTATTACGGCAGCCTTGATTGTGGTGGTCCTCGCGATCGGCGGATACCGCTTCCGCGACAAACTGTTTCAATCCGCGCCGGCACAGGCCACCGCTGCTCCGCCAGTCTCGCTTGCAATCCTGCCATTTAGAAATGCTTCCGGAGATGCGAGTTTGGACTGGCTGGGACCGAGCCTGGCAGAAATGTTGAGCACCGACGTCGGCCAGTCGCCGCGGTTGCGCGCGGTAAGCGCCGACCGCCTGCACCAGATGTTCGCCGACCTGCATATCTCCGCAAGTACCGTGCTCGACCCGGCGACGATCCGCCGCGTGGCAGATTTCAGCAACTCGGACCGCGTGGTTTGGGGACAGTATGCCAAGTTTGGCGACCAGATTCGCATTGACGCCAACCTGCAGGACATCAAGAACGATCGAACGATTCCGTTGAAGATCGAGGTTCCCAGCGAAAAGGAAATTCCCGGCGCGGTTGACCGCCTCGCCGAATCCATCCGCCAGAAGCTTGCCCTGCCGGAGAATGTGCTTAAGGAGTTGAAGGCAAGTTCGTTTCAGCCGAATTCAAGCTCGATGGAAGCTCTGCGCGACTATAACCAGGGCATCGGCTTTCAGCGGGATGGAAAGAATCTCGAAGCCCAGAAACAATTCGAGGCGGCGACCAAGGCGGATCCCAACTTCGCACTGGCCTTCTCAAAATTGGCGCAGACATACAGCAGTTTGGGCTATGACAGCAAGGCGCAGCAGTCTGCTGAAAAAGCTGTGACGCTAAGCCAAAACCTTCCTGCGGCGGAAAAGTATTTGATCTCCGCCATTCGCTCTCAAATCGCGAAGAATTACCCAGAGGCGATCAAGGCCTACGAGAATCTCGCTAAAACCTCTCCCGGCAACACGGACGTGCAGTCGGCGCTGGCTGCCCTGTACGAAGAATCCGGAGACCTTACCAAAGCAACCCAGTACAACCAGGCGATCCTCGCGGCGAACCCGAAAGACATCACCGCAACTCTGGCCGTGGGGCGGCTTGATATCAATAGCGGCAAACCGCAAGCCAGCCTCGATCCGCTGAACCGCGCGCTCGCTCTCTCCGTTCAGTTCGACAACCGTGAACAAAAGGCGGCCAGTCTGCACCTCATCGGCCTCGCCTACTGGCGTTTGAACAAGCCGGACGAAGCATTGCGTAATTACCAGGAGGAATTGGCGATCTGGCGCGCGATCGGGCAGAAGGGAGGAATCGCACTCAGTCTCAACGAAATGGCGAAGGTCCAACAAATTCTTGGCGACAATAAAGCCGCCCTATCCAATTTCCAGCAGGCTTTAGAGATCCGTCGCGAGATCGACGATAAGCGGGGCTTGGGCGACACTCTCGTTGACATGGGCAATTTCTACCTCGACCGCGGGGATCACGATCAGGCGTTGAAGATGTATAAAGAAGCCCTGCAGATCGAGCGTGACCTCGGCGATGAAGGCATGCAGGCCATCAGCCTCAATAACATTGGAGCTGTCTACTTTGAAAAGGCACAATATGAGGACGCGCGCGCCTACTATCAACAGGCCCTGCAGCTTCGCGAGAAAGCCAAAGTGCCGCGGGACATCGTTGAAAGCGTCCACAACCTTGCTGAAACTTCGGTCCGCATGGGCCAGTACGATCTTGCGATTTCGCAATATATGCGCGCCCTGGACTTATGGCGCAGTATGGACGACACCCGCGGTGCGGCCATCGAATCCTACACTCTCGGGATGATGTTCGATTACCAAGGCCGGTTCGGCGCTGCCATAAACTCCAAGCAGGATGCTCTCAAGACCTTCCAGGAACTGAAGGATAAGACTTACTGGATGGCGGAGATCGAAGGCGGCTACGGAGACGCGCTCACTTTGGCTGGCCGTGGAGAAGAGGCTGCTCCCTACTTGAATGACGCCCTCAGCCTGTCACGCGAATTGAAGAACCAGGGAATGGAGTCGCAGACTCTCGCATTCCAGGGAAACGTGGCGTTTTATCGTGGCGACTACAAGTCCGCTCGTGCCTTTTATGAGCAGGCGCTGCAGGCGGCCACCCGCAGCAAAGAACCGGATCGAATTCTTATCGCCAAGGTCGCGCTGGCGAAGGTTGAGGCCCAGGAAGGATCTACTCAACAAGTTATCAGCAATTTTCGTAAGTTGATGCAGGAAGCGGATGATCAGGCTGTGCCCAACGTTTCGGTGGAGTCCTCGATTTACATGGCCGAGGCTATGATCAGAAACCACGATTATGCGCAAGCCGAACCGGAGCTTGAACGCGCGCTGCAGCGGGCAGATAAAATCGGACTCAAACCCCTGAGCGTCAAAGCGCATTACCTGATGGGCAACGCCCTCCGCGCTTCCGGAAACCAAGGCGATGCCCAGCAACACTACCGCACTGCGGTTCAGATGCTCGACGAAATGCGTATGGAACCGGGCAGCGAGAAGATCCTGCAGCGGGTCGATTTCAAGACGATGTATGACGAAGCCACCCATTGGACTGAGGCGGTCAAGGAGTAAAGACATTTGGCTTGTCGGCTGGGACCTTAACCGTAAGCAGCTTCATTCTTTGAAGGATTGTTATCGCAGTGCTCAAAGCGCTGTAGCACCCAAAATCTAAGTCTTCCGCAACCTCTCCAGATTCTTTCCATCGCGTTGCAAGCCCGCTATTTCTCTGATGATTTTTGCCGCGCAAT
>Ga0210383_10000665_pt1 | contig 31291 bp, 23 predicted proteins | sample IncBWC14OmetaG_FD_160072 | JGI IMG/M metagenome (GOLD analysis project Ga0210383, IMG submission 160072) | Forest soil microbial communities from Barre Woods Harvard Forest LTER site, Petersham, Massachusetts, United States - Inc-BW-C-14-O ... | reverse complement strand
GACTTTGGCGTGAGCACCGCTGAGGGTGAGACGTTCGGCCTTAGCGTCTTTTTGGGCGAAGGCGACAATGTCTTTCACACCTACTTTACCACCGACCGAGGTTTGGAAGTGATCGATAGCAACTTTACCCTGCTCGATTGGACGCCGCTCGGACGGCAGGAGGAATGGGAGGACTCACCCGCCGGCTGGCCGCAATCAGCACCCTACGTGTGGTGGCGCCGACACGACGAGTATTAGGCGCTGAATCCACGATCGATCACGAGATCCGCGCCGGTGCCCTATTCTTTGAACAATTGAAATTAAAGTGAATTTTTGCAACCGCGACCACGTCAAAACCAAGCTTACATATCTTACATCGTATCACAAGTACGTAGTATACCGCCAGGCTGCCACTTTTTCTGAAATGTCTGCCACGCTTATGACTACCGAAGACGTTTTAAAGGCATTAGGTCGCTACGCGAGAGAATCGAACGAGAGTGATCGGAGGACTGCAGCAATGCTGGGTATCAAACGCGCGACATTGATAGCGTGGCTGCAAGGAGCAGATCCACCTCAAAGGTGGATCCTGGCGCGATTAGCGGGTTTTCTCAGACGCGTCGGATATTTGTAATCCGGGAAGTGCGGGCAATTTGAATCGGACTTTTGGGTTTAGGCCTGATTCGCTCTGCCACCTATTCCGCATTGCCGAGCGCCAGCAAAAGTTCACGATTGATTGCGCCCGAAGTAACCGCGATAACCGAGCCACCACGGACTTCAATTGGCCGCGTCTCCTGGCGAGGGAAAAGCAATGAGACCTGACCAGCTTTTGGGTAGCCCTCGCCTTCGCGTTCTATCTTCACGAACAAGTTTGAATGGGAGGTCGTAATCTGTAACCGCCATGTCCAAAAATGGCCCTGCCGATAGCCTTCGCTCTCACCGTCGTCCTCAAAACACCTATATTCGAACTGCCCGTCACCTCTGTGAGGGAATATACAAAATCCGCGTTGATCGGACCGCTCCAGAAAATGCTGTTCCGCGACATTCAGCGGGATGGCACAACCTTCTCTGACCAGGAGCGGCGGACGATCCCACGGCGCAGGCAACACGATCTCCTGGCCGCCGTGGTAGTAGTCGCCGCTCCAGAAATCGTACCATCCACAACTTGCGGGCATATAAACTGAGCGCGCACGCTTTTGCGGCTCCACGACCGCGGCGACCAGCAAGTCTTTTCCAAGCAACATATCGTCGTTTTCCGCATAGCAACATTCGTCTTCCGGAAATTCGTAGAAGGTCGGCCGGATCATCGGCGTGTAGTCGCGATGCGAGTGCCATAAAAGGTCGTAAAGATAAGGGAGGAGCCGATACCGGAACCTGATCAGATCACGAATGTATGGGGTGATCTCCGGATACATCCATGGCTCGTTGACCGATTGATCATCGTTCCATGAGTGAATGCTAAAGCGCGGCATAAAGATCCCGAACTGTACCCAGCGTAATAAGAGTTCAGCATTCGGAGCAGGTCCCGAAAACCCACCGATGTCATGGCCTACGTTCGATATTCCTGAGAGTGCTAAACCAATGCCCATCTTGATGTTGTACCGCAGCGTCTCCCATGAAGTATAGTTGTCTCCAGACCAAGTCTGAACATATCGGTGCATACCGACCGTACCTGATCGAGTGATTAGAAAGGGTCGTTTTTCGGGTGCGAATTCACGTTGGGCCTCCCAGGAAGCTCGCATCATCAATAGAGTTTGCAGCGTCTTGGATTCCACGGCCCGCCTGGTTTCACCGAAACCGTGAATCAGAGCTTTGGTGCTCCATATCTCAAACTCATTGTTGTCGTTCCAGGTTGCGGCCACACCCTGTTTCAATAAAGACTCAGACACACCTGCTTTCCACCACTCCACGGTACTCGGATTGGTGAAATCCAGATAGGCCCCCACTTCATCCCAAAATTGAACCATGGTCGGCTGGCCATCCTCATCTCGGATAAAAAGCTCTTTCGCCGCTGCCTCCTCAAAGCGGGGGTGGTCGCGCAATAAGCAGGGCTTTATATTGGCGCATAGCCGGACACCGGCATCCAGATACTTTTTGACGAAGCCTTGCGGGTCAGGGAATTTCGCGCGATTCCAGTTAAACACATAACGCTTCTCAGCAATTGATGTATACCCCGAAGACAGATGGAAGGAGTCGCAGAGAATGTCGTGTTTCTCGCATCCCGAGAGAAACTCATTCATCCGCTCCTGGGCATTCGGCGAATCGGTATAGGTCATCGTTGAACCGGAATAGCCCAAGCTCCATTTCGGGGTAAACACGGGGCGTCCAGTCAACCAGGTGTAGCGCGGCACAATGTCGGCCAAGGTTGCTCCGGCAATGAAATAGTAGTCAAGATCTCCATAATCAGCCACGAAATAGCGATACCATCCGTGGTAGTTGTCGAGTTCGCGCCCCATATCGAACGTGCAATCAGCGACTGTGTCGTAGAACAGACCGAATGGCAACTGGCTCTGCTTCTTCCAGGTCAAATAAAACGGAATATGCTTGTAGAGCGGATCCGTCGTTCTGGCATTATAGCCCATCGCATCGATGTTAGTCATTCGATAGCTTTGCCCCATCCGATTCGTATCTCCCGCTCGCTCGCCGAGCCCGAAATACATTTCATCCGCTTCGCGTTTCAAATAGTGGTAAACACGTTCATCCCACCAACTAAAATTATAGCTTTGCGTGGACCGATCCGACGCAGCAAGTTGCCATCGCCCATTTTGCATCACTTCCCACTGGCAGAAGAAGCCTTGCAACTTAACGATTAGCCGCACACAGGCCGTGGTGATACGCAGTTGATTTTCTTCCTGTAAAACCTCCACCACAGGTGACGTGAAACCGTCGAGGTTAAAGCGATCTCGCCCTTCAAGAGGAACATCCTCCAGTCCAGGCGCTATTGCCCAGGTACGTGGGAAGCGAACCTTTCCCGCGGGCAGCACCATTACCCGTAGGATGTCTTCTTCCAAGATGAAAATATGAACGATACACCCTTCTACGCTTTGCAGCGTTACGCGAGAGCCGTCCTGGTTAGTAAGAGAGAAAGTGGGGATAGAAGCCATCGACATAAGATTTTGGTTTTTGCATTTCGTTACTCGAACTTCTAGGTAGGGGTATCGACTCTGCGAACGCCTACCAGCGCGATCACGACGATCGCGCCGACAATGTCAAACAGTGCCAGGCAGGCAAAAAGCGGTCCATAGCCAACGGTGTTTGCCAGCGCCCCAACGATCAGTGAGAACGTTAATCCGCCGGTCCAGGCCGCGGTACCCGTAAAGCCGTTGGCCGTCGCCACTTCTTGAGCATCAAAAACATCGGCGGTCAGCGTGTTAAGCAGAGCGGATATCATCTGGTGAGCAAACCCCCCCATGCAAAACAAGGCAATTGCGGTATAAGGGCTTGCCACCAGCCCAATCGATCCCGGGCCGATCATGAGAAGCGCCCCGAGCACGATGCCCACAATCCGGGAATTGATAAGCTGCACCTTGAAGATCTTCATCACCAAAGGCGACAGATAGCCACCGAATATTCCGCCGAGGTCAGCGGCCAGGAATGGCAGCCAGGCGAAAAGCGCAATCTCTGTCAAATTCATGTGGCGAACGGTAACCAAATACAGCGGAATCCAGAAATTGAAGGTTTGCCACGCCGGTTCGGCAAGGAAGCGTGGAATAGCAATTCCCCAGAACTTCTGAGAGGACAGGATTTTTTTTACTTTTGGGGGTTTCCTGTTGGCGCTGTCTGCCGATTTATCCGGTTCTTGACCCTTCTCTATATATGAGCGCTCCTCATCACCCAGCAACCACTGGTCCTTCGGCGAACGGTAGAACATCCACCACAGAGCAACCCAGATAAAACCCAGACCGCCAGTGACAGCAAAAGCCATTTGCCAACCGTGCTGCAAAGAGATCCAGATCACTAACGGTGGCGCCAACAGAGCTCCGAGCGAAGTGCCCGCGTTGAAGTAGCCGACCGCCACTGAGCGTTCTTTCGCTGGAAACCATTCGGAAATGGCCTTGATCCCGGCTGGGATGGCGGCAGCCTCGCTTAAACCAAGCAAACCTCGAAAAATGGCTAGACCCATCCAACTTCCTGCGAAGGCATGCAATACATTGAACACAGACCAAGCTATTCCGAATAGTGAAAACCCGAGTCTGAGCCCTAGGTAATCAAGCACAAAGCCGCATACGGCCTGCATGACGGTATAGCCAATCTGGAATGCGCCGACGATGTAGGAATATTGCTGAGTCGTGAAGTTCAACTTCGTCTGCAATTGAGGAGCCAGCACGGCGAGCGAGTTGCGCGCCAAATAATTGATAATGGTGCCAAGACATATCAACGCAATGATCCACCAACGAAATCCTTTAATTTTCATAATTCAGCTTGAGCGCAAGCCTCAGTTGATATCTGCGGACCAAACGATTTCTCTGGATTCACCGCCTTGGCAAGATTCTGTACCAATTCGCGCACAGGGCTCAAGATTTTGACAAATTGCTAACCCCGGGTCAAGAATAGCCGCAGAGAAAACTCTCCAATTCCTCTATCAATCCGGAGACCAAGATCGGGCAATTTGCGACCGAGGCTTGATCGCTCGATCCGGTCTATGGAACGACATGCCGACAAGTCGGAACGCCAGCGTCTCACCCTAGCCCTTGTAGGCTTTCAATTTCAAGTGCTGGCCCAGGTTAAAACCCTGGGCTTTATCCACAATTCGGAGAAACGGTGGATACCTGGAAAGCATCGCTTGATGGTGAGAACAATACAGGCTGGAAGCCTATGCTACATTGCTTTCCGGAGTGTTCAGCGATCTCTCGAGGACATCCTGGCGCTATTTCCGCGAACCCACGGCAACCACGCGACGGCGTATAGTAGCATAGGCTTCCAGCCTGTATTTTGTTCGCACCGGCGAGCGATACTTTTCCAGACAATCGATCGTGGCGCTGGGCGACCGCTTTCCCGCAGACAAACTGTGTTATTAAAGATCAGGGTTGAGACCCTGGGCTTGAACCTAGGCTAAATCCTATCGCCCTGCGGGGCAAAAAACATCCCAAACAGCCCATAGCGCCTATTTCTTCAGCGCAATCGCCTTATAGCTCTTCATCGTTTCGGTGATGGCTTTCTCGACCGGCAAGCGTTCCATGCTCGAGGCGCCATAGAAGCCGTGCACACCTTTCGTACGATGGAGAACGTATTCGGCATCCTGCGGTTCTGAGATCGGGCCACCGTGACACAAAACGATTACATCATTCCTTGCCGATTTAGCCGCATCAGCAATTTCCTGCACTTTCCCTGGTGCTTCTTCAAGCGTGACGGCGGTGGATGCGCCGATTGATCCCTTCGTGGTCAGGCCGAGATGGGCCACGACGATATCTGCGCCTGCCAAAGCCATCGCCTTTGCTTCGTCCGGATTGAAACAATAGGGAGTTGTTAACAAATCCATGGAGTGCGCAGCTCGAATCATTTCGACTTCCAACCCGTAACCCATACCTGTCTCTTCGATATTTTTTCGAAATAACCCATCGTACAGACCAACCGTCGGAAAATTTTGCACCCCGGCAAAACCGACCTCTTTCACCTGTTTCAAGAAAAGGGGCATTTGACGGAACGGGTCGGTACCGCAAACCCCGGCCAGGACCGGGGTCTCCTTTACCACGGTCAACACTTCAGCGGCCATCTCCATCACGATCGCGTTTGCGTCCCCGTACGGCATCATGCCGGCCAGCGAACCGCGGCCCGCCATGCGATAACGGCCGCTATTATAAATCACGATCAAATCGACGCCGCCGACTTCTTCAAACTTCGCGGTAATGCCTGTACCTGCGCCGGCACCAATAATTGGTTGGTGGGTCGATATAAGTTTGCGCAGGCGCTTCAGAATCAGTTGTCTAGGGTGTGCCATCCGTTGCTTTTCCCTGTTGCATGAGTTGAATGATCAATTCGACGGCTTTGGCTGCGAATTCCGGATCGTTAATGTTTTGATCCACTTCGACGAACTGGATGCCGGATCTCAGATTCTGCTTGATCGCATCGAACATGGCGAGATCGGCGGCGCGATCGCAGAACGGTTGGCCTTCTCCATCCAGCATGGAGACGCCGCGGAGCGGGACAAGAAAGGCCACCGGCCCGCTCGCGGCGTTCGCTTTCCGGGCGAAAATCTCGCCCATTTGCCGATTCTCTTCGGCATTGGTGCGCATCAATGTCACTGACGGATTCCACTCGTAGAACAAACGGTTGGTATCACGATATTGTAGAGGGACGCTTGAAGGCGCTCCAAAGTTAACCATATCGACGCAGCCCGGTACGATGAGATGAGGCACAGCGCGCCGGCCAGGCCCATCCAAACGGTCCGGCCCCGCACTGAAGACGCCGCCACAAAGCTCGTCGGCCCATTCGGTGGTCGTGATATCCAGCACCGCTTCGACCAACCCGTCAGCGACCAGCGTCTCCATCGCCCGCCCGCCGGCGCCGGTCGCATGAAAGATCAGCACTTCAAATCCCTTTTCATTCAGTGTTTTCGCGCAGACATTCACGCACTCGGTGGTGTTGCCAAACATCGATGCGGTGATGATGGGGCGATCTTCGACCGAAACCGGAACCTCGCTTTCGACCATTCCACAAATGGCTCCGGCGGCCCGCGAATAAACCAACCGCGAAATGCGATTCAGTCCTGCGACGTCCACGATCGACGGCATCATGGTTATATCTTTTCCGCGTACGTAGAAGGAGACATCCCCGGATGCGACGGTCGAGACCAGGAGCTTGGGCACACCGATCGGCAACGCTCGCATGGCCGACGCAATGATCGCGGAGCCGCCGCTCCCTCCCATCCCGATGATACCGTCTATTTTCCGTTCATCGAACAATTGCAAAATCAGTTTCGGCGCCGCTTCGTCCAGGAACTTCATGGCAGCCGCTTTGTCCTTGTTCGACCGCAGATCAGCCAGGTTGATTCCACCGGCTTTCGCCACGTCGTAATCCACCGGAAATAGCGCGGTACTCCCTAGCACTCCAATATTGACCGTCAAGGTCTGATGGCCGCGCCTAAGAATCTCTTCACGTACAAATGCGTGATCTTCGCCTTTGGTATCAAAGGCTCCAATGAGGCAGATAGTCTTTGGCATTGTCGGGGGGAAACTAATTCTTACCGCGCTGCGACGGCCTGTCCAGTCCAACCAGCCGCCACCCCAATCAGACGGTCGTCACAGGATCCGTATCCGCGGCAGTCACTTATCGGATTTTATCCCATCCCGGTATTTCTGGATTTCATTTTTATACTCTTCTTTGCCCTTATTGTAGGCATCGGTAGAGATCTCGTGATTTTTATATTCTTGTTCCAGTCGAGCTCTCTTGCGCTCAGCCTCCAATCGCTTCTTTTCGAGATTCTTACGCGCAGCCTTGGTGGGAGACTTCTCCGTATCCTTCAGTTGCGAATCGGGTTTCTGTGCATGTTGTGCAACTGATGCCGCAGGCGTAGGTGCCCCTGTCGAAGTCAACACAGGCGCCGTCGAAGTCAGCACAGGGGGAGACGGCTGCGGACTGACGGCTGGATGCGCCGAAACGGTTCCCTCGGACGGGCCTTTATTCGGATCCTCTAATGGCAGCAGGATTTCCTTTGGTTTGAGGTCCGCCGTTGCCGGCGACGGCGTTGCCGCAGGGGAAGAAGCTGCAGACACAGCCGCTTTCGGCTTCGCTGTTAAGTGCTTGAAAGTGCGGAGGGCGGCAAATCCGATCGCCACCAGCGCAGCGAGCGCGCACAGAGCGAGGATACCAGTTGCTAAAATTTTGGACGAATTCCGACGCCGGCGAACACCGCTCGATAGGTTTTTCGCTCGGGTTCTCAGCGGCAGACGATAAAGTTTGTTCATGGACGGTTTTTGCAAAGGTATACAACATCTTGTGGACTTTAAAGATGTTTCTCGCAAGATGTGTGAAAAGTGCAAATTTCCCGCCAGCGCCCGGATGTGATTAGCGCCGTCTGCCCGGCCCAATGGGACACCTGGCTTTCTTTTGACCAACCTTCAAAGAAATCCGGACGAGGTACACGCGCTTTGGCTGGCGAGATATCCGCGCCGTCACCCCCGAAACAGTGCCCCTAATTTGGCCCCGATCGATCGAGACGCGGCAGCGATAGTCAATCCGAGAAATACCATTGCCCAGACACCGAGCGCTGCGGCGAGATATCGGCCCTCGCCGAGAATATTGGAGAGCTCGTAAATGGCCTTCGCGATCGGGTAGTCGGCTTGTTTCTGTGCCAGGACCAGGGAATCGGAAACTTCCAACATTGCAAAGGCAAAAGCCAGAATAGCGCCTGAAAAAAGATTCGCCGTGATCAAAGGCAAGGTGACTCGGGTCAGCGCGCGAAATGGTGACGCGCCGAGGCTTTGTGCGGCCTCTTCCAACGTGACACTGGCTTGTTCAAAACCGGCCGCAGCGGAGCGAACGACATAAGGGATCCGGCGCACCGCGTAGGCCAGCACAAGGAGAATCAGCGGGTTTCGCGCCGGGTCTAAAAAACTTAGGAAACTGCCTGGGCGGGTCAGGGCCAGATATCCAAACGCCAGGATCAGCCCGGGCACGGCCAGAGGAAGCATCGCCAGCGCATCCAGCAATGAGCGGCCAAAGATCTTTGTCCGCGTGATCAAATACGCAATGTTAACTCCCAACAGAAGATCAATTGCGGTCGATAACGAGGCGTAGAGGAGGCTGTTTTGGATCGCCGGTACAGTTAAATGATTGCCGAGCGCAAGGACGTAATGCTGCAGGGTGAACGATTGAGGAAGGATGGTTCGGTACCAGTCTTTTGAAAACGAGACGAGGATGACACCGAATTGGGGTAAAAGGGCCAGAGCACAGACCGTGGAAAAGAACGACGAGCATAACAGACCTCGGACGCCTCCCAAAGGGGTAATCTGCCCGGCGTGACCACCTCGACCCGGCAGGGCTGGCGGAGGCTTGCCAACCAGAAAGCGAATTACGAAATAAATCAATGCAGAACCGATCAGCGTGACCGCAACCAAAGCGTAAGTGAACGGGTTGCTGTCGATATCGCTCAGTCCGTTGAATATCTGGACCGGTGTAACCCGGTAATAGTCAAACATCAGAGGAACGCCCAGTTCGGTAAACGCCCAGATAAAGACGATCGTTCCTCCCGCGAATATTCCCGGCATGACGAGTGGGACGGTGACACGCCAGGCGCGCCGCAACCCTGAGCATCCGAGATTCTCCGCGGCTTCCAGCAATACCGGGTCGAGGTTGGCCAATGCTGCGACGAGATTGAGGTAGAGAATCGGATAGAGATGGAGCGCGTTTAGCGAAATGATGCCCCATTCGCGGCCGGCGCCGAGCCAGTCGATCGCTTGATTTTGGCCAAGCCACCCCACCGCGCGAAGCAATGCGTTAACAGCGCCTTCCTGGCCAAAAATCTGCCGAAACCCGATGGCACCAACAAAAGGAGGCAACATCATTGGCAAAAGCAAGAGAGCCGAGAGCGTGCTCTTGCCCGGAAACTCGAATCGCTCGCTGATCCAGGCCAGCGGCGCTGCGATTGAAAAGGCGAGCAGAGTGCTTCCCACGGCGAGTCTAAGGGCATTGGTAAATCCTTCCAGGTAGACCGGGTTCCGGAAAACCTCGCGGATGTAGTCGAGCGTCAGAGCGCCGGTTTGATCCAAGAATGCGCCGCGGACGGCAATGGCAATCGGCAGGACAAAGAAGAGGCCGAAAAATGCCAGGACCAAAATATAGAGCGCAAGAGTTACGCGAGAAACACGAGCACCGCGGACGCGAGATCCGAAGAGTTGACGGACGATCCTTCCGCTAGGTGAAGTCTTTCTATTCAATTCGCGGGATCCAAAGTTAATTTTCACTTGCTCGCCCTCGCCATCTTTTCGGCTTCGCGATATTGGTCGCGAAAATAGGTCGTTAATTCTTCCGCCAACCGCACTTCTTTTACACGGTCGGCCGACCTGAGGGTGTCCCGAATCTGCTGCATCGCGATGTCGTAACGCACACGGGAAACATCAAGGAGCTTTTGAAAAGCCGGAGAATCAACAGGGTCGCTGCCGATTGCCTTTCGAGCCGAAACGAGTTCTTCCCGAGAATCGATGCACATGACGCGGACCAAAAAGCGGATGGCCGCAAAAATCGGCGCCGTCCAAGCTTCGTGGTACTCAAATGCCTGCGCATCACGATAGGGATCGGCTTCCGGGTCCGCCATATAAGCGCGGAGCGGCTCCCGATAGAATTCTCTGCGGATCGGCAATCTTCTCAGACCATAACGTTCCGGTCCGCCGGGTGTGCCAACTCGAAAATCCCAGAGCTTCTGACCTTCGAGCTTCAGGACGAAATCAATAAAAGCTTTGGCCACCTGCGGATGCGGCGCACCACGGAGCAGCGCAATTGAATCCGCTCCAATCGATGTGCCGCCCACCACACTGGTATACTTCAGCCGGCTTTGGCCGTTTTTGTCCGCGACCGCTTCGCTTTCAAATCGCCCATAAAAATCGATGCACATTCCCGCCGCAGCCTCCCCGTAAGCGACGTCCATTGGAACTTTCGGAGCGGCGTCGCTGAAATAGCGGGAATTTGCCGCCAGACGAATGAGGAGTTGCAGGCCCCTCTCCCAGCCTTGGGTCACGGCCTGTTTTTCCTGTTGTTCACGCGACAGCACGCCTTCTCGTGCTGCGAGTTCGGCCAGGCGTAGATTCATTTGCTGCTGGATCATCAACTCGAAAGCCTTGGCCACAGAACCACTCTTGGTTGGATCGGCCAGGGCAATCGCGTTGAACAATCGTTCGTTAGCCAAGTCGACCCATTGAGTGGGCGGTGCTAAGACCCCGAGTCGGGCCAGGACTTCCGTGTTATAGCAGATCCCGAATTCCGCCAGACAAACACCGACCCAACGTCCGCGAGCATCCCAGTATTGTTCACCTCCAAGTGAACGCGGGATCAGGAGGTCGCCGGGGCCACTGAACAACTCGGGAAATCGGGCAAGAACTCCGCTGTCAACCAGGAGTCCGCGATTGGCCAGGTTAACAAAGTCAAAGCTGCCCCCACCGAACAGTAAATCAATCCCGCACCCGACATTCGAATTCAGAAATGCATATCTGGCACGCTCACCTTGTGAACCTCGATCGACATCTCCGTGCAGGCTCGGGTTGGCAAATGAGTTGAGAACCTCCCGATCCCAGGGAAGGCGCATTTGCTGGGTCCAGTAGTTGCGAAACGCGGCTTCAAACTCCGAGTTGAGATATCGGACAATTTCCGTCGTCCCGCCGGGCAATCGCCAGTCAAGATGAACCGCTCGCCCAGTGGACCTCCGGTAATAATCTGCAAAAGCTCGCGTGAATTCCAACCGGATCGCTTCGTTGTGAGGCGAGATAATCACCAGTTCATCTTCAGCCGAGTTGTTATCAATCTCCGGCTGCCGGAACAGAAAGGGCACGGCAACGACCACACAGAGGCAAAACAGAATCGGAATGACGCGACGCATCATTATTCGCCAAGAATTATTATATCTTCAGGTTCGATGGAGAGGAAGTATTCCTGGTCCGGTCGGAACCGGGCCGGCCGGGGATTAATCTCAGCGACCTTGAGAAGATCTTCCTCGCATCGGAAGAGATGCTGAGCGACCTGACCCAGGTAAATCGTTTCGATCAACGTCGCTCGCCAAGCCTGACCAGTGGGCTGATTTTCCACCATCTTGATAGCCTCCGGACGCAGACAAAGGGTGATCGGAGATCCGGTACTTCTCGCGAAATCGCGTGGCGCAGCGACAAGGAGGGTGCGATCGCCAAACTTGACCTCCAGCAATTGGTCTCGATTCGCAATTTGACCAGTCAGAAAATTACCTTCCCCGATAAACTCCGCGACGAACCGGTTGCTCGGGTGCCGATAGATTTCCGCCGGTGTGCCGACTTGGAGCAATTTGCCGGCGTTCAAGATGGCGATTCTGTCTGCGATCGAGAGCGCTTCCTGCTGATCGTGTGTCACATAGATCGAGGTCAATTGAAACTCCCGGCAAATGCGGCGGATTTCCTGCCGCATTTCCAGGCGCAGTTTAGAATCCAAATTGGACAACGGCTCATCCAAAAGCAGGCAGGCAGGCCGGACGACGAGCGCTCGCGCGAGGGCAACTCGTTGCTGTTGGCCGCCGGACATTTCGTGGATTTTACGCCGCGCCAAGTCCTCGAGCCGGACAACGTGGAGAGCTTCATGCACCCGGTGATCAATTTCTGCTCTCGGAATCCTCCGTTCTTCCAACCCGAATGCAACATTCTTTTCAACAGTTAGATGCGGCCACAACGCATAGTTCTGAAAGACCATACCGGTGTTGCGCTGATGCGGAGGGACACGGGTCACATCTTTGCCGTCGAAAAGAATTCGCCCCTCGTCCGGTTGATAGAATCCAGCGATGTGACGCAAAAGCGTTGTCTTGCCGCAGCCACTGGGACCCAAAAGGAAAAACAGTTCACCGGTACCGATCGCCAACTCGACATGGTCAAGTGCAAGAAAACTGCCAAATCTTTTGGAAAGAGTCTCGATAGCAATCATGCGCCGCTCGATTTCTCCGCGAGAATATCCTTAAATCGGGACTGACGAAGAAGATTGCACAGCAGGCGGGGGCCGGGCCTGATCGGCCCCGATACAGGCCTATGTTTCTTTGAGAAACTTAAGTTTTCGAGCTGTTGCCAGGACGCCTCTCCTGGTTTTAGGATTCAGCGCAACTCCCGGATGATTGTTCCACAACCACGCTACCAATGTACCCGGTGCCGCCCGTGACCAGGATCTTCATGGCCGTCTTTCGTGGAAGTGAATTTCCGATTGGTCACGAAGCGTCTGCGCCGCCTGTTCCGGAGTCAAATCGCGCTGCGCTTCACCGAGCATCTCATAGCCAACCATGAATTTCTTGACGGATGCAGAGCGCAGGAGGGGCGGGTAAAAATGCGCGTGCAATTGCCAGTGACCGAATTCCCCTGCGTCCAACGGTGCTCCATGCCAGCCCATGGAGTAAGGAAATGAGACTTCAAAGAGATTGTCGTACCGGGTCAGAAGACGTTTGAGAATATCTGCCAGACTGACTCGTTCGGAGTCTTGCAAGTCCGGCAGCCGCAGCACGGGCCGGCGGGGCAGAAGCAGAATCTCATAGGGCCAAGTCGCCCAATAGGGAAGGAGCGCGACCCAATCATGATTCTGGACGACAATGCGTATTTCCTGCTCCAACTCAAGCTTCAGATAATCCACTAAGAGGACGGATCCCTTTTCTCGCAGATGCGCGAGCTGTTGTCGATCCTCTTTGGACGGTTCGTTGGGAAGGAAGTCGCTGGCCCAGATCTGACCATGTGGATGCGGATTTGAGCAGCCCATGATATCGCCCTTGTTTTCAAAAATCTGAATCCAGCGGTATTTACGCCCAAGTTCTTCGGTCTGCTCCGTCCACACCTCGATGACCCCCCGAATTGCGTCCTGCGGCATCACAGGCAACGTCCAATCATGCCGGGGCGAAAAGCAGATGACTCGGCAAGTTCCCGAGGCAGACTGGCTGCGCATTAGCTCACCGCCTTCGACGGAAGACGTGCCGTTCGGCATGATTGCGGCGAAGTCGTTCGTGAAAACATACGTCGAGGTATAGACCGGATTTTTAGCGCCTCCCGCACGGTCGTTCCCGGGGCAGAGATAACATTTTGGATCGTATTGGGGACGCGTGTCCCGGGCCGCCGATTCTTGCTTGCCCTGCCACGGCCGCTGCGTCCTGTGTGGAGAAACGAGAATCCAGTCGCCAGTAAGAGCATTATAACGCCGATGAGGAGTTTGCGTTGAGTTCATCTTTGCGCCATTTGTTTTGTGCACTCTTCAGGCAACTTTTCGGCCGGACCGCAACTTTTCCGGTATCCATTCGCCGTGAGCCGCGAGCAAATCATTCACAAGCGCCCAAATCTGATCGAGATCAAGCTCCGCGGCCGTATGCGGATCGAGCATCGCTGCCTGATAGATCCGCTCCGGATTTTGCTGCAGAACGGCTTCCACCGTCAGCGCTTGCACGTTAATGTTCGTCTGCATGAGGGCAGCAAGGTGGGAGGGAATTCGCCCGATCCGAATGGGTTGCACTCCGTTCTTATCCGCCACGCATGGAACCTCGACGCAGCAGCCGGCGGGCAGGTTTTCGATCAAGTTTTGATTCGCGACATTGCCATAGACGACTCGAGGAACACCGGTCTCCAGGCTGTGGATGATCAACGATCCGAACTCGACGCTGCGCCGAATCTCAAACGGCCGGTCCGAAGTTTCCAGATTAGCTCGGAGCTTTTCCCATTCACCGATTAGCGATTCACAACGACGAGGATACTCATCAAGCGGGATATTGAATTTTTTGATCAGGTCCTCCCGACCTCGCTTGATGAACCACGGGCCGTACTCAGAGAAATGTTCGCTCGACTCTGTGACGAAATAGCCAAGCCGGTTAAATACATCATATCTGACACGGTTATCGTCGGGCACCCGACCCTCCGCAACAACGCGACGGATTTCCGGATAAAGATCCTGTCCGTTGCGCTCAAACTTCAGGTAGAAAGCCACGTGATTAATTCCGGCGACGACATAGTTGATTTCCTCGACGGGCACGCCGATATCGTGGGCGAGTTCACCCGCGGTATGTTGAACGCTGTGGCAAAGTCCGATCGTTCGCACCTTGGTGGCTTCGCTCAACGCCCAGCAATTCATCGCCATCGGATTGACGTAATTTAAATGAACCACCTGAGGGCAGAGTCGCTCCATGTCTCTGCACATATCGATCAGCACCGGGATCGTCCGCAACGCTCGCATGATTCCACCGATCCCAAGAGTGTCGGCGATGGTCTGACGAAGACCGTACCGCTTCGGAATCTCGAAATCGGTGACCGTGCAAGGCCGGTACCCACCGACCTGGATCATATTGATCGCATAAGAGGCCCCGTCCAAAGCGCGGTCACGATCAGTGGTTGCTTCCACGGTAGCCGAAGCGTTGAGCGTCCGGGCGATTCGCTGCGCGACAACCTCCGATGTTTTAAGACGGTTCTCGTCGATATCGAATAAACAAATCGAGGAGTCGGCAAGCTCCGGAAACGATAGAATGTCGCCAAGCAGATTCTTTGCGAAAACGGTGCTCCCAGCCCCGATAAACGTGATTTTTCGTCGCGAGTTGCTCATCTGCGGAATTCGGGGCATTTCACCCCGAACTATTTCGAGGCTGCGGTTTATCTCTTCTGGATGTCAAACATTTTGAAAACAATCTTCGGCCTGACGGATTGCATTTCACCGGATCTAAGAGCGACATGTCCCCAGCATGAAAACTAACTCCGATCGGCTTCACTCATCGAGCAACGACCGGAGAAATCGCAACACCCGATTTCCGGCAGTGGTTTAATCTACGCAGTCGTTCCACGCCGTGCCGCCACACGGGCTCGATCGCCGGAATCGGCCGAACGTATCGCGTGAATCAGCGCAAGGCATCCTAAAACGTTCAGAGGTCGTTCGCGGCGTTCACCGCGCCTGCGGGATCGCGCGTGGTTGATCGATTTTCGGCTTTTAGTCGCACCTATTTGACGCTGAATCTGTGAGTCAACCCATTGCGTCGCGTTTTGCTCTATAGACATATGATTAACCATTTCTCTTTTAGATATTTTCCATGACAAATCCTACGGTCGCGGCGTGGCGATCAAGGATTTATTGCCGCGAGAGGTCCGGCGTTCGGTTGAAAACGGGTTCAGCATGACGATCACCCGACTAGCCGCACCACAATTTGGGAGAGGTTGTTCCAAATCGCCTGATCAGTTTGCAGATTTACCGCACCACAAATCATCAACATCAGCAGACCTGTTTGTAATCCTCTCACGGGATAAGATTAAAAGCAAGATTGATGCCAATGTCCTTATTTCAGTCGTAAGATGATGCCGCTGAGCCTCTTATAATTTGTTCGTCGCGTGCCAACCGCCAACAGCAGCTCTTGATTTTCCGTTTTTGGGAATTCCTCGTCCCAATTTCGCATCGACCCCTGGAAATAGGAATAATATAGATGCAATCTGTCTAGCTGTTATGAGCGAAAAAAAAAACGGACCAGACAAAGGCCTGCTCAGACCCACCGGAGGAAGTAAGTGCGAACCGCGTATCGTGCGCGACCCGTACCCGCGTGTCATCGACTGGGGGATGCCTGAAGATGTTCATGCCGGGGATTTCACCTTCTCTGTCTTGGAAGCGGCTCTGGAGGCCGGCGCATCGGAAATCCAACTGACGCCGATCGAGGAATTCGGAGAGGTCAGTGTTCATTTCAAAATCGGAAGCGAGTTTATCGGGCAGAAGCCCCTTACCCAGATTCAATTTGGCTTCATCGCCATTTTGCTGGCGCACATCGCGACACTTTCTCGTTACGGCTCGGATTCCCCGCCGTTGATCCGGTACTTTTACACCCAGGATCATCGCCAATATTCCGTTCGCTTCTCGAAGATACGACTTGATCATGCGACCGCGATCCTGATTAGGCTTTTCGTAACCGAAGAGGCGACCGAATCCGCAGCGTAGAGGAGAACCGTATCGTCATGGTTCCAGTTCTATCTTCGCGCCAACAGGCAACAAGACACTGAATTCCGAACCGGTCCCTTCGGCGCTTTGCACAGTCACACGTCCCCCGTGCGCTTCTACAACGGCTTTGACAAGGCTAAGTCCCAAGCCGAGGCCGCGTTGTCCTCTGCTCTTGTCACCCCGATACAAACGGTCCCAAATCCTCGGTTGTTCCGCGACGGGGATGCCGATTCCATCGTCCTTGAACCTTACATGCACCGTGTCATCCGAGGAGGAGCATTGGATTGAAATTTGACCATGGTCGCGGGTGTATTTGACCGCATTATCCAGAAGGTTCGCCAGAGCCTGTTGGATGCGATTCGGATCGACATCCGCATAGCAAGGGCCGTCGCAATGCGCAGTTATTTCGATCTTCTTTTCGTCGGCAACCAATCGATAGACCTCAATTACATTTTCCAATAGTTGTGAAACGGATCTTCGTTCCCGGTGCAGTCGCATCATCCCGTGCTCGGCCTCCGTGATATCCATCAGAGTGTTGAGCATCGTCAAGACCCGGTCGGATTCCTCGATGCAATCCGCCAGTGCCTCGCGCTTCGGTGCCTCTGTATCGGTCTGCAACGCGAATTCTGCGGAGCCACGCATCCGGGTCAATGGAGTCCGGAGATCGTGCGCGACATTGTCGAGCGCTTCACGCATACCCCTTATCAAGGACTGGTTTTTCTCCAAGACACGGTTGAACTGACGTGCGAGTTCTGCTAATTCGCTTTGCGCCTGACTCTCGGGCACGCGTTCTGCCAAATTCCCGGTGTTAATGATTTTCCGGGCCGTCCGCATTATTTCGCGAACGGGCGCTGTCGCCCGGTGAGCGAAAATCGCCCCGCCGACTAAGCCAAGCAGGAAAGTCGGCGCCATCACGAGAAGAAAGGAACTCAGGAAAGGGCCCAACAGCGTCTCGCTCCGGTTGATACTTCGCCCAACCTGCAGGATTGATCCATCGCTTAGCAGTGTCCTCGCGATAATGAATTCGGTGCGGTTATCCTTGGGGATCTGCAGCCAGTCTTTGTGTCTGACATCGTTCTCGTCGACCGCCTTGTTTGCCGTCCTCACAAAATCCTGAGGCGCCACCAGCAATAACACACTTTGTTGCGGACCCGTGACACGTATGAAAAATGGGCCCTCGTTTTGATCGAAATCCGTTCGATGAACCAAATCGTTGAGTGCCAGAAGTCCCCGGGTTTCATAAACCGCCGCGCACTCCTTTAACCGGGCCAGGATAATTTCCCGTTCGCCCTGCTCGAAGAAAGAAGTCAGAAGTAGATAAAGAAGCGCGAATAGAATGACTGCGCTGACGGTGAAAGTGGCGGCAAACCAAAGGCTCAGTCGAACAGCAAAACTTTGCCAGATCCTGCTAATTTGCCCGGACGACATAGCCAACACCTCGGACCGTGTGGATCAACCTCTGTGGAAAGCTCTTGTCAACTTTTGCCCGAAGCCGATGTACCAGCACATCGACAACGTTGGTTTGAGGATCGAAACTAAAGTCCCAGACGTGTTCGAGAATCATCGTCTTAGTAACGGGGCGTCCGGCATGACGCAACAACAATTCGAGTAAAGCAAATTCGCGGGATTGGAGCTCAATTTTTTGTCCTGCACGAACGACTTCCCGCGTGAAGAGGTCCATCTTCAGATCGCTCACCGATAGGTGGCTCGGCTCTGCCGAGTGGGTCGATCGACGGATCAGAGCTTGCACGCGGGCGAGCAACTCAGAGAATGCGAACGGTTTTGTCAGGTAATCGTCGCCTCCGGATTGCAGCCCGAGCACCCGATCATCCACCCCGGCGCGCGCGCTGAGGATCAGCACTGGTAGAGAAACCTTCTTCTGGCGGAGCTGGCGCAAGACCGCAAGGCCATCCAGACCCGGTAACATCAAATCTAGAACCGCCGCGTCATAGGAAATCGACAACCCAAAGTCGAGCGCCTGGTCGCCATCCTTTGCGCGATCAACCGCAAATCCGCTCTGTTTGAGACCATTTACCACGAATGATGCGATTTTGTCGTCATCCTCGACCACCAGTATGCGCATAGGAAAAACAGGACTATAACAGATTTCCTCAATTCCCGTACTGCCGTTTGTCAAGGTCATTGTCTGCCTGTGTCAAGCTTGCTGTCCTGTCCCCGGAGAGGATTCAGCGGAACGGTTTTCTTACCTACACGAAAGCAAAGATGCTCTCCCGATTTCCCTGGGAGAGCATCGAACTCCGTCTCTTCGCTTAACTTTGACTCGACTCATCGACAGTCAGGTAGTGACTGCCACCCTTGGTCCAGATTTTCACCAGGGTTTGATTACCAGCCGACTTTTCGGTATCTGCGACCGCGTCCTGAGCGTTCTTGACCGGCATCCGGTTAAGCTCGGTGATCACGTCCCCGGTTCGCAAACCGGCTTGGTAAGCCGCCGAGTCCGGCGCCACCTCCGTGATAACCGCACCCTGCACTTGCGCCGGTATCTTCAATTCGGCGCGGGTATTCTGATCGAGATCAGCAACACCGACACCCGCTAGAGCTTCCGATTTCGTGTTCCCGTTCTCATCGTCCGATTTCACCACCTTATTTTCAGGCAGGTCGGTGAGCGTGACATCGAAGGTCTTGGATTCGCCATTCCGATTGACGCCGATCTGAACCTTTGAACCGGGGGCCGATTCGGCCACTCGAAGTTTGAGTTGGCTGGCATCCTCGATCGGCTGGCCATTCAATTGAGTAATCACGTCGCCGCTCTTCAATCCGGCTTTATCGGCGGGACTGCCCGGGCTCACATCTCCCACCAGCGCACCGGTCGTGCGGTCCAGCTTGAATGCTGTCGCCAAATCCGGCGTAAGGTTCTGGATCATCACTCCCATGAATCCACGATCAACGCGACCGTTTTTCACCAGGCTGTCCATCACCCATCGGCAGAGGTTGGAAGGCACCGCAAAGCCGATACCCTGATTTCCCCCGCTATGCGTCAGAATCGCTGAATTGATTCCAACAAGTCGTCCTTCAGTGTCAACCAGCGCACCACCCGAATTGCCGGGGTTAATGGCGGCATCGGTCTGAATGAAGTCTTCATCCATTTCTCCCGAAGTCGTCCGATCTTTTGCGCTCACAATACCTTTGGTCACCGTTTGACCAATTCCGAAAGGGTTGCCGATCGCCAGAACAACATCTCCAACCTCTATCTTATCGCTGTCTGCCAAAGTTACGGCGGGCAGATTCTCCGCCTTGATCCGGATCAGGGCGACGTCTGTCTTCGGATCCGAGCCAATAAGCTTGGCAGTGAACTGCCGGCCATCGTTCAGAGCGACATGGATTTCGCTGGCGTTATTTACCACATGATTATTGGTCAGAATATAGCCGTCGGGCGAAATGATGACGCCCGATCCAAGCCCATGTTCCGTCGGCACATGAAGCCTGCCGGGGTTTGTCTTATTCGATCCATCTTCTCCAAAGAAGTGGTGGAAAAAATCGTTATCAGAATCCGTCAACGAATTGTTCCCGCCTTTCATCGTGACAAAAATTTTCACCACGCTTGGTGCAACTTTTTTTACGATTGGCGCGAAGCTGCTGGCCTCCTTCACGTCTCGCGTCAATGGGTTATTGTCCACTTGGACGTTCAGAGGGGCATTTTGCGTCCCGTTGCTCTTTTCTCCGCTGTTCAAGGCGAAACCCGTTGCCAGGGAAAGTGCAGCACCTCCAAGCAAGAGTACGCTCAAGGCGAGCGGTTTTAGTGATTTTCTCGTCATAGATTTTCTGAGTTGGTTAATGGTGCACTATGAGCCAACGGAGCTGACGAATGCCTTGCTTGAGCATTACAAAGTGGAAATAGAACGATTTCCAAGATCCATCGCTGCTATTGCCTGCTCGGTAATCAGAATTGGTTGGGACAACGAGATCTCTTCGCAATTGACACCAGGACCACCCCGATCGACCACCATGAAGTCGCTCTGCTCGTCCAGCACGAACAGGCCGTGATGCCAGACGGCTTTTGCGTAGTTTACACCTTCACTCCCCTTGACGAGAAAGACGCGCACCGTCCGCTCGTCGAACTGGCCCGGCGCCGCCACAACTACGAGGTAGCGGCCTCTGGAAAGCGGGATGAACGCCTGGCTCCCGAGCGGATGGCGTTCCATAATTCTGATCTCAAACGGCAATCGCCGCGGTTCGCTGCGGAACAAACTGATCAAAGGCTTGCCACCTTGATCGGAAACATCAATTGAAGCCAGATCATGGAACCGCTCGGTGGTACCGCCGTTAATCGGATAATGCCGCGCTCCGGCGAGCGTGATCAACTCTCCGAATGGGGCAAACGCCTCGCGGGTAAGCTTCTCAATATGCATCAGCGATCAATGACAGGAGCCAAGGAGCCAGGAGTGGGATTCTTTCATCTCCTAGTCCCTAAAACAAGCGAGGTCCGCGTAGGAACAAAGCTTCTTTTCAAATCATCACGCGCGATTCCCATGGGGTGGCTCCTTGGCTCCTTGGCTCCTTGGCTCCTCGGCTCCTCGGCTCCTCGGCTCCTCGGCTCCTCCTAGGGGTGACCAACTCCATGGCAATGGGTAAAGAATAAAGCACCAGCGAACACCACTATCGGCACGACGACAGACAGAACGATCAAGCGTGACCCCTGCCATCGGGTATTCCAAACCTTTGGCGACTTAAGATGATGATGGCGCCCCGTGATCTTGACCGACTCCGGATCGTCCAACTCCTTTTTCATGGCGATCGCCGATTGATAGCGGCGTTCAGGTTCACGCTCCATGGCGTGCAGAATAATCTCTTCCAGTGGTTCGGAGATCTCCGGATTAAGTTTGCGTGGAGCAACTGGATCACCCGTAATGCGCGAGTTCATGACGATAAAAGGATTCGGACCCTCGAATGGCACTGAACCTGTCGACATCTCGTAGAGGACTGCTCCCAAACTGTAGATATCGGTTCGTTCGTCCCCTCGTTTTCCCTTGACCTGCTCCGGCGCCATATAATCGGGCGTTCCCATTGCCGGCGTGAACCCGGCAAACGTCAGCCTGCGCATCTCCGTCGATTTCGCGATCCCAAAGTCAATAATCCTCAGGGTACCGTCGTCGCAAATCATAATGTTTTGCGGCTTGAGATCGCGATGCACAACCTTGTGTTCGTGCATGTGCGCCAGCGCACCGCAGACGTAACTGGCAATCTGGACGGCTTCCGGGATCGCCAGAGGCCGCATCTCGTTCAGCACCGTACTCAAGGGCTTGCCCTCAAGGAACTCGGTCACAATGTATTGGCGGCTTTTGTTCGGGACCTTGATGAATTTGATTATATTGGGATGATCCAGCAACTCTCCGATCTCCGCCTCGCGCTGGAATCGGGAAAAAGCCCCCGGATCCGATTCCAACTGCATGTAGGGAATCTTGATCGCGACAGTCTGTCCGGTCTGAAGGTCTTTCGCCTTGTAGATGGAAGCCATCCCACTCCGGCTGATCACGCTCTCAATCTCAAACCGGGCATCTATGACGTCGCCGGGTTTAACTTCGTTACTCATAGTGATGGTGTGTCCCCCGCCTGTTTTTTTCAGAACAGAAATAGGCTGGTCAATCTTGGGCTCGACAAGCCGGTCAACTTGAACAACTTGCACCGAAAGGTTATCATCGGTCTTCTGCCGTTCTGCAAGCGCGATCAGGTATGGACAGATTTCATCCATGTTGAGCCGATCGACTCCTTCGCAGAGGTCGCTGTCATTCATGAAACAGTAAAGCCCGTCGGTGCACTGAACGACGCGATCGCGCGACATCAGCTTGAGATGTTTATAATCGAAGTGAACTATCGGTTCAGGCCCGACGGTTCGAGTCAGCATCGAACGAAGCCTGCTCGCCTTTGCCTCGTGCTCGCTGATTAGCCGCAACTTCACTTGCATCGCGGTGTAGGAATGGTCATCGGTCAGCCGGCGGAGGTTCTCCTGCCGCACAAGATAAACCCGGGTGTCTCCGACGTGTCCGATGAACAATTCCTTGTCGCGAAAAACGCAAACCGAGAGGGTCGTCGCCATTCGGCCTCCACGAGGATCAGCCATCCCCGCCTCGTAGATCGCTAAATTCGCCGAATCGAAGATCTGTTTGAGGATTTGTTTCGGCGCGTTCACGGGATTCATCCGCTGGAACGTCGCAATGGCAATTTCAACCGCCATTTTACTCGCGATGTCCCCATTTTCGTGACCGCCGACTCCATCTGCGACGACCGAGATCGCTCCGCGCTGCAGTCTTTCAGCTTCCTCGTCCGGTTGCCAAAATCCTAGGCTATCTTCATTTCTTTTCCGCACCGGTCCGGGGGAAGACTTCGACTCGAAGCTTAATCGCATCCAGAATGAATTTTTATTTTTAGCCCATAAAGCGGATACGGTCACACCGATCAAAGTGTGACCGCTACCCAGCTCACCGGCAGCAACCCCGTAGCTCAAATTTGCCTGGCCCGCAACTCCTGGAGCCTATCTCCCCCCACGCAGGTCGCGCGTGTCGAGGTCGGACCGGAACATCCCCTCACTCTGAAGCCGCTCTCAAGAACGGCTTCCGAGCGGTGCGTCTCTCACCGAGGTGGAAGACTCACCCACGAGAAGGCACAGCAGGAATTACGCCAGATTCGGAGCCTCAACCATGACGGACTTGGCTTTCTTCTTGCTCGAAGTATAGAAATGGTAGACACCGTAGAGGCCCCATACCGCGGCGATCCCCAGGGCTATGTAGGGCTCTTTCCAGCTCATGCCTGCAACTGAGAATGGCCCAACGAGATAGAAGAGCATACAGAGCAAATTCGCCAAAAGGCCAAACACTGGAATGGCGACATGCTTGAATCCATTGAACATGTGGTGTTCTCGAAATGCCACGATCGCGATAATGCAGGTCATCATGTAGAGCAGGAACGTCCCGAAGTTACTGGCCAGCGTGATAATGAGCAGGCTCTGCGGAATGTTGGCCGCGGTATCATGCGGGAAAATACCGAAACTATACCAGATGTTGTGCGGCAAACTTTTGATCTGGTCGTCAGTCACCGCCGCGCCGCCGCAGAAGTAGAGCACTACCCCAAAGATGCCAATGATCACCGAAATGATGGCGAGCGTCCAAACCGCCACATGCGGAGTCAGATTCTTGCCATGGAGCTTTCCTAGGTTACCGGCAAGTTCGTCGTCGCGGCCCATCGCGAAAGTTACCCGCGCACCGGTATTCATGCAGGCCAGAGTGGTCCCGATTAGCGCCAGAAACACGGTAATCGCTTGGATAAACATGAACCACCACCCGGCTTGCGGACTTCCGAAGACCCACGTCCCAACAATCTGCATCATGTCGCCAATTGGCGCCGGTGACGCAGCTGCGGTTGGCATCGTGTAACCGCTGTTCAGGAAAAAGTTCGCTCCGAAATACTCAAAGAGGTAGCAGAATGCTCCTTGAATGACCAGCGACAAGAGCACCGCGCGAGGAATGTCGCGTTTGGCGTTTTTCGCTTCTTCACCCATCGACGTTACCGATTCGAAGCCGACGAGAATCAGGATGGCGACACACGCCTGAACGAGGACAAAATTGAACCCGTGCGGGGCGATCACCGAAGCCGCGCTGGTGTGAAACTGGAAGGTGTCTGTCGGATTCTTGGGATCCGTCCCTTTGGTGAGCCCCTGGTCAGGCGCCCACGACAGGGTAAAATCTTTGTCGGTGCCATCAGGGTTCTTTTCAAAGACATAGTTGCCGTCCTTGTCCTTCACCGGGTTCGTGACATCGTTCCCCTTGTCATCCTTGGTGGTCTGCATCGCGATCACTTTGGTCACCGGAACACCGTCCGGATTTAGAGTAATGCCTTTGGAACCTTCAGTACCGTGGTTGAGCCGGTAGCCGATGGCGATCACCGTGAAAACAATCAGCGCCGTGATTTGTACCACATTGACGGCAAGATTTACTCCGGTGGATGCATTCACCCCGCTATACGCAATGTATCCAATGAACAACGGAAAAACGAGACAGAACAAAATCATCAACAGCGGACTGGGTACCGCAGAGTTAAAGATCGTCGGCAACAGTTGTCCGGCCAGGTATCCAACCAGGAGCGCTGTCACAGCAACCATTACACCGGGGTAAATCCAGTAGTAGAGATGGCTGGCCCAGCCAACCACGAATTTGGCAATCCGGGCAAATCGAAAAACCTTCGATTTCGAGAGGAAAGCCTGTTCGGCGAAGAAGTACGACGAACCGGCACCTGGATAGAGTTTAGACAGTTCGGCATAAGAGATGGCTGTTGCAAAACAGAGCAACAGCGCAACCAGGATGCCGAACCACATCGCAATTCCGGCCATCGGTTGGCCGTAGAGAGATTGTGGGCCAAAGGTCAACCAGAGAAACGCCCCGGGCGCAATGAGCGCCATGGCGTTGACGGTTAACCCGGTTAAGCCAAGCGTCTTCTTGGCGATAGCAGGTTGATCAATTTCGGACATGCGGGTGGTATTTTGGGTTTTGATTTATGACCCTAAGAAGGCCGTACCACCACAAGCAACTGTCATGCCAATGCGTACAGTACTCTAGGATAAAACAGTACATTCTTGTAGTGCCACCAGCCGAAAACATCCCCTCGTCGTCGGAATCAAGTCTTCACTTGCCCATTCAAAACGCTCGCTGCTGGCAAAATTTAGCCAATTGGCACCCGCGTGGCGTAAATTTTATACAGTTTGCCGTTGCCAGGCTATGGCACCGCTAACATCCGCCAGGCTATGCACCGCTAATATCACATCGCGAACGTCACCGTCCGTGGGGAACCTGCTTTCCATGTTGCCATCCACCCCATGCATTGATCCTTGCGGGCTAGGCGCGAAAAATGCTCTTGCCGTCGCACTGGTGTTCGGACTGCCAAGCCGACCACTCCTTAACCTTGGCGGAAACGGAATCTTGCCAACAACATGAAACAAATATTCGAAATGAAACTCTTTAGCCGGTTTGCTTCTGCAAGCGTTGTTGCAGCTTACGCTCTAACTTCAGGCTTGTGCTACGCGCAGCAAGCGACCCCGGCTCCAAGTCCGGCGGTCGTCAAAGCTTCTGACGGCAAGGAGACCGCGGAACCGAAGAAAGTCATTGAGCAACCAAAACCACCGGAACCGCGATTTAAACTCTACGGTTGGATCGAAGCCGGAATCACCGGCAACCCGGATCCAGCAATCGATAACCACAACTTCGGTCAACTGTTGACCGACCGCGCCAACGAACCGCTGCTGAATCAACTATCGGTGGTCGGTGAGCGGGCCCTTGACCCAAATGCCACCGGGTTCGACTGGGGATTTAAAGCCTGGTTCATGTACGGAAGCGACGCCCGATACACGAAATCGGTAGGTTTCCTCGATCTGGTCACCGATGAGCGTGTCCAGCCTGATTTTCCTGAGCTTTACGCCAGCGCCCACATTCCAATCCCCGCTACCAACGGTCTGGACATCAAAGCTGGAAAATACCAGGACCCGATGTCGGCAGAAACACTGGATCCGCGTAACAATGTTTTCTATTCCCACAGCTACATCTTCAATTTCGGGATCCCGGAGAACGATACGGGAGCTCTCGCCACGCTGCACGTGAACAAATATCTCGACCTCTACGCTGGAGTTAATCGCGGAATTAATATGACGTTTAGCGACAATAACTCCTCGCTCGCTGTCGAATACGGGCTCGGCCTGAATTTGCTGGACGGCAATCTAACCGTCCTGGCTCTGTCGGACGCTGGACCGGAAAACACTCTCAACAATCACGATTGGCGTTTTGTGAACGACATCACGACGACCTGGAAGGTCACCAAGAACTTCACCTCCATCACAGACATGAACCTCGTTGTGGACAGCGTCGACGGCGGCAAGTGGGCTGGAGGCGTTGCCCAATATTTCACGTATTCTGTGAACGATTGGCTGCAGCTAGGAATACGCGGCGAGATTTACCGGGATTCAGGGGGATTTTATGTCGCCCAGTTTCGAGCCAACAACGATTTCATTCACTTCGAGCGTGGAGACAACGTGTTTAATCCCAACTTTCCTTTCGATCCCAGCAACCTGGGCGGCGGGAATACCACCTACCTCGAAGTTACGGGGGGCGTGACTGTTAAACCGCCTTTGCCGAAACCGATCGCCGGGCTGCTGATTCGCCCGGAGGTCCGCTACGACGCATCATTGAACAATACCGCGCCGTTCAATCAGAATACCAAGGCGGACCAGTGGACATTCGCCGTCGATCTAGTGCTTGAGTTTTAGTCGGCCGCCAAGTTAAAGATTCAAATGAAACCAAGAGGTGCCGGCGATCTGCCGGTGCCTCTTTTTTTTGGGCCTCTAGCCCCGAGAATTTCATCACCCATGAAGTCTCGTGAGATGATCGATCAGCTGTCACTCACTTGTTTGGAAATAAAAATCCGGTGGATGGCCATTGGATGGCACATGGAGTGCTGTAGCCGGTATTACGAATCATCAGAACAGTAATACTCGGTCTTGATCCTCTGCCTATGAACCCGTTTCGATCTTCCATCTGCTTTGCTTTGCGATACTGCGTTTTGTTTACCGCCGCCGTGTCTGGTCTTGCTGTCGCTCACGCCGAATCACTCAAAATCGCTTACAGCGATTGGCCTGGGTGGGTGGCCTGGGAGATCGCCATCCAAAAGAACTGGTTCAAAGAAGCAGGCGTCGATGTCCAATTCATGTGGTACGATTACGCCCCTTCCATGGACGCCTATTCGACCGGAAAGGCCGACGCTGTTTGTATGACCAACGGCGATGCACTGGTCACTGGCTCGAGCGGCAAACCCTCCGTCGGCATTCTGGTCAACGATTTCTCCAGCGGGAACGACATGATTGTCGCTAAACCCGGAATCGATGCCGTTAAGCAACTGGCCGGCAAAAAAGTCGGCGTCGAAATCGGTCTGGTGGATCATTTGCTTTTGGAACGGGCGCTCAGTGTCAGCGGATTGAGCGATAGCGACGTGAAACTCGTTAATACTCCGACCAATGAAACGCCACAGGTACTCGCTGCCGGAGCGGTCGACGCGATCGCCGCCTGGCAGCCAAATTCCGGACAGGCGCTGAAGACGGTTCAGGGTTCCAAGCCAATCTTCACCTCCGCCGAGGCACCCGGACTGATCTATGATTTGCTCTACGTCTCCAGAGAAAGCCTGGAGAAGAATCGCGCAGATTGGGCGAAAGTCGTCGGGGTCTGGTATCGCATCGTTGCCTACCTGGATGATCCAGGCAATCTGGATGAAGCTCTAAAAATACTGGCGGCCCGCGACAACGTGAAGCCCGAAGAGTATGAGCCATTCTTCAAAGGCACTCATATCCTTTCGCTGAAAGAAGCTCTCCACCATTGGCAGAAAGGGGATAGTCTCGATTCCCTATTTGGTTCAACCAAGAATGTCGACGATTTCAATGTGAACAATGGGGTCTACAAGCAGCACGTGGATTTTCGGGGCTACCTGGATCCGAGCCTGACGGAGGAATACGCAAAATCGGCCGGCGCCAAGACAGCGAACAACTAGTGTCCTGTCCTCGAAATACCAGTTGTCAATCTCGCGACAGGGTCGCGAAGGGTGACCGCAATGAAACGACCGGCGACCAGTCACGAGCGCTGGTTTAAAATCCGGGAGGAACTCTCGGGACGCCGCGCCACTTTATTGATGGCGCTCTCGTTTTTGCTGCCGTTGACCATCTGGTGCATCGCCAGCTATGTACCATTCATTTGGCATCCGGACATCCGACTTGAAGTGTCGGCCGACCGAACCGACGTCTCAACCGTCTACACAGCCGGTGATCACGTCAGCAAAGAATTTTTCCCAACATTCCAAAAAGCTGTACGAGAGGCGAATGCGAGAATTCTCGAAGATCGAAAGAATGGCCGAGGTTCATCCGGCGTCATGGTCCGGCGGGATAATCTGAAGAAGCTGCGTCAACTAGCTCCGCTGGCGATTTCCAATGGGTGGCTCCGCCCAAACCAGCGTGAAGATGACGCGGCAATTTTCGAAATCTGGAAGAAACTTGCAACCGGGGCCCTGGTCCTGCAAAAGCCGGCTCTCAGTCCTGAAAACCTCGAGGTCATTCGTCAGGATTGGGAGATGCTTTCCGCCACCGGCCCGAATTTTGATGCGCGGAAACTTCCTGATCAGCCGCTCCTCAGCCTGGTTCCGCAAGGGACACCATCAAATCCGTCTTACCTGCCCGCCCCCCATGAAGTGCTGACGACCGGATGGTATAACTTCACCGCGGGCGGCGAACTGGGTCAGTTGTCGCTGTTCAGCCGCCTGTTGATCTCAATTCGAATCGTCTTTACGGGGTTCTTGCTGTCGTGTCTGGTGGGCGTTCCGATCGGTATTTTCTGTGGTACCTACTCGTTCTGCTCGAAGGTCTCGGAGCCATTCATTGATTTCTTCCGTTACATGCCGGCACCGGCGTTCAGCACTCTGCTGGTCGCGATTTTTGGCGCCCACGACGAACCGAAGGTCGCACTTGTCTTCATTGGAACATTCTTCCAGATGGTCCTGGTGATAGCAAAGACGACCCGGCAACTCGATCATGCTCTCCTGGAAGCCGCGCAAACGCTCGGAGCAAAGTCTCGCCAGCTTTTTACGCATGTCGTTATTCCAGGAATAATGCCGGATCTCTATAACGACCTGCGAATTCTTCTGGGCTGGTCGTGGACCTGGATGGTGATCGCGGAATTAATTGGCGTTAAGACAGGCCTGACCGAATTCATCGAAACCCAGGGGCGCTGGCGCAATTTCGACGCGGTGTTCCCAGTCATTATTCTGATCGGAATAATTGGCTTCTTCACTGATCAATTTTTGGGTTGGTTTAGAGGAATTCTCTTCCCCTATACCAGGAGGGCCCGATCGACAGTCAAGAGCGCGCGCAAAATCGAGCAACCGCCGCCGGCGAATCAATCGCCGAAGGCTGAATCATCGGTCACGCAGTTAACGATGACATGAGCCAGGCAACAATTGATCTTCCAGACTATCGAACGCAGTCACCTAATGTGGCCGCACGTTTTGGCCGGCTCAAAGCGCGTCCTGTCGTTCTCGAGGTCTGCGATTTGCAAAAGTGCTTTTCTTCGGCGCAGGGGGAAGTGGTAGCACTGCAGAATATCGATTTCGTCGTTCACAGACGCGAATTCATCTGTGTCATCGGAGCGTCTGGTTGCGGAAAATCAACGTTGATCCGAATTCTGGCAGGACTCGAAACACCAACCGCGGGAGAAGTTTTACTCGATCACAAGCGCGTGAGCGGCCCTGGTCCCGAGCGCGGTATGGTTTTTCAGGGCTACACACTTTTCCCGTGGCTTTCGGTGAAACAAAACGTCATGTTCGGCCTCAAAATGACCGGACATTCCTCCAGCGAGGCTGAACCAACCGCGCGCCAGTGGATCGAGATGGTCGGGTTGGCAAAGTTCGAAAATTCGTTCCCTCACCAACTATCGGGAGGAATGAAACAACGCGTCGCCATCGCGCGCGCACTGGCTAATCAGCCGAGAGTGCTACTCATGGATGAGCCCTTTGGCGCCCTGGATGCGCAGACGAGGTGCCAGATGCAGTCTTATCTTCTCCAGATCTGGCGGAACGTCGACGTAACGATCGTTTTCATTACGCACGACCTGGACGAAGCAATTTATCTCGCCGATCGGATCCTGGTTCTCAAACCCCATCCCGGTCGAGTCGATGAGCTGATTGAAGTGCCGGTGCCTCGACCGCGCGGGCCCGACCAGTTTATTTCGCCGGAATTTCTCGCCACCAAGAAACGCCTTGAAGAGCTGATTCATCCCCTCAGTGAGTCCGCTGGAGACAAACTTCCGACCTTACGGCTAACGCGCGTGGACGACGAAGTCGAATAGCAGCACCTGCAAAAGCCGATCCGCCCACTCGCCGATACGTTTTCCCTAGTGTCCATTTCCTGTGAAATCGCGAACCAAACGTCCAAACGGAAATTCCGAAGGCAAAGTCCAAAGGATCAGCGTCTCGCTGCCTGAGTCCGTTTTCTGCGAATTAGACCAACTCGTTGCGGAGCGAGGTTGGGAAAGCCGTTCGAAAGCAATCTCCGTGATGGTGACTCAATCCGCCCTCGAACACCGGGAAGACCAGGGAGATACGCTGATGGCTGGGACGATCACCATCGTCTACGACGAATCAAAAGGGAATTTATTGCAGCGCTTGGCTGAGCTTGAGCGCCGTTATCTCGATGAGGTCATTAGCTCCCTTCACGTTCAACTGGAAAACGATCATCGCATCGAGGTCCTGCTCGTGCAGGGACCCGCTCGCAAACTCCAGAGTATTGCAGACCAACTACTCACCCTCAAAGGGGTAAAAACAGGGAAGCTAACTCTCACCACCATGCTTATGCCACCGCTGCACCCCCTGCCCCCTCGCGTATACGGGTCAAATCAGCGATCGGGAAACCAGGGGCGCTAAAAATCATGACACCCTCGCCAGCGATTCCAAGCGTTCGTCTTCTTTTCGAGGAAGATATCCCGGGTGGAGCGATGTGGTCTTATGCCCTCAAACGTCATCACACCCTCCGACTTACCGCCATTGAATCGGGCGCCAACGTCGGAGCGATGCTCTACAACCTGCATCAACCGCTCGACCGCCTCAATCTGCCTGATACTCTTAAAGCTCAGCACACCGCGAAGTTGACCACCGGGAACGTCCTCTTGAGCGACATGGGACACGTTCTTTGCTCCATTTC